>Ga0207927_1000665_pt1 | contig 14504 bp, 16 predicted proteins | sample NGESurdeep072012_2_FD_184456 | JGI IMG/M metagenome (GOLD analysis project Ga0207927, IMG submission 184456) | Arctic peat soil microbial communities from Barrow, Alaska - NGEE Surface sample 210-2 deep-072012 (SPAdes) | ecosystem: Environmental > Terrestrial > Soil > Wetlands > Peat ... | reverse complement strand
CCAGCACCCGCGGCGGTCAAGCACACCAACACCTAAGACCCGGAACTATCAAGGTATCCACCGACCAGCACCCAACCACTGTGAGGATTTATTCGTGCGACCTGTGAACCTATTCATCGCCAACGCCGGCGGGACGCTCGATGCCCTTGTCAATGCTACAAACGAGGCGTTCCAGGCCGCAATCACGCCCACGCAGCAGCTACTCGGCGTAGAGGGCGTGGACGTGCTCGTTATTGACGCTCCCGACGATGCCATCCCCGAGTGGGGAGTGGGTGGTTACACCTACGGCCCCCACGCCATCCTCGTAGCCCTCGACCCTGCGGCGACAGTAGATAGCCACCACATTGAGAGAACACTCGTTCACGAGTTCCACCACACGATGCGTTGGCGTGGTCAAGGCTGCGGAGGGAGCCTCGGACAGATGTTGGTCAGTGAAGGAATGGCCCAACTCTTCGAGGAAGAGGTGCTCGGCGAAGCCCCGTTCTTCAGTCGTGTGAGCATCACCGACGACGAGATCGCCGCAGCTCGTGCGGTGTTGTACGAACCCGAGTTCAACCAGAAGAAGTGGTTCTTCGGAGCCGACGGCATTACCTTTTCCTTCGGATACACCTACGGGTACCGAGTATGTAGTGCCTACTCCAATGCGACTGGCAAGCCTGCGTCGGAGCTCATCGGAGTGCCTTCACGGGAAGTCCTCGAATTGGGGATCCAGTAGAAATAAGGGTTCTGTAGTCAGACGGATACCCCTTCTGCGAAATATTGTGTCCCGAAACACGAAGTCAGAGTGACTAGGCACGATTCAAACCCTCAGGAAGCCGTCGTCAAGCTCGGCGACTCGGAAGATTCGGCGCGTACGTTTCCCGCAATGGACAAGGATGCCGCAATTATCGAGACCGTCAGGTTGCTTGCGGATTCGCTCTCGCCATGGGCGATGACCAAGTGGTTCGAGGTTGAGAGTCGCTACCTCGAGGGTCGGTGCTCGGTGGACCTGTTGATCGCCGGCCAGCACGACCGAGAGCTGGAGGCTGCCCGGGCCGTCATCAAGGGCACGTACCTCTAGAACCTACGAGACCGGGACTGCGGGACAGGACAGCGTGTTTCGAGCGGCCAACACCTGCGCCGCCGCCGCACTCAACGTGGCGCGCGACAGCGTTCCGGCGTTCACCGCGTTCACGATGGCGCTGGCGACGAGGTTGGCCGCGGCGAGCGTCGGTACAGGAGCCGCGGCCGGGCCGTAGAGAACCTGATCCGCGCCGGCCTCAAGCGCCTTCACGGCAGCGGCCGAGACACTGAGATGGAGGGCGCTGAGTGCGCCGGCACCCAGCGAGTCGGTAACGATGAGGCCCTGGAAGCCGAGGACGTGTCGCAGTTCATTGACGACAGCCGGGGAGATGCTCGACGGCAACGGCGTCAGACCAGGCACCGACGCGTTCGACAGCATGACCGCGGTGGCGCCGTGCGCAATGGCCCGCTCGAAGGGGATGAGGCCGGACTTCTGCAGCGCTGACCACGCCAACGTCCGCGCGGGTCCGTAGTCGGTGTTGCGCGTCGAACCACCCAGCCCCGGAAAGTGCTTCACCACCGACGTCTCGTTCGCCTGGGTGAGGCCGGTCATGAACGCGGTCCCGTCGGCGGCCGCGAGCGCTGCCGCGCCGCTGAAGGAACGGTAGCCGTCGGGATTGGCCTCGCCAGGGTACTGCGCGCGTCCGTCGACGTCGAGCACGGGCGCGAGATCGGTGTTGACCCCCACGGCGTTCAGGGCCGTGCCGATACGCAACCCGATGGACGTGATCTGGCCGGGCGTCAGGTTCTTGCCCATGGTTTGGGCCCAGGGGAACGTACCCACGACGTTCGTCAGCCGCTCCACGCCCCCGCCCTCTTCGTCGGTCATCACCATCATCGAGTACTTCTCGGGCGTGAGTGATTGGAGCTTCGCCAGCACGGTGCTGAGCGTCGCGGGTGCCGTCGCGCCCAAGAGCAACAGTCCCCCGAACCCCGCCCGGGCCTCGGGACCCATCGAGCCGATGTTCATCGCGTTCACCGGCACGACGATCGTCTCGTTGGCGAGCTGGGTGAGCGGCCAGGTCGCGACGATCGACTGGGCACAGGCCAGATTGCTGGTCGTCGTCGCGGCCGAAACGGGCGTCGCGGTTCCCGGCACCACGATCGACACCAGCGTCGCCATTACCAACAGGCCACGCCGAGCAATTCGCATGACTCGAGGCTACGACGACGTGAGGACACCGACACGTCACTACGCTGGGCACGTCAATCGACGTGAAATGAGGTCCCCATGGCGAACTTGATGCCCGCGGTGTTCGTGGGTCACGGCAATCCCATGAACGCGTTGGAGCACAACCGCTATACCGACGCGTGGTCCGCCTTCGGCGCCTCGATGTCCAAGCCCAAGGCGATCCTCGTGGTCTCGGCCCACTGGTACGTGAACATCACCGCGGTCACGGCCATGACGATGCCGCGCACGATCCACGACTTCTACGGTTTTCCCCAGGCACTCTTTGACGTCCAGTACCCGGCTCCGGGTGACCCCGCGATCGCCGAGCGCGTCGTCGACGTGGTCCAACCCACGTACATGGGACTCGACGAGGACAGCTGGGGTATCGACCACGGTACCTGGTCGGTGCTCGTGCATATGTTCCCTAAGGCAGACGTTCCCGTGCTGCAGGTCTCGATCAACGCCGAGTTGCCCTTCGACTACCACTTCAACCTGGGCGCCAAGTTGCACGCGCTGAGAGAAGAGGGCATCCTGATCGTCGCGAGCGGCAACATCGTGCACAATCTGCGCCTCATCGACTGGAACTTGCCCGGGCAGGGCACCGACTGGGCGCACCGATTTGACGACGACGCGCGCGCCATCATGACGAGCGACGCGTCCCAACTCGGCCAGGTGAACGATCACGCCGACTTTCGCCTTGCGGTACCGACGCCCGATCACTTCCTGCCGCTCGCCTACGTCGCCGGACTCTCGGCGGCGGCGAACACGCCCACGCGAACTTTGATCGACGGCTACGAGATGGGTTCGCTCTCGATGACCGCCTACGAGCTCCCGGCGGCCTGAGTCACTTTCGCTGACTCGAACGCTGCGCGCGGCGAACCGAGAGCGTGAGTGCGCCGACGGCGAGCAGCGGCAGCACGATCACGGCGGCGGTGTTGAAGTGGCCGGCCAGACTCAGCAGCGCGACGACACCGATGATGAGCAACACCGCGATGAAGAGTTCGGGCGTGTCACCCACGAGGAAGTCCCACCAGAACATCGCGAAGCCCTTGACCAAGCGCGCGGGCAGGGATTGACGCTTCGTCACGCGACCACCTCGCTCGAACGCTGTGGTACCGAACGGCGCAACATCGCGATCAACAATCCGACCACGACGAGGTAGATGCCGATGAACGAAACGAGCATCAGGTCGTTCCCGGGCCACTTGACCTTCAACCCCTCGCCGGTCCAGAAAGTCCCGTAGCTCACGAGCAGGATGCCCACGGCCATCTTCATGGCGTTCTCGGGCACGTTCGAGAGTTGCTTGGCGACGACGACGCCGACGGCACCGACGAGCACCACCGCGACCGCGGCAACGATGGCGGCCAAGCCGAGGCGGTGGGCCGACGTGCCGAGCGTCAACACCGTGATGACGACCTCGAGACCCTCGAGGAAGACACCCTTGAACGCCATCACGAAGGCCACGCGGTCACGATTGACGGTCGAGCCGAGTGACTGTAGTTCGGCGACCTTCGCGCGATAGATCTCGTCCTCGTCGTGTTTGGCCTTGAGCCCGCTCGAGCGAAGGATCGCCTTGCGCAACCACTGCATCCCAAAGATGAGCAGCACGCCGCCAACGACGAGGCGAAGCACGTTGATCGGCACGTGCACGAGCGCCGGACCGAAGGCCGCCACTAACGCCGTGAGCACGACGAGGGCGGCGCCGGTTCCCTCGAACGCTGAGCGCCATCCTCGCGTGTGACCTACGGCGAGGACAATCGTTAACGCTTCGACCATCTCCACCGCGCACGCCAGAAAGACGGCGCCCACGAGCACGACGACGCCCGACGAGACTGCTGTTCCCAGTACCACGATTACTTGCCTTTCGTTGGATCCATCACAAAACACGACGACGCGTCGAAGCAGACCTGCACTCGGCTACCGCGATCGAAGCGGGTCGGCGCGAAGACCTTGCTCAACGTTGCGCCCTCACCGACGCTCACCACGTGCTCGTAACCCCGACTAGTGAAGGCTACGTCAAGGATGGTGCCGTGAGTTCCCTTGGCGCTTCCCGTAACCGCTAGCGACACTCCGGCCGCTCGCACGAACAGCGACATCGAGTCGCCGGGTTCGAATCGCTCAAGGGCCAGGGCTTCGATTCGCTCGTCGGGCGCGAACGGCAGGGCCACTTCGTAGTGCGCGGGTCCGCACTCGTCGACGACGGTGACGGGGAACTCCCCCGCCACACCGGTGAATCGGGCGACGAAGGCGTTGGCGGGACTGCGGTAGATCGCCTCGGGCGTGTCGATCTGGACGAGTCGGCCCTGGTTCAAGACACCGACGCGGTCAGCGAGCGCAAAGGCCTCGGACTGATCGTGCGTGATGTAGACGACGGTCGCGCCGGTCGCGCGGGTCAACGTCGCGATCTCAACGCGTAGTTGGTCGCGCCGGTCGGCGTCGAGATTGGAGAGTGGTTCGTCGAACAAGATGAGTCCGGCGTCGGCCGCCAGTGCCCGGGCGAGTGCCACGCGCTGTTGTTCGCCGCCCGAGAGTTGGTTGGGGAAGCGCTCGGCGAGATGGGCGATGCCCACGCGCTCCAAGAGGTCGTCGACCCGTTCGTCGCGCTGGGACTTTGCGCGCGACGACGTCCTCAACGGATAGGCGACGTTCTTTCTTACGCTCAGGTGTGGCCACAGGGCGTAGTCCTGAAAGACCATCGCGAGGCCCCGTCGCTCGGGTGGGACGAAGGCGCGCGCGCTGGCGACGACCGTTCCGCCGATGGTGATCTCACCGCTGGTGGGTCGTTCGATACCCGCGAGGCACCGCAGCAGCGTGGTCTTTCCCGATCCCGACGGACCGAGCAGGACGAGGAACGTTCCCGGTTCGATCTCGAGGTTGACGTCCTCGAGCGCCACCTTGTCGGCGAAGTCCTTGTGGAGATGCTGGAGTGAGACACCGACGGCGCGCTCGCGCGACTTGAGACTCACGACTGCACCCCGCTCCAGCCAACCCGACGCCAACCCCGTGGGGTGAGGAGTCGATAGAGGAACATCGCGACCACGATCACGCCCAGCATCTCCAGCAACGTCAGCACCGTCATCGCGGTGCCGGTGCCCGGTTGCAGATTCGCGAGGTAGGCCTGAATCGTCACCGACGCCGGCTCCTGGCTCGGCGGATAGAGAATCTGGGCGATCGCGAGTTCCGAGATGGTCTTGGTGAACGTCAGGAGCCAGCCCCACAGCAATATCCGCGACATCAGCGGGAGGTTCGTTGTCTGCCAGGCGCGCAATCGCCCCGCACCGTGCACGCGCGCGGCCTCGTTGAGCGAGGGCTGGATCTGACTGACGGGTCCGGCCATGAACCGCGTCTGTCCCGGCAGTGACGAGGCGACCAGCGCCAACATCAAGAGCGGCAGCGTCTTGTAGATGTTGATGACGTTGTGCGTGATGAAACTGAGGTTGTAGAAGAAGATGTAGCCAACACCGAGCACCACGCCCGGCACGGCGACGCTGCCGAGCAGGAAGACGTCGGTCACGCGTTGGCTCCAGCCCCCCGACGACGCGACCAGTCTTCGGGCCAGCACCACCGCGAGCACACCGGTACAGGACGCGACGACCAACCCCAGCTGATTCGACTCGATCAGCGGCGCGCCGAGGCTCTTGCCGCCGATCGAGGGACTCAGCACCTGCTGGTAGTAGGTCAGCGTGAAGTGGACGCCCCTGGCGGAGTAGATGCCCAGATTCTCCACGAACGAACCCACGAGCGCGCCGAGTATCGGCACGCCGAGGACGATGAAGAAGAACAACGAGACGCCGAGCGTCGCCGCGATTCGCGGACCACGACGAAATTCGCGGCGCCGCACCGACCTCGTCCTACCCGACAGCACGGCGTACGAGCGACTCCTCATGACCTTGGACTGCAGGGCGATCAGCGGAATGGTCGAGAGGATCAGCACCACCGCGATGACCGCGGCGACCGAGAAGTTCGCGGGGTACGTGCTGATCGCGCTGAAGAGCGTGTACGTCGCCAGCGGGAAGTGACTGTGGTACCCGAGGGTGAACGCCACGCCGAAATCGCTCATCGTCTCGGCGAAGCTGATCGCGATGGCGCTCAGGAGAGCGGGCGCGATGATCGGCAGCACGGTGCGCAGCATCCGTGTTCGGCTGGCGCCGTGGATCCGCGCGGCGTCCTCGTACTCGGGACCAAGTCCCTGCAGGCCGGCCGACACGATGAAGTAGGCGAACGGCAGCGCCACCGTCGTCAGCACGATGATGATGCCGAACGGACCGAAGAACTCGCCGTAGATCCAACGCGTGTTGATACCCAGGGCGTGGGCGGCACCGAAAGGTTGCAGCAAATCCGTCCAACCGAGCGTCATCATCCACGACGGCATGATGAGCAAGATCCACATGGCGATCGACCACACGCGACGACCAAGGACGTTGGTGCGATGGATCAGCCACGCGAGCGTCGTCGCGAGTCCCACCGCCAACACCGACACCAGCGTCGAGACCCACAGTGAATCGGCGATGCCGCGACCGGTGTAGCCCCGAAAGGCCTCGGACACGAAGCGGAGCGTGAACCACTGCGAGCCTTGCTGGAAGGCGCGCGGACTGACGGCGAGGATGAGAAAACTCATCACGGGCGCGATGATGAGCAGTGCGAGCACCACCCAAATGGCGACGCCGCCGAGGCTGAACCGGCGCTTGGCGTCAAGACCCGAGGGCGACGAGGTGGCCATCAGCTGGCTCACTAACGACATTGGATGGCCTTCCTCAAACGAATCGTTGCCGCAGTTGACGGGTCAACCGTGGCAACGACGTCGTCGCGAATCATCGACCGCTAGAGTTGCGCCACTTAGCCGTTGGCAATGTTGGCGTCGAACCAGGAGTTGATCGACGTCTCGAGCGGTCCCCACACGTACGGGTCGATCGTGATGGCGTGCGTCGTCGACAGCGCCGGAATCACCTTGTTCGCCGGCGCAATGCCGTTCAGGACGGGCCAATACAGGGAGTCACCCGTCGGGTCGCCCGTCTGCATGGCGTGCTGTCCCTTGGGCGTCATCAGCCAGTCGACGAACTTCTGGGCGTCCGCGCGAACGATCGCCGGCTGCTTGGCGTCGATGCCGATGACGCCGGGTAGTGCGATGGAGGAATCGAGGTACTTGACGCGCATGCTCGGGAAGCTGCCGTTGATCTCCGCGGCGTAACAGGCCGAGCTTTGGATGATCGCCATCTTTATCTGCTGACCCTCCATCGCGCCGATGGTGGGACCGTTGGTGGCGTTGACCGTGAGGCCGTTCTGATACAGGCTCGTGAAGTACGACTTGCCCACGGCGACGGCCTTGGCGGGCGAACCGCTCTTGAACTTGCCCAGGTAGTTCATGACCCCCGCGATGAGCGGGAAGGTCGGACCGGACTGTGAGGGGTCGTTCATCCCGAGGCCCTGGTACTGCGGCTCGGCCAGCTGCTCCCAGGTGTTGGGCAGCTGAGAAGCCGAGATCTGGGACGAGTCGTAACACAGCGCGCCGGTGACGGTGAGACCGGTCGGCGTGAAACTGCCGTCAGCAGGAATGTTGGCCTTGCCGAGGGTGTTGAACGAGACCTTGGGGACGCTGTGCTTGACGAGCATTCCCTTGAGGTCCAATTCGGCAAAAGCCGTTGCCCCGTCGACCCATAGGGCGCCCCACTTGGGGTTGTTGCCCTCAGCCTGGATCTGTTGGAGGAGAGGCCCCGTGGAGTTGTCGTTGAGCGTCACCGTGAATCCGGGGTGGGTCGCGTTAAAGGCGGTCACGGTGGCCTTGTCGTAACCCTGGGCGGAGTACAGGACGAAGCCGGGGTTCGCCGCGGCGCCCGCGGTCACGTTGAGCAGGGATAGTGAGGCGACGGTGATGACGAGCGTCACCGCGGTGATCCGCGAACGGAGGGCACCTTTGGTCTGGGTGGAAAAGTTCATGGTCGTCTGTCTACGACGCCAGCATGAACTAACGGTGACGTCAGCTGGGGGGCCAGGTGAAATCTCTGCAACGATCTTGACAACGAGGACGGCGGCGAGACCGAGAGGTAACCGCCAAGTGGGTCCAAGATCGCCGTCGACGCTTGAAAGGTTCAGCGGTCCCGGCGACGCAGTTCGTCCTCGACCGCGGCGGGGTCGAGTCCCCTGCTGCGCAGGAGTAGCAGTGTGTGGAACCAAAGGTCGGCCGCCTCGCTCACGACACGCTCGTCATCCTCGCTCAGCGTGGCGACGGCGAGTTCGACAGCTTCTTCACCGACTTTTCGTGCGAGGAACGCGGAGCCGTCGCGCAGTGACGTCGCGACGTACGAACTCTCTGATCCCTCCTTCTCGCGTTGGAGGATCTTGCGCCACAGCCACGGCGTGAAACAGGACGTCGCCCCGTCGTGACAGGTCGGACCGTCGGCTCGCGCGCGCACCAGCACCGCGTCTTCGTCGCAGTCGAGGATGACTTCAACGACGCGCAACGTGTTGCCCGACGTCTCGCCCTTCTGCCAGAGCTTCTGGCGTGACCGCGAGAAGAAGTGGACCAACCCGCTCTCGCGCGTCAGCGCCAGCGCCTCCTCGTCCATCCACCCCAACATCAAGACGCGACCGGTCTGATCGTCCTGGACGATCGCGGCTCGAAGTTCGTCGCTCATACGCTCTCCCTCATCGTTCGCAGTTTGACGCCGCACCGCTCGATCTCCTGACGCAGCCCCGCCAATCCGGCGGGATTCTCGTGCACGATGGACGCCACCAGTGCGGCGTCGGCGACGCGAAGGGCGTCGGCGACGTGTTGGGCGCAGCCGGCGCCGCCCGACGCGATCACCGGGATTGAGATGGCGTTGCGCACGGCGGCAGTGAGCTCGAGGTCGAACCCCGTCCGTTGGCCGTCCTGGCGAATGGAGGTCAGCAGGATCTCACCGGCACCGCGACGCGCCGCCTCGACCGCCCACGGGATCGTCGCGGTCGACGTCGCGACGCGACCACCGTGCGTGTGCACGACTCCGTCGCCCGCGTCGATCGCGACGACCACGGCCTGACTGCCGAATCGCTCGGCGATGGCGCTGATGAGTGAGGGATCGGCGAGGGCTGCGGAGTTGATTGACACGCGGTCCGCCCCGGACTCAATGATGCGCGTCGCGTCATCGACGCTACGGATTCCGCCCCCGACGGTAAAGGGGATGTCGAGCACCTCGGCGACCTGCGCGACGACGGACGTCATGGTGCTGGTGTCGTTCGGCGTGGCCGCGATGTCGAGAAAGACCAGTTCGTCAGCCCCGCCAGCGCTGTAGAGCGTGGCGAGTTCGACGGGATCGCCCACGTCGCGCAGCCCAACGAAACTGACGCCCTTGACGACGCGACCGTTGGCGACGTCGAGGCAGGGAATCAGGCGGGCGAGAGGCATTGCTCAAGGAAGTCAAGTCCGGCCGGTCCGCTCTTCTCGGGGTGGAACTGCACTCCGAGGAACGAACCTCGCCGGACCGCCGCCGCCACGCCGTCCGACGTTGCGACCACGTCGGGGCACTCGGCGACGAACGAATGGGCAAAGTAGTAGGCGTCGCCCCACGGGTCGACGACCGCCCAACCGAGTCGGGGGACGCGATCGGCGTGCAGACGACGCACGTGGCCCCCGATCAGGCCGAGCCCCACGACGCCACCGTCCTCCTCGCTCGTCTCGAGCGAGAGCTGCAGACCGAGACAGATCCCGAGCGTCGATCCCCCGCTGGCGAAGCGGTGTCGCAGCGCCTCCGCGGCGCCGGTCCGATTGAGGTGCTCCATCGCGCTGCGCGCCGATCCGACGCCCGGCAGGACGACGAACTCGGCGTCACGTATCGCGTTGGGATCGCTCAGCACTTCACTCGATCTGCCCAATCGCTTCAGAGCCGCGCGCACCGAGCGCGTGTTGCCCGCGCCGTAATCGATGACGACGACGTCACTCACAACGAGCCCTTCGTCGAACGAATCAGGGATCCGTCGCGCGTGAGGGCCTGGGCCAACGCCCGACCGACCGCCTTGAAGGCGGCCTCAGCGACGTGGTGGTCGTTCTCTCCCGACGCGGTCACGTGCAGCGTGATGCGCGCGGTTTGGGCGAGCGACTCAAAGGCGTGCGCCGCCATTCCCGGATCCGGCGTGATCGAGATGTTCGCGGTCGCTCGTCCCGAGAGGTCCACCACCGCGTGGGCGATCGCCTCGTCCATCGGTACGCGCGCCTCGCCGTAACGGGTGAGACCCTTGCGGTCCCCCAGCGCCTGGTCGAAGGCCTCGCCGAACGTACGCATCATGTCTTCGACCGTGTGGTGAGCACCGGTCTCGAGGTCACCGACGCCCTCGAGGCGCAGGTCCATCCCTCCGTGAAAGGCCAGCTGTTGGAGCATGTGGTCGTAGAAGCCCTGCCCGGTGTTCACGTAGACGCGCCCTTCGCCCGGCACGCGCAAGCGCACCGTCAACAAGGTTTCAGCCGTGGCGCGTCGGTGGCGCGTCGGTGGCGCCGGGAGCTCGGTGCCGAGCAACACCGCACGAAGCGCGTCCAAGAGCAGGTTGTCGTCGAGATCGTCACGCACGCTGATCCGCAGCCCGCCGTCATAGGCACGCATCACTATTCCGTAGGGCAACAGCTTTTCGACGAGGTCAGCGGCGTGGTCCATGGGGACGTACAGGAAGTTCGTGTACGAGCGAACGGGCACGAGTCCGAGTTCAACGAGCTCAGTGGTGAGTCGTTCACGCTCGGCGATCTGACCCGTGACGTCCGGCGGCGAGGCGAGCGCCGCCATCGCGAGGGCCGCCGAGAGCGACGAGACGGACAGGGGTGCTTGACGAGAACTGATCACCGCGATCAACTCCGGCGACGCGATCGCGTAGCCGACACGTGCGCCGGCCAGTCCGAACGCTTTGGAGAACGTGCGCAGAACGATCGCGCCGTCGTTCACGCGATCAAGCGCGTCGACGCCGGCGTATTCGGCGTAGGCCTCGTCGATGATGAGCTGCCCGGATACCTCAGGGATGTCGGGCAACTCGCCGGTCGGATTGTTCGGTCGACACACGAAGACGAGGTCGGCCTTCGAGGGGTCGTCGATCACCGTGGCACCCGCCATCAACGCGGCGTAGCGGTACATCGAATAGGAAACCGCGGGCACCGTGGCGATGGTGGCACCCTCTGCGAAGATGCGCGCGCACAACACGATGAACTCGTCGCTGCCAGCACCGAGTGCGATCTGGTCGAGTGCGACGCCGTGGTACCTCGCAATGGCCTCGCGAAGCGGTTCGTAGCGTCCGCGGTCGTACTCGTTGATATCGGCCAACGCCCGAGCGAGGGCGGCGGGACGGGCACTCGCCGGCGGCGTCGGCGCGACGTTGCCGTCGAATCGCACGATCGATCGAGGGTCGATGCCGACCCGCGCGGCGATGGCTTCGTTCGACGGCGGCCACTGGTAGGCGTCGAGTGCGGTGGGCTTGGTCATCGCCGAGCCGTTGCCTTGTGCATGGGCATGCCCTCGAGTTCGGCCAGCGCTTCGATCGTGGGCGCCAGACGCTCGAGGCCCTCCTTGGTGACGCGCTGGACGGTGACCGTCTTCATGAACGTCTCGAGTCCGAGACCGCCCGTCGACTTCGACCAGCCGCCCGTCGGGAGCACGTGGTTGCCGCCGGTCGCGTAGTCGCCCGCCGGCACCGGTGAGTAGGGACCGACGAACACCGCCCCGGCATTGCGGATCCGTCCCGCCAAGGACTCGGCCCGTTCGCCGAGCAACGCCACGTGCTCGGCGGCGTACCCCTCCACTTCGGCGAGGGCCGCGTCGAGGTCGTCACCGACGCGAACGACAAAAGCACGCGAATCAGGTCCGTGCTCCATCTGGGCGTCGAGCTCCTGTTGGATCAGTGCCTCGTCGACACCGTCGTCGGCGACGACGACGATCTCGCTGGGCCCCGCGGGTAGGTCAATGGCGACGTCGCGGCTCACCAAGAGCTTCGCCGTGTTGACCGCACCTCCGCCAGGGCCGACGATCTTGTCGACCGGAGCGATCGACTCCGTGCCGTAGGCCATCGCGGCGATGGCTTGGGCGCCACCAATGGCCCACACTTCCTCGATGCCGAGCAACGCCGCCGCGGCGGCGACCGCCGCCGAGCCGCTCGGTGGCGTGCAGACGACGATACGTTCAACGCCGGCCTCTTGTGCGACGACCGCGGTCATGATGAGTGACGACACCAGTCCCTTGGGCACGTAGATCCCCACGGAACGTAGCGGCGTCCAACGTCGCTCGAGGGTCACGCCCGGCGAGACTTCCATGAACAGATCAGTGGGGCGTTGTGCCGCGTGCCAGGTGCGAACCGATTCGGCCGCGGCCAACACGGCGGCCGTGGGAATGTCGCCGTAGGGAACCGCGCGCTGCGGCACCGACGAGGTGGTGCCGTCGAAGCGGCGCGACCATTCGACGAGCGCGGCGTCGCCGCGCTCTCGCACGTCGTTCACGATGTCCTCAATCGAGACGGGCTTGTCGGTCTCTATCGGTCGACTCATGGCACCATCCGTTCTACGGGCAGCGTGAGAATGGAACTCGCGCCACAGGCTTCCAGCTTCGGCAGCAACGACCAGATGTCCGCCGCCGGCACGAGGGCGTGCACCGCGACAACGCCGGGCGTCACCAAGTCAATGACCGTCGGAGAACCCTTCGTCGGCAGCACCGCGGTCACCTCGGCCAAGCGATCCTTCGCCACGTTCAACAGGAGGTACCTATTGGCTCGGGCGTTGATGACCGAACCGAGCACCATCGTGAGCGTGCGCCGTGCTTCGTGATCGATCGAACCCTGTCGTCCCACCAGGACCGCTTCGGAGTCGAACAACGTGCCGATCGAACGAAGTCCGTTCGTACGAAGCGTGCTGCCCGTCGAGACGAGGTCGATGATGGCGTCGGCGAGTCCGAGCCGCGGTGAGATCTCGACCGAACCCGCGACCTGCACGATCTCGGCGCTGATGCCGCGCTTACCCAGGATTTTGGCCGCCGTGCGAGGGTGCGACGTCGCGATGCGGCGACCCTCGAGGTCCTCGACCCGTGTCGCACTGTCTTCCATCGACACCGCCGCCTGCAGTGAGCACTTGCCGAATCCGAGGCGCAGAAGGACCTCGACCTCGGAGTCACGTTCGTAGATCAGATCGAGACCAGTGATCCCGCAGTCGACGACGCCGTCTTGGACGTACTCGGGCACGTCGTCGGCGCGCACGAAGAGCAGGTCGATATCGGCGTTGCGACAGTGCGCCTGAAGGACCCGTTCGCCAGGCTCTTGGGGATCGACGCCGCTCGCTTCGAGCAGCGACCACGAGGGTTCGCGCAGTCGACCCTTGGAGGGCAGCGCCAGGGAAAGACGACGGTTCACTTCCGGCCTCGCTTCAGCACCGCGCCGTAACCGCCCTCGCCGTAGCGAAGCCAGTGCGCGACGCGGGTCACGGTGGCGGTCGACGCACCGGTACGGCGCGAAATCTCCTGATAGGGCACGGCCGTGTCGACGAGTCGAGCGACCTGAAGTCGCTGGCCCATTGCGTCAAGCTCGTTCGACGTACAGAGGTCGCGCAGGAAGGCGGCAACCTGGATGGGTTGTCGAAGTCGCACGAACGCGGCGACGAGCTCGTCGAAACGAGTCGCCGTCTCCGGGCTGTTCTCGGCGGGAACGATGCGGCCACTGGTCATGCGAATATGGTAGCATGCTACAACGCTACTATGCAAGTGATCCCCGCCATCGACCTTCTCGGCGACTACGCCGTACGCCTCGAACGCGGTGACTACGACCGCGTTCTCTTTCGTCAACCTATCGAGGAGTTCATGGCCCGCATCGTGGCGACCGCTCCCGATCTCATACACATCGTCGACCTCGAGGGCGCTCGATCAGGTGAACTTCGATACTCAGTCGTACGCCGATGCGTCGAGGTCGCCGATGGCATTGATCTGCAAGTCTCTGGAGGCATCCGCTCGATCGAACGCGCGCACGCCGCGCTTCGCGCCGGCGCGACCAGAGTCATCATGGGAACCGCGGTGTGGAGTGAACCCTTCGCGCTCTCGACGGTGGTGAGGGCCCTGGGTGAACAGTTGGTCGTCGCCCTCGACGTGCGCGACGATCAGGTCGAGGTCCGCGGTTGGCTGGCATCGACTGGGTTGCGTGTCGACGAAGCTCTCGAGCGTTGCGTTGACGCGGGAGTCGTTCGACTGCACGTCACCGCTATCGATCGTGACGGCACGATGAGCGGACCGGATATCGCACTCTACGAGCGCGTCTGCTCAAGCGGAATCGCGGTGGTCGCCGCGGGCGG
>Ga0207927_1000660_pt1 | contig 14563 bp, 10 predicted proteins | sample NGESurdeep072012_2_FD_184456 | JGI IMG/M metagenome (GOLD analysis project Ga0207927, IMG submission 184456) | Arctic peat soil microbial communities from Barrow, Alaska - NGEE Surface sample 210-2 deep-072012 (SPAdes) | ecosystem: Environmental > Terrestrial > Soil > Wetlands > Peat ... | reverse complement strand
GTCGCGGGTTCGAGCCCCGTCTCCCGCTCTGAAGTTGGCTGGAATGCTGCACGCGTAGCTCAGTCGGTAGAGCACCCCCTTGGTAAGGGGGAGGTCATCGGTTCAATCCCGATCGCGTGCTTGTGACGATACGAACGACTCTGAGGAAATATGCCCCGCGAAAAAATCATCCTGGCCTGCAGCGACTGCAAGAATCGCAACTACTTCACGACCAAGAACAAGCGCGTGCATCCCGAGCGGGTCGAGTGGAAGAAGTACTGCCCGCGCTGCGACAAGCACGTGCTGCACAAGGAGACGAAGTAAGTGGCCGTCCAGGTCCAGCAGCCCGGGCTTCCTCAGCGGACGATCGCGTTCTACCACGACGTGATGACCGAGATGAAGAAGGTCACGTGGCCCGATTTCCCGCAGGTGCGGCAGCTCTCGATCAGCGTGATCCTGCTCTCGCTCTTCATCGGCGGGCTCATCGCGATCATGGACGTGATCCTGCAGCAGGTGCTCGTCCGTTGGATCCCGTCGCTGTTCGGAGGATGAGGTGACGCATCGCTTTTACGCGGTCCAGACGACCTCTGGCCACGAGAACAAGGTGCGCAACCTGATCCAGCGGAAGATCGACGCAGACCCGGCTCAGCCGAGTGAGCGTCTGATTCGCCAGGCGCTGGTGCCGACCGAACAGGCGGTCGAGATCAAGAACGGCAAGAAGGTGACGGTGGAGCGCAAGGTGTATCCCGGGTATGTGCTCGTCGAAATGGTCGTCGACCAGGAGACGCTGCACACCATCAACGGGATTCAGGGCGTGATCAAGTTCGTCGGCAAGGATCGCGACCCGCAGGCGCTGCGCCCCGATGAAGTGAACCGGCTCCTCGGCATTGCCGATGAGACGGTCGAGGAAGCACCGAAGGAGGAAATCCCGTTCCTGGTCGGTCAGGCGGTCGCGATCACGGAAGGGCCGTTCACGGATTTCAATGGGACGGTGGAAGACGTGATGGCGGATAAGGGGAAAGTCCGGGTGTCGGTTTCGCTGTTTGGGCGGCCGACTTCGGTTGAACTGGATTACTTGCAGCTGAAGGCGCATTAGCTCGACGCGACCTTGCAGGCGTTGAAATGTTTTTCGTTGGTTGGTTAACAAAAGTTTGAGTATTGGTTTTACCAACTACTTCGGTTAACCAACCAACCAGAAACGAATTAACTCGCAGTGTGTTTTTGCGGTTCGCACAGGCCCTTGCGCGGGGCAGCTCAGTACGAGCGAGGAGCGCCTCGTCGGCTACCACTACGACGTTAAATACACCGTGGAAGTCAGCGACTCATTCCGCATCCCGCACTCCGGATCGGCGATGGTCGCTCTACGTGTCTAGAGGAGTCCAATGGCAAAGAAGGTCATCGGTTTCGTCAAACTGCAGATCCCTGCAGGAAAGGCGAATCCGGCCCCGCCGGTCGGCACCGCTCTCGGCCCGCAGGGAATCAACATCATGGCGTTCTGCAAAGAGTTCAACGCTCGGACGCAGGGCCAGGATACGATTCTCCCGGTCGAGATCACGATCTACGGCGACAAATCCTTCACCTTCATCCTGAAGACGCCGCCTGCCGCGGTGCTCATCAAGAAAGCGGTGGGGATCGAAAAAGGGTCGGGTCAGCCCAATCGCAACAAAGTCGGCAAAATCACGAAGGCGCAGATCCGCACGATCGCGGAGCTCAAGATGCCCGACCTCAACTGCGAATCGATCGAGTCGGCCATGGCGATGGTCGCCGGCGCCGCGCGCTCGATGGGCGTGGAGGTCGCAGACTGATGCGCGCCCACGGAAAGAAGTACCGCAAGGCCGCCGAGTCCCGCGAGATCTCCTCGTCGTACCAGCCGAAGCAGGCGCTCGAGATCATCAAGACCAAGGCCTTCGCGAAATTCGATGAGACCGTCGACGTCGCCATTCGTCTGGGCGTCGATCCGCGTCACGCCGACCAGATCGTGCGCGGCACCGTCGTGCTCCCGGCCGGCTCGGGCAAGACCGTCCGGGTGCTCGTCATCGCGGTCGGCGACAAGGCGAAGGAAGCCGAAGCGGCCGGAGCCGATTTCGTCGGCACCGAGTACGTCGCGAAGATCAAGGAAGGATGGCTCGACTTCGACATCATGATCGCAACGCCGGACCAGATGGGCCAGATCGGCGCCCTCGGACGCGTGCTCGGCCCCCGCGGGCTGATGCCGAATCCGAAGGCCGGCACCGTCACGTTCGACGTCGCGCGCGCCGTGAAGGAAACCAAGGCGGGCAAGATCGAGTTCCGCGTCGACAAGGGCGGCAACATCCACGCCGCGATCGGCAAGGTCTCGTTCCCGCTCGAATCGCTCGAAACGAACTTCCAGGCCCTCATGGATACCATCGTCCGCTCCAAGCCGAGCGCGTCGAAGGGCGTGTATGTGAAGACGGTCGCCGTCTCCAGCACGATGGGCCCTGGCGTGCGGGTCGACATCACACCCTACCGGTAACGAGCGATGAAGCGATCCGATAAAGAAGAGCTCGTCAGAGGGCTCAAGAAGAAGATGGAGGGCGCGGACGCGCTCTACTATACCGACTTCACCGGCCTGAACGTGAAGCGCATGACCGAGTTGCGCCGCAATTTCCGCAAGGCCGGCGTGGAGTATGTGGTCATCAAGAACTCGCTGGCACTGCGCGCCGTGAACGAAAGCGGCCTTGTGGTGCCGAAGCTCAAGGGTCCCACCGGCGTCGTCATCGCGAAGGACGCGATCGTCGCCGCGAAGCTCCTGACGGAGTTCGCGAAGAAGAATGAAGAGCGTCCGTCGGTGAAGGGCGGACTGTATGAAGGCGCGTCGATCGACGGCGCGCTGGTCAAGAAGCTGGCGCTGATGCCGACTCGCGACGAGGCGCTCGGCCAGTTCCTCGGATATCTGAACAGCGTGCTCTCGTCGTTCGCCGGCGTACTCGAGGCACGAAAGGTCCAACTCGAAAGCAGCGAACCTGCTTCCGCGACGACCGAATCCGCCGCGCCGAGCACCGAAGCGGCTGCCGAACCTGCTGCTCCGAGCACCGAACCGATTCCCCCCCAGGCGTCTGCCTGACCAACAACGCCCCAGGGACACCTGGGGGATTACAAGGAGATTTCTGCAAATGGCTAACGCTACGCTGGGCAAAGACGAGATCCTCGACGCGATCGGCAACATGTCGGTCGTCGAACTCGTCGACCTGATCGACACGTTCAAGACGAAGTTCAACGTCACCATCGCGGCCATCGCCGCGGCTCCGGCCGGTGGCGCCGCGGGCGGTGCTGCTGCCGCCGTCGAAGAGCAGACCGAGTTCGAGGTCGTCCTCAAGGAAACCGGCCCGAAGAAGATTCAGGTCATCAAGGTCGTCCGCGAGATCACGGGTCTTGGCTTGAAGGAAGCCAAGGACCTGGTCGACGGCGCACCGCAGGTCGTGAAGGCCGGCGCCACGAAGGACGAGGCGGCGGCCATCAAGGCCAAGCTCGAGGAGCAGGGCGCAGTCGCCGAGATCAAGTAAGAGCTGGCCTTGCCGCCGGTGCGCCAAAACGGCGCGCCGGCGGTGATCCCACCTCTCACTTGGTCCCGACGATGCAGACATTCGCACCGCTTCACAACTGAATTTCGTTCCGCCTCACTCCGCCGCGCGAAAAATAATTCGCGTGCCGGAGCGGGGCGGCTTTCGCCTGTCATCGGGTGAGCCCGGGTTGATATGATCAAGCAAATTTCGTTCGCGAAGCTCGAGAAGGGGATGGCGATGCCCCATCTCCTCGACATTCAGGTTCGCGCCTTCGAGTCGCTGCTCCAGCTGGATGCCGCTGCGCACGACCGCGAAGACGTCGGACTCGAGCGGGTCTTCAAGGACCTGTTCCCGATCACCGACGTCCACGAGAACTTCTCGCTGGACTTCATCCGCTACACGCTTGGCGAGCCGAAGTACTCCGTCGAGGAGTGCATCGAGCGCGATATGACGTATTCCGCGCCGCTCAAGGCCACGCTGACCCTCACGGTCTTCGAGGAGAACGTCGCCGACGGCAAGAAGCGGATCAAGAACCAGATCGAGAAAGAAGTCTACCTCGGTGAGCTGCCGCTCCTCACGCCGCTCGGCACCTTCGTCATCAACGGCGCCGAACGCGTGATCGTGAGCCAGCTGCACCGCTCGCCCGGCGTGGTGTTCGAGGAGTCGACGCACCCCAACGGGCAGCGCCTGATCTCGTCGCGCATCATCCCGTTCCGCGGATCATGGGTGGAGTTCACCGTGGACATCCACGACGTGATCTACGTCCACATCGACAAGAAGAAGAAGTTCCCGGCCACCGCGCTCCTCCGCGCGTTCGGCTTCGGGAACAACCCCGACATCCTCCGCCTCTTCTTCGCGGTGAAGGAGCTCGACCTCACCAAGAAGCGTGAGGGCCGCGCCGAGACCCGTGAAGTCATCGGCGCCATCATCGCGGAGAACATCGAGCTGCCGGGCGAAGCCACGGCGGACGACGCTCCCAAGGCGAAGACGAAGAAAGCCCGGGCCGAACGTGAGCGCAGCGAAGCCATGATGCTCGTGAAGGAAGGAGACGAGCTCACCGAGGAAGTCTTCAACCGCCTCCGCCGCCAGAAGGTGGACGTGGTCAAGGTGTTCGCGAGCTACGGCGCCGTCGACCTCCGCGACGAACTCGACGCCATCGAACGCGGCGAACGTGCGCATCCCCGCGTGCTGGCCGTCGACGCGATCGACCCGGAGACGGGCGAAGTGATCGGCGAGACCGGCCAAGCGCTCAAGGAGATGCTCCTCAAGCGCCTCCGCAAGCACGGCCTGTACAAGGCGTACTGCTTCGTCCCGAGCGGCCGCGCCGAGAGCACGCTCATCAAGAACACGCTCGCGAAGGACCCGACCAAGAGCGAGGACGAGGCGCTCAAGCAGATCTATGCGCTGCTCCGTCCCGGCGACGCACCCAACAAGGAAACGGCCAAGCAGGCGATCGAGCGGCTGTTCTTCTCGCCGAAGCGATATGATCTCGGCCGCGTCGGCCGCTACAAGATCAACCAGCGCCTCGGCCTCGCGACGCCCGCGAGCCAGACGGTGCTCACGAAGGAGGACTTCGTCGCCATCGTGCGCTACCTCGTCGAACTGCACGAGGGCCGCGGCCACGTGGATGACATCGATCACCTGGGCAACCGCCGCATCCGTTCGGTCGGCGAGCTGATCGCGAACCAGTTCTCCGTCGGCCTGTCGCGCATGGCGCGCCTGGTCAAGGAGCGCATGTCGATCAACCAGGACACCGAGAAGATCGCGCTCGACGACCTTGTCAACGCGCGCACCGTGAGCGCGGTGATCCAGGCGTTCTTCGGGTCGTCGCAGCTGTCGCAGTTCATGGACCAGACCAACCCGCTCGCCGAGCTGACGCACAAGCGCCGGCTTTCGGCGCTCGGACCGGGCGGCCTCACGCGCGAGCGCGCCGGATTCGAAGTGCGCGACGTGCACTACTCGCAGTACGGCCGCATGTGCCCGATCGAGACGCCTGAAGGTCCGAACATCGGACTGATCACGTCGCTCGCGTGCTATGCGCGCGTGAACGACCTCGGCTTCGTCGAGACCCCGTACCGCGTCGTGCGGAACGGAAAGGTCACGAACGAACTCGAGTGGCTCGACGCCAACAAGGAAGAGGACGCGATCATCGCGCAGGCGAACTCGAAGCTCAACGACGACGGGACGTTCGTCGACGAGTTCGTGCTCTGCCGGCAGCAGGCCGACGTGCCGCTCGTTTCGCCCGCGCGCATCGACTATATGGATGTCGCGCCGGAACAGCTCGTTTCGATCGCCGCCGCGCTCATTCCGTTCCTCGAGCACGACGACGCGAACCGCGCGCTGATGGGCTCGAACATGCAGCGCCAGAGCGTGCCGCTCCTCAACCCGCAGACGCCGCTCGTGGGCACGGGTCTCGAGGAAGTGGTCGCGCGCGATTCGGGCGCGGTGGTCATTGCCTTACGCGACGGAACGGTCACCCGCGTGACGGCCGACGAGATTCTCGTCGACGCCGGCCCTGCGGAGAAAGGGAAGAAGGGCGGCGACCTGCCGCTCGAGCGCCTCACGCAACAGGACCGCTACCGGATCAAGAAGTACTGGCGCACCAACCAGGACACGGCGATCAACCAGCGCCCGATCGTGAAGCTCGGCCAAAAGGTGACGAAAGGCGAAGTCCTCGCGGACGGCGCCGCCACGGAGTACGGCCAGCTCGCGCTCGGCTCGAACGTGCTGGTCGCGTTCATGCCGTGGTACGGACACAACTTCGAAGACGCCATCGTGCTGTCTGAACGGCTGGTGAAGGACGACGTGTACTCGTCGATCCACATCCAGGAACTCGAGCTGCACGTCCGCGACACCAAGCGCGGTCAGGAAGAAATCACGCGTGAAATCCCGAACGTCGCCGAAGAGTCGCTCGTCGATCTCGACGAGCGCGGCATCGTGCGCATCGGCGCGCACGTGCGCCCCGGCGACATTCTCGTCGGCAAGATCACGCCGAAGGGCGAAACGGAACTCTCGCCGGAAGAAAAGCTGCTGACCGCAATCTTCGGCGAGAAGGCGAAGGACGTGAAGGATTCTTCGCTCAAGGTCCCGCCGGGCATGGAAGGCGTCGTCATCGACTGCAAGATCTTCTCGCGCATCGAAGACCAGGTGGTCGAGAAGGACCGCGGCGAGCGCATCGGCGAAGTCCGGCGCCTCGAGGGCGAGGAGAAGGTGCGCGTGAACGACGTACGCGACAGTGAGCTCAAGGAAATTCTCGACGGGCAGGTCATCGCGCTCGCGCTGAAGTCCGGCACGGTCGAAGAGGCGATTCCCGCAGGCACGGTGCTCTCGGGCGACGTGCTCGACGGGCTGCGCCTCGCGACGATCGACCTCAAGACGTTCAGGGTCGAGAGCAAGAAGGTCAATGAACAGGTTCGCGAAATTGTGGAAGCAGCGAATGATGTGAAAGCACGGATTGAAGAGAAGGCCGAGGAGCGCATCGACCGCATCCTGCAGCCCGATGAACTGCCGCCCGGCGTGATCCAGCTCGTGAAAGTCTATCTCGCCGAGAAGCGCAAAATCTCGGTGGGCGACAAGATGGCCGGCCGTCACGGCAACAAGGGTATCGTGGCGCGCATCGTTCCCGAGGAGGACATGCCGTTCCTTCCGGACGGTCGTCCGGTGGACATCGTGCTCAACCCGCTCGGCGTGCCGAGCCGTATGAACGTCGGACAGATCCTCGAAACGCACCTTGGATGGGCGGCGAAGATCCTCGGCTTCTACGCGAAGACGCCGGTGTTCCAGGGCGCGAACGAGCGTGAAATCGGACTGCTGCTCCGCCTCGCGGCGCTGACGTGGTCACGCGGCTCGCTCGAGCTGCACGGCCCGACGCTCGAGATCGGCGAAAAGGAAATCAAGGCGATTCTCAACGACTTCCGGCCCGAAGCGGGCGCGGAGAAAGTCCAGCTGCTGCATGACGCGAGCGTGAACGATCTCAACGCGCGCGGCATGTCGGCGGACACGAAGGACGTGTTCCACAGCGTGCGCGATTATCTCGCGTCCGCCGCGGCGGAGCTCGCCGAGCGCGAGCACTCCGACCTCAAGAACGCGATCGCGTTCCACGAGGAAACGTCGGAAGATGAAACGCTGTCCGCGGCCCGTCGCGCGGACCTGAAGAAGGCGCTGAAGGAACTGAAGACGCGCAACGCCCTGAGCGCGCAGGAACTGCTCCTGGCGCACGGATTGCCCGCCCTCGCAGCGATGCTTGGTCCCAAGGGCGAAGCCGACGTCGACGCGGCGAGCGTGGAGCTCGTGCGCCGCGCCGGGCTGCAGCCCGGAGGCAAGGTCGCGCTGCAGGACGGCCGCACCGGCGAGCACTTCGCGTCGCCCGTCACGGTCGGCGAGATCTACATGCTGAAGCTCTCCCACCTCGTGGACGACAAGATCCACGCGCGGAGCATCGGACCGTATTCGCTCGTGACGCAGCAACCGCTTGCCGGCAAGGCGCAGTTCGGCGGCCAGCGCTTTGGAGAAATGGAAGTGTGGGCGCTCGAGGCGTACGGTGCCGCGCACACGCTGCAGGAGATCCTGACCGTGAAGTCGGACGACGTGAACGGCCGGTCGCGCGTCTACGAGGCGATCGTGAAGGGGCAGAACCTGCCCGAGCCCGGCACGCCGGAATCGTTCAACGTGCTCGTGAAGGAATTGCAGGCCCTCGGTATCCACGTCACCATGGATGCCAACGCTGAGGGTGGATACAGCGGTTTGCCCTTCAGCTCCGGCGAGGAATAACACATGATCGATTTCCGCAGCGCGCGCGAGACCCGCGCATCCGCTTTTGACTACATCCAGATCCGCATCGCCTCTCCGGAGGAGATCCGCGGACCCAGGGATTCCAAGGAACGTGAGCGGCTCGAAATGGCCGGCTTGCGTTCGTGGTGGTCGTGGGGCGAAGTCACGAAACCCGAGACCATCAACTACCGGTCGTTCAAGCCCGAGAAGGACGGCCTCTTCTGCGAGCGCATTTTTGGTCCCGTCAAGGACTGGGAATGCCATTGCGGCAAGTATAAGCGCATCCGCTATCGCGGCGTGATCTGCGACCGTTGCGGCGTCGAAGTGACCCTGAGCAAGGTCCGTCGCGACCGCATGGGGCACATCGAGCTCGCCGTTCCCGTCGCCCATATCTGGTTCTTCAAGACGCTGCCCAGCCCGATGGGCAATCTCCTCGACCTCACGCTGCGTGATCTCGAGAAGGTCATCTACTATTCGAACTACGTCGTCATCGAGCCCGGCGATCAGGAAGTCCACACCAACGAGCTCCTCGACGAGGAGCAGTTCCTCACGCTGCGCGCCAAGGCGAAGGACGAGGGCGATACCGCGTTCCTCGCCGACATCGGCGCACCCGCGGTTCGCGACCTGCTCCGCCGGCTCGACGTCGACAAGATCGCCGACGAGCTCCGCGCGCAGGTGATCGTCGAGACGAGCCAGCACAAGAAGAAGCAGCAGCTCAAGCGCCTCAAGATCGTCGACGCGTTCCGCAACTCGGGCGACAACGGCGACGTGCGCAACAAGCCGGAGTGGATGATCCTGGACGTCGTCCCGGTGATTCCGCCGGACCTGCGCCCCCTCGTTCCGCTCGACGGCGGCCGTTTCGCGACGTCGGACCTGAACGATCTCTATCGCCGTGTCATCAACCGCAACAACCGCCTGCAGAAGCTCATCGTGCATCGCGCGCCGGAAGTCATTCTCCGGAACGAGAAGCGCATGCTGCAGGAGGCCGTCGACGCGCTGTTCGACAACGGCCGGCGCTCCAAGGCCATTCGCGGCCGCGGCAAGCGTCCGCTCAAGTCGCTCAGCGACATGCTCAAGGGCAAGCAGGGCCGGTTCCGTCAGAACCTGCTCGGCAAGCGCGTGGACTACTCGGGCCGTTCGGTCATCGTCGTGGGTCCCGAACTGAAGCTGCACCAGTGCGGCTTGCCGAAGGCCATGGCGCTCGAGTTGTTCAAGCCGTTCATCATCCACAAGCTCGTCGAGAAAGGAATCGCCGAGACGGTGAAGCGCGCCAAGAAGATCGTCGAGAAGGAATCGAGCGAAGTGTTCGAGATTCTCGAGGAGATCATTCGCGACCATCCGGTTCTGCTCAACCGCGCACCGACGCTGCATCGTCTGGGCATCCAGGCGTTCGAGCCGGTGCTGGTGGAAGGGAAGGCCATTCGTATTCACCCGCTCGTTTGTGCGGCTTTCAACGCGGACTTCGACGGCGACCAGATGGCGGTGCACGTGCCGCTTTCATATGAAGCGCAGCTCGAGTGTCGCGTGCTGATGCTCTCGTCGAACAACATTCTCAAGCCGGCCGACGGGCGCCCGGTGGCGGAGCCCAGCCAGGACATCGTGCTCGGCTGCTATTTCGCCACCAAGGGATTCGCCGGATTCGACGATATCTCGAAGGATCCGAAGAAAGTCGCGGCGCTGCATTCGTACACGTCGGCCAGCGAAGTCGAGATGGCGCTCGCGCTCGGCCGCGTGAACACGCACACGCCGCTTCGCTTCCTCGTGGAGCGCGACGGTGCCAAGACGTGGGAAGTCACCACGGTCGGCCGCGTGTTGTTCAACCAGATCATCCCCGCGGAACTGCCCTTCCAGAACCGCGACATGAAGAAGAAGGCGCTCTCCGAGCTGGTGTTCGAGTCGTATCGCAAGTCGGGCCTCGCGGGCACGGTGCAGTTCCTCGACCGTCTCAAGGAGTTCGGCTTCCGCAACGCAACCCGCGGCGGCGTCTCGATCGGAATCGAGGACCTCGAGATTCCGGCGGACAAGGAGCAGCTGCTCGAAGAAGCGACGACGCGCGTGGAGCGTTTCCAAAAGGCGTACCAGACCGGAAACATCACGAACGGCGAGCGCTACAATAAGGTCATCGACACCTGGACGCACGCGAACAACGACATCGCCGAGGCGATGGTCAAGCGCATGAAGGAATCGCAGAACGGGTTCAACCCCGTGTACATGATGTTCGATTCCGGATCGCGCGGTTCACGCGACCAGATCCGTCAGCTCGCCGGTATGCGCGGACTGATGGCGAAGCCGCAGAAGAAACTCACCGGCGGTATCGGCGAAATCATCGAAAGCCCGATCAAGTCGAACTTCCGCGAAGGCCTGTCCGTGCTCGAGTACTTCATCTCGACGCACGGTGCCCGAAAGGGTCTGGCCGACACGGCGCTCAAGACGGCCGACGCGGGGTACCTCACGCGCCGCCTCTGCGACGTCGCACAGGACGTGACGATCACCGAGGAGGATTGCGGCACGATCATGGGACTCGAGATCTCCGCGCTGAAGGAAGGCGAGGACATTATCGAGCCGTTGGCGGAACGCATTGTCGGAAACGTGGCGGCGGAGGATGTCGAAGATCCGCAGCTGATCGACGATTCGGGCCGTCGCGCGCTGCTCGTCGAGTCGGGGTCGATGATCAGTGAAGATGTGGCCAAGCAGATCGAGGATGCCGGCATCGACTCGATCAAGATTCGCTCCGTGCTGACCTGCGAGGCCAAGCGCGGGCTCTGCCGCATGTGCTACGGCCGCAACCTCGCGACGATGGCGATGGTGGACATCGGCGAAGCGGTCGGCATCATCGCCGCGCAGTCGATTGGCGAGCCGGGCACACAGCTCACGCTGCGTACGTTCCACATCGGTGGCACGGCGGCACGTATCGCCGAGCAGACGGCACGCAAGTCGAAGGTGCAGGGCTTCATCGAGTACGGCGACCGGTTGATTTGGGTCACGAACCCGGAAGGCCAGCAGATCGTGACGTCGTACGAAGGCGAAGTCTTCATTCGGCCCTCGGCCGACAAGAAGGCGATCGTGTCGGCGCGCCTGGCCGTGCCGCTCGGCGCGGTCCTGATGGTGAAGGACGGCGCCGAGGTGAAGAAGGAGCAGGTGATCTTCAGCTGGGATCCGTACACCAACCCGATCATCGCCGACGTCACGGGCGAAGTGCGCTTCGTGGATTTGGTGGAAGAAGAGTCGGTGAGCGAGGAGCTCGACGAACTCACGGGTCTGCGTCAGCGCGTGGTCATCGAAGACCGCGAGAAGAAGCTCCATCCGCACATCGAGATCTGGCAGACGAAGGGCGGCAAGGAAAAGCGCATCCGCGACTTCGTGATTCCGGTGGGCGCACAGCTCATCGTGGAGCACGGGGCCGAGATCGCAGCCGGTACGATCATCGCGAAGATTTCGCGTGAAGCGTACAAGACGCGCGACATCACGGGCGGCCTGCCGCGTGTTGCCGAGCTGTTCGAGGCGCGCCGTCCGAAGGATCCGGCGACGATTTCGGAAGTCGATGGCATCGTGCGGTTCGGCGAGATCAAGCGCGGCAAGCGCGAGATCTTCGTGCAGTCGCTGAAGCCCGACGGCTCACCGGACGATTCGCAGGAAGCCCAGCTGTACGAAGTGGGGGCGGGCAAGCACCTTCGCGTGCACGAGGGCGATCGCGTGCGCGCCGGAGACCGGTTGTCGGAAGGCCCGGTGAATCCGCACGACATTCTTCGCATCAAGGGCCCGCGTGCGGTGCAGGAGTATCTCCTGAACGAAGTGCAGGAGGTGTACCGTCTGCAGGGCGTGAAGATCAACGATAAACACATCGGCGTGATCGTGCGCCAGATGCTGCAGAAGGTTCGCGTGCTCGATCCGGGCGCAGGCGACTCGGAGTTCCTCGAGGGCGAGAACGTGGACAAGGCCGTGTTCCGCAACGCGAACGACCGCGCGAAGAAGAAGAAACAGAAGCCCGCGAGCAGCGAACCGCTGCTCCTCGGCATCACGAAGGCGAGTCTCACGACGCAGAGCTTCATTTCTGCGGCGAGCTTCCAGGAGACCACGCGCGTGCTGACCGATGCGGCCATCCGCGGCGCCAAGGACAACCTCATTGGCCTCAAGGAGAACATCATCATCGGACATCTCATTCCGGCGGGTACGGGCGTGTACCGGTACCAGGAAGTGGACATGGATGTCGCGCCGCCGCCCATGGCGGAACTTCCGCAGGGAGCGGAGGCGTTCGCCGGACTTTCGGGGACGCCGATGGCGGCGGAGATCGCGTCGCCGTTTGCGGCGCTGCCGAGCGAGGATGCATAACCGATAACTGCCGTTGTGAGCGTTCGATCGTCGCAACAAAGGGTGTGAGTTGACGGCTGTCGGTCACACGGTAGTGAAAAAACTGCGACGGGACCGGTCGGTGCGCTGAAGTTTTCGGCGCTCGACCGGTCCCGTCGCCGTTTTTTCAATACCCGAACACCGTCGACTGTTTACTCATCCCCTTTGTTGCGAGAACCGACGACTCGCTTTTGGTGATGATTCCCCTCACATTCTCACGATGCCCGCCCCGACCCGCATCATCCCGCGCCGAGCGGTGATCAGCTGGATCCTGTACGATCTGGCGAACGTCATCTTCTCGATGGGCGTGATTTCGCTGTACTTCTCGCTCTTCGTAAGGGCGGAAGTAGGCTCGGAGCGCGCCGACAGCCTGCTCGGCAGGATCAGCGCGTTGTCGATGGGCATCATGTTCTGCCTCAGCCCGCTGCTCGGCGCGATGACCGACCGGGCGCGCAAGCGGATGCCGTTCCTCGTGTGGGCCACGCTCATCTGTTGCGCGTGCACGGCGCTGATCGCGCGCGGGCCGTTCATGGTGAGCGCGATCCTGTTCATCATCGCGAACGGCGGGTACCAGGCCGGCGTGCAGTTCTATGACTCGCTGCTGCCCGACGTCACGACGGAAGAGAACCGGGGCCGCATCAATGGCATCGCGGTCGGGCTTGGATATACCGGGTCGTACATCGCGGTCGGCGTCGGATTCTGGATGTCCAGGACGCATGCCGCGTTCCCGTTCGCGGACTACTTCCTCTTCGTCGCCCTCGCGTTTCTCGCGCTCGCGTTCCCCTGTTTCGTGTTCGTCGGGGAGATTGGCAATCCGCATCCGCGCGAGATCTTCACCTGGAGAGCCGTCACCGAGTCGGCGCGGCAAACCCTCCACACGCTGAAGTCGGGGGACAAGTATCCCGGGCTGCTGCGGTTCCTTCTCGGGCGCGCGTTCTACACCGACGCGATCAACACCGTGATCCTCTTCATGTCGCTGTACACGGTGAACGTCGCGATCTCGACCGGCCTCACGAAGGAGAACGGCGAGCAGAAGGCGCAGCTCGTGCTGATGTCGGCCATCACCGCCGCGATCTTCGGCGGCGTCATCTGGGGTTTCGTCGTCGATCGCATCGGGCCCAAGAAGACCCTCACGATCGTGCTCTCGGGCTGGCTTGCCACGTTCGTCCTCGCGTCGTTCGTCGGATTCCTGCACCTTCACCTCGGATGGCTGTTCGTCGTCGCGTGCCTCGCGGGCATCTGCCTCGGCGGTACCTGGGCGTCGGACCGCCCGCTCATGCTGCGACTCACACCGCCGGACCGCGTGGGCGAGTTCTATGGCCTGTACGGAATGGTGGGACGTTTTTCAGCTGTGACGGGTCCCCTCCTCTGGGGAGCCACGACCTGGCTGACGGTGGAACAGGGGCACATGCCCGTGGTACGAGGCGAAGCGTTCGCGATCCTCTCGCTGCTCGCGATGATGCTGGTGGCGTTCACGATCCTGCGGCCCGTGTCGGACGAGGCGCGCGACTGGAAGGCGCTCGGCGCGATCGCCGAGGCGTGAGGGCGGCGCTGATCATGCTGCGCCACTAGGCCGTTGTGGTGAACGCACCGGTGATTTGGATCGCCGCCGCCGCGGTCCTGTTCGCAGGCTGGCTCTACTGGCGCTACTTCACGCGCCGCGCCGCGATCCGGGTGGTGCACCGCTTTCGCGCGCGCATCGACCGCTTCAAGCTCACGAGCAAGGCGTACATCGCCGAGTCGCTGCTCGGCGATGAATCGATCGCCGCCGCGGTCCGCGACCATGCGCAGCTGCACGGTATGCCGGCTGAACCTGTTCTATCGCGTGAACGAGTCGTACGTACGTCGTACGAGCTTCGACGAGCTGCCGCGCGAGAGCATCGTCATCTACCTGATGAACCACCGCTCGAATGCGGACTACGTGCTCGCCGGCTACGCGCTCG
>Ga0207927_1000659_pt1 | contig 14571 bp, 10 predicted proteins | sample NGESurdeep072012_2_FD_184456 | JGI IMG/M metagenome (GOLD analysis project Ga0207927, IMG submission 184456) | Arctic peat soil microbial communities from Barrow, Alaska - NGEE Surface sample 210-2 deep-072012 (SPAdes) | ecosystem: Environmental > Terrestrial > Soil > Wetlands > Peat ... | reverse complement strand
GGCTCAAAGAAGACTGTTGGATTGACGGACATCTCGATAGTAGCACTCGCCAAGACTTTGAACATTCCAGTAGTAAGTATGGAAAAGTCAGTCTCGAATCAGTCCAAAAAATTGCATATTCCAGATGTATGCAAATTACAAAAAGTCGATCACCTGACTTTCAGCGAGTTCTGTCGAAAAGAAAATATGAAATTCTGAGGGTTCGCATGCTGATGTAAGCGAGGCAAAGCGCCCACTGGTCGGACGCGTGGCCGAGTTACGCGAAAGTCCCGGCAAGTTTCAAGCAATGCGCCCTCGAAGAAATCTCCCTCTTCCGGCTCAACGGTATCCATGCTGTCGTCCATCATCGCGGCAGGTCCAGCGTTTTGAGCCGCTTGCGCCCGGCAGAGAAAACTTCATTCGAGACCGCGCCGGATTTGACCATCGCAAGGCGCTCTGCGCGGGTCTTGCTGAGAAACAGATGCCTGCAATCGAATGCCCGACAGATCGCCGGGGCCCGGTCGTGTATGGTGCAGCCGTCCCGGCCGAGATAGATGCACTCGCCGGTATCGCCGCACTGTAGGACCGCCGTAGGCCCGGCAGCCGTCGCTATAACCTCGTGCTCATAGGTCCAGATCAGGTCGCCGCGCTCAGGCATTAGTGGAATCATGTCGTGGAGACAGCAGGCATGGCAGCCATTGCAGGGGACATTGCCGAGGGCAGTCATAAGTTGGTCCTCAATGAGGTTTCCAACCACATGATCCTGCTGCGCCGCGCACTCGTCAATTGTCCCGAACCGAACGGAAAACGCCGTCCACCGACACGGACGCAAACAGCTTCCAAGCGAGGTCCTATCAGGATTCGGATTTAACTTGCACATCCCTCGTGTTCATGATATGTTCTGCTGTTAAATTGCTCCTCCCAAGTGGGCCGTCATGGCAGATCAGATCGTCATCACGGAGAAAACCAGCCAGGCCAAGGACGTCCGCGCCGCGATTGGTTCTCGCTACGGTGATGTTCTTCCAGCTGAGGGCCATTTGTTCGAACTCCTCGAACCGGAGGACGTTGTTCCGGCCTGGAAGCGATGGTCCCCGATACTTCTACGGCCTGAAGGTCTTTACGGAACGCGCCCGGCAGAGGGTGGCAACAAGGCCGCTAAGCTCAAGGCCATTCGCGAGGCGTTGCGCACTGCCAAACGAGTTTGGCTTGCAACCGATTGCGACCGCGAGGGTCAGCTGATCGGTCAGGAAATTCTTGAGCATTACGAGTATCGCGGTCAGGTGATGCGGGTGCTGTTCACCGTTAGGATCAACCAACCGTCGGAGTAAGCGGCATAACATTGATTCCCGGCGCCCTGTTTGCCGTTGACGACTAGGACAGGATAAGGTCCCGTTGGCCGAAATGCTGCATCGGTACGGGGGAGGCCGGTCGTGGAGCTGGCCGGGGTTGCGCAACGACCGGCATTCAGGCAACCAATGTGAGGGATGGCTTTTTTGCTTTGGGCTTGGCATCGGCAACCGGCTTGATGTAATCGGCCCATGCTTGCAGCGCGATCCGCCGCCGCTCGATCATCTCGCCGGTCCAATAGGACCGCTCCGTCTCGTCGCCCTCGCGATGGGCAAGGCAATGCTCGATAACCTCGCGCCGGAAATTATGTTCGACGCTTTCGCCGCCCCAATTGCAGAAGCTGGTTCGCATCCCGTGCATCGTCCCCTTGAATCCGGCCCGCTGAATTGAGCCGGTCAAGGCGTTCGGCAGGAATGGTGCATGTTCCTCGACGTGATCGGACGGGAAAACATATCGCCCGGTGCGTGGCATCGACATGATGATCGCAATCGCCTGATCCGACAGCGGCACCAAATGATCCTTTTTCATTTTCATTTTGTGGGCTGGGCAGCGCCACGTCTTGGCATCAAAATCAAGCTCGGTCCATTCCATCAAGCGTATTTCCTTCGAGCGCGCGACGGTGAGAATTCCGACCTCAACGCAACGCGCCACGGTGCCGGGATCGTAACGCAGTGCCGTCATAACCGCCGGGGCCTTGCTATAGACAACAGAAGCGTGGCCTTTCTTGCGATGAAGTTTGCGCGGCGATGGCAGGAGGTGCTTCAGGTTGCCGCGCCACATGGCCGGGTTGTCGCCCGTGCGATACTTGAGGGCCTTGGCGGCATCCAGCACGCGCTCGATGCGCTGCCGGGTCCGCGAGGCCGTAACCGGTTTTACCGTCCAGATCGGTTTCAGCGCTGCCAGCACATGAGGCGTCTCGATTTCATGTAGTTTCAGATTGTGCAGGGTCGGCAAGTCGGCGAGGGCACGCCGCCACGCTTTTTCCTCTTCCGGGTTGAGGCCCTTGCACCAATCCGGGTATTGCTCGTCGGCAAATTCTTTGAACGTCTTGTCGCCGGAAGTGGCGAGGCGCTTTTTGTGGCGCGGATCGATGCCGTCGCGCTTGAGGCCGACCCGGTATTCGCGCGCCTGCTCGCGCGCGCCGCTCAAGGTCAGCTTGTCGCCCTCGTCCCGGTCGCCGGGCTTGGCGAATTCCATTTGCGCCCGCTAAAGCGGAAGGCCCATGCCCGGTCGCCGCCCTCGCGGACGATCAGATAAAGGCCGCCGCCATCGGCGTGCGCACCGGGTTGCAGGGATTTAACTTGGTTCGGATTTAGCGGCACTTTAGGCTCCTTGGAGAGCTTACCGTTTTCCGTCACGGATCAAGCGGGGAAAGCATCAGTAGCGGCAAACCGGGGGCGAAGCCCGACTGTTGGGAATGGTAGCGCCATCACGGATCATTTGGAAGGCCGGAAGGGTCAAATTGCCGATTTTTTACCAGTTTTGTGGCGCGTCGGGACGGTAGGCGTCGATAGGCGACGAGGGGAAGTGCAGGATAATGCACTGGTATTAAAAGCTAAATATGAAAGGCGACGATAGATGACGATAGCAGACGAAACCCTCAAAATCGGTACATGATACGTGACGGCATTCGGTAAGCTGATCCGAACCACGGCGTTCCGGTTGACGCTGGCCTATCTGTTGTTGTTTGCGCTGTTTGCCGCATCGCTGCTGGGCTATTTCGCCTGGAATACGCGCCGGCTGATCACCGAACAGATCACCACCACGGTGAACGCGGAAACCGGTGAACTCAGCGATATTTTCGCACGCCGCGGGCTGCGCGGGCTGGTTTTCAACATCGAGAACCGGGCGTTGCGGCCCGGCGCCAATCTCTACCTCGTGACCGCGCCGACCGGGCAGGCCATCGCCGGCAATGTCGGCTCGCTTGGCCCGGGCGTGATGGCGACATCCGGCTGGTCCGAAACCGCCTATCGGCGGCTTGACGAGCAGGACGCCGCGGATCATCGCGCGCTGGTGCGCGTCACCGAACTGAGCAGCGGCTTTCGGCTCCTGATCGGGCGCGATCTGGAGGAGCGTCGAAGGCTGTTCGGCATTGTCGCGAAAGCGGCGCAATGGTCGCTGTTGATTGTCGTGGTGCTTGGCCTCGGCGGCGGGGTCTTCGTTGCGCGGCGCGTGTTGCGGCGTATCGATGCCATGACCGGCACCACCCGGCGCATCATGGCGGGCGATCTGAGCGGGCGGCTGCCGGTCGGGCGCAGCGGCGATGAACTCGACCGTTTGGCGGAAAATCTCAACGCCATGTTGGAGCGGATCGAAGCCCTGATGATGGGGCTGAAGGAAGTTTCCGACAACATCGCCCACGATCTGAAGACGCCGCTGACGCGATTGCGCAACCGCGCCGAAGAGGCGCTGGCGAGTTCCGGCAGCGAAGCCGAATACCGCACCGCGCTGGAACGAACCATCGAGGAATCCGATGGCTTGATCCGGACCTTCAATGCGCTGCTGATGATCGCGCGCGCCGAGTCCGGGCAGGCGCGCGGCAATATGGACGACTTTGACGCCGCCGACGTTGCCAATGGCATTTACGAACTCTACGAACCGCTTGCGGAAGACGACGGCATGACCTTGCGCGTCAAGACTGTGTCCACGCCGCTTCACGGCAACCGCGAATTGATCAGCCAGGCGCTGGCGAATCTCGTCGAGAATGCGATCAAATACGGCAAGCCGATCGCGGCCGCGCAACCGCTGAGCGCCGGCACCGACGGCAAGGAGATTGTGATCGAAGCCCGGCGCGACGGCGATCTGGTGCTGCTCAGCGTCACCGACCACGGGCCGGGGATTCCGGAGGCCGATCGCAGACATGCCGTGGAGCGATTTGTGCGGCTAGAGGCCAGCCGCACCCAGCCCGGCTCCGGTCTTGGATTAAGCCTGGCATCGGCGGTGGCGACCCTGCACGGCGGCGAGCTCAGGCTCGGCGACGCCCACCCGGGATTATCAGCGACATTGGCAATCCCGGCGCTGGCGGGCGTCAGTGACAGGCTTGCGGCCCAAACGCCTGATGTGCCACAGAAGGTGGCATGATTTCATCCGCGAAGGGCGGCGCGGACCAACATTGTCTGGCCGCGCGGTTGGCAGGCGGACCGCAGGTGTCCGCTCCTGATAAGGCCGAGCAGCGTCTGGCTGACTGGCTCGCCGATCTTGAGCCGATGCAGGCGGCCGCGATTCGCGGGCTCGCGGAACGGTTTCCTTTCGCCAACGCCATTCTTTTGGGCATCGCGGAAGCCTCACCCTATCTTTTCGACCTCGTCCGCGCCGATGGCGCACGCGCGATCCGGCTGCTCGAATGCGAACCGGAACGGCATCTGGCCGAACTGATCGCAAAGACCTGCCGCGACGTGTCAGCTGCGTCAAGCGAAGCCGACGTGATGCAACTGCTGCGGCGCATGAAGTCGGAAGCAGCGCTGCTGATTGCGCTGTGCGACATCGGCGGCGTCTGGCCGGTGATGCGGGTGACGGCGGCGCTGACCGAGCTCGCGGTCGCCTCGGTGCAATCGGCGCTGCGCCATGTGCTGCGACAGGAAGCCGCGCGAGGGCGGCTGTCGCCGCCGAACCTCGATTCCCCCGAGGACAATAGCGGTCTGGTCGTGCTCGCCATGGGCAAGATGGGCGCGGGCGAGCTCAACTTCTCCAGCGACATCGATCTGATCGTGTTTTTCGATTCCGCGGCGCCCACGCTTGCCCCGGATATCGAACCGCAGCCGTTCTTCGTGCGCGTCACCCAGGCTCTCGCGCGGCTGCTGCAGCAGCGCACCGGCGATGGCTACGTGTTCCGCGTTGATCTGCGCTTGCGGCCGGATCCGGCCTCGACGCAGGTTGCGATCTCGACCGCCGCAGCGCTGCACTATTATGAGCGGGAAGGGCGGACCTGGGAGCGCGCCGCCATGATCAAGGCGCGGCCCTGCGCCGGCGACCCCAGGGCCGGCGAGGCGCTGGTCGCGGAAATCGCGCCCTTCGTCTGGCGCAAGCATCTGGATTTCGCGGCACTCGCCGACGTCCATGACATGAAGCGGCAGATGCAGACCTATCGCGGGCAAAGCGAGATCGCGGTCGAGGGCCACAATGTCAAGGTCGGGCGCGGCGGCATCCGCGAAATCGAGTTTTTCGCGCAGACCCAGCAGTTGATTGCCGGCGGCCGGCACCCCCAATTGCGGGTGCGGCCGACGCTGGAAGCGTTGAATGTGCTGGCGTCGAGTAACTGGATCACGATCGAGGCGCGCGACCAACTGAGCGCTGCCTACGGGTTTCTGCGGCGGGTCGAACATCGGCTGCAGATGGTGGCGGACGAGCAGACCCATACTCTGCCCGACGATATCGAGGCGGTGGAGCGCTTCGCCCGTTTTTTCGGCTACGACAGCCGCGCCGCCTTCGCAAAGGATCTGCTCGGCCATCTCAATATCGTGCAGGGGCATTACGGCAAGCTGTTCGAAGGCGATCCGACCGGCACCGAGAAACTGCCGGCGGCGGATTACAGCGCCGGTCCGGAGGATCCGCGTCTGCTCGACCATCTGGTCACGCTCGGCTTCAAGAACCCGATCATGGTGGCGAAGACCGTGCAGCAATGGATGGCCGGCGACTACCGCGTGTTCAGGATGGAATCGACGCGGAACGCATTTGTCGAGTTCGTCCCCGCGCTGATCGCCGGTCTGGCGGACGCCGAACAGCCCGACAGCGCGGTGACGGCCTTCGACCGCTTCCTGCAGGCGCTGCAACGTGGCGGGCGGCTGATATCCCTGCTCAGCCAGAACCGCGAGCTCGTCGCCCTGGTAGCCTTGATTCTCGGCGCCGCGCCGCGCCTCGGCGATATGCTGGCGCGGCAGCCGCAGATCATGGATGGGCTGATCGATCCGCGTTTCTTCGGCGCGATGCCGGACCAGCGCGAATTGTCCGCGCGCCTCGCGGCGACCCTGGCGGACGCGAACTCCTACGAAGAGTTTCTCGATCGTTTGCGATTGTTCGGTCAGGAAAGCCTGTTCCTGATCGGCACGCGAATCCTGTCCGGTACGGTTTCCGCCCAGCAAGCCAGCGTCGCATTCGCCGACGTCGCCGAGGGCATCGTACATACCGTACATGGCCTGGTAACCGATCGGTTCGCGGCCCAGCACGGCCGGATCAAGGGGCAGGAGACCGCGATTGTCGCGATGGGCAGACTTGGCAGCCGCGAGATGACCGCCTCGTCCGATCTCGATCTGATCCTGCTCTATGATTTCGATTCCGAGCAGCCGGATTCCGACGGCGCGCGATCCCTGCACGGTGCGCATTATTTCGCGCGCTTCACCCAGCGGCTGATCAGCGCATTTACGACGCGGACGAATTACGGCGTGCTCTACGATGTGGATATGCGGCTGCGCCCCTCCGGGCGGGCAGGCCCGGTGGCCTCGCACCTCAAATCCTTCGCCGAATACCAGGATCTGGAGGCCTGGACCTGGGAACACATGGCGCTGACTCGCGCGCGGGTGATTTCAGCGTCGCCCGATTTTCGCGGCAAAATCGAAAGGATTATCCGCGAGGTGCTGACGCGGCCGCGCGATGCGGCCGGCGTCGCCAGCGACGTGGCGGAGATGCGCCGCGCCATTGCGCTGGAGAAGGGCGAGGACGACGTCTGGGACCTGAAATATGCCGCGGGCGGCATGGTCGATATCGATTTCATCGCGCAATATCTCCAGCTTGTTCACGCCGCCGACAAGCCGGACATTCTCGACGTCTCTACGCTGCAGGTGCTCGACAACGCCGCGCGCCTTGGCGTCCTGCCGCAGTCGGCCGTGGAAGTCTTGCGTCCGGCGACGCGGCTCTATCATGACCTCACGCAAATTCTGCGGCTCTGCGTCAGTGAAAAATTCAAGCCGGAAACATCAGGAGAAGATCTTTTGCGCGTGATGGCGCGGGCCGGCGACGCACCCGATTTCTCGTCGCTCGAGGCGCGGGTGAAGGAGACGGAGATCGAGGTGCGCCGGGTGTTTCGCGATCTCGTCGAAGGTCGAAATTAAGCCGCCACCGAAATCTTGGCCTTGGCCTTGCGCGCGTCGCGCGGCAGCGATACGCAGACGACGGTGCCGGTGCCGAGCTTCGAGCGCAACCGCATCGATCCGCCATGCAGATTGGTCAGCGATTGCGCGATCGCCAGTCCAAGCCCCGAGCCGTGATAGGTCTTGGTGAGCTGGCTCTCGACCTGCTCGAACGGTTTGCCGAGCCGTTGCAGCGACTGCGGCGCGATACCGATGCCGGTGTCGGCAATCATCAGCACGATCGAATCGCTGAGCAACCGGCTGCGGACAACCACCTTGCCGCCGTCGGGCGTGAATTTGACCGCGTTCGACAGCAGGTTGACGATGATCTGCTTGATCGCGCGACGATCCGCCACCACGGGGATGGTTCCCTCGATATCCGCGTCGAGCACCAGGTTCTTGTCGTCGGCGCGCCCCGACACCACGCGCAGCGATTCCGCCAGCGTCTTGGACAGATCAAGCGATTCCATGTCGAGCTTCATCCGGCCAGCTTCGATCTTCGACATGTCCAGAATGTCGTTGATCACTTCGAGCAGATAGTGCCCGCTGGTCAGAATGTCGTGACAGTATTCCTGATATTTTTCCGAACCGAGCGTTCCGAACATGCCGCTTTCCATGATCTCGGAAAATCCGATGATGGCATTGAGCGGCGTGCGCAGCTCGTGGCTCATATTGGCAAGGAATTTGGATTTGGTCTGGTTAGCCTCCTCGGCGCGGTTCTTTTCTTCGGAATATTTTTCGGCGAGGTCGGCAAGTTCGAGGGCTTGGCGTTCGAGCGCGGTCTGCGAACGTTTCAGATCGATCACGGTGGCGCGCAGCCGCAGGTCGTTGTCGACCAGCTTCTGTTCGTGCTCCTTGATGCGGGTGATGTCGGTCCCGACCGAGACATAGCCGCCGTCCTTGGTGCGGCGCTCGCTGATATGCAGCCAGCTGCCGTCGTCGAGTTGCGCCTCGAAGGTGCGTGCGCCCGGTGCATGGGCGTGGGTTTCGTGCAGCCGGGTGCGGACCTCCGGCATGCTGCCGACTTCGATCACGGTTTCGTAGGACGTGCCCGGCGTGACCGCTGAATCCGGCAGCTTGTGCAGGCGCTGGAAATGCGAGTTGCAGAGCACCAGGCGATCGCCCGCATCCCACAGCACGAAGGCCTCCGGGATGGTCTCGATCGCATCGCGCAGCCGCAAATCGGCCTCCACCGTCCTTTCGGCGAGGCTCTTTTGCTCGGTGATGTCGACGGCAATGCCGATCAGGTGCAGGCCGGCATCGCCTGCGCCCTGGCTAAGCTCGCAGCGGACACGCAGCCAGATCCAGTGGCCATCGGTGTGCTGCATGCGGAAGGTCTGGTCGATGTGATTGATTTTCGAGGAAATAAGCTTATCGGCGATCGCGAACAGGTCGATGTCGTCGGATTTCACCAGCGCATTGACCTCGCCGAAAGTCAGCAGGTCGCTGCGGGTGTCGAGACCCAGCATCGTGAACATCGATTGCGACCAGAAGATTCTGCCGCGCGACAGGTCCCAATCCCACAATCCGCAGCGTCCGCGGTTGAGCGCGGTATCTATACGCCCGCGCACGGCGTCATTGATGAGATCGCCTTCGCGTGCGCGGGTCGATTGCCAGTGGAATGCAAAGCCGAGGATCAGCACCACAAAGCCGGTGGTCGCGGAAAGCGTCACCGACAGGGCCGCGTCCGAGCGCCAGAGCGAGTCGACATTCTCCTGGATGATAATGACCTGACCGGGCAGCGATTTGACGACGTGCTGAATAGCCAGCGCGCCGCTGCCGTTCGGCAGGGTGATGTCGGTCACGCCGGCTTGCAGCCCCGGCGCGGTCAGCGGCACCGCCGCACTGATGACGTCGAGAATGCGGCTGGTGTCGCCAAGCGCTGCTTCGATCGGGACGCGGGCGAGAACGCGCTGGTCGGCGCCGGTGACGATGACGTGCCTGCCGGCCGCGATCGCCCATGCCGGAATGAGGCCGGGCAGCACGCTTTGCAGGCGCGCGATCGACGCCAGGCGATCCTGCCGGACTGAAGCAATGCGGTCGAGACGCTCGGCGAGCAAATCGGCGGCCGCCGCCAGGTCCCGCTTGATCGACGCGCGCTTTTGCCGGTTCTGATCGACCACCTGCACGAATGCGCCAAGACAGATGGTGATCAGGAAGGCAATAATCAGGGTGGGCACGGCACGGCGAAGCGCGGGCTCCGCTGTCAACAGCCTGTGATAGGCCGGTTTCGCGATCGACTGCGCCAATCCCTTGATCGAATCGGATTGAACGCACGCGCTCGCCGCGTGTGCGCGCGCCATGCCTTTGGCCCCCTCGGAAGACTTTTTCGTACCCTGTTCGGAAGAGCCCCAGTCCCTTCCGAATCACAGCGATTTGAATCTAGTTTTGGCGGGCTGTCGAGAGTCAACGATTCGTTAATGCAAATAAATCTTGTCCAAAGCAGAATCGGGACGCCGAGATGCCCGCAAAAATACCTGCAACGCGAGTCCGAAACGGGAACGCGCGCGGCATTTCAGATTCCGCTACGCGTCCGGCGGCTCGGCGTGGCTGATGACGCGCTTCACGGTCGGAAACGCGCGGCGCAACGCACGCTCGATCTCGTCGACGTTCTGGTGAACCTTGATCACGCTCATCGAGGGCGCGGCGCGGCAATGGAAGTTCACGATTTCGCCGGCGTCGGTATTGCGCACCCGCACGCTATGGACGTCGTGGATCGCTCCGTCGGCGGCGAAGCGGGACAGCGCGGTCTTGATGGCTTCGACGCGCTCGGGCGCGGCATCAGTGCCCAGCGGCAACTCCGGTTCCAGCGGCTCGATGTGGGTGTCGACTTCGACGTCCTCGCCGAACTCTTCGCGGATGTCCCGCTCCAGCTCATGGGCGATGTCGTGGGCGGCCGTGAGCGCCATCTCGCCGTCGACTTCGAGGTCGATGCTGACGGTGAGCTTGCCGCCGAGATCGTGCACGGTGACATGGTGCACGGCGAGACCGGAATTGCGGGCGATCACCATGATGCGTTCGCGCACACTCTCATTGTCGCGCGCGACCGGCACGGCGGTGAACGTCAGGTCGGCATCTTCGAGCGCCCCGGTAACCGCATCCTGCGCCTTTCGTTTGATCTCATCGACGCGGTCGATGGGATAGGTGCGCGGCACCTGCACGATGGCGTCGATGAAATGCGTCGACCCGACCATCCGCACCCGCAGCCGTTCGACATCGACCACGCCGGGTACGGCCCTGATCGCGGCCGTGGCTTTCTCCGACACGCCTTCGGGTGCGCGATCGAGCAGGGTTTCGACGGTGGAGCGCGCCAGCCGCAGGCCCAGCAGCGCGATCATCACCGCCACGCCGATGGCGGCGGCGGCGTCACCCCAGGCATAGCCCAGTCCCGAAAGTGCAAGTCCGATAATGACGGCGATCGAGCCAAGCACGTCGGACGCAAAATGCAGCGCATCGGCGGCCAATGCCTGGCTTTTGGTGTCATGCGCGGTGCGATGCAGCGCCCGGGCGCGCCAGAAATTCACCGCGATATCGAGCAGCAGAACGATAAACGGGATGGCCGAGACCGTCGGCGGTGGCACACCTTCGCGCAGACGGCTGTACGATTCGACCAGAATGCCGCCCGCCAGCACATACAGCATCGCGATAACGCCCAGCGCCGATACGCTCTCGAACTTGCCGTGGCCGTAATGATGTTCCTCGTCCGCGGGGCGGTCGGAAACCCGCACCACCATCCAGGTGATGACGGTGGCGACCACGTCGACCGAAGAGTGCAGCGCTTCGGAGATCAGCGCGAGGCTGCCGATGGCAATGCCGACCGCGAATTTGGCCGTGGCCATGCCGGCGCTGGCGAAAATCGAAATCGCCGCGACGCGGGATTTGGCGTTGTGAACGGGATGGCTCATGGGCGCGGGTTTAGCAGCCCGTCATGCAACATTAAAGCGCCGATCGGAATGGAATTCGTCAATGCCGGGCGCCAAAAACACCGGGCTATTGCGCCTTCACAACACCTCTGAGACCCGCACGCTCCGCGGCCTGGGAGAGCAGCCCGGTTGCTTGCGCCTCCTCAACGAAGCGGCGTACATATTCCATTGCGGCCTCGCGGCCCTTCGGGATCGCGATGGCGATGTGTTCCACGCGCCATCGGCCATCCAGTACTCGCGCGCCTGGCATTTGGTCGGACATCTCAAACAAAGTCGGCTTGTTGGTCGCGAATACGTCGAACTCTCGACGTTCGAACATTTCAATTGCGCGCTTGAAGTTCTGTGCCGGCACTACGGTAGCATTTGGCAGGATCTTCGGAATGGTGCCTTGCGACGTGCTTCCCTGGGTGACGCCGACCCGAAGGCCGGGCCTGTCTACGTCCGAAATTGCCGCGATCGGGGAGACGGCGGGGACGAGGTATCCCAGCTCAAGCGAAATTAGCGTCTGGCTAAACGTGACGTCGACCGCTCGCGCCGGCGTCGCGTTGCTGACCGTGAAATCAACGTCTCCCGCTTTCATTCCGGCGAGCACCTCCGCAATTCGCTGATAGCTTACCTGCTCGAAGGGAACGTCGAGCCGTTTCGCCAACTCCCTGCCCAGATCGATGCTCAGGCCATGCATTTCGCCTGCGTTGCGGTCTCTGGCCATCGACAGGGGGCTGCCAGCAAAAGCGCCAACGCGCAGCTTGCCCTCGGGCGCCAACACCTCCCGCGCGGCCTTGGCCAGCGCGCCGGCGGACGCTGAATCCGCTATCGCCGCTTCGCCTGCCGCCTTGACGATAGGAGGACACATCGGTTCTTCCCCAGGGCCGGCTGGGCGGATACCCGGCCAGAGCTACAGCGTCACGACGATCTTGCCGAGATGCCTGTTGGCTTCCATGTGCTCGAACGCCTTGCCGATATCGTCGAACGCAAACACCTTGTCGATCGGCAGTTGCAGTTTGCGCGATTCCACCGCCGGCCAGATATCCTTGCGGACTTCGTCAAAGATCTCGCGGATTTCCTCGATCGAGCGGGTGCGGAAGGTGACGCCGATATAGTTGATGCGGCGCGCGGCGTGCAGGTCGAAGTTGAAATCGGCGTGGGTGCCGCCGAGCCTGCCGACATTGACGATGCGGCCCTTGATCCTAGTGGCAGCCAGATTCTGGCTGGCGACCTTGCCGGAGACCTGATCGACGATCAGGTCGACGCCTTCGCCGTTGGTTGCCTTCAGTACCTGATCGACCCAGCCGGGATCGCTTGAATCCACCGCGAGATCAGCGCCGAATTCCTTCAACCTTCCGCGACGTGTCGCATCCGTTGAAGATCCGATCACGATCCTGGCGCCCTTGAGTTTTGCAATCTGCAGCGCCATCAGGCCGACGCCGGAGCTGGCGCCTTGAATCAAGACGGACTGGCCCGGCTGCAATGCGCCGTTGGTCACCACCGCATTGTGCATGGTCGCCAGCGCGACGGGCAGGGTGGCGGCGTCCTCAAAATTCATGTTGGATGGCGTGCGAAACAGCCGGCCGTGATCCGCCAGGGTATATTCTGCAAATGCGGCGGCGCCGGAACCCATCACCTTGTCGCCGATTTTAACGCCTTTGGCCTCGGGGCCGACTTCGGCGATCTCGCCCGCCCATTCCATCCCCAGCACGGTACCGGCGCCGCCGGCGCTGCCATGCGCATGGCCCTTGGTCATGCCGAGGTCGGCGCGATTGAGGCCGCAGGCGCGCACCCGAACCAGCACCTGGGTGCCTTTCGGCGCCGGCTTGGCGACGTCGGCGATTGCAGCGCCGCTGGCGCCGTAGACATAGGCCTTCATGGGATCATTCTCTGTCGGTTGGTAATTTGAAGCTGCTTATTCCGCGGCTTGACGGCGGTTGCCCGACATCATGCCTGCGAGCCGGGTTTGAATGATGGCTTCCGCGTCGCGCATGATGCGCGACACCAGTTCGGCGCAGCTCGGGATGTCGTGGATCAATCCCTGCACCTGTCCTGCCGACCAGATGCCTTCGTCGGCGTCGCCGGTCGCATAGACCATCTTGCCGCGGGCGCCGGCCACGAGCTCGCGAACCTGTTCGAAGGTCGCGCCTTCCTTCTCCATGGCGACGACCTTGGTACTGACCGCGTTCTTGGCGACACGCGATGTGTTGCGCATGGTGCGGAAGATCAGCTCGGTCTCGCGTTCGTCATTGGCGACGATTTTTTCCTTGATCAGCTGGTGGATCGGGCTCTCCTTTGTGCACATGAAACGCGTGCCCATGTTGATGCCTTCGGCGCCGAGCGCCAGCGCGGCGACCAGGCCGCGGCCGTCGCCGAACCCGCCCGACGCGATCATCGGAATCTTCACCTTGTCGGCGGCGACCGGGATCAGGATGAGGCCGGGGGTGTCGTCCTCGCCGGGATGCCCTGCGCACTCAAAACCGTCGATCGAGATCGCGTCGACCCCCATCCGCTCCGCCGACAGCGCGTGGCGGACGCTGGTGCATTTGTGCACGACCACGATGCCGTGCTTCTTGAATTCGGTCACGTGTTCCTGCGGCTTGTTGCCGGCAGTCTCGACGATCTTGATACCGCTTTCGATGATGGCCTGACGATACTCCGCGTAGGGCGGCGGCTTGATCGAGGGAAGAATGGTCAGATTGACGCCGAACGGCTTGTCGGTCAGGCCGCGGCAGCGCGCGATTTCCTTGGTCAGGTCATCGGGCGTCGGTTGCGTCAGCGCGGTGATGAAGCCGAGCGCGCCGGCATTGGCGACCGCGGCAACCAGTTCCGCGCGTCCCACCCATTGCATCCCGCCCTGCACGATCGGGTGTTCGACACCAACGAGCTCGGTAAATCGCGTCCTGATCATTGTCAGCCCTCTGAACTGTTTCCCGGCGCGGCTTATAATGTTTGCCGCGTTTTACATTTTTCAGATGGGCAGGATGGCTTCACATTGCAAAAATGTCCACCGTGCAGGAACACCGCCGGTGCACCCGGGCCATGCAAAAACGCGCCGGCCGCGTCTGACGTCCGGGCGACAGTATCAATCTAGGCGGGCAATTGCGACTGAAGCGATAACGCAGCGAGGCAGAGTATCGGTCGCGCGTCAGGCAACCGATCGCGCCCCGCCCGTGGCCTCTTCATCGAACGCGGTTGAGATGTCACGGATGCTGATGACGCCGATCAGACTGTAATTGTCGATCACAGGCAGATGGCGGATGTGGTGCTTGTTC
>Ga0207927_1000657_pt1 | contig 14596 bp, 15 predicted proteins | sample NGESurdeep072012_2_FD_184456 | JGI IMG/M metagenome (GOLD analysis project Ga0207927, IMG submission 184456) | Arctic peat soil microbial communities from Barrow, Alaska - NGEE Surface sample 210-2 deep-072012 (SPAdes) | ecosystem: Environmental > Terrestrial > Soil > Wetlands > Peat ... | reverse complement strand
TCGAGGCAAGGCGCATCAGGCTCATCTCGTGTTCGCTCTTGATCATGCGGCACCCGGCAGTGACGGGAGTTGCGCTCGCCGTCTGCATCGCCGGAACATGCGTGGCAATTCCGTTGCTGAACACGAACGGGGTCTTTTCTTCGATTCCCACCACGCCGGAAGTCAGCCCGAGGTCTCGCAACCCTTGCGCCACGAGCAGGTATGGATCTTCATTCTCCTGCCAGACCCTTACGTCGGCCTTCGCTCCGAACGGCCCGATGGCCAGTTGCTCGCGCGCCCTGCCTTCTTCAAACGCCGGACTCACAAAAAACACGTTGCCCTTGGCCGGCAGCACCATGGCAAAAAACCGCTCGCTCGGCCACCAATGCACCGCGCTGAAATAGGGCAGCGAGTTACCGCTCGTCACCACGATGGCTTGCAGCCGGTTCTCGTCCATCAACTGCCGCGCCTGCTCAACCCTGGCCATGCGTTCTTCCGCGCTGATTGGCTTGGCCTGGTCTTTCATGGATTTCAGGCTGGCGATCGAGGGTGGCAGCTTGTCGTTGCACTCAGCAGCAGTTGCGGCGGGCACAACCGCGGCAGCGGCAGTGGCGGTACTGACTTGCAGAAATCGGCGGCGTGAGAATCGCATCATGGCAATCGAGTGTACCGCGAGAGGGGCTGGTCGCGAAGGCCTCCGCGTTCTCGGGTTGGGTTTCCAAGTCGAGAGTGAAGTGATACCCCCCTCCCCTGCTCCCTTGTGTTTTCAGGTACTTGTGAGGGGTTTTCGATGCAGTTTTGGGAAAACAAAGGATTTATGGGTACGTAAATGGGAAACATTGGAGTTATCGGTGCGGCGCAGACGGCTGGCCGGCTCGGCGGGGAGGGCTTCGGCGGTGAGATCCATGGCCCAAAGCAGCATTCGGGCGGAGGCGAAGTCGAGAGTGCCGGAGTTCACGACGCGGAGGACTTCGGCACGGTTCAAGGCGAGGTCGCGCGGGGTCATGGGAACGCGAAGGCGAGGGATGCAGGCGAGGCGTCGGGCACGGGCCATGTTGTGGAGGCGGGTGCGAGCGTCGAGGTGATGGCGGCAGCAGGCGCGTCCTCGGACGGCGGCTCCTTGGCAGTGGCGGCCATCGGGAAATGTGTGGCGGCAGATACGAATGATCGGGGCACACGAGTTCATAGAGACCTCCGCGGGGGCCAATGTTCTGGATAGGTTCCAGCGCTAGGGAACTCGAAGGGAAAAGTGGGAGCCGACGTTACGAAGGTAACTCGAAATGGGAAAACAATGCAGAAAGAACCGCCAGAGAACGGCCCATCGGGAGTCGGGTTTACCCCCGAGATGGGGATTCATCGGCACTTGTCCCCCGAAGAGCGTCTGGTGTAGTCGCGAACGGCCTCAAAACCTGATTTTTCCAAGCCCGAAGCTAGGTTCTTTAATGTCGTATTGTCGCGGGTGTAGAACGTCGTGTATTCGTCGTGGTCGGCGTATATGGCAACGACCTCCGGTGTAGGAACAAAGACGAAATCTACCCAATCGCCTAAGGCAGCTTGCAGCAAATCAGCAAAGCGCCTGTTGGCCTTCCGCTTGTATCGTCAAGTGGTATTGGTCTTGTACGGACAACGAATTGTTGGCCAAGAGATGCAGGAGGTCCTTGGGTTCAAACACCACTTCGTCCGTGCTGATAATGCCTTTCTCAAGGGAGAATGGCGCAAGGAAAGTCGTGACGAACCTGTTCAAGTCCTTCAGCGGGGTCTTAAGTGTCTGTTGAAACGGCCACGGCTCAACGCGGAATTGGCGAATTTCTTCCGGTCGCTCGGAGAGAAGAGTAAGCATGGTACAGGATAACTGACGAAATCAGGACATTCCGTACCCTAACAGGAACCGGGCCGCTCAGCCCGGTTACCTACGACTTGGCGATTTATCAACAGTCCTCGCAACGGAAGAAGTCGCCTCTTTCGATCCTACTGACAGGCTTGCCCTATGTGTACCATGTGATATAGTACACACATGATTGCCTTCCGGTTGACCTTCCAGCCCGGAGTGCCTGTTTATCAGCAGGTCGTGTACGCGGCCAAGAAGGCGATCATTGTGGGCCAGATGCGGCCCGGCGACCGCTTTCCTTCCGTCCGAACCCTCAGCCAGGAATTGAAAATCAATCCCAACACCGCTCACAAGGTGGTGACGCAACTTATCGCTGACGGGCTGCTTGAGGTGCACCCCGGACGCGGCACGCTGGTTGCCGAGTTGCCCGCATCCACCGCCCGCGAGCGCGCCCAACTGCTCAAAGGTCAGATGGAAGCCCTGGTGGTCGAAGCCAAGCGGCTACAGATGGATCTAGTCGACGTGCAAGCCGCGCTCAGCGAGCACTGGGGACGCCTGGGTTACGACGCGCGGCCCTCCGGCGAGCGCAAGGGAGAGAGGTCATGAGCTCTGTCATTTCCACGGTACATCTCAGCAAGAAATTCCCGTCATCGGCAGCGGTTCTCGATCTCAATCTCGAAGTGCCTGCGGGGTCCATCTTCGGTTACCTTGGGCCCAACGGTGCAGGCAAGACGACCACCATCAAGACCATCATGAACATCTTTGTGCCGTCCTCCGGCTCCGCCACGGTGCTGGGCCTCGACTCGCGCCGCCTCAGCACCGAGCGCCTGCAGCAGATTGGATATGTCTCCGAGAACCAGGAGATGCCGGCATGGATGTCCGTTGACTACTACCTCGACTACAGCCGCGCCTTCTATCCCAACTGGGACGCCGCTCTCTGCGATGCACTGGTGAAGCAGTTCGACCTTCCCCGCAAACGACAGCTCAAGCAACTCTCGCGCGGCATGCGGATGAAGGCCGCGCTGGTTTCCGCCATTGCCTACCGCCCGCAGCTCCTCATCCTCGACGAGCCTTTCAGCGGACTCGACCCACTCGTCCGCGACGAACTGGTGGAGGGCATCCTGGCAATCTCTGCCGATCACAACTGGTCGGTCTTTGTCAGTTCGCACGACCTCGCCGAGATCGAGAATCTGGTGACGCACGTCGCTTACCTCGACCGCGGCCAGCTTCAACTCAGCGAAGAACTGGCTTCGCTGCAGGGTCGCTTCCGCGAAGTCGAAGTCACCTGCGAGGATTCGCCACACGTGCCCTCTCCCTGGCCTGAGTCGTGGATGAAGCCGGAGACCTCCAGCGCGGTAGTTCGTTTCGTGGTCACCGATTACGCCGACGACAAGACGCCGGAGCAGGTGAAATCGATGTTCCCCGCATGCCGCGACCTATCGATGCAGCCCATGTCCCTGCGTTCCATCTTTATCAACTTGGCGAAATCGCGTCGTTGAACGGAGTGTACGGAGGCCCCATGAACCAGGTTGTTCACATCTTCCGCAAAGACTGCCGCCACCTCTGGCGCATCATCGCCGCGGTGCTGGTGCTCACCTATCTGCACGGCTACGCAGCAGTCATCAACGTCGGCCGTGGAATGGCCCTGGGTTTCTCTCCAGCCGCGGTGCTCTTGCTCCTGGCGGGGCTCAGCGTGCCCCTACTGCCTATCGCGCTCTTTCTGCTGGTCGTCTCCGTGATACAGGAAGAGAGTTTGGTCGGCAGTGACAAGTTCTGGCTCACTCGCCCCTACAGCCGCCTCAGCCTCTTCCTCGAAAAACTGTCGTTCATCCTGCTGTGGGCTGTGGTGCCCATGCTTCTGCACGACGTCGTGATGATTCGGCATTTCGGCTTTTCGTTGTCATCCGCATTCGGGCTCCTGGTGTGGAAGAGTGCGCAATTCGACGTGTTGCTGCTGTTTGCCGCCGCGCTCGCTGTCCTGAGTGAGAGCTTCGGCCGCGCCCTCTTACTCGGCATCGGCGCAATCCTGATTACCCTTTTGTCGCTTTACGTGGTTATGCAGAATGCCGGAGACAGGTTCGTGGGCACGGAAACTGCGACCTATGCCCTTCTGGCGTTGCTCGCCATCGCTGCCGGTGGCGCACTCGCCGTCGTGGCGTTTCAATATCGTTTTCGGATCACCGCGGTTGCCGCAGTGCTCGGAGTGGCTGCCATACTCCTCTGCGCCCTGCTCGCGCGGTTCTGGCCCCAGTCGCTGACGAATTACTTTGACAGACGGAACGCCTCATCGGTCCTGCAGTCCGTGCAGGTCCGCCCCGACGCGAACCTGAAAGGACTGCCGCCCCCTCGCCCGTCTCAAGACGCTGCCGCCCAATCGCACACCGTTTACTATCCCTTTCAGGCTGACGGGCTATCTGACAATGTCGGATTCGATCTTGGGCTGGCCGCTCAGTTCGAGTCTCCTGGTCAAAAACCGGCTCCGGCTCTTCTGGGTACGCGAGTTCGTTTTCAGCCGCAGGCCGCCGGTTCCCCGCGCTTTCCAGACGATGGCGGGTCCGACCAGTTGGTTCCTTTCGACCTATTTTATGCCGGCGACTTCGAGCGCGTGAAGAATGCGGACGGCACCATGTCAGGCACGCTGATCCTGGAAGGTTTCCGAACGGCGGTAGCTAGGGTGCCGGTGCCTGTACCAGGAGAGCGGCAGGAATTTGCCATTGCCGACCGAAAGTGCACGGTTCTATCGTTCACGCGAGAGCACAAGGTCGCTTTGGTGTTTGACTGTGCAGAACTTGAGCCGGGGAATACGGCCCGGTTCCAGGTGCGCCTGCTGCAAGACAATCGGACGATAATGCCGTCGCAGAGCCATGGCGATTCTTCCAGCGCAGGAAGCTGGCCTGCATTTCTCAGCCCCATCGCCAGGACCATTTATCAATGTGAGTTCATTCTGCCGGAGGCGGCGGAAGAGTCGGCCGACGCGTCAGCCCGAGGGCGGGAGATACTGGTATTTGCCGAGCGAAGTTTGGGACGAGAGCAACGCGACTTCCGTATCGAGCACTTCCGCCCTGCCGAATTTGGCCTCCAAGCGTGGGAGCAGCGTGGTGTCCTAGGGGCAGAATCGACAGGTACTCAATCGAATGGCGGGACATCACCTAGGAGCCAGTAAACCACGTGATGCACGATTGAATGCACGGCCCAATGACCGTAAGCGCAGGCGCCACTGCGCCCCAAGATTTTTCAGTTCAACCTAGCGTGTCGGTTCATGGGGCGATTAGTCAACGATAACAGGCCATATCGGAGGTAACCGTGCACGCGCATTGCTTTGGGGGCTCAGGATGGCGGCGTTGCAAAGCGGCCGATGCGGCCAGGGTAAAGCCCCTTCAAATTATGCGCACTGTTTCACTACTCTAAAGCGTGGTGCTTCCACCGTCTTGTGTACAGGGGCTAAAGCCCCTTGGCAAATCTGACGGTTTCGGCACGACCAAGGTCGTGCCCTGATACGAAGCGGCAAGTCTAAGCGGGGAAACAAACCGGCATATCCCAAACAAAGGGATATGTAGGCCACCCGGAATGCGACTACATACGCATCAAAGGGGTCCTTCGACTGCGCTCCCTGTGGTCGCTCCGCTCAGGATGACAATGAATCATTCTGGCAGTGTGCGGCACGGCTGACGTCGTGCTTGACACGAGGCGGTCGAGGGAGAGAGAGATGCCGTTCGAAGATCGCGAACGCCCGATTGGCAGTCGAAACTTCCCCACATATCCCAAACGAAGGGATATGTGGGCCACCCGGGCACTTCGCTAAAGTTCTGCGACTCACCGCCGATAAGAGCCTGTAGAAGGTCTCCTGAGCTGTTACTTTGGCATGGTCCCAGCCGCTGTCCCCCACCGGCTGGGACTTCTTTTCGAGTGCTGCGTCCACGCTACGCAAGAAACGCCACCGTATCCCGATGGCGCCTCCCTTACACTCCTGATTGCCCTGCCTAGGAGCGATAGTGCGCTCCGCCGTGGCGAACGTCCGCTCCGCGCACCCAGAAAATCACGTCTTCCGCGATGTTGGTGGCGTGATCGGCAATGCGCTCCAGGTTGCGCGCAATCAGTAGCACGTTCAATGCGGCCCGCGTGGAGTGCGGATCGCTGATCATCTTCTGCACCAGGACAACGAACGCTTCGTCTTTCATGCGATCGACCACGTTGTCCATCTGCAGCACTGCCTCCGCGATCTCAGCCTTGCCGTCCAGGAACGACTCCAGCGCCCGCTGCACCATGGTGGTCACGCTCCCTGCCATGCGCGGGATGTCCACCGGCAACGGCACGTCGGGCTCGCTGATGAGATCCAAAACCCGTTGCGCGATGTTGACCGCCTGGTCGCCTACACGTTCCAGGTCGGCATTGATCTTCACTACCGCCATGATGAAGCGCAGGTCCACGGCCATGGGTTGCTGCATGGCGAGCAGATCCAGCGCCAACTCGTCGATCTCGCGCTCCGCCTGGTTGATGTCGTCCTCGCTGGTAAACACCATTTGGCAGAACTTAGCGTCGCGTGTACGATACGCCTCGGTAGCGCGATCGATGGACTGCTCGGCCAGTCCGCCCATGCGCAGAAGTTTTTCCTTCAGTTCGTCCAGTCCCTGCTGAAAGCGGCTTCGCATTATCCAAACCTGCCTGTGATGTAGTCTTCAGTCCGCTTGTCGGCGGGCGTCGTAAATATCTTTTCCGTCTTGTCGTACTCAATCAAACTGCCCATCAGGAAGAAGCCTGTAAATTCGGCCACGCGCGCCGCCTGTTGCATATTATGCGTAACGATGACGACAGTGTAGTGCTGTTTGAGCTGGAAGATCAGTTCTTCGATTTTGCTGGTAGAAATTGGGTCCAGCGCTGACGCTGGTTCGTCCATCAGCAGCACTTCCGGCTCCACCGCCAGCGAGCGTGCAATGCACAGGCGCTGCTGTTGCCCGCCCGAAAGGCTGGCGCCCGATTTCTTATGAAGCGCATCTTTCACTTCGTCCCACAGCGCCGCCAGTTTTAGCGAGCGCTCAACCAGTTCGTCCATCTGCTTGCGATTGCGAAACCCGTTGAGCCGCAGCCCCGCGGCCACGTTGTCGTAAATCGACATGGTGGGAAACGGATTCGGCTTCTGGAACACCATGCCAATGCGCCGCCGGATTTCCACCGGGTCCGTACCATCGCCATAGACTTCCATCTCGCCGACCTTGACCAGACCTTCGGCGCGGGCTTCCGGAATGGTTTCGTGCATGCGGTTCAGGCAGCGCACGAAGGTGCTCTTGCCGCATCCCGACGGCCCGATCACCGCGGTCACGTGGTTGGCGGCCACTGACATATCGATGGACTTCAGCGCCAGGTTCTTGCCGTACCACGCATTCAGTCCACGTACTTCAATTCCGACGCCCATACCGCTACGACGCCCCCTTCAAGCTTCCACGGCTGGTCGTGATGCGCACCGCCGCCACCGCCGCCACGATCATCACAATCAGAATCAATGCACCCGCCCAAGCCTGCTTGTGCCATTCATCGAACGGCGAAATGGCGTAGGTAAAAATCTGCAGCGGCAGGGCCGCGGTTGGCTGATTGGGATTCCTGTTCCAATACTGGTTGCCGAAGGCAGTGAACAGCAGAGGAGCAGTCTCGCCCGCAACCCGCGCAAATGCCAGCATGCATCCCGTAATCACTCCTGCCGACGCCGTCCGCAGCGAAATCGACAGCGTCGTCCGCCACTTCGGAATTCCCAATCCCAGTGCGGCTTCACGCACGTTATTGGGAACCATCAATAGCATCTCTTCGGTCGCCCGCGCTACCGTGGAAATCATCATGACGGACAGCGCGATTCCTCCCGAGAACGCCGAGAAATGTTTTTGCCGCAGCACGATCAACGAATACACCGCGATGCCGATCACGATCGACGGTACGCCATTCAACACATCGGCGGTAAAGCGCACCAGGTCGCCGAAACGGTCGCGTCCGTATTCCGCGAGGTAAATGCCGCAGCCAATTCCCATCGGAATGCCGATCACACTGGCGATCCCCAGGATCACTCCCGACCCCACGATGGCGTTCGCCATACCGCCGCCGGCCTCACCTACGGGCTTCGGGGTTTGCGTCAGGAACGCCCAATTCAACGCGCCCACGCCTTTGATCAGCAGGTAAATGAAGATGGCCATCAGCGGAACAATCACCAGCACGGCCGCGCCGATGGCGAACCCATTAGCCGCCTGATTCATCCCGCGCCGCCATAGGCTGAGCTTTAACGTCGAGGCGTCACCCGGTTTCTTAAGCACGCGCCCTCCCTGTTGTTCCGCCGGTAATGCTCCACACCAGCAGTCGCGCCAGTGCATTCACGATGAGCGTCACGATGAACAGCGCCAATCCAATCTCCACCAGCGCGCTGAGGTACAGGTCGCCGGTAGCTTCGCTGAACTCGTTGGCGATCACGCTGGCCATGGTGTAGCCCGGAGCGAACAGCGATTTCGCGACTTCTGGCCGGTTGCCGATCACCATGGTGACCGCCATGGTTTCGCCCAGCGCGCGGCCCAGTCCCAGGATGACGCCACCCACGATGCCAATGCGCGCGTTGCGCAGCACGCCCATGCGGATCATCTCCCAACGCGTGGCACCCAGTGCCAGCACCGCTTCGCGCTGGTTCTGCGGCACTGCCGTCAGCACCTCGCGTGTAATCGACGCGATGATGGGCACGATCATGATGGCCAGGATGATGCCCGCGGCCAGCATTCCCAATCCGTACATGGGTCCACTGAAGAACCCCGTCCATCCCAGTGTTTTTGCCAGGAATGGTTCGACGTAATCGCGCAGCAGGGGAGCCAGCACGAAGATCGCCCACAGTCCGTAAATCACGCTGGGAATTGCCGCCAGCAATTCAACCAGGAACGAGATGATCGCGCGCAAACGTATCGGGCACATCTCGGTGACGTAAACCGCCACTCCGACAGACAGCGGCACGGCCAGCAGCAGCGCAAGAAATGACGAAACTAGCGTCCCAAAGATAAACGGCATCGCGCCGAAGTCACCGTTGACTGGGTCCCAGTTATGCCCGAAGAAAAATCCGATCCCAAACTGGTGCAACGACAGCCTCGACTTGTCCACCAGTTCCCACACCACGAAAACTACAATCGCGAACACCGACGCCGCCGTGAGCAAAATCAGCACGCGGAAGGTGGCGTCCGGAAGACGACTGCTGCGCGGTTGCGTGTCCCGGATCCTTTGCAACACAGACGAAGCGACACCCGTCTTGCGTTCACTCACGGCTTGCGCCAGCGCAGGGATGCCGGTCATCGGACCGTGCGTTTGTTCCACCGGATCAGGCGAATTCATCGGGTCCACGCTATCAGACATGCTTTACCGGACGGTCAATTCTCGGAATCGAAAACAACGCCAACTCCCGTGGTTTCTGACAGGGGGAGTTGGCGCATCAGTTTCTTCGCTGCTCGCGACTACTTCACCTGCTGGTTGACGGCAGCCTTCACCTTATCGACCACTTCCTTGGGAAGCGGAGCATACGACAAGCCGGAAGCCATGCCCTCGCCGTTATCCAGCGCCCACAAGACCATGTCCTTCACCATCTTGCCCTTCGCCTTGTCGGTCGGATTGGTGGGGATCAACAGCCAGGTGAAGCTGGCGATGGGGTACGCAGTCTTTCCCGGAGGATTGGTAATCGATACCCGGAAGTCAGCCGGCATCTTCACCCCGGCAGCAGCCGCTGTCGTGCTATCCAGGTCAGCCTTGATGAACTGCCCGGCCGCGTTCTTCACGCTACCGTAGTTGATCTTGTTCTGCAGCGCGTAAATCAGTTCGATGTAGCCAAGCGATCCGGGCAGTTGGCGAATCATGCCGGCCACGCCTTCGTTGCCCTTTCCCCCCACGCCCACTGGCCACTTCACCGAAGTACCCTTGCCGGGCCCTCCTTGCCAGTCCGAACTCACCTTCGAAAGGTAGTCGGTAAAGATGTACGAAGTTCCGCTGCCATCCGACCGATGGACCACGGTGATGCTCTGGTTGGGAAACTTGGTATCCGGATTCGCTTTGGCAATTGCCGGGTCACTCCAGTTGGAGATCCTGCCCAGAAAGATGCCCGCCAGAATCTCCGTCGTGAATTTCACTTCCTGGGTGACTCCGGGAATATTGTAGGCAGGCACAACCGCGCCCAGCACCGTCGGAACGTGCAGGACTTTCACTTTCGACGCAGCAATCTGCTCATCGGTCATCGGGCCGTCGGTAGCACCAAAGTCCACGGTGCCGGCCTGCACCTGCCGGATGCCGCCGCCGCTACCAATCGACTGGTAGTTCACTTGAACATCAGAATGTTGGTTGTGGTACTCGCTGAACCACTTCGAATAAATCGGATAAGGGAAGGTGGCGCCAGCCCCGTTTAAGGTAGTCTGCGCCAGGGCGCAAGTGGCGAGCAGAATAGTGCAGAGAATCACCCTGAGAGAGCGAATCACGTAGTTTCCTCCTAGCAAGTCCTCCTACGATTTCTACCTTGCAACTATTACAGTCCTGTTACAGATGGGTGAATTTCGAGTCAAAAGGCACTTTCGTGCAGAGGGTTAGCCTCCGTTCGGCGGCTGGTTCTGACTTCAGATCGTGGGGCTGCAAATCGCGACTGCGATGGAAGTCCTACTATGTGGTACATCCCATAATGTGGGATTAAACTTCGCCCGGTGGTCTCCGCAGCCTTTGCAGCCGTGCCGTTCGCGACGCACAAATGACCCGGGCTTTCAACTCTTAGGGCTGTCGATCCACACCTTTACAACAATCACGCCCGCACCTCAACTTCTTCGCGCGGCAAAGTAAAGGAAAACGTCGAGCCATGATTCAGTTCACTTTCAGCCTTGATCGTCCCGCCGTGCGCCCTCACCACGTGCTTGGCAATCGCCAGTCCTAATCCCGTTCCGCCCGATTCCCGTGAGCGCGCTTTGTCCACGCGGTAGAAGCGCTCGAACAGTCGCGGCAGATGCTCGCTGGGAATTCCCGCTCCGAAATCCCGCACGTAAAACTGCACTCCCTCTTCGGTATCGCACGCCCCGACCAGGATCTTGCGTCCGCCCTCGCCGTATTTCATGGCGTTGTCGATGAGGTTGCCAAACACCTGGTGGATCGCATCGCGGTCAACTAGCACGGAAGAACTGGAGGTATTCGTCACCGCCAGTTCGATCCCGCGGCTGTCGGCGATTTCCTGAAATGTCTGCATTGCCTCTTCGAGCAATTCAGGGGGCGTCGCCGATTGCAACTGTAGGCCCCGCTCGCCCGACTCCACCCTTGCCAGCACCAGCAAGTCCTCGGTCAGGCGTGACATTCGCAATGCGTTCTTGCGAATGATCTCCACGAACTCCCGTGTGCTCTCGCTCAAGCCTTCATCGTCGAGGACGGTCTCGGCGTATCCCTGGATTGAGGTCAGCGGAGTGCGCAGCTCGTGCGACACGTTGGCGATAAAATCGCGCCGCGTCTTCTCCACCCGTTCAACTTCCGTCTGATCGTGCATCACGGCTACCACGCCTCCCCCCGGCATGGGAGCTGCGGTCACGTCGAAGATGCGGCCCGAGAAGATTTTGGCGGCTCGAGCCACCGTGATGTCGCGGGTCTCGAGCGCCGATTGCACCGCCCGCAGAATCTCCGGGTCGCGGGCTGACTGCACCAATGGTTCGCCTCGCCGGACGCCGCTGGGCAGCAGGCGCTCCATGCGCTGATTGGCCCAAAGGACTCGCCCGTCTTCGGCAACCGCAATCACCGCTTCCTGCATCGAGTTCAGCAGCGCCTCCAACGTCTGCCGGCTCGCTTCCACGTTACGGAAGCCTTCCTCCAGCTTCCGCGCCGTCTTGTCCAGTGCCGCCGCAACATACGCGATTTCATCCGTCGATTCTTCTTCAATTCGCGCCGACAGGTCGCCGGCTGCCACCCGCTCGGCAAAATCCGTGATGCGTGCCAGCCTCCGCCCAATTGACTGCGTGGCGACGAACGCCAACACCAGTGCTATCAGAGCCGCTACCGCAGAGCTTTTGAGAAGGTCGTTGCGCACGTGCCGGTTGGCATCGCGAATGGCTGAGAGTGGATGCGCTAATCGCACCGCACCTCCCGGAAAGGGTGCGGCCTCATAGAGAAAATCAACCCCCACAGTGTGGGAGGCCCGGGTCGCGGTACCCACCTGCCCCTGCAGGGCGGAGGCAAATTCCGGACGCGCGGCATGGTTCTCCATCGAGGACGGGTCCGCCTCGGAATCAGCCAGAACTCTGCCGCTGAAATCAATGACCGTGGCGCGCTCATCAGACTCGCGTGCAGCTTCTTTTGTAATTTCTGGAAGAGACTCGCGCGGTGCGCTTGCAACGCGTGATGCAAAAAGTAATGTCTTCTGGCGTAGCGAGCTTTCAATTTCGCTGCGCAGCATCCCTTCCCAGGCTTTCTGGATCAGCACATTCATCGTAAGCGTGCACGCCGCAATCAATACCAGGGAGGCAGCGAACAGCTTAAGAAAAATGCGGCTCTTCACAGTTTCGGGACCTCGAAGCGGTATCCTGCTCCGCGCACCGTCTTCAGGTAGCGCGGCTCATCGGGATTCGCCTCGATCTTCTCACGAATGCGGCGCACGTAGACGTCCACCGAACGAGGTGTCACGTAATGGGTGTCGCGCCACACGGCGTCGAGCAACTGGTCCCGCGTGAATACCCGGCCGGGATGGCGCGCCAGGTATTCCAGCAGGCGAAACTCCGTCGCCGTGGTCTGGGTGAGCACCCCTCGCACCATCAAGGTCATGCCACCGCTGTCGATCTCGATGTCGCCGGCTTTTACCAGCGCCGGAGCCAGCGGGCGTTCGAATCGCCGCAGCACGGCACGGATGCGCGCCACCAACTCGCGCGGGCTGAAAGGCTTGGGAATGTAATCGTCGGCGCCCAACTCCAGGCCGATGACCTTGTCCGACTCGGTGGTCTTCGCGGTGAGAAAAATCACCGGAATCATCGACAGCGCCGAAGTTTGGCGGATGCGCCGGCATAATTCCAGCCCATCTCCACCGGGCAACATGATGTCCAGCAGAAACAATGCGGGAGACTGCTTTTCGGCCTCGGTGATCACTCCAGAGGTGGACGGAAATGAACGCACGCCGTAGCCAGCCGCCTCCAGGTGGTGGCGCACCAGGCGGGATATGTCCGAATCGTCTTCGACGGAAAATATGGTTCGTTTCACGGCTGTATTGTAGCCGACGGTATTGGAAGAGCTCTCATGTCCTAGCATCTCGGCTCTAACGTTACATCCCGGCTTGTTACAGGGTGATTAAAGTTTGATAAACGATTCCCTAAGTCTTTGGCCCCCGGAATATTTTCTGCAACCTGCGTCCCTTCGCGAACATCTTTGTGGTTTTTAGTCGTCACGGTTCCGGAAAGCGCCTCAAGCCCGGTCTCAGGCCCGCCGATAACGCCATTATGGGTAGGACGAGTCTCATTGGCGGAATCCTGATTCTCCTTGCGGCTTTCTCGATCGTGGCCGCTGGTGCGTCGGACACCCGCGGCATGGGCAACCCGTCGAGAAGCGGCCCGGATAGAAGTGTGCCAAAAAATGAGGCGACCAGCGTTGCCGCCAGCCCGTCCTTGAGCGGCGTTTCCGGGGACCAATCCTGGACCTTAGCCAATTCCATCCTCCCCGCGTACACCTTCCGGAGCACGGTCCTCGAGGTACATTTCCAGTTCAGTGTTGCCGACGAGCATGGACGACTGGTGACCAGCCTCTCTGCCAACGACTTCCGCATCGTCGACGACCAATCGGCCATACAACGGATCCGGCAGTTTTCCCGCGCGGAAGACCTTCCCCTGCAGATCGGCATCCTGCTCGACGTGAGCGACTCGGTGAAGAAAAACGTCGTGCACGAAAAGCTGGCTACCCAGTTCTTATTGCAGCAGGTGCTCAGGCCGCAGACCGACCGCGCCTTCCTCATGGGGTTCGGCCACGATGTGAAGGTATGGCAGCCCTCGACCGGCGATCTGACTGCCTTGCTTCAGGCGGTGGAGCGGATTCAACAACTGGGCTACACAACCAACCTCTACGACGGACTGTTCTCCGCCTGTTTTGGCCAGTTCCCGCAAGCGCGCGAGCAGGATGGCGCGCAGCGGGTCATCGTGCTGTTCAGCGATGGTGAAGACACCGACAGCCTGCACGGAATGCCCGACGTCATCGCCCTGGCTCAGCGTCAGGAGATCCAGATTTTCGCCCTCTCGATCCACCCCAGGAGCAAGCCTACGCCGGTGATGAGGTGTTGCGCCGACTGGCAGACGAAACCGGCGGACAGTTTTACGTCGCCACCTCCGACAAGCAGCTCTCTACCATCTTCACCGAGATGGAGCAGCAGATGCGCACCCAATACAATGTCTCTTTCCAGCCGCAGAAGGAGACACCCGGATATCACTCGTTGCGCTTGGAACTCACCGGCCCCCAGAAAATGCGCGTCCGCGCCCGCCAGGGCTATTACTTCGACGTGCCTTAACTTTCCTGCCACATTGTGGGACATGATGCTGGAAGTGTTTGGACCAATAAAAAGGCGCTCCGTCCGCCGCGGCGGACGGAGCGCCTTCGGCAAAACGTTGTTTAACGCATGGGATTCGTCAGCCAGCCGCGCGTCAGGTAGTCGGTCATGCTCAACGCCAGCAGCAGGAAGAGAAAGAAGATCGCCGCGATCATCGTCACCTTGGTGAGTTTCGAGCTGTAATACAGGTGCATGAAGAACAGCACCACCAGCGTTGCCTTAATGCTGGCAATGGTCAGTGCCAGCACGATGTT
>Ga0207927_1000649_pt1 | contig 14701 bp, 16 predicted proteins | sample NGESurdeep072012_2_FD_184456 | JGI IMG/M metagenome (GOLD analysis project Ga0207927, IMG submission 184456) | Arctic peat soil microbial communities from Barrow, Alaska - NGEE Surface sample 210-2 deep-072012 (SPAdes) | ecosystem: Environmental > Terrestrial > Soil > Wetlands > Peat ... | reverse complement strand
GACGACGGTGCGTATGTGGATCGCCGTGTCGAGGTCGCCGCCGTAGCTGAGGTAGCCGATCGCGCCGCCGTAGCCGCCGCGCTTGACCGGCTCGAGCTCATCGATGATCTGCATCGCGCGGACCTTGGGCGCGCCCGAGAGGGTCCCGGCGGGCAGGACCGAGCGCAGCGCGTCCATCGCCCCGACATCCTCGCGCAGCGTTCCCGAGACCGAGGAGACGATGTGCATGACGTGGCTGTAGGACTCGATCTCCATCAGCTCGTCGACCTTGACGGTGCCGTACTCGCACACCCGACCGAGGTCGTTACGCCCGAGGTCGACGAGCATGACGTGCTCGGAGCGCTCCTTCTCGTCGGCGAGCAGCTCGGCGGCTATGCGCCGGTCCTCCTCCGGGTTGGCGCCACGGGGGCGGGTGCCGGCGATCGGCTTGGTGGCGACGTGGCGGCCGCTGACTGTGAGCAGCGGCTCCGGGCTGGCGCCGGCGATCTGAAAGTCGCCGAAGTCGAGGAAGTACATGTATGGGCTCGGGTTGACCGCCCGCAGGCCCCGGTAGATCGAGAAGGCCTCGACCGGCACGGGCGCCGACCAGCGCTGCGAGGGCACGACCTGGAAGGCGTCGCCGGCGTAGATGTACTCCACGATCCGCCGCACCATCCCTTCGAACTGCTCCCGCGCCATGTTCGACTCGAACTCGGGCATCTCGCGCGGCTCGGCATCGGGGCGCCGGCGCGGAACAGGACCGGCGAGCGCCTCGCGGATCTCTGCGATCTTCCGCGCGGCCGCCTCGTAGGCACGCTCGACGTCGGGCTCGGCGGCGAGGTCGGCGTTGGCGATGATCCGGACGGTGTGCTTCAGGTGGTCGAACACGACAAGCGCGTCGGAGAGCATCAGGGCCATGTCGGGCAGGCCGAGCGGGTCCGGTCCGGGCTCGCCGAGCGGCTCGACGGCGCGGACGAGGTCATAGCCGAAGAACCCGACCGCCCCACCGGTGAACGGCGGCGCGTCGGTCATCGGCGCCTGGTTGAAGCGCTCGACGTTGGCCGCCGCGAGCGCGTACGGATCGCCCCCGTCGGAGAGTGACCAGCGCAGGACGGCGCGCGGGCGAAAGCCGATGAAGGACCAGCGGCCGACCCGCTGTCCCTGATCGGCCGACTCGAGCAGGAACGCGGGCTCGCCGGGAGCGAGCTCGCGCAGCTTGAGGAAGGCCGATACGGGTGTCTCGCAGTCCTCGATGTAGCTGAGGCTGAGCGGGATCAGGTTGTGTTCGGCGCCGAGCTCGCGGACCCGCTCGAGGCCCGGCTCGATCCCGCCGTGGGGCTGTGCGGCCGCGGCGGCAGGTGCGCCGGGCGGTCTAGGAGCGACGGCCATCGAGCACCCGCTCGGCGTCCGCGAGCGAGCGCCCTCTGCTCGCCAGAAGGACGAGCAGGTGGTAGATGACGTCGGCGGCCTCTTCGTCGACGCGCCCGTCGGACTCCTCGCGCGCGGCGCGCGCGACCTCCTCGGCCTCCTCCATGACCTTCTCGCCGATGCGGGCCGGGTCGTCGAGGAGCTCGACGGTGTAGGAGCCCTCGGGCCGCTCACGCAGCCTCGAGCCGAGCACGCGCTCGAGCGACGGGAGCATCTCCGCGGGCGCGAGCGGCTCGAGCTCGCCGCGGTGAAAGCAGGTCCGCTCGCCGGTGTGGCAGGCGGGCCCGGCGGGCTCGACGAGCGCGAGCACGGTGTCGCCGTCGCAGTCGAGGCGCAGCGCCCTGACCGTCTGGACGTTTCCGCTGGTGGCGCCCTTGTGCCACTGCTCGCCACGGGAGCGGCTCCACAGGTGCAGTTTGCCCGTCTCACGGGTGCGCGCGAGGGCCCGCTCGTTCATGTAGGCGAGCATCAGCACCTCGCCGGTGTTCCAGTCCTGGACGACACAGGGCACGAGCCCCTGCGGGTCGTATGCGATCTGCTCGGCGATCGAGTCGCTCTCAGGGGTGCTCATGGGAACGGATTGTAGGTCCCGCCGGATGCGGGCGGTTTGAGACAGACTGCTGCCCACATGCAATCCCTGTTGAACCGCAAGCTGGTCTTCATCACCGGAAAGGGCGGCGTCGGCAAGACGACGATGGCGGCCGCCGTCGGCATGATGGCGGCGCGCGCCGGGCTGCGGACGGTCGTGGTCGAGGTCGGCGAGCAGAGCCGCCTGACCGACCTCTACGGGATCCCGAGACCCGAGCCGGGTGTCGAGACCGGCCTGGAGGCGGGGCTGTCGAGCGTCTCGATCGACCCCGACCAGGCTCTGCTGGAGTGGCTGCAGGCGCTCGGCGGTCGCATATCGGGTCGGGTGCTCGCCTCCAGCGGCACGTTCCAGTACTTCGCCGCGGCGGCGCCGGGGGCGAAGGAGCTCGTCAGCATGGTCAAGATCTGGCAGCTGACCAAGGGCGACGGCCGGCGCCGCTCGACCGGTCACGACCTCGTCGTCGTCGATGCCCCGGCGACCGGCCACGCGCTGGGGATGTTGCGCTCGCCGCAGACATTCGGAGCGATTGCACGCGTCGGGCCGATCGCGGGCCAGACCCAGCACGTGCGCGACCTGCTGGAGGACCGCGAACGGACGGCCTACCTGGCGGTCGCGCTCGCGACCGACATGGCGGTGACCGAGGCGCTCGAGCTCGAGGACGGCCTGCAGAGCCAACTCTCGCGGGGCCTCGACGCGGTCCTCGTCAACGGCGTGCTGCCCCGGCGCTTCACGCCCGCCGAGCTCGAGAGGATCGCTGTGTTCGACGGGCACGCGGGACGGCCGAGCGCCGACGGCGACGTGGCGGCGGCGGCGGCGCGCGCTGCGCGGACGATCCACGATCGGGCGCAGTTCCAGCACAACCAGGTGGCCCGCCTGCGCAGGCGAAGCTTCGAGGTCCTGAGCGTGCCGTTCGTGTGGGGCGCGCGATTGGATCTGGAGGCAGTCCAGGGAATCGCCGACCGTCTCGAAAGGCGAATGGAGAGCTGACGCCTCCCGCGACCTACGGGCGTGCGACGCGATAGCGGCGTGTCGAGGCGTCGCGTTCGATCAGGCCGACGGCCAGGAGCGTGCTGACGTAGCGGTGTGTCGTGCTCGTGTTCATGTCGAGCATGCGGGCGAGCTCGCCGACGCCGACGTAGCCGCCATCGGTGGGGAAGCAGGAGAGGACCATCAGGCCGGATAGCAGCGAGCGCGAGAGGCGGCGATCGTCCAGCTCGTCGGGCAGTGCCCAGGCGGCCTCGCCGCGCGCGAGCGTCCACTCGGCGTCGCGCAGGGCCGACAGGAGCAGCGACAGGGTCCCGCCCCTCCCGGCGGCGCGGATCACACGGTCGACCTGCTCGTCGGTCAGCTCGATCGTGACGGCCTCCCCATCCTCGGCGGCGCTGTCCTCAGGCATCGTTGGACGCCATCATCGCGATGGGCCGTGGAGCCGCAAAGGCGGTCGTGAACGTTCAGTCCTGACTACCCCGGCCCCGGCCGGGGTGTCCGCCGCGGACGGCTACCAACCGGGGCGATCGGCGCCCGCGCCCGCGAGGGCGGCGGTGCGGCCGGGATGGTGCGACTGCTCGGCGAGCCGGCCGAGCGTCTCGCGGGCGCTCTGCAGCCAGTCGATCCGCGACCGCCACATCGCCATCTCGGCTTCCCGTGCGAGCACCCGCATGAGCCGCGTCCATTCGGCGCCGCCGTGCGCTTCCTGCTCACCGAGTCGCGTGAGGTCGCGCAGGCGTCCCATGCAGGCGAGCTCCTGGCCGTAGAACATGTCGATCAGGCGCGGCAGGTTGCGCGGCTGGCAGAGGGCGATCTTCATGTGCAGCTCGTCCCGCAGCGGCGGGGTCGGTGAGGAGCCGAGCATCCACGCCTCGAAGTGCTCGACCCCCGCCGGCGTGGCCTCATAGATCATGCGCGGGGCGGCCCGCCGCGCTACCCCCGTGCCCATCTCCCCGGCGCAGCGGACGAGCTGGTCGCGGCTGAGCTGATCGAGCGCCGAGTAGACGCCCGACGGCGCGAACGCAGAGGAATCGAAGCGCTCCTGCAATCGCTGCGCCAACTGATATCCGTAGCCAGGGCGCTCGATCACGAGGCCCAGGACCGCGTACTTGGCAGACAAGGCTCCCTCCCCAGGGGCTGGCTCGGCCGGAAGCTATCAACATTCCGAATCACAAGTGGAATGAATCCGATGGGCAGGAGCTTCCCGACAGTCGACTCGATGCGGCTATCGGAAACTCGCCCGCCGCCCGACCGGCGTCCCTAGGTGATTCCAAGGCGGTCGAGCAGACTCTCGTCGGCGCGCCAGTCGCGCCGGACGCGGACCGACAGGTCCAGGTGCACCTGGCAGCCGAGCTCGCGCTCCAGCTCGCGCCGGGCGGCGGTCCCGATCGCCTTGATCATGCGCCCGTGTGATCCGATCAGGATGCCCTTCTGGGATTCGGTCTCTACCCAGATCAGCGCGCGCACCCGCGTGAGGCCGTCCCGCACGCTCTCGATCTCCTCGACGATGACCTCGACGGCATGCGGGATCTCCTGGAAGGTCCGCCGGATGGCCGCCTCGCGGATCAGCTCGGCGAGCAGCAGCTCGAGTGTCGAGTCCGACGACGCGTCGGGCGCGAACATGAACGGCCCCTCGGGCATCAGCGAGCCGAGATGCTCGACGAGGGGCGTGATGCCGGTGCCGCGCCGCGCCGAGATCGGGAAGACCTCCGCGTCGAGGCCGAGCTCGGCGGCCTCCTGAAGGACCGCGAGCAGCGGGCCCCGGGCGAGGCGGTCGACCTTGTTGAGCGCGATCGTCGTGCGGATGCCCGCGCCGGCGAGCGCGCCGGCGATGAAGCGGTCGCCCGGCCCCACCCCCTGCTCTCCGTTGAGCATGAGCAGCGCCGCGTCGGAGCCCTCGAGCTCCTGCTGTACGCGTTTGGCCATCCGTTTGGTCAGCTCGTCGCGTGGCCGCTGGACGCCCGGGAGGTCGACGAGCACGATCTGACAGTCGCCCTGGCGATGAATGCCGCGGATCGCCCGGCGCGTCGTCTGGGGACGGTCGGAGACGATCGCGACCTTCTCCCCGACGACGGCGTTGACGAAGGTCGACTTGCCGACGTTGGGCCGGCCGGCGAGGGCGACGAAGCCTCCGCGGGTCATCGCGCGCCGGCCCCCAGCAGGCGGTGTTGGAGGGCGAGCATCTCGCCGTCGTCGTGCTCGTGGTCCATGCCCAGCAGGTGGAGCATCCCGTGGAGGAGCGCCTCACGCATGTCCTCGGTGTGGGCGGGGCAGATGACGATGTCGCCGAGCTCGCGCGGCGGGCCCTCGACGTCGTCGAGATCGGTGTCCGCGGTGGCGCCGTCGATCGGGAACGAGAGGACGTCGGTGGGCTCCGGTTTGCCACGGTGCTCACGGTTGAGCGCGGCGATCCGCTCGGCGTCGACGAACTCGATCGCGACGTGGCCGGCACTGACGCCCCGGCTGGCGGCCGCCCGGGTGCAGAGGGCGAGGATCTCGCCCTCTGAGGGGGCGGTCGGGGCGTCGCCGGAGCCGAGCACCTCGATGTCGATCATCGCCGCACGGGCGCCACGCCGGATCGACGATCAGGCACTGCGGATGGCCGGCCGGGCGCTGCCCTCGGTGGCCTGGCGCTCGGAGCCCGGGCGCTGGGTGTGGACGTCATAGGCCTCGACGATGCGCTGAACGAGCTTGTGGCGGACGACGTCCTCACCGCCGAAGCGGACGAACTGGATCCCCTCGATGGCGTCGAGGACGTCGCCGACGACGATCAGTCCGGACTGCTGCTCACGCGGGAGGTCGACCTGGGTGATGTCGCCCGTGACGACCATGCGCGAGCCGAAGCCGAGGCGCGTGAGGAACATCTTCATCTGCTCGGGCGTGGTGTTCTGGGCCTCGTCGAGGATGACGAAGGAGTCGTTGAGCGTGCGCCCGCGCATGAAGGCGAGCGGAGCGATCTCGATCACCCCGCGCTCGATGTGCTGGGTGACCTTCTCGGGATCGAGCATGTCGTGCAGGGCGTCGAATAGGGGCCGCAGGTACGGGTCGACCTTGGCCATGAGGTCGCCCGGGAGGAAGCCGAGGCGCTCGCCGGCCTCGACCGCGGGCCGGGTGAGGATGATGCGATTGACCTCGTGCCGCGAGAGCGCGGCGGCGGCCATGGCGACGGCGAGGAAGGTCTTGCCGGTGCCGGCCGGACCGATGCCGAAGGTAACGGTGTTGTTTCGGACCGAGTCGACGTAGCGCTTCTGGTTGACGGTCTTGGGTGCGACGCGCAGACCGCGGTGGCTCCAGACGACGTCCTCGAGCACCTTGGCCGGCGATTCGTGGGCGTCGAGCGCGCCGGTGACGGCGGTGATCGTGCCGGGCCCGATCTGATGCCCGCGGGCGATCAGATCCGAGAGCTCGCGCACGACGCGCTCGCCGGCGTCTGTCTCGCTGGCATCCCCGTCGAAGGTCAGGAGGTTGCCGCGGAGGTAGACCTTGCAGTCGAGGTGGGACTCGAGCGCGCGCAGGACGGCGTCCTGGCTGCCCGCCAGCTCGGCGGCCACTTCGTTGGAGAGCTCGATCTGGGTCCTCATCCCTGAAGAGCGGCCCTCACGAGCCCGGACACGCGCTTGCCGTCGGCGCGCCCGTCGACGGCGGCCATCGCCTGCTTCATGGCCGAGCCCATGTCCTTGGCCGACTGCGCGCCGCTGTCGCGGACGGCCTGCTCGACGATCGTCTGGAGCTCCTGCTCGGAGAGCTCAGCCGGCAGGTAGCCGCCGATCAGCTCGCCCTCTGCCTCCTCGCCGACGGCGAGGTCGTCTCGGCCGGCGTCGCGGTAGGCGCGGGCCGACTCGAGCCGGCGCTTGCGCTCACGACGGAGCACGGCGAGCTCGTCGTCGCCGCCCTCCTTGGCGGCCTTCTGAAGCTCTGAGAGCACCAGCCGCAGGGCTCCGACCTTGTCTTTTTCGCCAGCGCGCATGGCGCCGTGGAGGTCGGTCTTGATCTGCTCGGAGATGGCCATCCGACTATCAGGATACGCGCCCGCAGGCGCTCACTCCTCACCTAGAGGCGTGGGGCTGCCCAGACGCCCGGGCGCGGAGGAGTCGCGGCCGAAGAGCAGTGCGACGTTCCAGTCAACGAGCAGCCGCAGCCGCCGGCCGAAGCCGGGCATCAGCAGCAGGTGGTAGGTGCGGGCGATAAGCCAGGCCGGGAACCCCCGCCAGCGGATGCCGAGCGTGATCGCAACGGCCTTGTTGTGCCCGAGCTCGGCGACCACGCCTTTGGTCTTGTAGCGGAATGGACGGGTCCGCCCGCCACCGAGCGTCGCAGCCACATTGCGCGCCACGAGCCGGCCCTGGCGGATCGCATGCTGAGCCGTCGGGGGACAGCTGCGACCCGGGCGGGAGGCGTCGGGGACGGCCGCGCAGTCGCCGATCGCCCACACCCCGGCGCTGGCGCCGGGGTCCTGCTGCACGCGCATGGTGGGTTCGACCACGAGCCGTCCCTCCTGATCGAGCGGCAGGCCGAGATTGGCGACGACGGGGCTGGGCTTGACGCCCGCCGTCCAGACGACGGTCCGCGCGGGGATCCGCTCGCCACCGGCAAGCGTGGCGTCGCGTTCGGTGACCTCTCCGAGTGTGGTGGCGGTGCGCACCTCGATGCCGCGTCCTCGCAGCTCGTGTTCGGCGAACCGTGAGAGGCTCGCCGGCACCTCCTGCATGATCCGCTCGCGCGCCTCGACGAGCACCCAGCGCATTCCCTGGGCGCGGCAGCGGGGATACATCTGGATGGCCTGGACGGCGAAGTCCTGCAGCTCGGCCAGCCCCTCCACCCCGGCGTAGCCGGCACCAACGAACACGAACCCGAGGTACTCCGCGCGGCGTGCCGGATCTTCGAGAGACTCGGCGATGTCGAGACAGGTGAGGAGCTGATTGCGCAGGGCGGTGGCATCCGACAGCGACTTCAGCCCGGTCGCGTGCTCGGCCAGGCCGGGGATAGGCAGCGTGCGGGAGACCGATCCGAGCGCCACGATCAGCTGGTCGTAGCGGATCTCGATCTCCTCCCCGTCGACGCGATGCACACCGAGGATGCCATCGGCCGGCCTGGCACCGGTGACGCGGCCGATGACGAGGTCGGTGCAGCGCAGCTGGGAGCGCAGCGGCACGACCACGTGGCGGGGATCGAGCGTCGCGCCGGCGGCGCCGGGCAGGAGCGGCGTGTAGAGGAGGAAGTTGGCCTCGTTGACGAGCGTCACGTGTGCGCTCTGGGAGGGCAGCAGACGCTCGAGGGCCCGGGCAGCATAGAACCCGCCGAATCCGCCGCCCGCTATGACGACCTGCCAAGCCACGGGGACACAATAGGCTGAACGCCGTGAACGACTCGCTCTACGTTGACGCGCTGGCCCCGTTCCTTGCCGAGGTGGACCAGCTTCGGCCCGCGGGTGACGAAGTGATCGACGCCCACACCCACCTCGGCCTGGACGAGGACGGCCGCTCGCTGACGCTCGAGGAGCTGCTGGGCCAGCTCGACGCAGCCGAGGCGCGGCGAGCGTGCGTGTTCCCCCTGCACGATCCCGATCGGCGCCCCTCCTACCGCGTGCCCAACGATCGCGTGCTCGGCTGGGCGGACGAAAGCGACGGGCGACTGGTCCCCTTCTGCCGCCTGGATCCCGCCGAAGACCCGGTCGCGGAGGGCGAACGCTGCCTGGCGGCCGGCGCCCGCGGCATCAAGCTCCACCCTCGGGCGCAGGACTTCAACTTCGACGGCCCCGAGATGAATGGCATCTTCGCCCTCGCCGAAGAGGCGCGGGTCCCGATCCTGATCCACGCGGGCCGCGGCCTGCCGCCGCTGGCCGACGGACTGGTGAACGTCGCGCTGAGGCATCCCGGCGGGGTGCTGATCCTGGCCCACGGAGCGATCTGTGACCAGGGCCTGCTGACCTCGGGCCTGCGCGAGCACCCGGGGGTCCTCTACGACACCTCGTGCTTCTTCCCGCTCGACATCATCCAGCTGCTCGCGCGTGTGCCGGCAGAGCGCGTCGTGTTCGCGTCGGACCCCCCGTACGGCATGCCCGCGACGGGGCTCTACGCAGCCCTGCGCGTGGCGGCCCAGGCGGGTCTCGACGAGACGGCAACGAAGGCTGTGGTGGGCGGGACGATGGCGGCGCTCATCGACGGCGAGGGCCTGCCGCCGGTGGGACCGGTCCGCCGTGGCTCCTCGATCCTGCTCTCGGGCCGCCTCGGGCGGGTCTACAACTACGCGAGCCTGGTCGGACCGGCCCTGTTCACGGGCGTGATCGAGCAGGCGCGGGCGATGCTCGACATGGCGATCGCGGCGACCCGTGACCCCGAGCCGGAGTCGGCGGGCGAGGCACTCGAGAAGATCGGCCGGGCGCTGCGGGCGGCCGATGCGCTGCTCGAGAGCCCTGAGGGCGTGCGGCCCGCGATCGACCTGATCTTCAGGGCGAACGTGTGCGCGGCGACAGAGATCATCGACGCGGGCTGAGCACACGCCGTCCGGCGCGGAGAGGGGCCGGCGCAGCGCCTCAGCGCGCCTGGAGCCACAGGGCGGCCCAGTCACCGCTGGCGCGCCGGTCGCGCTCGTGCAGGCCCATGCGCGCGGCGAAGGCGCCCGCGATCTCGTCGGCCTCCTCGACGAGCAGCCCACCGGCGATCAGGTTGGCGGGGGTCCCGGGCATGGTCGCGGCGAGCTCGAGCAGCAGCGGACGGAGCAGGTTGGCGAGCACCAGCTGAGGGCGCAACCCGGCCGGGCCGATCGCAGGGATGGCGTCGGTGCGAAGGTCGAAGCGCCGCACATCGAGCTCGACGCGGTTGACGTGAGCGTTCTGGGCAGCCGCCTCGACGCTCTCCTGCTCATGGTCGAGGCCGACGATCGGCGCGTAGCCGAGCCGCGCGGCGGCGATGGCGAGGACGCCCGAGCCGGTTCCGACGTCGAGGACCGGGCCGCGGTCACTCGCGGCGGCGGCAAGCTCGAGCAGGAGCTCGAGGCAGAGGCGGGTGCTGGCATGCCCGCCTGTGCCGAACGCCTGGCCGGGGTCGATCACGATCTCCTGGACCTGACCGGAGTCGGCACCGCTGGCAGCCTCCCACGGCGGTCGTACGCGGATCGCGGGGACCGCGGTGAGGGCATCTCCTCCTGGGGGCGCCGGCGGGACGATGAGGACAGGACGGTGGAACTCCTTCCAGCGCTCGTGCCAGTCATCGGGGATGTCGGTCGTCGAGATCTCGACGAGGGCCTCTCCGACGACAGCGTTGAGGTCGGGGAGCCCCGGAAGCTCGCCCGGCGGTCCATAGACGGCGTACTCGACGGTGTCGGCGTCGACGTCGACCTCTTCGACGCCGGTCGGTGCCAGTCCGAGCAGTTCGGCGAGGACGATCTCGGCCTGCTCGCGCCGGACGCGAACGGCGAGCCGGATCACGCGGCCTGGCTGCCCAGGACGCGCCGCAGCTTGGCGAACATCGATTCCTGGGAGCGGAGGTTCTCGTCGGTGAGACTGTCGTTGAGGCGGTCCATGAGCTCGCGCTGCTCGTCGGTGAGACGGCGGGGCACGACGACGTTGACGACGACTCGCAGGTCGCCCTGCCGGCCGCGTCTCAAGCTCGGCATGCCGGCTCCGCGAAGCGTGAGCACCTCACCCGGCTGGGTGCCGGACGGCAGCTCGATAGAGGCGCTGCCCTCGAGCGTGGGCACCTCGAGCGTGGCGCCGAGCGCGGCGAGCGGAGCGGCGACATCGACGGCGGTGATGAGGTCGTCGCCTTCGCGCAGGAACCGCTCATCCTCCTCGACGGAGACGACGACGTAGAGGTCGCCTGCGGGCGCGCCTGCTTCGCCCTCGTGTCCGTGGCCGCTGAGCCTGATCCGCTGCCCATCGGCGATGCCTGCGGGGACGTCGACCTCGATCTCCCGCTCGACGTTGATGCGCCCGCGGCCGCGGCATTCGTGGCATGGCTCCTTTGGGAGACGACCGTCGCCGTGGCAGACGTCGCACACGACGGTGCGGACCATCTGCCCGAAGGGCGTACGGGTCATCGCCTGCAGCTGCCCTGCCCCGCCGCAGCGCTCGCAGGTCTCGATCGGCGTGCCGGGCTCGGCGCCGTTGCCGTGACAGTGCGGGCAGCGCCCGACCGCGTCGTAGGTGAGCGGCATCTTGGCGCCGTGGGAGGCCTGGAGGAGGTCGATCTCGACGGCGACCCCGATGTCGCCGCCCTGGGCGGGGCCGCCACGGCCGCCGCCATCGCCGAAGAAGGCGTTGAAGAGGTCGCCGATAGAGCCGAAGCCGTCGAAGTTGGGCGCGTAGCCGCCCGAGCGCAGGCCCTCGTGGCCATGGCGGTCATAGGTGGCGCGCCGCTCCGCATCGGAGAGGATGTCGTTGGCCTCGACCGCCTCCTTGAACTTGGCTTCGGCGTCGGGATCGTGGGCGTTGACGTCGGGGTGCAGCTCGCGGGCGAGCTGGCGGAAGGCTTTCTTGATCTGCTGCTCGTCGGCATCCCGGCCGACGCCGAGCACCTCATATGGGTCGCGGGGCATCCGTCCTAGCTCTCGGCGTACGTGTCCTGAACGAAGCGCGAGAGCTCGTACGCGGCCTCTTTCACGGTGGCGATCGCCCCGGCGTAGTCCATCCGCACCGGACCGATCAGGGAGACGATGCCGAGCTTGCGCGATGCCATGCCGTAGCCGGTCGCGACGAGCGCGAGCGACTGCATCGCCGGCAGCTCGTTCTCCTGGCCGATCCGGACGCTCACGCCTGACACGCCGAGGGCACTGCGGAGCATCCGCAGGAGCGCGACGCGCTGCTCGAGCATTCCGATCAGCTCGTTGACGGTGGTCGTGTCGGCGATCTGACCACTCTCGAACAGGCGGGCGGTGCCCTCGACGTAGAGCGTGTCCTCGCCCTCGGAGGCGAGGTCCCCGAAGGCCGGTGCGAAGCGCTCCAGGAAGGTGAGCTCTCGCGCCGAGAGGCTGGGGTCGACGAGGCGCTGTTGGACCATGCGGGCGCTCAGCGCGAGGCCGACGAGGCGCTCGTTGAGGTACTCGCCGGCCCACGACACGAGGCCGGCATCGACGGAGCGATCGAACGTTGCGAGCATCTTGGAGACGTTGCCGCTGGAGGTGATGATCACGACGAGCACGATCTGCGGCTGGAGCGCGAGCACCTCGACGTGCCTGATCGTGGCGGTGTTGAGCGCCGGCGCCGAGACGACCGCGAGCAGGTTGCTGACCTGCGAGAGGGTCTCGGTCGTGGCGCGCATGGCGTCGTCGATCTCGCTCTTGATCAGCGACAGCTCCAGGCGGGGCCGGGGCGCCTGCAGTGCGCGATCGGAGCTCAGCAGGCGATCGACGACGTAGCGGTGCCCGGCGTCGGTCGGCACCCTCCCGGCCGACACGTGGGGATGGGCGAGCAGGCCGTACTCCTCGAGCAGGGCGAGTTCGTTGCGGACGGTCGACGGCCCGCACTCAAGATCCGGGTCGGCCGCGATTGAGCGCGAGGCGACCGGTTGGGCGGTGCGCAAGTAGTCATCGACGACCTTGCACAGGATGCGCTCCTGGCGCGAGGTGAGCATGGATCGGATTGTAGGCGGCGCGATAACGCCGCCTCCGGCGCCGGGCCCGACGCCGGATCGGGCGCGCTCAGAGCTCGAGCTCCGCCTCGGCGTTTCGGATGATCTGCTTGCCCGCCTGCTCGGCGACCGTGTCAATCACGATGTGCCCGCCTGCGGACTCGCGCACGGTGCCCGTCACCAGCACCTCCTGCTCGGGCACGCCCATCCCGCGGAACTGGACCGAGAGACGCTTGAGCGCCTCGGGTCCTCCTGCGGCCTCGGTCTGTGCCCGCGCGACTTGGGCCATCGTCCACAGGCCGTGCAGGATCCGGCCTGGCAGACCGACGGCGCGTGCGAACTCCTCGTCGATGTGGATCGGGTTGAAGTCTCCCGACGCGCCCGCGTAGCGGACGGTGAGGTACTTGTCCGGGGTGATCCGGACCTCGGGGATGGACTGGCCGGCCTCCATTGCGCTCATCCGCTCACACTCCTCGAACGATGTTTGTCCACGTGCCCTTGCACACCTGCTCACCGCTCTGGTTCCTCGATACCGACTCGAAGACGTAATAGCCGCGACCGTCCTGTTCGGAGATGTCCTTGACGCTCGCGACCGTCGTGATCTCATCGCCCGCGACGACCGGAGCTCCCCACGCGAACTCCTGGCCGCCGTGGACCATCATCGCGAAGTTGAGCTCGATCTCGGGGTCGAAGATCGGCGGCCCGACGGCGGGCGCGCTGTAGACGACGGCGAACATCGGCGGCGCAACGACGTCGGCGTAGCCCGCATCGCGGGCGGCCTGCTCGTCCAGATGCACAGGGTTGGTCTCCCCCACCGCGCGGGCGTACTCCTTGATCTTCTCGCGGCCGACTGCGTATAGGACGGGCTCGTACTGCTTGCCGATCGCTTGCTTGTTGACTGGCATCGGGGAGGCGGCTCCTTGGCAGTTCGGTCAGGTCTCGGGGCTGCTGTGCGGCGCGCCAGTTTATGCGCACGTGGAGCGGGAGCGTCGCGAGGCGGCATACGCTCGCTTTGGCGCTTGACGGCGAACGCCCCACCGGAGCCGCCGGCGGCGGGAGCGCTCGAGCGCGCCGCCGCCGGACCGGACTCCGGGTGGATCTCAGAAGGCCAGGTCGTCCTGCTCTGCGCCCACGCCGATCAGCTCTCGCGAGTCGGAGCTGTCCTCGCCCCCCTCTCCCCCGCCGCGCTCGCCTGCGCGCTCGAGGAACTGGACGGTGTCGGCAACGATGCTCACCGCCTGGCGCTTCTGTTTCTCGGCCGTCTCCCACTCGCGCCACTCCAGGCGCCCGTCGACGCCGACCTGGGAGCCCTTGCGCATGTAGCGGCTCACGCTCTCTCCGGGCGCCCCGAAGACCGAGACGTCGAAGTAGTTGGGGCGCTCGTTCAGCTCGCCGTCCGAGTCCTTCCAGACCGAGTTGCAGGCCAGACGGAGGGCGCAGACGCTCCCTCCGCTGGCGAGCGACCGCAACTCGGGATCACGTGTCAAGCGGCCAATCAGGAGCACACGATTTATTGCGTAGTGAGACATCTTGCTCTCCGTTCGTCGGGTCATTGACCCCCCACGCGTCGAGGCTAGGCATCGCCCGGGACGGTTCTCTCGGGCGGGTCGGCGAGACCTTGGGTCCGGATCGCATCGATTGCGATCAGCGAGATCCGGCGGCCGGCACGGGTACGCGCGACCGCGCGCTGCACCGGCTGGGATGCCTCGAGCGAGACCACATAGAGAACACCGGCGAACTCGCGAGAGCGCGCCCATGCCAGGCATATCTCTGCGAGGCGCGCGGGCGCCTTGACGCTCAGCTCGATCTCGACCGCGAGCGGCAGAGCGCTTCCGGCCGGCGGGCAAAGGACGAGATCGGGGCGATGGGTCCGCTCGACGCCTGCTCGAGTCCTCAGGCGAACAGCGCTCTGACAGGGAGCGCCTTGCTCGCGCTCGAAGCTGAGGAGCTCGCGCTCACCGACGAGGCGATGGTCGGGGAAGGCGCGTTCGAGAGCCGCCGCGACGCCTGCGCAGGCGATCGTGTGCCCAGCCGTCGCGGGACTTACCCGCGCAGGTTCCAGGTTGGTGAGACCCGCTACCCGCAGCCCGGCGCGGCTTGCAGAGTAGAGCGCCGGTGCACCAGCGAGCGGGCGGTGACGCTCCAGCAGCCC
>Ga0207927_1000648_pt1 | contig 14703 bp, 13 predicted proteins | sample NGESurdeep072012_2_FD_184456 | JGI IMG/M metagenome (GOLD analysis project Ga0207927, IMG submission 184456) | Arctic peat soil microbial communities from Barrow, Alaska - NGEE Surface sample 210-2 deep-072012 (SPAdes) | ecosystem: Environmental > Terrestrial > Soil > Wetlands > Peat ... | reverse complement strand
TAAACATTCATTCCGTTAGTTGGCCTTCGCTTCCATTGTCCGCATTATAAGGTTTAGACGAGGGCAGGGCGGGTTCGTGTGATGAGGTTCCTGCGAAGTAACCACGCTGGCAGGTGAGCATTAAGTGTGCGGCTCGTGTGGAACTTGCATCTGGCATACCGAATATTCATCGAACGATGCAGGGAGGCGACATGCCACTGGTTCGCATTACGCTGAAAGAGGGCCATTCGGTTGAGGAGCGCCGGGCAATCTCAGACGGGATTTACGAAGCGATGTTGGAAACCATCAAGATGCCGGAGCATGATCGATTTCATGTGATCCTGGAGCAAGCCGCGGAAAACGTTATCGCCGACGAGACGTATCTGAACATCCCGCGTACGGGGAACACGGTGTTTGTGGAGATTACCCTCCTGAGGGGGCGAACGGTAGAGGTGAAAAAGGCGTTGTACCGACGAATCGCAGAGCGCCTTTTCGCTAATCCCGGCATACCGGAGGAAGACATTCTCATCGTTCTTACCGAAAACGACGCCGCAGACTGGTCATTCGGAATGGGTGAAGCACAATATGCGAAGTGAGCGTGTGCAGCCGAATGCGCAGCGGATTGCTGACGGCGAATGGCTTTACTGCTACACTTCGGCGTAACTACGTAAGCGAGAACCTTACTGTGCTGCTCGAACTGCGGGTAGAAAACTACGCGGTCATCGACAACGTCGCCGTGGAGTTCGCCCCCGGGCTCAATCTCCTGACCGGCGAAACCGGCGCTGGAAAATCCATTCTCATCGATGCGCTGGCGCTGCTGCTGGGGGATAAGGCTTCGGCCGAGGCGGTGCGTCACGGCACCGACAAAGCAGTGGTGTCGGCGGTTTTTGAAGCCGAGTCGAAGGCGCTCGACGAAGTGCTCGAGGCGAACGGCATCGACTCGGGAGAAGCACATCTCATCTTGCGGCGCGAGATTTCTGCAGGAGGTAAGGGACGCGTCTTTGTCAACAATCAGCCGGCGACGGTAACCGTACTGCGGCAATTGGCGCCGCACTTGGCGGTGATTCATGCGCAGAATGAAGCGGTGCTGGCGTTTGACGCGGCTTCGCGGCTGGCACTGCTCGACAGCTTCGCGGGGTCCGATCTTGCGCCGATCGCGGAGGCGTTCGCGGCGTGGACGGGCGTGCGCAACCGGATTGCGGAGCTGGAGCGCGATGAGCAAGACCGTCTGCGGTTGCTCGATCTGTGGAGCTTCCAGCGGAAAGAGATTGCAGGCGCGAACCTGCATCCGGAAGAAGACAGCAAGCTCGAAGCCGAGAAGCGGGTGCTGGCGAATTCGGAACGCATTCTGACGTCGGCGATGGGCGCGTACGACGCGCTGTACGAAGGCAACGTGTCGGCGTCGGCGCTGATTCGCTCAGCGGCAAAGCAGCTGGAAGAGCTGTCGCGGTTCGACGAGAAGTTTCGCGAATCGCTGACGCAACTGGATTCGGCGCGAATTACGGTCGAGGACATCGGACAGTCGTTGCGGGATTACGCGGAGGATATCGAGGCATCGCCGGAGCGTCTGGCGGAGGTGGAAGATCGGTTGGCAGCGATAGACCGCTTGAAGCGTAAGTATGGGCCAACGCTGGAAGCCGTGATCGCGTTGGGCGAGGAACTCGAGCGCAAGCTCAACGAAATGGAGAATAAGGATGAGGTCCTACGCAAGTTGCGTATCGAACTAGCGAAAGCGGCGGAGGGTCATCTGCAAGTTGCGCGGGGTGTGTCGCGGCATCGATACGAAGCGGCCCGCAAGCTGGAGAAGCAAGTCGAGAGCGAAGTCAACGAATTAGCGATGAAGGCGCGTTTTAAGGTCGAGGTCAGTGGAGCGGACGACGAGGGGAACTGGACCCCCAATGGTTTCGACGCAGTGCAATATCTGATCTCGGCGAATCCGGGAGAGCCGCTGGGGCCGGTGGAGGAGATCGCGTCTGGCGGCGAACTCTCGCGGGTGATGCTGGCGCTGAAAACGACGATCGACGCGGCTGTGTCGAAACGAGGCAGACACAACGGCGCAAAAGGCGGAGCTGGCCAGAGGACGCTGGTGTTCGACGAAATCGACTCGGGCATCGGTGGGCGGGCGGCGGAGGCTGTCGGCAAAAAGCTGAAACAACTCGCAGCTACCAAGCAAGTACTGTGCGTAACCCACTTGCCGCAGATTGCATCGTTCGCGGACCAGCACTACCTGATTGAGAAGAAGGAGTCAGGCGGAAGAACCAGGACCTCGGTGCGGCAGCTCGACACGGAAGAGCGTACGCGGGAACTTGCGCGCATGATCAGCGGCGCGAAGCTGACCGACACTTCGCTGGCGCACGCGGAACAGATGTTGAAGACGAACCGATGAATTGGTGCCCCAACGTTTCCGCCTGCACGGAAAAGCAGGGATCGCCAAGCATTCTAGAGCGGGTTGTGAGCGGCGAACGGTAGTGCGCCAGGCCTAAAAGGCCCTTTTGTGAAGAGGGATTGTACGCGGGCCTAAAGGCCCGCGCTTCCACCGAAGACCTACGTGAGATGCCGTTGAATTGAGTGCTACTTGATGGCGGATTCTTTTCCCGCCATGCGACGCAGGATGCCGATCTGCCCGTTGTGGTAGCCCTCGTGGTAGCCGAGCTTGGTCAACGCCTGGCCTACAGTCCCTAGCAACGGGGGTCGGCGGAATTGTTCGGGAACTTCGGCCGACAAGGAGGCTTCGCTGAGGGCCTGAAGCGCGGGAATCAAGCGCTGCTGGGTCTCTTCGAACGCGCTCTTGAGCCGGGCAAGGTCAACCGCATTTCCACCTGCGGTGAGGGCAGCCGACCCGCGCCTGTAACCCGCGGCTTCTTCGTCTGTAAGGACTGCGGGCGCTGCACCGGCCAGCATCAGGACCAGGCCCCGCCCGGTCACCATGTGGCCGAGGACCCAGTTGATACAGTTGCCGGCGGGTTCCGGACTGATCATGCTGTCTTCGTGGGTGAGGCCGTCGAGGTTGCGCTGGATGGCTCCGTAACTGAATTCGTAGATTTGAGCGAGTTCGTTGCCGGTCATTGGTTGGCTCCTGTTCCTTACGAGGGGATTGTACAAGGTAGAGTGCGTGCGGTCGGTGTCGCCGCTACGCGGCTCTGACGGTTTGAAAGGCGGCGTACCCGGGGTTCCGCTTCGCTCCACCCCGAGCTAATGGCGAAGCCGCCACTGCGCGGCTCGAGAATGGCGAGGGGCTCGGCTTCTGAGGCCAGCTCAACAACCGTGGTTCCCACTCCCAGACTCGCATCCGAACAAGTCACGGACGGCAACGTGCCGTTGGGTGCTGGAAAAACGCCACAGACTGCTAAATCTTGCAGTTTCTTGACGTTATGTTGTTGATTCTGGCGCTGCTACAATAGAGTAACTGTGGGAATACATGGGTTAATATCCGTGTAAATCAATAAGGAATCCATGACACAAACCGACTCCAAGACTCTACTTTTGCTGAAGCCGAGAGGCTTCTGCGCCGGGGTGGTTCGCGCCATCGACATTGTCCGAATCGCCCTGGAAACCTTTGGGGCTCCGATCTACGTCCGCAAGGAAATCGTGCACAATCGGTACGTGGTCGACGAACTCACCGCCAAGGGCGCAATTTTCGTCGATAGCGTGGAGGAAGTGCCAGCGGGCGAGCGCGTGATTTACAGTGCACATGGTGTCGCTCCCGAGGTCCGCGAGGCCAGCAAACTGCGCGAACTGCGGGTGATCGATGCGACTTGCCCGCTGGTGACCAAGGTTCACGTGGAAGCGGTGAAGTTCGCACGAGAAGGGTATTCGCTGGTTCTGATCGGTCATCACGACCACGACGAGGTGATCGGGACGCTGGGTGAAGCTCCGGCGGTGACCCAGGTAGTGGATGAACCTGAGGACATCGACAATTTGCATGTTCCAGATCCCAATCGCGTGGCCTACCTGACACAGACAACGCTGAGTCTGGATGAAACGACGCATGTGATCGAGGCGCTGCGCAAGAAGTTTCCCAACATTCAAGGGCCGCACGCGCAGGACATTTGCTATGCGACGGAAAACCGCCAGACAGCGGTGAAAGACGTCGCCAACGAGTGTGACCTTTTGCTGGTGGTTGGGTCTGACAATAGTTCGAATTCCAACCGCCTGGTCGAGGTTGCGCGCAACATGGGAACCAACTCGCACCTGATCGAGAACTACCGCTCGATCCGACCGGAATGGCTGGAGGGCGTGAAGACCGTCGCATTGACGGCGGGGGCATCGGCGCCGGAGATCCTGGTGCAGGAAGCGGTGACGTTCCTGCAGGAGCAGGGATTCACGGACCTGCGTGAAATAGAAGTGATGCCGGAAAACGTTCGTTTTGGGCTGCCACCTGAAATCGTGGAAGCCATTGGGGCTGCGCCAGTCCTGGCGGAGTAGGAGCAAGAGAAAGAATGGCAGAAGCGTTACCCCCCAATCCCGGCGAAATGCGATTCGGAAAGCTTAACGATATAAAAGCCCGAGTTGCAGCCGCGATCGACGCGTCTCGCAAGTACCTGTTCTCGCTGCAGCACCCTGAGGATGGGTACTGGTGTGGAGAACTGGGCGCCGACACCACGCTGGAATCCGATTACATTCTGCTGCACCGGTTGTTGGGAACGGAGAGTCCGGAACGGACGCAGAAGTGCGCCAACGAGATTCTGTCGCACCAGAATGCGGACGGCGGCTGGCCAATTTTTGCCGGTGGGCCTTCGAATATAAGCGCGTCGGTGAAAGCCTATTTTGCGCTGAAGATGGCGGGCTACAGCCCCGAGCATGCGGCGCTAGCCAAGGCGCGTGAGCGCATCCTGGCCATGGGCGGCGTGACCGAGGTCAACACCTTCACCAAAATCTACCTGTGTTTTCTGGGCCAATACGACTATGACGCAGTGCCGGCGATTCCGCCGGAGATCACACTGTTTCCCAACTGGTTCTGGTTCAACATCTACGAAATTTCGTCGTGGTCGCGCGCCATCCTGGTGCCGCTGTCGATTGCCTACGCGAAGAAGCCGTTCAAGAAGATTCCCGACGAGCAGGGTATTGAAGAGCTCTTCGTCGGCGGTCGCAGCAAGGCCACCCTCCGCCTGAAGTGGGCGAGGAAGCTGGTGAGCTGGCGGAACTTCTTCTTGGTGCTCGACCGCATGGTGCACATATTGGAGAAGGTTCACATCCGGCCACTGCGCTCGGTCGCCATCAAGAAAGCGGAACAGTGGATGCTGGAACGCATGGAGATGAGCGACGGACTGGGCGCGATCTATCCCGGCATCATGAACTCGATTATTGCCTTGCGCTGCCTCGGGTATTCGCTCGACGATCCGCAGGTCATCCGCGCCATGGACGAGTTCGAGAAACTCGGCATTGAAGAGGAGACGACGTTCCGTATGCAGCCGTGCATGTCGCCGGTTTGGGACACGGCGTATGCGATTTTTGCCCTCGCCGAGAGCGGCATAGCGGCCACCGACGCGCGGCTGGTACAGCCTTCGGAGTGGATGCTGAAGAAGCAGGTCACCCGCAAGGGCGATTGGTGTGTGAAGAATGGCAAGGCCGCCCCGGCAGGATGGTACTTCGAGTTCAACAATGAGTTTTACCCGGATGTTGATGATTCGGCGATGGTTTTGCTTGCCTTGAGCAAGGTTAAAACGTCTAACGAGAGTTATCACGACAAGTCGGTGCAGCGCACTATTGACTGGATCCTGTCGATGCAGTGCAAGAACGGCGGTTGGGCGTCGTTCGACAAAGACAACGACCGCATGGTGTTCCAGCAAATTCCTTTTGCCGACCACAACGCGATGCTCGATCCCGCGACCGTGGACATTACTGGCCGCGTGCTGGAGTGTCTGGCGACCTACGGATACTCCATGAAGGATGCGCCGGTGCGCCGTGCCGTGGAGTTCGTGAAGCGCGAGCAGGAGCCGGACGGGTCGTGGTTTGGCCGCTGGGGCGTCAACTACATCTACGGCACCATGCTGGTGTTACGCGGACTCGAAGCAGTCGGCATGGACCACCATGAGCCGTGCATCCAGCAGGCGGCAGAGTGGCTGCGCATGATGCAGAATCCAGATGGGGGATGGGGCGAGACCTGCGGTTCCTATGACGATGCGAACACCAAGGGCGTAGGTCCGAGCACCGCATCGCAGACCGCATGGGCGGTGATGGGCCTGCTGGCAGCCAATGACACGCGCAGCGATTCGTTGCAGCGCGGCGTCGCGTACTTGCTGAAGACCCAACAGCGGGACGGGTCATGGAACGAAGCGTGGTACACCGGAACTGGGTTTCCGCGCGTGTTCTACCTGATGTACACCATGTACCGTCAGTACTTCCCACTGATTGCGCTGACCGCATATGCTAAGGCGTCGGTGGTGTCGCAGGAAGAACAACTCCGAATCACTCGTACAAATCGTCGAGCTGAAAGTTAAGCTGCGCCCAGGAACAACTGTTCCGCTCGCTCGTTGAATCGCCATCATGAAATGTTTCATTACAGGAGCGACGGGGTTTCTGGGAAGCCACGTGGCCCGGGCGTTGTTGTCGAGAGGTGCTGACCTACGCCTGCTGGTGAGAGCCAGCAGCCGGACGGACAATATCGCCGACCTGCCGGCGGAACACGAGGTAGGTGATCTTCGCGACTTGGATTCGTTGAAGCGCGGGATGGTTGGCTGCGAGATCGTGTTTCACGTGGCAGCCGATTATCGGCTGTGGGCGGTCAACGGGCAGGAGCTTTATCAGTCGAACGTCGAGGGAACCCGCAACATCCTGCAAGCGGCGAGAGATTCGGGCGTGAGGCGGGTTGTCTATACCAGTAGCGTGGCCACGATGGGGTTCGGCAGTAACGGCCACATGACCGACGAGAGTTCTCCAGTCGCGCTGTCGAACATGATCGGCGACTACAAGCGCAGCAAGTTCCAGGCTGAGGAATTGGTGATTGAGGCGGCGCTGGGCGGGCAAGACGTGGTCATGGTGAACCCGACAACGCCCATCGGTGAGCGGGACATCAAGCCGACACCGACCGGACAGATCGTGGTGGATTTCCTGAAGCGCAAGTTTCCAGCTTACGTCGATACGGGATTGAACCTGGTGGATGTGAAGGATTGCGCAGAAGGCCACCTGCTGGCGATGGAAAAGGCAAAGCCGGGCGAGCGGTACATCCTAGGAGGGGAGAACCTCACGCTGAAGCAGATTCTCGACAAACTCGCTGCGGTTACGGGACTGCCGTCGCCAAACATAAGACTGCCCTACGCAGTTGCGTATGCCACGGGTGTGGTCGATACGCTGGTCACGGGCAAGATGCTGAAACGCGAGCCGCGGGTGACGCTGGATTCGGTGCGCATGGGACGTAAGAAGATGTTTGTTACCAGCGCCAAGGCCGAACGCGAGTTGGGTTGGAGTCCCGGTCCGGTGGATGGAGCATTGCAGCGGGCGGTGGAGTGGTTCCGGGCGCATGGCTATGCACCATAAGGGCATTGCTGTGGTGGTTGCGATGCGCCGGGAGTTGGCTCCGTTGTTGCGAGGCGCGCAGGGAAAGCGGGCTGGCGGCGTTGAATACTTTGAACTCGAGAACGCGGTAATTGTGGTTGGCGGTATTGGGCGAATCGCCGCGTGGAGGGCAGCCCAGGCTGTGGTGGCGCGATACGCACCGAGAGTGCTTATTTCTGCGGGGATTGCGGGCGCGCTTACGACGCTGAAGGTGGGGGACGTCGTCCGCGGAAGTGAAGTGGTCGATGCTGATTCTGGCGCGCGATTCATGGCGAGCGGTGGGGAGTCGGTAGTGGTGACGGTGTCGTCGATCAGCGGGCCGGCAGGAAAGCGTATTCTGGCTGATCGCTACGCGGCTGATGTGGTGGATATGGAGTCTGCGGTTGTCGCCGCAGTTGCTCGTGAGCATGGGATAGACTTTTCGGCTATTAAAGCTATCTCGGATGAACTCGAATTTGAGATGCCTCCATTGGCCAGATTTGTCGATGGGAATGGCACGTTTGAGACGGCGCGTTTCGCGGCGCATGTCGCGATGCGACCGAAGTGGTGGCGGCCCGTTCGACAACTGAGTGCGAACAGCCGGACAGCCTCGGTGAACCTGAGTCATGCGCTGGAACATCTAATGAAGGAATACGTAAACAAGACGCAAGAGGAGAAAGGTCCCAGAGCATAAGTGGGGAATTTTGCATGTCGATTGCGACGCAACTGAACGGGTCTTTAGGGGAGCGGACGCTGCCTTCGAGCATGCGCGCTGCGGTGTATCGCGGCGTGAACGATGTTCGATTGGAAGAGGTCCCAGTTCCCGCGATTGGCGCTGGCGAATTGCTGGTCAGAGTCCATACCTGTGGAATCTGCGGCACCGACCTGAAGAAGATTGCAACGGGATCGCACACTGCGCCACGGATTTTCGGGCACGAAACCACAGGCGTGATCGTCGCCGTGGGACAGGGAGTCTCAGAGTATCAAGTTGGCGATCGAGTGATGGTCTTTCATCACATTCCGTGCGGCGACTGCTATTACTGCAAGCACAAAGTTTTTGCGCAGTGTCCGACGTACAAGAAGGTTGGAGCGACCGCGGGCTATGAGCCAAGTGGTGGCGGGTTTGCGGAATACGTGCGGGTGATGGATTGGATCGTCAGCCGGGGTGGCGTAGTGCGGATTCCGGACGGCGTGTCGTTTGAGCAGGCTTCATTCATCGAGCCGGTGAACACCTGCATGAAGGGCGTCGAAACACTGAGGCTGGTGACGGGAGAGACTGTACTGGTGATAGGGCAGGGTCCGATTGGCATCATTCTTTCGTTTCTGGCTCGAAGGTGTGGTGCGAGAGTAATCACTACCGATTTGTTTACGCAGAGGCTTACAATAGCTAAGACATTCGGGCTCAACGAAAACATCGACGCCTCCAACTCCGATACCGTTACATCGATCAAGGCAATGACGGAGGGCCGGGGTGCAGATGCCGTCATTCTTACTGTAGCTGGGAACGGTTTGATCCGCCCGGCCATGGAGGCTGCGCGTCCTGGCGGGCGAGTATTGTTGTTCGCGCAAACGCAGCACGGGGAAGCTACTATCGATCCCGCTAGCGTCTGCGTCGATGAGAAGAGTCTAGTGGGTTCATACAGCGCTTCGGTCGATTTGCAGGATGAGTCAGTACGATTTGTATTTGGTGGCGAGATGAATTTGGAGCGGCTGATCAGCCATCGTTTTCCGCTGACCGATTCGATCGATGCGTTGCATTTGGCTGCCCATCCCAAACCGGACTCCATGAAAGTGGTCATTCAGCCGGGTAGCTTATGGAAGGATTCATAGCGTGAACGGAAATATGACAGCAGCGGTACTCTATGGCAAAGAGGACGTCAAGATCGAGCAAGTACCAATCCCCAAGCTGGAGGAAGGGGAAGTGCTGGTCAAGGTGCAGGTGGCCCTGACTTGCGGTACCGATTTGAAGGTTTATCAGCGGGGCTACCACGCCCGTATGATCGTGCCTCCGGCGCTGTTTGGCCATGAATTGGCCGGGGTGATCCACGAGGTCGGACCCAACGTAAAGGGATTCAAGAAGGGTATGCGTGTGGTGGCGCTGAATTCCGCGCCATGCGGGATGTGCTTCTACTGCTCGAAGCACCAGGAAAACCTCTGCGAAGACCTGCTGTTCAATAACGGAGCTTATGCGGAGTACATTCGCATTCCTAAGCGCATCGTTGAAACCAACATGCTGGCGATCCCGAACCATGTGACTTACGAAGAAGCCGCCATGACGGAGCCTCTGGCGTGCGTTTTACGTGGACTGCACGAAACCAAGATGGAAATTGGCGACTCGGTGGCGGTCATCGGCGCGGGTCCAATTGGATTGATGTTTGTGCAGGTAGCAAAGCTCACGGGCTGTAACGTGATTTCCGTAGTGAAACGTGATTCGCAGGTGACCGCCGCGCGGCGCGTAGGCGCCGATTTTGCAGTGCAGATCGACAAAGAGGACGATCCAGTGAAGGCGGTGCGCAAGCTCACCGCGGATAACCGGGGCTGCGATGTGGTGATTGAGGCGGTGGGACGTCCGCAGGCATGGGAGTGGTCGATCGACATGGTGCGCAAGGGTGGCACGGTGAATTTCTTCGGGGGTTGCGCCAACGGAACCAAGGTCGCGCTCGATACCCAGCGACTGCACTACAACGAACTCACGCTGAAGGCCACGTTCCATCACACGCCGGAGACGGTCCGCAAAGCGTTTGCCCTGATCTCCGAAAAGAAGATCAAGGGTACCGACTACATCACCGGCGAAGCGCCGCTTTCGCGATTGCAGCACGTACTGCGTCACATGCTGAACCGTAACGGCGACATTAAGACCGCAATCATCCCGGGACAGTAGGCGTCCGGGGTATACCACAACTCATGTCTTCCGCACCGACTGACAACCGGGTGTACGCGTCGCAGCAGGACGCTACTTCTCCCGACAAGGCTGCCAAGGGATGGCAGGCGCTGCCGCCGGAGTATGCCATTCCGGAGCACGGGCCTTCGCTTGCAGAGGCGCAGCAGTACTGCGCGCGGTTGGCGCGTTCGCACTACGAAAATTTTCCAGTAGTGACGTGGTTCCTGCCCAAGCATCTGCACCAGCACTTCTATAACGTCTATGCCTACTGCCGGATCTCGGACGACTTGGGCGACGAGGTTGGCGACAAGCAACTTTCGCTGGCGCTGCTCGACCAGTGGGAGGCGGAGTTGGGGCAGTGCTATGCGGGCGAGCCACGCCATCCCGTGTTCGTCGCGCTGCGTGAGACGGTGCGGCAATTCGAGATTCCCCAGCATGAATTCAGCGATCTGCTGACTGCGTTCCGGCAGGACCAGATTGTGACGCGCTATCCGCGCTTTGGCGACCTGCTGGGATATTGCCAGTATTCGGCCAATCCCGTGGGCCATCTGGTGCTCTACCTGTGCGGGTATCGTGATGCTGAGCGGCAGAAGCTCTCGGATCACACCTGCACGGCGCTGCAACTGGCGAACTTCTGGCAGGATGTTGCGGAGGACCACGGCAATGGGCGGATCTACCTTCCGCTCGAGGACTTTTCGCGGTTCGGTGTCACGGAGATGGACATCGCACAGCGGCGCGCGACTCCGCAGTTTCTTGCGATGATGAGGTTTGAAGTCGAGCGCGCACGGGAGTGGTTTCAACGTGGACTGCCACTGGTGAGGATGGTCAACCGCAAGCTGGCGCTGGATGTCGACCTGTTCAGCCGGGGCGGGTTGGCGATTTTGGACACCATCGAGCGGCAAGGGTTCGATGTGCTGAGCTCGCGGCCTGTCATCTCTACGCGACGCAAGCTCTGGCTGGTGGCGCGCGCGATCGTGGGAAATTTGCTGTGAGTCACCACCCGCTGCAATTGCGGGAGGCGTATGGAGTTTGCCGGCACATAGCGCGCTCGGCGGCCAAGAATTTCTACTACGGCTTCCTGGCGCTTCCGGCACGTAAACGCAATGCGCTGTCGGCGGTCTATGCCTTCATGCGTCACGCCGATGATATTTCCGACGATCCGTCGGTTCCTGTTGAACAGCGTCGCGACAAGCTGAGTGAGTGGATGAATGCGCTGCGTCGAGTCGTAGAAGGCGAGCGCACCGACGATCCCGTGCTGATGGCGCTGGCCGACACGCAGAAGGCGTTCAATATTCCGCTCGATCTGCTGGAAAAGCTGGTGCAGGGTACATCGATGGATTTGCCTGAGGCGGACGACAGGAACAACAACACTCCGGCAGTGCACTACGAAACCTTTGATCAACTCTACGATTACTGCTACCACGTGGCGTCGGTGGTGGGACTGGTCTGCATACGGATTTTTGGCTATCGCGACCCACGGGCGGAGAAGCTTGCCGAGCAGACTGGGGTGGCATTCCAACTCACCAACATTATTCGCGACATCAAAGAGGACAGTCAGTTGGGGCGCGTCTATTTGCCGGGCGAAGATCTGCAGCGCTTCGGGGTGGAAGCAAGCGCGTTGACCAACGGAAACGCCGTCGCAGCGTTTCGTCCGGTATTGGAGTTCGAAGCACAGCGGGCGCGAGAACTCTATCGCTCGGCTGAGGAACTGCTGCCCCTGATTGACGATGACAGCCAGCCAGCGCTGTGGACGTTGGTAGAAATCTATCGGCGATTGCTGGAACGGATTGCAGCCCGCAACTATGACGTGTTCTCGGAGCGAGTGCATCTCAGCACCGCAGAAAAAGTCGGCCTGTTGGCGAGAGGATTTGTACGCCGGCTGACATGAGTCCCGACTCTAACAACTTGAAGCCGACAGTCGCGGTGATTGGGGGCGGACTCGCGGGTATCTCCGCGGGAAGCGCGCTGGCTGCCGCGGGCTACCAGGTCGAACTATTCGAGCGGCGGCCGTATCTCGGCGGCCGCGCGTCGTCGTACGAACTTCCCGGGACCGGCGAAGTTGTGGACAACTGCCAGCACGTGCTGCTGGGCTGCTGTACTAATCTGATCGATTTCTATCGGCGGCTAGGAGTTGAGGACCAGATCCGCTGGTATGACGAGATTACGTTCCTGCTTCCGGATGGCCGCGTTTCCACGCTGAAGCCGAGTTGGTTGCCCGCGCCCATGCACACCGGGTTGTCGTTCCTGGCTTCTCCGGTGCTCGATCTGAAAGACAAGCTGGCGATTTCGCGGGCGCTGCTGGCCCTGATGCCTGGCCTTCCTGCTGACAACGGCGAGAACTTTCAGTCCTGGCTGCTGCGACACGGACAAACCAAACAGTCGATGGATCGCTTCTGGGCTCCAGTGGTGATCAGCGCTCTCAATGAAGAGTTGGATCGGGTTTCCGTGCGCTATGCGGCGCTGGTGTTCCGCGATTCGTTCCTGAAATCCGCCGAAGCGGGACGCATGGGTCTCCCAGCCGTGCCGCTGTCGCAGCTTTACGGACAGGCGGCATCCTACATCGAAGCTCGCGGCGGGCGCGTGCATCTGCGGGCATCGGTGGATTCGATACAAGCGGACGACAACGGTGTGCGCGTGGGCGTTGGTGGCGACGAAGTGCAGGCAGACTATGCCGTCCTGGCGACACCGTTCAACGTCGTGAATAAGCTGCTGCCCGACACGCCGGAGATGCAACCGCTGCGCGAGCGGGCCGAGCACTTTGGGTCGTCACCGATTACGGGCATCCACCTGTGGTTCGATCGTGAAGTTACGCCACTGGAACATGCGGTCCTGCTGGAGCGGACGATCCAGTGGATGTTCCAGAAGTCGAAGATCCTGAACACGCGACGCGAGTCGGGCGAAACTGGAAGCTATCTCGAACTCGTTGTCAGCTCGTCGAAGACGCTGGTCGATAAGTCGCGCAGCGAGATCATCGACATTGCTATGCGGGAGCTAGCGGAATTCTTTCCCGCGGTGCGCAAGGCGAAGTTGACTAAGGCTACCGTAATCAAGGAAGTCCACGCGACGTTTTCTCCCGCGCCTGGGAGTGATGCCTATCGTCCGTCGCATATCAGTCCGTGGCCGAGGCTGTTTTTCGCGGGAGACTGGACGGCGACCGGCTGGCCTTCCACCATGGAGGGCGCGGTGCGCAGCGGATACGGCGCGGCTGAGGCGCTGGCGGCAGCGAGCGGCGGACGTCAGAAGTTTCTCGTGCCCGATCTGCCGGCTAAAGGGCTGATGCGGTTGTTTGGGTAATTCAAGTTCGCACCTGCGCATTTTGTTCCCAACAAATCAAGCGAACAAGTTCATCTGCTCCATTTCTTGTGGCGGGGGATAAGCGCGATGCCAGTCTTCGCGGCTGATCCCGTGCTTCTTGCGCAGGCTGGACATTAGGTCCGAGAGCCGCTTGCTGTAGTGCCTTGCTGATGAAAGCGTGGTCGGCATAGCGCTTGCGATACTCGGCGACCAGGTCGGGAAACTCCTTCTCGAGGAACGGCAGAAAAATACTGGCTGAGCACGGCTTTAAGAAGAGGGTGTTGGCGGAGATGTACTTGCCTCCGGCGTCTTTGGTTGCACGCACCAATTTGTCGAGGCCGGCGGGAGAATCGGTGATACCCGGCAGGACTGGAGCGCAGATCACGCCCGCGTGCAATCCCGCAGAGGACAGCTTCGCTACGGCGTCGAGCCTCAGGTCAGGGCGTGGTGCGCGTGGTTCCAGAATGCGCGCCAGCTTGGTGCTGAGCGTCGTGATGGTGAGACTGATGCTTAGCACGTTGTGTTCGGCGATCGTGCGCAAGAGGTCGACATCGCGAACGACGAGATCTGACTTGGTGACGATGCCGACCTCGAGCCCGTGGTGCAGAGCGAGTTCCTGCAGGATGCTGCGGGTGATCTCGAAGCGCTTTTCCGCAGGCTGGTAGGGATCGGTGGCGGTTCCGATGGCGATCTGCTGGCCGGGTTTGACCTGTTTCAGTTCCTGCCGCAGCAACCACGCTGTCTGTTGCTTCACGTAGATCTTGCGCTCGAAGTCGAGGCCGTCGCGCATTTCCATGAATTCGTGGGTGTAGCGGGCATAGCAGTATTTGCAGGCGAATTCACAGCCGCGATAGGGATTGATGGTCCAGTTGAATGGGACACGCTTGCTGACACAACGATTGAGTAAGGCTTTGGCCGGCAGGGTGAAGTATTCCGACCTGGTGTCCAAGTTTGAGGGAGTCACCCTGGGCGGCTAGTTTGGGCGACTATTTACTTGACTCGTCCACAAGGGGCGGCATAAGATGATCTCTGTCCTCCGAGGTCTGCTTATGTCTGATGGGCCGCCGACTGAAGAT
>Ga0207927_1000647_pt1 | contig 14709 bp, 15 predicted proteins | sample NGESurdeep072012_2_FD_184456 | JGI IMG/M metagenome (GOLD analysis project Ga0207927, IMG submission 184456) | Arctic peat soil microbial communities from Barrow, Alaska - NGEE Surface sample 210-2 deep-072012 (SPAdes) | ecosystem: Environmental > Terrestrial > Soil > Wetlands > Peat ... | reverse complement strand
GAGGGATGCCGAAGAGCGGGCCGAGCTGGGTGCCCGTCGCCACCAGCGCGTCACGACGGCGTCTCCTTCGGCGATCTGTTCCTCGACCGTCAGGCGGAGGTCTGGCATCGCCGCGAGCGACGCCGCGAGCGCCGTTGCATGGGCCTCCCGGTCCATCCGCCCACCGGGGCCCGCGCTCACGAAGCCGGGCGCGAGGAAGGCGTCGAGGCGTCCCAGCTCACGCCGGTTGTAGACGGCCTCGCAGTAGTCCCGCACGAGACCCCGGTTCTCGTCCTGCGCCATCCGCGCCTCCATGCCTCTACGGAACAACCAACCCCACGATAAGCGCAAGGCGGCATGCGGTGGCCGACCTTCCAGCTCTGCTCGGGCGACCGGCCGGCAACCCACCAGGACCGGGTCTCCTGGTTCGGCGGCCCGCATCGTGAGGTAGTCGCCGGACGCCTCAGCGCGTCTCCTGGATCCGGATCAGGTTGCCCGCCGGATCGCGGAAGGCGCAGTCGCGAACCCCGTACGGCTGCTCGGTCGGCTCCTGGACCACCTCGGCGCCGCTGGCCTCCAGCCGCTCGAAGGTGCCGTCGAGGTCCCTCGTGGCCAGGAGGATCCAGCCGTAGGTGCCCTTCGCCATCATCTCGGCGATGGTGCGGCGCTCGTCCTCGGTGATGCCCGGGTCGACGGCCGGCGGCGCCAGGAGGATGGACGTCCCGGGCTGGTTGGCCGGGCCGACCGTGATCCAGCGCATCCTGCCCTTTCCGACGTCGGTGCGGACCTCGAAGCCGAGGGCGTCGCGATAGAACGCCAGGGAGGCGTCGGGGTCGTCGTGCGGAAGCGAGGTCGTGTGAATGGTGATGTCCATGGCGGTCATGCTAGGCGCGGCTCGGGGGCCGGCGCTTCTCGATTCCTGACCGAACGGTCAGTCCTGACCGAACGGTCAGTCCTGATCGGCCTGGTCACCTGTTTCGACACGCAGGACGGCATCCCCGCCGTTGCTCCCGCGGCGTCGCGCCGGTAGGTGCTGGGCGGCACGCCGACCAGCTCGGTGAAGCGGCTGCTGAACGTGCCCAGCGAAGAGCAGCCAACCGCGAAGCAGACATCGGTGACGCTCAGGTCGCCCCGGCGCAGCAGCGCCATCGCGCGCTCGATGCGCCGCGTCATCAGGTAGCTGTATGGCGACTCGCCGTAGGCGAGCCGGAACTGGCGGCTGAGGTGCCCGGCCGACATGTGCGCGCCACGGGCGAGCGCCTCGACATCCAAGGGCAGCTCGTACTCCCGGTCGATCCGGTCGCGGACGCGGCGCAGCCACGCGAGGTCGCTCAGGTGCTGCGCTGCGTCGGATCTGCTGGTCACCTGCGGGATCGTGCCACAGACGACCGGATGCGGCGCGGGACGGACTTCGCGCCCCGGTGAGTCCGCCCCCATCCCATCGGGAGAGTCGCAGCGGGTGACGCCGCTCGCCTCGGGGTGTCCGCGAGGGCCTCGGTCAGGCGCCGACGTAGGCCGCGAGATGCTCGCCGGTGAGCGTGGAGCGGGCGGCGATGAGGTCGGCGGGGGTGCCCTCGAAGACGATCCGGCCGCCGTCGTGGCCGGCTCCGGGCCCCAGGTCGATGATCCAGTCGGCGTGGGCCATCACCGCGAGGTTGTGCTCGATCACGATCACCGACTTGCCCGCCTCGACCAGCCGGTCGAGCAGGGCGAGCAGGTGTTCGACGTCGGCGAGGTGGAGGCCCGTGGTCGGTTCGTCGAGCACGTAGATGCCGCCGTCGGAGGCCATCTGGATCGCCAGCCTGAGCCGCTGCCGCTCGCCGCCGGAGAGCGTGGTGAGCGGCTGCCCGAGCGTGAGATAGCCGAGACCCACGTCGGCCATCCGCGTAAGGATCGCCGTGGCGGCCGGCGTCCTGGCGGCGCCGCGGCCGAAGAACGCCAGCGCTTCGGAGACCGGCATCGCGAGCACCTGGCTGATGTCCCGGCCGTCGAGCGTGTACTCCAGGACGCTGGCCTGGAATCGCTTCCCACCACACTCTTCGCAGACCGACTCGACGGTCTCCATGAATCCGAGCTCGGTGTAGATGACGCCGTTGCCGTTGCAGACCGGGCAGGCCCCCTCGGAGTTGGCGGAGAAGAGCGCGGGCTTGACGCCGTTCGCCCTGGCGAACGCCGTCCGGATCGGATCCAGCAGCCCGGTGTAGGTCGCGGGGTTGCTGCGCCGCGAGCCCTTGATCGGCGCCTGGTCGATCGACGCGACCTCCGCGTCCCGCGGCATCGACCCATGAATCAGCGAGCTCTTGCCGGAGCCGGCGACGCCGGTGACGACGACGAGCACGCCGAGCGGGACATCCACGCTCACATCCTGCAGGTTGTGCTGGTTCGCATGGCGAAACTCGAGCCTGCCGGACGCCGCGCGGGTCCTGGGCTTGAGCCCGGCCCGGTAGCCGAGATGGCGCCCGGTGAGCGTGTCGCTGGCCCGCAGGCCCTCGACGGTGCCCTCGAAGACCACCTGGCCACCGGCAGTGCCGGCGCCGGGGCCCAGGTCGATCACGTGGTCGGCGGTCACGATCACCTCCGGCTCGTGCTCGACCACCAGCACGGTGTTGCCCTTGTCCCGCAGCTGGCGAAGCAGGGCGTTCATCCGCTGGACGTCATGGGGGTGGAGGCCGGTCGTGGGCTCATCGAAGACGTAGGTGACATCCGTGAGCGACGAGCCGATGTGGCGGATCATCTTCACGCGCTGCGCCTCGCCGCCCGAGAGGGTTCCCGACGACCGCTCGAGCGAGAGGTATCCGAGCCCGATCTCGACGAACGAGTCGAGCAGGTGCCGGAGGGCGCGGAGCAGTGGCGCCACTGACGGCTCGTCGAGGTCGCGGATCCAGGCCGCGAGGTCGCTGATCTGCATCGCGCACGCATCGGCGATGCTGATGCCCCTGATCCGCGACGAACGGGCCCCTTCGGCGAGGCGGGTGCCCCCGCAGGCGGGACAGGTCGTGAAGGTGACCGCCCGCTCCACGAACGCCCGGATGTGCGGCTGCAGGGACTCCTGGTCCCTGGACAGGAACGACGCCTGGATCCGCGGCACCAACCCCTCGTAGGTCATGTTGATGCCCTCGATCTTCATCCGGATCGGCGCCCGGTAGAGGAAGTCGTGGCGCTCCTTCTCCGTGTACTCGCGGATCGGCTTGTTCGGGTCGTAGAAGCCCGACGACGCATAGAGGCGATAGTTCCAGCCGCCCAGGGTGTAGCCCGGGACGGTGATCGCGCCCTCGGCGAGCGACTTGGCCTCGTCGAAGAGTTGGCTGAGGTCGACATCGGAGGCCGTGCCCCTGCCCTCGCAGCGCGGGCACATCCCGCCGGTGACCGTGAACGTCTTCTTCTCGGCCTTCGCGCCGGCCTTCTCGACCGTGATCGACCCGACGCCATGGACCGACGGGGTGTTGAACGAGAAGGCCTGGGGCGAGCCGATGTGCGGCTGCCCGAGCCGGCTGAAGAGGATGCGCAGCATCGCGTTGGCGTCGGTGGCGGTGCCGACGGTGGAGCGAGGGTTCCCGCCCATCCGTTCCTGGTCGACGACGATCGCCGTGGTCAGCCCTTCGAGCACGTCCACGTCGGGGCGGTCGAGCGTCGGCATGAAGCCCTGGACGAAGGCGCTGTAGGTCTCGTTGATCAGCCGTTGCGATTCGGCGGCGATGGTGGCGAAGACCAGGGAGCTCTTGCCCGAGCCCGATACGCCGGTGAACACCGTCAGCCGGCGCTTGGGGATCTCGACGCTGATGTCCTTGAGGTTGTTCTCGCGCGCGCCGTGCACGCGGATCAAGTCGTGGCTGTCGGCAGAGTGCAGCGGAGGCGACTGCGTGTCCGTCCTCGTGGCGAAGCTCATCGTGGGTTTGACGTCCATGTGGTCATAGTAGAAGCCAGGCCGGACGGCTCAGGCCGTCCCGCCTGGATGGGGCCCGGTGGCGAGCCCGGTCCTCAGCTCGTCGCCTTCCTCACGAGCTCGCCGATCCGTGCCTCATCGGCGGCGGTCAACTCCGTCAGTGCGAAGGAGGTCGGCCACATGGCGCCGTCGTCGAGGTGCGCCGCTTCTTCGAAGCCGAGCGTCGCATACCTCGAGTTGAACTTCTCTGCGCTCTTGAAGAAGCAGACGACCTTGCCGGCCTTCGCGTAGGCGGGCATCCCGTACCACGTCTTCGGCCAGAGGGTTGGCGCGGTTGCTTCGACGATCGCATGGAGCCTCTCGGCCAGGACGCGATCCGGTTCCTTCATCGCGGCGCACCCGGCCGAGGCGTCATGCCAACCAGCGGCCGTCGCGCATCAGATCGCGGTCGGGCATCTCGTTCACCTCGCGCCAGGCCTGGATGCGGCGCGGGGAGATACGGTACCAGCGGAACGGCGCGGCTTCCGCACGCGGGTCGAACCCGGTGCGCGCCGCGAACCGGTCACCCCGCTCCTGAGGCAACACGGTCCTGATTCCCTGGGTGGAAGCGCCGGTCATGTCCACTCCTGACGTCGTGGTGGTGGTGTCGATGGCGGTCATGCTGGGTGCGGCCTGGTGACCGGCGCTTCTCGATTCCTGACCGGCCTGGTTACCTGTTTCGCGACGCACGACGGCATCCCCGCCGTCGCGCGCGCCCTTTCGTCCTGTAACCCGACCGAAAGGAGGACGCCGCAACACTCCGGCCATGACATCCGATCCGGGACGGACCTCGATGGGCGAAGCCCCCCGGCGCGGCATCACGTTGACGGAGACACACATGTCGGACATCGAGACCACCGCGGAGACCTCCAGGCCCCGCGAGCGGGGCGGACGGCGCGCCGCGACCGCCGCCACCCTGATGGGCGTGCTCCTCGTCGGGGGCGCTGCCGGCGCGACGCTCTTCGGGCCGCTGACTGCGACGGCGGCGTCGCCGACCGCGCAGCCGAGCACGCCCGCCGCATCGACGCAGCCCGGCACCGTGACGAGGCCGGCGGGCCCCGGGGCCGGGGCCTGGACCGGCGGCCCCATGGGCGGCCCGGGCGGCAACCACGGCTTCAACTCGAGCGAGACCGTCAGCGACCTCTCGGTCGTCGCGAAGGCGATCGGGATCAGCCAGGCTGACCTCCAGACGGCGCTCGACGGCGGCCAGACGGTCGCCGCGGTCGCCAAGGCGCACAACGTGGCCGCCCAGACCGTCATCGACGCGCTCGTGGCCGACGGCCAGAGCGAGCTCGCGGCCGACGTGACCGCAGGCCGGCTCACCCAGGCCCAGGCCGATGCGCAGAAGGCCCAGGTCACCCAGCGCGCCACCGACCAGGTCAACGGCACGATGACCGGCGGCCCCATGGGCGGCCCGGGCGGCTTCGGCCACTGATCGACCCACCTCCCCTCCAGCGCAGCACCGAAACGGCGGGATCTCCCGCCGTTTCGGTGCGTCCGGGACCCGGCGAACGCGCGCCGCCGGGTCCGCGGCGCGACCCCTCGGCCCGCGGCGCTCACTGCCCGGTCCCGGGCGCTCGCCGCTGGGCCCGCGGGCCTTCCCGACGGGTCCGTGGCGCTCGCCGCCACCTGTAATGCAATCGAAAGGGTCCGGATTCGAGACTCCTGGCATGACCGCTCTGTCGCTGCCGGTGTCCCAGCCGGTGACCCACATGACCTGGCACGCGCTTGGCACCGCGGTCCATCTGCTCGTCGTCGACGGGTCCGACCCTGATGCCGCGCGCCGGGCGGTCGTCGCCCTCCTCGACGAGGTCGACGCGGCCTGCAGCCGGTTCCGCGACAGCGAGCTCACGCGGCTCAACGCCCGCCCGGGCGAGGACGTCCGCGTCGGGCCGCTCCTCGCGCGTGCGATCGCGACTGCCCTCGACGCCGCGCTGGCGACGGGCGGCGCGGTCGACCCGACCGTCGGCGCCGCGCTGCGCGCCATCGGCTACGACGACGACTTCGCGCGGATCGCCCCCGACGGCGCGCCGATCACGATCCGGCTCGAGCCGATCCCCGGATGGCGTGCCGTCCGGTTCGACCGAGCGACGCGGACAGTCCGGCTCCGCGCCGGCGTCGAGCTGGACCTCGGCTCCACCGGAAAGGCGCTCGCCGCCGATCTCGCCGCGGAGGCGGCGCAGCGCGCCACGGGCGGCGGCGGCGTCCTGGTGAGCCTTGGCGGCGACATCGCCACCGCCGGGGCGGCTCCCGCGGGCGGGTGGCGCGTGCTCGCGGCCGACCGCAGCGATGCGTCCCCGGACGGCGACGGCGAGGTCGTCGCACTGCAGGGCGGCGCGCTCGCGACGTCGAGCACGACCGTGCGGCGCTGGGCGCGCGCCGGAGTCACGCTCCACCACCTCGTCGACCCGGCCACCGGGCAGCCCGCGGCGAGTCCGTGGCGGACCGTGAGCGTGGCCGCGCCGACCTGCGTCGAGGCAAACACGGCCGCGACGGCGGCGATCGTCAAGGGCTGGGACGGCCTGCGCTGGCTCGCCGGCCGCGGGCTTCCCGCCCGGCTCGTCTCGACCACGGGCGACATCCTGCGCGTGGCCGGCTGGCCGGCGCCATCGGAGGACGAAGCGTGAACACCCAGATCCTGTGGTTCGCAACCCGGGGGGCCGGCATCGTGTCGCTCCTCCTGTTCACGGCCGTGGTCGTGCTGGGCGTGATGACGAGCGTGCGCTGGCAGGCTCGCCAGTGGCCACGCTTCCTGACTGCGGAGGTGCACCGAAGCATCGCCCTCCTGTCGGTGGTCTTCCTCGCGATCCACGTCGTGACGGCGGTCGTCGACCCGTACGCGTCGCTCGGCTGGATCTCGGCGATCGTGCCGTTCGCGTCCTCCTACCGGCCATTCTGGCTGGGCCTCGGCGTCGTCTCGGTCGACCTCCTCGTCGCGGTGATCGTGACGAGCCTGCTCCGGGCCCGGGTGGGGCGCCGCGTCTGGCGGGCGGTCCACTGGGCCGCCTACGCCTCGTGGCCGCTCGCCCTCGCGCACGGCATCGGTGCCGGCAGCGACGCATCCGCGGCCTGGATGATCGGCATCGACGCGGCGTGCATCTTCGCCGTCGTCACGGCCGTCACATGGCGGCTCCTGGCGGGCCGGCCCAGCGCCGACCTGCCGGCCGTTGTGGCGGCCATCGGCCGCGGAAGCTCTCGCGAACCCGGAGCGCTCCGATGACGGCGCCCGCGGCGCTCACGCGCCTCCTCGCCGGGCCGCCGTCTCAGGGAGGCGCGGAGCACCTCGACGCGCATCGCGCGCGGCTCGGCAAGCTGCCGCCCGTACGCGATCGCCGGGAGATCGTTCCGGTCCTCGAGGCGAGCGGCCTCCTCGGCCGCGGCGGGGCCGCCTTCCCGGTCGGACGGAAGTGGCGCGCGGTCGCGGAACGATCCGCGGGTGACGCCGTTGTCGTGGTCAACGGCGCCGAGGGCGAGCCCCGCAGCGCCAAGGACCGCGTGCTGATGTCCTGCCGGCCGCATCTCGTGCTCGACGGGGCCATCGTCGCCGCCGACGCGGTCGGCGCGAACGAGATCGTGCTGTACGTCGGGAGCGAGCACCGCGACGCGCACCGCGCTCTCGGCCGGGCACTCGCCGAGCGCGAGCCTGACGTTCGCGCGCGGACGCGCATCGTGGCCGCGCCCGTCGGCTACGTCGCGGGCGAGGCGACCGCGGCCGTCCACTTCCTCAACACGGGCGACGCCCGGCCCACGTTCCTCGAGCAGCGCCCGCACGAGGCAGGCGTCGGGGACAGGCCCACCCTCGTCCAGAACGTGGAGAGCCTCGCCTACGCCGGGCTCATCGCACGCCACGGCGATGCGTGGTACCGGTCCGCCGGCCGCGGCCAGACGCGGGGGACCGCGCTGGTGACGGTGAGCGGCGCCGTCCCGCAGCCTGGCGTCCACGAGATCGAGTACGGCACGACCCTCGGCGAGGTCGCGACGCTCGCCGGGATCACCGGGCGCGACGCCTCTGCCGTCCTGGTCGGCGGCTACTTCGGGGGTTGGGCAACGCTCGAGGAAGTCCTGGAGCGGCCCCTCGATCCGGCCGATCGGGCGCCCGATCGGATCGGCTTCGGGTGCGGTGTCGTATCGTTCGCAGGGCCCGAGACGTGCGGGGTTCGTGCGACCGCGGAGATCATGACGTTCATGGCTGGCCAGAGCGCCGCGCAATGCGGCCCCTGCGTGTTCGGCCTCGCCGCGATCGCGGACGCGACCCGGCGGCTCGCCGTCGGTGCGGCGGCGGCCGACGACCTGCGGCGGATCGACCGATGGGCCGGCCAGGTCGCGGGACGCGGGGCGTGCCACCATCCCGACGGGGCCGCGGGCCTGTTGCACAGCGCCCTCCGCGTCTTCGCCGACGAGTTCGCACGACACCAGGCGCGGGGCCGGTGCTCCGTGGCGCGCGCCGCGGTGGCCTGAGATGGCAGACGTGCTGCGCCTCGATCCCATCCGCTGCGACGGCTACGGCATGTGCGCGGAGCTCCTGCCGGAGCTGATCACGCTCGACGACTGGGGATACCCGGTCATCGCCCCGGGCCCGATCCCGGACCGGCTGCTCGACCACGCGCGGCGGGCCGTGGACGTCTGCCCGGTCCTGGCGCTGCGGCTCCAGGCGGCCCCGGCCGCCCGCCGGCCCGCGCCGGTTCCAACGGCCGCAGGAGCTGGCGGCCGGTGAGGATCCTCGTCGCGGAGGACGACACCTCGCTCCGCGAGGTCCTCGTGCTGGGGCTCGAGGACAACGGCTACCTCGTCGACGCCGTCGAGCGCGGCGACGATGCCATCGACCAGCTGAAGTTCTACGAGTACGACGTCGCGGTCATCGACTGGCGCATGCCGGGGGCCTCGGGCATCGACGTCGTGCGCTGGGCCCGACGCCACGACCGCCCGACCGCGCTCCTGATGCTCACCGCGCGCGACGCGCCGCCGGACCGGATCCAGGGCCTCGATGCAGGGGCGGACGATTACCTGGTCAAGCCGTTCGACTTCGGCGAGCTGCTTGCGCGGATCCGCGCCCTCCAGCGCCGGCCCCGCGGGGTCGACGCACCGGTCATCGCCCGCGGGCGCGTCACGCTCGACCCGGTGACGCGCGAGGCGGCGGCGGACGGCCGACCGCTTGCCCTGACGGTCACCGAGTACAACATCCTCGAGCTGCTCATGCGGCGATCGCCGGCGGTCGTCGACCGCAAGGCCATCGCCGAGCACGGCTGGCGCGACGAGACCGACCCGCTGGGCTCGAACGCGATCGACGTCCAGATGAGCCGGCTGCGCGCCAAGATCCCCGCGGCGGGGATCCGGATCGTCACCGTGCGCGGCGCCGGCTACCGGCTGGACGAAGCGTGACAGCGGCCGCGCCTCCCCAGGTCCGGCGGACGTCCATCCGGGTCGCCCTTGCCGCGACGGCGATCGTGGGCATCGCCTACGTCGTGGTCGCGCTGGCGGTGGTGCTCCTCGCGACCCGCAACCTGACCGCCCAGATCGACGAGAACCTCGCGAGCACGCTCGCCCAGATCAGTCGCGGCGACGTCGGGCGCCCGCCGGGCGGAGACGGCGGCTTCGACGCGCCTCCACCCCGGGTCCCGTTCGGCGCGCCGGTGATCGTGTGGACACAGCACCCCGATGGGACCGTCACCTGCAACCGGCCCGACGCGATCCTGCCCGCCGCGTACTACGGCGTTCGCGGCCCTGTCACGGTCGCGATCGGGACCGCTTCGGTCCGCCTCGAGGGCGCTCCCGCCGGCAACACGTTCGTCGTGGTCGGCCAGACCACCGAGTCCGTCGCCCAGGCGCAGGGCAACCTCGTCGGCTCGGAGCTCATCATCGGCCCGCTGCTGCTCCTCGCGGTCTTCCTCGGGGCCGTCGCGATCGGCCGGCGCGTTGCCGCGCCGATCGAGCTCGCCCGGCGCCGGCAGCTGGAGTTCACGGCCGACGCATCGCACGAGCTGCGGACCCCGCTGTCGGTGATCGAGGCGAACACGAGCCTCGCGCTCGCCCGTGACCGCGACGTGGCCTGGTACCGCTCCACCTTCGCGCGTCTCGACGGCGAGACGCGACGGATGCGGCGACTCCTTGACGACATGCTCTGGCTGGCCCGCTTCGACGCGCTCGGGGGCGCGCCGGCATCGGAGCCGGTCGACCTCGGCCTGCTCGCCGCCCAGACCGTGGATCGATTCCGCGCGGTCGCGGAGGCCCGTGCCCTGGCGCTCACGGTCGACACCGGTCCCGGCAAGCAGGTCGTCACGGCCCCGCCCGAGTGGCTCGACCGTCTGGTCGGGGTCCTGCTCGACAACGCCTGCAAGTACTCGCCGGAAGGCGGGACGGTGCGTGTCTCCGTGGGCGAGGACGGAAGCCGCGCCAGGCTGACCGTGGACGATTCCGGACCGGGAATCCCGCCGGAGGAGCGCGCCCGCGCGTTCGACCGGTTCCACCGGGCGACCGACCAGGGAAGCGGCGCGGGGCTGGGACTCGCGATCGCCGACGCGATCGTCCGCGCCACGAAGGGCCACTGGCGGATCGGGACCTCGCCGGCGGGCGGCTCCAGCATGACGATCCTCTGGCCGCGGACGTTCCCGACGCGCCGCCAGGGCGGCCGCGCCGGTGCGGTCATGTCGGGGCCTGCCTCCGTCCCGTCCGGCGACGGCATCACGCCCGCCGCGAGCGTGGCGTCCGACGGCGGAGACACGGCCGGCGGCCCCGAGGCTGCCCCGTCCCCGGCGCCCGGTGCGCCGGCAGAGCCGGACGCGGCCGGTTCGTGGCCTGCGGCCCTGTAATCCTTTCGAAAGGCCCGGTCCCCGACACTCGTCCCATGGAAACGCACCACGCCCTCACCCCCACCGGACGCGACGGCGCGCTCCGCCGGCTGCGGACCATCACGATCGTTGCCGCAGCCACCGGCATGGCGGCGGTCGTCGGCTTCGGCGGCCTCGCGGCGGCAACGTACGCGGGTCACACCGCGACAACGTCCGTCGTGGGCGCCGCCTCGGGATCCGGCACCACGTCCACCGCGGCGTCGGGCGGCGCCCTGGGATCGTCGGGCGTGTCGATCTTCACCGCGATCACCCCCGCGTCCGGACGCGGCGCCCACGTGACGACGGGCGGCTCCTAGAACCGCTCCAGGGCGAGGGGGCCAGGGACCGGTCCCCTGCCCTCTTGGGGCCCCCTTCGTGCGGGTCGACGGACCTCGCGCGGTCAGGGGGCTGGCGACGCGAATGGGTTCCCGCCGGCTCCCATGACCATCTGCAGGAGCTGCGAGGCGTCCTGCGTCTGGTCGGCGGGCGGGGCCTGGATCGACACGGTCCCGCTGTGGGCCTTGATCGTGAGCGCCACCGTCAGGGTGCTCGAGGCGTCGGCGATGGTCGTGCTGACCTTCGAGAGCTGTCCCGACGCGTGGTCGAACCAGAAGCTCACCGGGACGTCGGGCAGGGTCGGCGGCAGCGACGGCATCGGCACGGCAGTCGTGCCCGTCATGGATTCGGCCTGGGCGAGCCAGGCAGAGACGCTCGACCCCGCCACGGTCACCGTCACCACGTCCTGGTCGCGCCCGTCCAGCTGCTGCACGCCGCCCGACGTGATCTTCACGCCCGGGTCCTTCAGGAACGGCGCGAGAATCGTCGACGGGTCGAACGATGGGATCGTCGAGGGCACCGGCGCCGACGACGGCACCAGCGCCTTCGCCGCCGAGAGGGGCAGCGAGTACCACATGGCGCCGAGCGGACTCGCCTGGACGTAGGCCTTCCCGCCCACCACGCGGAGATCCGCCTTGATGTCGGTCGCGGCCTGGACTCCCGTGAGGTCGACCGTCACCTCGCCCTGGTTGCCGGCCGTGTCGATGGTCGCCACCAGGTTCGACCCGGACACGTCCATCGCCGCGGCACCCGACTGGGCAAGCTTCCCGTCCACCGAGAGCGTGATGTCGAGCGGGCCGGTCAGCTTCGACGTCGCCGCGATTCCTTGGGTGAGCAGCGCGGACGGATCGGGCGGAGGCGTGGGGCTGGACGTGGCCGCGGCGTTGCACGCGGCGACGACGCTCGCGACGATGATCGCGGCTGCGATCCGGGTCCCGGCGCGGTGTGGGCGGGGCAGGCGCATCTCACTCATCCTCGTGGCCGGGTGCGGCGGAGATGGCGGCCGGCCTTCGCGTACTGTGCCACGCGGATGAGGCGCGTCAAGCGACGAGTTGGGGACGTGTCGCCTCCGGCGCCGTGGTCCGTCGCGACCAGTATCGGTCCATCACGAGGCCCCGGAGCAGTCGTAGAGCGCGCTGGTCCCCGTCCCGCCGTAGTCGACGAGCGAGCAGGCGCTCGTGACCCATGCCGTCCGGGCCGACGCCGTCGCATCGGCGCCCCCGCCGCCGTTCCCGCCGCCGGCGAGCACGAAGCGCAGCTTCCCGGAAGCGACGTATGCCTTCAGCTGGTCGAGCGTCGGGGCGGGATCGGAGCCGGTGAACCCGCCCATCGCCATCACCGGGAGGCCCGTCGCGAGCTCGATCGGCCCGGCTTCCCCGGCCGACGTCGCGGCGACGATCCAGGTCGCGGTGCCCTGGTGCGCCACCAGGTAGCTGACGAGCGCCGAGTCCGCGGCCGCATTCCCCATGCCGGGCCCGCCGGACGCGAACCCCGACAGCCCCGTGGGCGGCGTGCCCGCGCCCGCGCTCCCCGATGGGGCAGTGGGCGGGCTCCCCGTCGGGGGCGTGCCGGTGAATGCCGGACGCGTGCCAGTTCCCGCGAACCCGCCGGGGGCGCCGCCGCCGAAGCCGGAGCTCGTCGCGCCCGGGCCCGGGTGCGGGTCGCCGCTGCTGTACGCCGTCCCGACGGTCGTCGCCGCGTACGCGGCCGGCGCGAGCAGCGCGGCGACCAGGCCGAGCGCCGCCGCGGCACCAGCCCAATGTCCTGCGGTGGCGCGAAGGCGCGGGATCGACGCGATGAGCAGGACGACAGCCGCCGCGGACGCGAGGGCGAGGGCGACCGGGCCGACGCCAGGCGCGAAGTCGGGCGTCCACGAGAGCAGCACCCACCCGAACCCGGCCGTGCCGACGAAGGCGGCCCCGAGGGCCGCGCCGGCAAGGACGTGCCTGCTGCGAAGCTTCCAGAGCTCGACGACCCCGGCGCCGACGAGCGCGGCGATCGCCGGCGCGAGCGCGACGGCGTAGTAGGAATGGACGGTGCCGGACATGAAGCTGAACACCAGCCCGGTCGAGACGAGCCAGGTGCCCCACAGCAGGTAGCCCGCCCGCGCCGGGTCGGTGCGGGCCGCGCGGCGCCGCAGCCAGAGCCCGAGGCCGAGGCTGGCGAGGGCGGGCGGGATGAACCAGGCGATCTCGCCGAACCACGCGTCGTTGAAGAGCCGGAGCAGGCCGGCCGTCCCGCCGAACGGCGTGCTGTTGCCAGTGCCCCCGGCGGCGGCGCCGAAGATCCGGCCCAGCCCGTCGTAGCCGAAGATCAGGTCGAGGACCGAGCCGGTCGTGCTGCCGCCGATGAACGGCCGGCTGGCCGCCGGGATCAGCGCGACGATCGCGACCCACCAGCCGCTCGCCAGCAGGACGGCGACCACGGCGACCCCGAGGCCGGCGATCCGACGCCGGAACGACGCGTTGGCGGCCACGAGGTAGACGAGGGCGAAGCCGGGCAGCACGAGGTACGCCTGGAGGTACTTCGTGAGGAACGCGAACCCGACGCAGGCCGCGGCGAGCGTGACCCAGCGCAGCCCGCCGTGCTCGATCGCGCGGAGCAGGGCCCAGGCACTTGCCACCAGCAGCAGCGTCAGGAGAGCGTCGGGGTTGTTGAAGCGGAAGATGAGGACCGCGGCGGGGGTCAGGGCCATCACGAGGCCGGCGATGACCGCGGCCACCGGCCCGAACGACCTGCGGACGGCCGCGAACAGGATCCCGACGGTCGCCACGCCCGCCAGCGCCTCGGGCAGGAGGATGCTCCACGAGCTCAGGCCGAACAGCCGGACGGAGAGACCCATGAGCCAGGTCGCCGCCGGGGGCTTGTCGACGGTGATGAAGTTGGCGGCGTCGAACGAGCCGAAGAAGAACGCCGACCAGCTCCGGCTCGCGGCGAGCGCCGCGGCGGAGTAGTAGGTGTTCGCGTAGGCGCTGATCGCCAGGTTCCACGTGAACAGGACCGCGGCGAGCGCGACGACGCCGACGAACGCCCCGCGGACCCAGGCCGGCTCGTCGGTCCGTCCCCGCGCGATCGCGCGGAGCCCGGCCAGCGACCGGGGGCGCCAGGTGGTGACGGTGCGGGGGATGGCGGTCATCGTGCGGTCCTTTCGATGGAGGGATGTGGCCGGACCGGGCCGGGTCGGACGGCCCGGGCAGCGCGAGGTCGACGCCGCTCGAGCGCGGCGCGGAGGACGAAGAAGCGGACGAGCGTCGCGGCCCCGTTGGCCGCAACGAGGATCACGACCTCGACGGCCTGCGGGACGCCCGGCGCCACCACGTCGAGGCCCGCGAGCGCGGTCGTGGTGATCGCGAGCGCCACGCCCAGGGCCAGGAGGCCAGCTGCGTGGTCGCGCGCCATGCCGTCACGCCCGCGCACCGCGAACGTGTAGCGGCGGTTCGCGGCCGTGTTGCCGACGGCCGTCGCCACGAGCGCGACCACGTTCGCGACCGCCGCCGCGACGAGCGGGCGCAGCAGCCCGTAGAGCGCCACGTAGGCGAGCGTGCTGAGAACGCCGATCGCGGCGAACGTGCCGGCGCGGCGGAGCGAGGGTGCTCGCCGGCGGGCGGTGGCCTGCGGCTCGGAGCCGTGGGCGGCGCCGCGTCCCGT
>Ga0207927_1000646_pt1 | contig 14711 bp, 10 predicted proteins | sample NGESurdeep072012_2_FD_184456 | JGI IMG/M metagenome (GOLD analysis project Ga0207927, IMG submission 184456) | Arctic peat soil microbial communities from Barrow, Alaska - NGEE Surface sample 210-2 deep-072012 (SPAdes) | ecosystem: Environmental > Terrestrial > Soil > Wetlands > Peat ... | reverse complement strand
TACGTCGGATCGGAGGTGCCGCGCTTTGCCTCGCGCTCGGCGACCGCGGCGGTCTGATGACCCTGCTTGACGAAGAAATCGGTCGCCTGCGGCAGCGTCATGGTGCCGGTGTGCATCTCGATTCCGGCAATGTAGCGCGCGTCGCGCAATAACGCATCCTGCAATTGCCCGATGCGCAGTTTGGGATCTCCGTTGCCATAGCCCTCGTCGAGCATCATCTGCTCGGTGTAGTGGGCCCAGCCTTCGATGTTGGTGCCGCAGCCAGTCAATTTACGCACCTTGGAGGGGTACTGCGACTCCCATAGATACTGCTCGTAATGGCCGGGGTAGGCTTCGTGAATCGCGGTGCTAAGGATGGTCCCACGATTGAACCCTTCCATCCACGACTTGATTTTCTCGGCAGGCCATGAAGCCTCGGGAAGCGTGACATTGAAGTACGCCTCAGTCGCCTTGGTTTCGTAGGGGCCCGGCGTATCCATCGAGGCGAAGGTCAGGGCGCGCGCAAACGGTGGCGTCTCTTCCACGATGGGCCGGATGTCCGATGGAATTGTGATGATGTGCTTTTGCTGGATGAAATTGGTCAGGCTGCCAAAGCTGGCGCGAAAGTCCTGCAGCAGTTGATCGGGCCGGGGGTGGTCCTGTTCCAGCGTAGCCAGCACCTGCTCCGGAGTTTTGCTGGGATCGATCAGCGCCGCCACCCGCTTCAGTTCTGCCTGGTTCTTGTGCAGGTCGTCGTAGCCGATCTGCTGCAGGCGATCGAGTGGGATATCGATCATGTCCTCGTAGAGCAGCTTCTTGCGATACAAATCAGGACCGATGCGGAAGTCGCCTTTGGAGATGGCCAATAAGTCATTCTTCAGGAAGTCGTGGTAGCGCTGCAGTTCGGCGATGACTTTGCCATTCGCCGCACTGAACTCGTTGACCAGTTGCGGATCGGTGACTTCCTTGAAGGCCTCGGGCACATCCTTCTGGAAGAAACTGATGATGCCCGGCAACTGCTCGATCGCGATTTCCGTGTAGACGCGGGGCGGGTTCTTCAGGTTGACCCTGGCGGCCGCGAGATTGGCAGGGATTTTCTGTTCGCGGGCAATTACCGACTTTAGCCGTTCGGCCGGTGGAGCGAATTTCCTGCTCATCAATCCGAAGATGCTGGCGGTCGCGCTGCTGGCATAGATGTCAGGATTCTTCTGCCACATGCGAATTTCCTGCAGTTCGAGGATGCGGGCATTGATGAAGTTCGACAACAGCTTCCAATCAGCGCGCTGTAAGTCGGAGTAACGCTCAATATGGCGGTAGCCAGCCGCCTGTTTCACCTCGAGCAGAAAGGAGAGTTCGGCGTCCCGCGACTGCTGCGAAAGGTCCTCGAGCAGATTGTCATACTGATGAAAGCCCGCAGCCGTTCCGTCTGAAGGGTGAAAGTGGAAGTAGGCGTCAAAGAAGAAATCGACCGTTCCGTTGTATTCGAATTCTATGGCCTGCTCAGGCGTAAGAGTTGCCTGAGGAGTGTTCTGGCCAGCACATTCCGCGAGCAACAGTAGCATCGACAACATCAGAGCTGCGGCTTGCTTCATTGACAGGATCCCTTTCCGCGAACAAACCGTTAATGTTACCGCATCGACGAAGGTGGCGGCTGTCTCCTGAATGACCGCTCTTGATAATGGCGCCGAGCCGCCTATCGCGAGCCGGGCTTCCTGCGCGGCGAAGACTTTGCTTTGCTTCCTGGCTTCGCTTCCTTGCCTCGCCGTGGCTTCGGCACTTTGCCGATTCGAGGGTCCCGGGCGATCACGAGGTCGCAGGCATGGAGTGCGGCCTCTTCAAAATCCGGAGCATCGGCGGGAAGCACCTGCCAGCCAGTGACCTTCTTCCCCAGCACCTCAATGGATCGCATGTGGGGAAATTCGCGGAGCAGCGATTCATGATGCTCCTGGGTCGTCGCGAGCCACACCCCGTTGTCTGCCGATGGGTGCGGTTTTTCGCGCAGGATCAGGACGATCTTGTCTTCCACATAAATTGCCAAGCAGCCGAACATGGGGTTGGTCCGCGGTGAGAGCGCAGCGATAGCGTCGAGTACGAATTCATACGGGATAGCCTTACGCCGTTTGCTTGCGAACCGCGGATCTTCGTCAGAGGGAGTGGGAGGATTGCGGCGAGGGATTGGCATAGAAGTTATTCTAGGACGCACTTCGCATTGACGCACTACCCCCAGAACCGAGCGACTCCCGCTACAAGCCGTCTCATAAATAGTCTGAGCGAGGGAATTCGAATTCCCTCAGGGGCTAAAGCCCAATGGTTAGGACGCTTGGAGCGGCACGGCTGAAGCCGTGCCCTTTCAAAGCGCATCTATGAGACCAGCTCTAGTGCAAGTGAGCACTCGGACCCTCACTGCACCGGCTGCTGTTCACCGGCCAGTTCTTCCAGCAAGCTCTTCAAGCGCGTAAGAATCGGCTCGGGCTGCTTTTCTTTCAACGTGAACTTCAGGATGCCCGCGGGAGTGAACTGGCTGCCGGGTTCTCCCTGGACGAAGCGGGCCAAACGTTCGGGATCGACAGCGGCTTTCTCGGTGAAACGAATGCTCACGGCGTCGCGGCGGCGCTCGATTTGCGCCACACCAATACGCTGGGATAGCAGCTTCAGCGCGGCATAGTCCAGGAGATTGCGTACAGGTGACGGAGGCGTGCCATAGCGATCACCCAATTCTCCGGCGACGTCGAAAAGTTGCGCTTCGGTCTCCACCCCGGCGACGCGCTTGTACATGCGCAGGCGCTGGTTCTCTTCCTTGATGTAGTCGGCGGGGATGCGGATGTTGAGTCCGAGATTGAGCTGAGTCTCAGGCGTGTCCGGTTCGACTTCGCCCTTGAGCTCGCGCACCATGCGCTCCAGCATGGAGGTGTAGAGTTCGAAGCCCACGGCTTCAATGTGTCCACTCTGCTCGCCTCCCAGCAGGTTGCCGGCGCCACGCAATTCTAAGTCAAGAGCTGCAATCTTGAAGCCTGCACCCAGGTCGCTGAATTCTTTCAGCGCCGCCAGCCTGCGCCGCGCCAAGTCGTTCAACTCGCGGTCCGGCGGAATCAGCAGGTAGGCATAGGCGCGACGGTCTGAGCGGCCTACGCGTCCGCGTAATTGATATAGCTCGGACAGACCGTGGCGATCGGCACGATTGATGATGATGGTGTTGCACAGCGGAATGTCTAACCCGTTTTCGATAATGGTTGTCGCCACCAGGATGTCGGCTTCATGCCGCATGAAGGCGAGCATCACGCGCTCCAATTCGGTCTCGCCCATCTGACCGTGTCCGATGAGGATGCGCGCCTTGGGCACCATCTCGCGGATCTTCTCGGAAATCTCGTAGATGCTCTCGACACGGTTGTGGACGAAGTACACTTGCCCGCCGCGCTCCAACTCTTTCTCGATGGACGATCGAATGAGTTTTTCGTCCCATGCCGCAACTACGGTCTGGATCGCCATGCGGTCTTTGGGCGGGGTCTCGATCACGCTCATATCGCGCAGGCCGAGCAGCGACATGTGCAGCGTGCGCGGTATGGGCGTCGCTGACATGGTGAGCACGTCGACTTCCTTGCGCAACTGTTTAAGCCGCTCCTTGTGCCGGACGCCGAAGCGCTGCTCCTCGTCCACGGTCACGAGGCCGAGATTATTGAACTTCACGTCCTTTGACAGCAGGCGGTGGGTCCCGATGACGATGTCTATCTCGCCTGCCTCGACCTTTGTCAGCGTTTCCTTTTGCTGCTTGGGAGTGCGGAAGCGGCTGAGCATGTCAATTTTGAGTGGGAACGCGGCGAAGCGCTGGCGGAAGGTGTTGTAGTGCTGGAAGGCGAGCACCGTGGTAGGTGCGAGCACTGCGACCTGGCGACCGTCTTGCACCGCCTTGAACGCAGCGCGCATGGCCACCTCGGTCTTGCCATAGCCCACGTCGCCGCACAGCAAGCGGTCCATGGGAGTGGACGCCTCCATGTCACGCTTGACGTCGAGGATGGCGTTCATCTGGTCTTCGGTCTCGCTGAAGGCGAAAGAGTCTTCGAACTCGCGCTGCCATTCGCTGTCGGAGGCGAAGGCGTGTCCTTGCGCGGTCTTGCGCACGGCGTAGAGTTTCAGCAATTCCTCGGCCATGTCCTTCATGGCCTTCTTCACGCGCGCCTTGGTCTTCTGCCACTGCGCGGTGCCGAGCCGGTTCAGCACCGGCTTCACGCCCTCTGACGAGCGGTACTTCTGCACCAGGTCCAGTCGCGTGAGCGGCACGTACAGACGCGCACCTTCGGCATACTCCAGCACCATGAACTCGGCGGCGGCGCCGTCTTCCTGTGGAACTTCTTTCAGGCCTTGATACTGTCCAATGCCGTGCTCGACGTGTACGACGTAGTCACCGACCGCCAAATCGCGGAAGTCGGAAAGAAATGCCGATACCTTCGACTTCTGGCGCTGCGGGCGGCCCAGCGAGACTTCGGGCTCATCGAACAGGTCGCGCGATCCGAAGAGAATCAGGTTGGATTCCGGGAAAACCACCCCATCAGGCACGTAAGCCTTGACGATGGTGGTGGCTGCCACGTCGTCAGTGAAGTAGGTAGACTCGTCCACATAGACTTCCTGACCGGGCTTGGGGGTGCGGCTGCCAATGCGGAACGATAAGTTGTATTCGTTGAAGACGTCGGCCAGACGCTCGACTTCGCCGGTGCTGGCAACCGCGAACACAACGCGCTTCCCATCGCGGGTGAGCTTGGCAACCTCCTCCGTCATGGCAGCCACCGAGCCGTGGAAGCGCATTGTCGGTTGGGTCTGCAGCGTGAGGTGCTCGTCGTCGGTCGAGTCCTCGATGCCAAGTTGCTCAATCGCAAGAGTCGGCAACTGCTGCAGCGCTTCCTGCCACTGTTCGGGACTGAGGTAAAGATCTTCAGGGCGCACCAGGTTGCCGATCAGGCTGCGTTCGTGCGCCTCGGTCAGTTTGGTCCACCAGATGTCCTGGGACTCGGTCAGGGCGTCGGGTTCGTCGAGAACCACGGTTGCCCCAGGGAGCAGGTCAAAGAAGCTGCGATCGGCTCCGGCAACGGGCGCGTAGAGTTCCCAGCCCGGAAATACACTCATTCCAGTGGAGCGGACCGCCTTGTCGATCATGTCGTCATCGCCTTCGAGGCGATGGCCGGAGAGGCGTGCGTTGATGGCCGCGAGGGTGTCTTCGTCCACCGGAGTTTCGGTCAAGGGGAGCAACACCGCCTCTTCCGTGGACGCGGCCGAGCGCTGAGTGGCGGGATCGAACTTGCGGATCGATTCGACTTCATCGCCAAACAACTCGATGCGCAACGGCCGTTCCGATTCCGGAGCATACACATCGAGCAGTCCGCCGCGATGGGCGAACTCCCCCGGCATCTCGACCACATCCACCTGGTTGTAGCCAGCCAGGCGAAGGTGCCCGACCAGGCGTTCGGGGTCCATCGTTTCGCCGCGGCGAACGATGCGCGCCAGGTCGGCATAAAACGAAGCGTCGCGCAGGCGCATGCTGGCGGCGAAGAACGGCGTGATCACCACACTGGCCACGCCGGTCGCAATTTTCCATAGCGCCGTGGCGCGCGCTTCCTGGATCTCGGGATGCGGCGACTGGTTCTCGAAGGGCAAGACGTCGTAGGCGGGTAGTCCGATGACCGACTCGGGAGAAAGCGCTCCCGTCAATTCCGCCAGCGAGCGCACCACCGGGAGCAGGTCATCCATGGCTCGGTTGTCGCTCACCACAATCACCAGCGGATGAGAAGTCGCACGATGCAGTAGCGAATAAAAGAGGGCCTTGCCGGTGGGAGTCAGTCCGGAAACACGAATCCGCCCCGTGCCACCCTTGACCCGGGCTATGGCACGCAGAAACGCAGGAGACTTTTCCACGTCCGCAAAAATATCGCGGACGAACGGGAGGATCACTTTGTCATTCTAACAGCCGGAAATGGAGCACTCAGAATTCGAGGTGTAGCCGCAATCCGGGAACGCTGACGGGGCCGCGATCGCGGTTATAGCCGGGGTTGTTGATGTGCTGGTAATCAACAGCGAAATACAATCCTCGCCAGGCGTGGATGGTGTAGAAGGCTTCCTCGATGGTCTCGCGACCGTAGTTCAGTCCGCCGTCGCCGAGAATGAATCCCAACCCGCCATCGGCCAAGTAGGTTTGGTGGTAGGCGCCGATTCCGTTGGAGATGAAGGTTGCGCCCATGCGATCGAGGCTGCGATGCCAGCGTGTTCCCTTGGAGTAGATGCCCAACTGAAGCGTGCTGTCGGCCTCGGTGTAGGCAAAGGACTCGTGCTGACCTTCGTTCCATCCCCAGCGGCCAAAGGCCCAGACATCGCTGGAAAACTCCTGCTGAAAGTTGATGCCGAAACCGTACTTGATCGTTCCCTGTTTGCGAGTGGCGACGATATCTGGCGGCTGCGTTGGGTCCGCGAGGTAGATCGCGATGGCATCGCGATACGTGCCCATGTAGGCGTGGTTAACGAAGTTGAGGAGGCGGATCGACGTATCTTTGTTCTTAAGCAGTTTGTAACGCAGTTCCAACTCGATGTTTTCGGCGCGCGCGCGAGCCACGTCGGCGTCGAGGTTGGGCCCGTTGGCGATTTTGGGCATCAAAGCTTCCGCGAAACGGATCCCCCAGTTACGATCTTCGTAATCGAAAATCGCTCCTACCGTGTAGCCACGAGTGTCGGCGGCGTAGTCCCATGCGCCATTGTTGGCGGCAGTCCAGTTCAGGAACTGGTAGTGGCTGTCGGATCCGCCGACGTTGTTGTCGAAGAAGTCGGCCACGGAGAACTTGCCGAAGCGAATCTCCAAGCGACGCGCTGGAAGCTGCGTGGCCAGTGTGAGTGGACGGCGCGGAATTTCAATCTTCTGTTTGGAAAAGGGAATGATCTGCTGGAACATCAGCCTCGCGATGTAGGGCGCAGTGCCGACCTGAGGGTTGCGTACAACGTCGAGATTGGTGAATCCCGCCAGTCCCAGCGCGCCGCTGATGCCTCCCCATCCGGCCTCTTCGACATCAAGATACAGAATGGAATTCGGAGTGAACTCGTAGCCTGTGAAGAGCGTCAGAACGCGCGACGTGGCGTGCTCGGCAGTGTCGTGCAGGCTGTTTGTTCCGCTGTAGGCGGCGTAGAAGTCGCCATGTGCCTGGAAGACGAAATTGGCCTGTCCCGAGACCCACCATTTCGCGGTGTTGGAGTGCTCGAAGAAAGTGTCACGGGGTGCGGGGGCATCCGGAGTACTGGCGTCGGCAGGGGCGTCCTGTGCCCACAGAGTCACGGACACAGCGGCGAGGCAGGCGAATGCGGCGATGGCATGGGCCAACTTGGGCAGCCAAAGACAAAAGGTTGCCACCCATGAATCGCTCCGATTTGGACATGCCTGTCTCACGCGCTTTGCCTTGTATTTTCCATCTTCAGCCTGGCTGGTTTCATGCGTAAATGGCGATCATTTCAGTTTCACACGACTTTGTTAAGGACAGGTTACTGCTTTCGCTAGAGCCGAAGCGGACATCTTCCGCGATGTCTTTCGAACCGTGAATTAACCAGCGATAGCGCAGTTCCGATTGGTTGCCTTCAGCAACGAACCAAGTGAGGCGCAGCGTGCGGCGGTTCTCGTTATCAGCGCGGATATTGAACATGGGGCCGTCCCCTGAGATTCTGCGATGCCGGGCAAGAGTCTCCGGAGGGAGGCGCTCTCGCTCATATCACGGTTCTGGTCCGTGATGCGGCGAGAGGAGAGGATCAGGCTCTACTCGGGCGGCACAACACGAAACCGCTGGCAGTCTGCGTACGACTTGGAGGATCTTGTGTGACCATTTCGCTCATGGGTCCAAGGCAACTGCATGTCATAGTTTTTATAGCATACTGGGGTAGGGTATAGGCAAGTGATCGTGACAACAGATTGTCCATCGCGACCGCGAGAAACTGCTAAGCCGGTGAAGGAGACACGGGACCAGATCGAGGCCGTGGAACGCGTCCGTGTTGTTTCAGGGCTGTTCCTTGGTGGATCCGGCGAGTTTGGGATGTTGGGCAGTCCAGCAACTTTCAGAGCCTCGGCAGGCCTGCATAGCGGCGATCGCCGCATGAAGCGCGGCCTTCTGTTCTGCGGTCAACGTAGTAAAGGTGTTGCGCAACTCAAAGGGGTCAGCGGCAAGGTCGTGATATTCGCGGTCGCCATCAGCGTATTCGACATAGAGAGCCGTGGCTGTGCGCATCGCCTCGTAGGTCGGCGGGTTGCCGGAGCGCACCGCGGGAGCGTCAGGATCTTCCGGCTCGTGGCGCGGGCCGTGGTGTTCTACAAGTGCGGCAGTACGCCAGTCCGCGACTCTCTGACCGCGCAACAGCGGTGCCACGCTGTGACCGTCGACACTTGCCGGCGAGGCGACTCCGGTGAGATCCAGAAAGGTCGGGTAGAGATCGATGTTTTCGACGATGTCGTCCACGATTCGCCCGGCTGCAACTCCCGGGCCAGTGATGACAAGGGGGACATGAATGTCGGTATCGAAGGCGGTCATCTTTCCCGGCATCAGGCGGTAGTCGCCCATGTGATAGCCGTTGTCGGAGCTGAACACGAAGTAGGTGAACTGCGCCTGACCGATGGCGGCGACCGCTGCCTGGAGAGCGCCGATCATGGCGTCCACGGCAAGCACCGATTGCGCGCGCTTGCGAAAGGCCTCGTCGATGCGCATCTTGTCGGCGGCGGTGAGGGCACGCTGGCGGCTCAGCCAGCGAGGACCGGCGAGGTCTGGAGCCGCATCGAAAGCGGGAGTGCGCGGGACCGTGAGTCCGGAAAATGCGCTGGCGTCGCGCGGCGCTGGGGTATAAGGCGCGTGCGGTGCGAAGGTCGCAATCTCGATCACGAACGGCTGGCCTTTCGACTGCTTGATATATTGCCTTCCCAGTTCCGCCATCACATCGGTCAAGTAGTCCTGCGGCTTCATGCCGTAGGGCACGACCTGTCCATTCTGGTTGAGCGAGTAGTGGAACTCGGGGTAGCCATTCCCGGCAACATTCCAAGTGGTCCAACCGGGGGCTGCAGCATGGCGCGCAGGCTCATAGCCGTTGAGGTATTTGCCCATCATCGCGGTGCGATAGCCAGCCGACCACAGCGCCGTGGCAAATGTGCTGTGCTCGCGACCAAAGCCGACAAATGCGAGGTAGCCTCCATCGTCGCCCTGGTTCTTGAAGATGCCGGTGTTGTGGGGAAAATTGCCCGTGAAGATCGACGACCGCGACGGGCAACACAGCGAATCCGTCACGAAGTAGTTGGCGAAGGTGACGCCATCTTTCTCCATCTGGAGAACGTGCGGCATGAACTGCAGCAGATTCATGGACAGGTCGTCGGTGAGCACGAAGACGATGTTGGGATGTTGTGCTGAATTGGAGAGCGGCGGGGGCGGCGTGGCGGGAACGCTCGCCGGAGGCGCGCTCATCGGAGCAGAAGCCACTCCCGCATTGGCTGATTTTGGCTGGCCGAAACTGGGGTCTTGCGTCTTGCATGCCGCAACGACTTGAGGATCGACTTGCGGCACGGGCTTGCCCGACTTACGCGACCGGGCACGGCCATTCAGGATGGGATCAACGCAGTCGCGCCACAGCCCGCTCCCGGAACTTGCGCCTCCCGGCACAAATCCGGCTTTGGTGCAGGCCGTCTTGATTTGTTCGCAGGGCTGCTGACCTTGCGCGGCTGGAGCAGCGAAGAGAACAGCTAATGCAATTGTTGTAACACCGAGGCGGGCGATGCGATTGCATGATTGAGGCATAGCGGCTCCTCCCCCCATCATTTCCCGGCGGCTTGAAAGACGGCGAGCATTTTATCGCAAACTCCACGAAGAGGTACGCCGCAACAGAGTGCGCCACCAGCGCCGAAAAGCCAGCCAGACTACACCCACTCTAAGGAACTCCATTGCGGGAAAGAGCGCGGCAACCGTGATGGTCATCACTGACGACGGGCTGGCCGGAGAGTAGCCTACAGGTGGAACAGTTAGCTCGCCTGGGGGTGCCCCGTGGCCGCGAGTCGAGCAACGAGGCCGGTGACTAGGGGTTGCAATTGGTTGGCAACCGCCCTCTCTCCCTGCTCCAATCTCGCACACCCGACCGCCATGGCATCAAGGGTGCACAACTGCGAGTTGCTGCAATCCACGCGCGTTAGCCCACCGGATTTGCCTTCACCGTCACTCGACTGCCAGATACGTATTCTTCGCGACAGCAGCAAAGCGCGGCGATTTTCGGGTACGTCCGAGGCCTCTGCCCTATTGCGGCAGAGCGACATATTGGTTCGCGGGATCACCCTCAGCTAAGGGGGATGTATGCGGTATCACTCGATGCAACCGAAGCCGATTCGCCTGCTGACTTCGTTTGGGCTCTATTTCGCAATGCTTGCCACGGCACTGGTCCTGGCAGTGATGGCCGCTTGGTTGGCGACGGGACGATAGCGAGAGTCTGCAACTGTTGTTCTGAATCGCGATCGCGGCAGTAGTTCCTGACGACGCCGTCTGCTGAGCGCCAGGGGCTGGACCTTATCGCTCGTGAACCGCGAGAACCATGAGCCAAACCTTGTAAATGAATTGGTGACCCGCTGAGTCAATGGTGATGAAAACTCGCGGCCCGGCTGGCGAACGCGCCACCCGCGCCGATTGACAGGGTCGAATTGCGACTCTACTATGTGAGGAAGGGCTGGACGCAGTCACGTCCGGCCTTTCGTGTGGATGCTGCAGGATTTTCGCAGCAGCGAGCAGGTTTCCTGCCTTTGAGACGGCACACCAAGTGCCGCTCGCGACCGTTGGCGGTGTAGCTCAGGTGGTTAGAGCGACGGTCTCATAATCCGTAGGTCGTAGGTTCGAGTCCTACCGCCGCCACCAATCAAATCAACAACTTCCGCAGGAACTTCTGCCTCTTTGTCCGGTACAGGTTGCGTCTGGGTTGCGGATTGTTGCGGGGTTGTGGTCACCTGCTGATCCCGAACGTCAAGCCGATCGACGAATGAAATATTGGCTCCCGGGAGCCCTGCGCGGACGGGACAACATCTTGAAGCGGCAGTTAGTTCATGTCGGCGCCTTCAACCTGAGCCTGATCCTGCGCAAGTTGCTGGGCGCGGGCACGCCGCGAGAGCTGAGGAACCGCCTTGGCATGCACATTTTGCAAGTCTTTTTGCGGCTCTCGCGTCGGAATGTTCACCACCGGTTTTGTCGAAGCCGTATCTGCGCGGCAGAAGCCAGGCACTTTGTAAGATCGCGGACCCGACAATACCGCACGTCGTGCAGAAAATCAGCTAGTTCCACCACGGACTGCTAGTGCTGAATTCAGATTCTTTGGTCGAATGGAAAATGGCAGTGTCGCCTGGCTTAATGTTGCGAGTCCATAAACCCTTGTTTTTGTCGTTCAGCGCCCACTTACCTATACCAAATGCGGTTAGCCAGTTCTCCGGCGGACCGGTAAATCTCCATGTTTCACTCATAGTCGGTCGTATTTAGTGGCTCTTCCTCGTGCTTTCTCAATGGGATATTTTCGTTTATTACCCTCGATTTTTTCCTGAACCGTGCGCGCCACGTCGATTTCCGCGACGTTGGCGAGGCTAAGGCAGAAGCAAAGTACATCGGCGAGTTCCTCTTCAACCGCCTTCCTGAAAGCAGCATCCGATTTGATGGATTTCTTTACTTGTGCCGGGCCTTTCCAGAGAAAAAGCTCCAACAATTCGGAAGCTTCTATACAAATAGCCACTGCCAGATTTTTGGGATCGTGAAATTTCTTCCAGTCGCGCTCATCCCTGAAGTCCTTGAGGAGTTGCTTCAGCTTGTCAATCGTCGTTGTTGAGTCGGAATTCATATCGGTGTTTTTAGCAACAGAGTCAGGCGCACAATTCCAAAGCTCATGTACCCTGGATTGTCGTCTAGGTGAAATCAAAAAAGTCTGCCAACAGCAACCCGTTTGCCGTTCGACTGCCCGCATCGATCCAGCAGACCTCCACTGAAGGGAACTTTCGTAAACCGGGCACGAGTGAACTGTATTCTTGCTGTAGACTCTCCCCGTGCCAGTCCGGGCTCAAGAATACAACGCGGACCCGTTCCGGATTGAAGTATCTGACGAATGCGCTGCAGACCTCAACTACGTTCGGCATGTTCTTTGCAGCGTTCGGCTGGAGTGCACTAGCGAAGTTCCATCGCCTGCCAAGGCGCGACGTATTTGCGATAATCTTGTCTGCGGTTTTTTGAAGGAAATTTGTCGGAGCGTCTTGTCCGTGTTGCTTTCTGCGGATCGTTTCTCCCATTTCATGCGGGGAGGTCAGACGCAGGTACAGGCACCTGTCATTGGATAACCGGTAAAAGTCCGGTATCTTGTTGTCCCGCGGAATGATGCCAGCGGTTCCCAGTCGAACATCACGAAACATGCTCCTCAGCTGATTGCTTTTTCCTGAATTCGGCTCACCCACAACGAACAACGCACGTTCGAAATGATAGGAAGGCATCGTTTCTCCCCTTATCTGTTTGAGACCGCCGCGCCCAAAATCCAACTCAGCAGCTCATTGTCGCTTTGTATTTTCGCAGACTCACGGGCGCGCTAGACCATCTCATGTGTAGGCTACCGTGGACTTTTCTGATGCAGCATGCAGCCTAGCGAAGATCATCCTACTACCGAAATAGGATAGTCTGTGATCTCCGACACAGGAGTGAGCGAAGCGGTCGCCGATGTGTCCTCCCACCTGGAGCCCGCACGCTGGACCACACCGCTCTGCGAGCCTGTTAAGCGAGTGGTGAAGTGTGGTCGATTAGTTAACGGACTGGCTGGTGTGGCGGCGGCGCGGTTCACACAGGGATAGAAAGTTCTTCTCCGTTCGCAAGCAAAACGACAGAACCGAATGGGGCATCCGATCGGCAGAGTTGCTTGATCTGGGCATCAAGATGTTCCTCGTCCGGCTCTGCCCACAATCTGCATAAGTCACCGGGAGGAAGGTTCACCTGCTGTGCGCCGATTTTCTCTGGGCACCACGTATTGCTGAGTTGCAACTGGAATGTTCCGGCGCGGATCGCTGCGTGGATTCCACTCGGAATGGTTTTCCATACCGGATTGCGGAGCAACAGGCACTCGTCGCTCTCATTCTTGAGTTCGATCCATATTTTTCGCTTGTACGTGGCTTCTGGATCGATTCTTAATTCTCTCCTGAACGTTTTCAGTCGGATTCTGCTTTTCCCGACGGCGACATCTGCGTCTTCAATCGCGGCCGCAAAGTCCCCAGCTTGGAGCCAATCCGATTTGTATTCTGTCTTGACGGCGCAACCCGCTTTCCTCAAGCGATCGGCCAAGGCTTGTCGGGCCGTGGCGTTGTCAGAAAGACGGATCAGGTGCCGCCCATCTATGTCGCTGAATGTGCGATAAGACCCCAGCGAGACAAGGACGGTGCGATCAGGGTACTTACCAAGGGCCATGCCTGCCTCGAACAAGACATTCGGGCGAGGCTGCGGAGTAAGGACTCTTTCATCGTTGGTGTCGTCGGGCTTTAGGTAGCGTTTGCCGACTCGTGCCAGATCGTCGCCTGTGAGGATGACAACGGCAGCCTGAGCCATCGAAAATCCCGCTTCGAGCGCTTCACCGATGTAGGGAGAGGGCTTGCTCGTCGCGCCTATGACTTCTTCCCACTCCATCGGAGCCAGATCGATCGCACGAAGGAAGTCAAAGACCGCAGCGCGAGCTTTTGAATTGCGGCCATATACAACGAAGACTCTCCGGCTGTCGATGCTGGTGGACGCGGTCATTGTTCTGCTTGCCTCCGAAGACTGATCGTTCTGTTGTAAGGCCTTACCCAGTAGCTCACATATGACGGCACGGTGTGTGCCTTGCACATCCGTCTCGCCAGTCCCATCATGCTGTCGCACGAGCATTTGTGGCAGCCAGTCTAGCGTATAGCCTGTCGCTTTTGGCGGGGCGTAGACGCGATATTCATCCATCCCAATGTAGACGGTCGCGACCCGCTGCAGATCGACATTGTCGTCCGATCCGCGCAACCCACGAGTTTCGATAACAACTTTCGGCTGCATTACATGTCCTGTAACTGTTTGCCCGGAATCGTACCACGCTGCGCTTTGTTCCGGCTGTGCCACGGGCGCGCACCAACCACTTGTTTGCTCCGTGCCTCGCGCAATGTTTCTAACTTGGGAGTCACGGGCCATATGGAAATTGCGGCTCGGAGCGCGCCGCCGGGTCGGTTAACTATTCAGTAACGTATAGCCGAATTTTTCCCGAAAGATACTACCCCCGCAAACGGTTGGGTGGAGGACTTAGTCGCCCTATAACATAGGGCCTGCGCAACTGGGCGCGGGCCGGGTCGTTGGCGCTGAGGTGTCCGGCGGCGTTGTGGGGTGCCGTTCTCTGCCATGCGAAGTTAGACTATGCACATCTTGCAGGAGCAAGTCTTCTGGGGGCGAACCTTGAAGGTGCTTCTCTTGAGGAAGCCGACGTTACGGGAGCAATCTTCGACCGTGGCACTGTGTGGCCGGCGGGATTTGATGCTCTTGGACGCGGAGCGAAGTTGATCGAAGATCGTGCCCAAGTCCTCCCGAAAACGAAATAAACACTATTGGAGCACCGCGTCGAGGCAGGCCGATCGTCCTAGGGGCCAGATTGCGTCAGAATAGGGTTGCTTTCAGCATTGATTGACACAGGCCTTCATGGGTCAAAGAGTTTTTCCTGACAGAAGTGCGGTCACGTCCCGG
>Ga0207927_1000643_pt1 | contig 14769 bp, 14 predicted proteins | sample NGESurdeep072012_2_FD_184456 | JGI IMG/M metagenome (GOLD analysis project Ga0207927, IMG submission 184456) | Arctic peat soil microbial communities from Barrow, Alaska - NGEE Surface sample 210-2 deep-072012 (SPAdes) | ecosystem: Environmental > Terrestrial > Soil > Wetlands > Peat ... | reverse complement strand
GCCCATGAACGCGACGGGGAGGAACACGGCCACGAGCGAGAGCGTCGTCGCGAGGACGGCGAGGCCGATCTCCTTCGTCGCGTCGATCGCGGCCTGGAAGGGCATGACTTTCTTCTCCTCGATGAACCGGAAGATGTTCTCGAGGACGACGATGGCGTCGTCGATCACGATGCCGACCGCGAGCGTCAGCGCGAGGAGGGTCAGGACGTTCAGGGTGAAGCCCATCGCGTACATGAGCGCGAAGGTCGAGATGACGGATGTGGGGATCGCGATCGCCGCGATGAGAGTCGCCCGGAGGTTGCCGAGGAAGAGGAGGACGACGAGCGCCGCGAGGAAGCCGCCGAGGATGAGGTGCTCCTGCACGGTGTCGACGGCCGCCTTGATGAACTGCCCCTGGTCGCGGACGATCTCGGTCGTGTAGCCCGCCGGGAGCTGGGGCGCGATCTCGGCGAGGCGCGCCTTGAGCGCGTTGATGACCTCGACCGTGTTCGTGCCCGACTGCTTGCGCACGGAGAGGACGACCGTGGGAACGCCGTCCTTCGAGGCGGCGCGCTCGGCGTCCTCTTCGCTGTCCTCGACCTTCGCGACGTCCCCGACACGCACGGGGAGCCCGCTCTTCTGCGTGATGAAGATCTGCTCGAACTCCTTCGCGTTCGCGACGCGCCCGTAGACGCGGACCGTCGCCTCGTTCGCGCCGCTTTTCAGCGTGCCGCCGGGCATCTTCACGTTCTGCGTCTGGAGCGCGCGCCGCACGTCCACCGCCGTGAGGCCGTAGGCCTTGAGGCGCTCCGTGTCGAGCCGCACGTTGATGCGGCGCGAGCGCCCGCCGAGGATCGTGACCTGGCCGACGCCGTTCACGGACTCGATCTGGCGGCGGAAGACCTTGTCGGCGAACTCGGTCGTCTCGCGCAGCGTGCGGGTGCCCGAGAGCGCGATGGAGAGGACGGGCGTGGCGTCGGGGTCGAGCTTCTCGACGATGGGCTGGTCGATGTCGCGCGGCAAATCCGCGAGGACGCGGTTGACCTTGTCGCGGACTTCCTGCGCCGCGACGTCGACGTTCTTCTCGAGGACGAACGTCACGAACACCTGCGAGATGCCCTCGGACGACACGGACTGGAGGTCGTCGATGCCCGCGATCGTGTTGATCGACTCCTCGATCTTGTCCGTGACCTCGGTCTCGACCTCCTCGGGCGCGGCGCCCGGCAGCCGGGTGATGACCGCGACGACGGGGAAGTCGATACGCGGGAAGCGGTCGACGCCGAGGCTGGTGTAGCCGACCCCGCCGACGACGACGAGGGCGATGATGAGGACCGACGCGAAGACGGGCCGGCGGACGCAGAGACGGGCGAGGGCCTGCACGGTGTGGTTTCCTTTCGCCGATCAGTTGGGCCGGACGACTTCGAGGCCGTCCGTGAGGCGGCGGTCGGGGCTGACGACCACACGATCACCCTCCCCGAGGCCCGAGCGCACTTCGATCGCGTCGCCATAGTGGTCGCCCAGCGCCACGATGCGCTCGGCGACCCGCTGGGAGGAGAGCACGAAGACGCGCGAGACGCCCGAGTCCGTGAGGACCGCGGCGGACGGCACGAGGAGCGTCTTCTCGGACTTCGGCAGCGCGAGACGCGCGGTCACGAACAGGCCGGGCTTCAGGAAGTGCTGCGGATTCGGCACGACCGCCTCGACGACGAGCGTCCGCGACTCGGAACGCAGCGAGGGGCCGATGTAGCGCACCGTGGCGTCGAATGCCCGATCCGGGAACGACTGCACGCTGAGCTTGCCTTTCTGTCCGATCTGGATGGCGGACACGGCCGACTCGGGGATCGCGAGCTCGGCGCGGAGAGGGTCGATCTTCACGAGGCCGCAGATCGCCTGGCCGCGCTTCACGAAGGCGCCCGCGGAGACCTTCTTCTCCGTGACGACGCCCGCGAACGGCGCGCGAATCACGCAGTCGGTGAACGCCTTCTCGGCGAGAACGAGCGCGGAGCGGTTGAGGTCGCGATCGGTCTCCTTCCGCTGGTTCTCGGACTTCGCGACAACCTGCTTCAGCCGGAGCTCGGCGTACCTTACGTATTCGGATTCGGCCCACGCGAGGTTCGCGCGCGCCTGGTCGAGCTGCGCCTTCGCCTCGCGGTCGTCGAGGGTCGCGAGGACGGCGCCCTTCTCGACGTAGGTCCCGCGTTCCACGCGGACGCTCGCGACGTTCCCGTCGCGCTCGGAGGCCACGTCCGCCGATTCGTCCGCGGTGAGGGCGCCCGTGACCTCGAGGACGCGCGGGAGAACACGGCTCTCCACGGCGGCGGCCCGGACGGAGATCGGCGCGGGCACCGGCACGGCGGCGGTCGTGCGCCCGTTCGCGTTTCGCGAGCAGCCGGCGGCGGCGAGAGCCCCGAGAGCGGCGAGAGAGGCCGTGAGAATCGGAGAAACGTTCGGTCGGGTTATGTTCACTTTTTCCCTTCGGCCGTGAAGGCCGGAGCGTCGTCCCGGATCTCGATGCGGCGCTCGTCGAGAAGGATCCCCGTGGAGCGCGCGAAGTCGGTCAGGGCTTTGCGGTAATCGGTGAGCGCGGCGGTCTCGGTGAGAGCGGCCTGCGCGAGCTCGTTCTGGCGGGTGAGGACGAAGAAGTTCGTCGACAAGCCGACGCCGTAACGCTCCTGCTCGGCGCGGAGCTGCGTTTCGGCGGCCTCGCGCCCCGCCTTCGCAGCCTCGATGCGCGCGGCCGCCGTCTCGAGCGTCAGCGCGGCATTGCGCACGTCGACGGCGACGCGCTGCTTCTGCTGGGAAAGCGTCGTCAGGGCCTGGCTCTTCTGCGCCTTCGCGATGGCGGCGTCGCCGCGGGCGGCGCGGTTCAGGATCGGCACCGAGACCGAGACGCCGATCGACGCGTCGGGGAATCGTCCCTCTCCGATCGTGCCCAGCGAGCGCCCGAGGCCGCCGTTCAGCGCGTCCGGCACGACGACGGGCTGTCCCGTGAAGCCGATCGCGGGCACGTTCGGGTTCAGGTCGCCCGCGAGGCCGCGGCGCCCGTACGAGGCCACGAGGTCGACCTGCGGAAGGATCCGGCTCCGAGCGAAGGCGACGTCCACGTCGCGCTCGGCGACCCGGGCCGAGGCCTCGGCGATCTCGGGCCGGCGGGTGTCGGCCTCCTTCAGCGCGGCCGCGAGGTCGACGCGGCGGACGTCGGTTTCCGGCTTGTCGGAGGGGAGCAGCCGCTGGTTCCAGGCGGGGTCGTTCTCGTCGTCGAGGAGGAGAAGCTTGAGGAGAAGCTCGGCGCGGCGCGCGGATTCCTGCGATGCGTAGAGGTCGCCCTTGCGGCGCTCGAGCTCGGCGACCGGCTGCGAGATCTCGGACTCGGCGAGCGTTCCGACCTCGATCTTCGTCTTCGTGTCGTCGCGCTGGTCTCCGGCGAGCTTCACGCTGGCCTCGCGCACGAGGACGTCGCGCCGGGCCGCCACGAGCGACCAGTACGCGCGTTCGACGGACGCCACGGTCTCGGTCACGGTGCGGCGCAGGCTGGCCGATCCGCGGTCGCGGTCGATCCGGGCGATACGCAGGGCCCGCCGCGCCGGATCCAGGGAGAGCCCTTGGAGGAGCGGCTGGCGAAGGTCGATGCCGACGGAGGTGCTCCACGCGGGGGACAGGATCGCAATGAAGTTGTTCGTGAGATCGCGCGATCCGCTCGCCGACACGTTCACCGTGGCGCCCGTCGGGAGGAGCTGGCCGATGCTCGCCGAGGTCGCGAAGCCCTCGGCCGACGGCGCGATTTCGCTCACCGGCGCACCGGACAGGAGCGAGTTCACGGGATCCGTGTGGTTGCGGTAGCGCGCGTCGAGGTGGAAGGAGGGATCGTACGAGCCCTCGGCCTTCAGAATCGTCGCGTCCGTGATCCGGAACGCGTCGCGCTCGAACGCGATGTCGTGGTTGCGGGCGAGCGCGCGCGCCGTCGCGTCGGCGAGCGAGAGCGGCACGCCGGCGGCGGCCTCGGGTGTGCCGGCCTCCTGGGCCGCGAGGGGAAACGCGAGAAGCGAGAGGGTCAAAGCGAGGACCTTTCGGATCACGAAGGTCTCCTTTCGGTGTCGGAGCCCTTTTCGGCGTCCGGGCGTTGCGCCTCGTTCGGGCGCAGGCTCGCTTTCTGGAGGCGAGGGTCGATGGTTTCGGCGAGGCGCTCGAAGAGCGCTCCGTTCGTCGCGAGAAGAGCGTCCCGCTCGGCCGTCGTCAACTCCACGCCGCCGGCGGCGAGTTTGTCGAGGGTCCCCTGCGGATCCCGCCGGAATTCCTGGCGGAGTTCCTCGTCGGTCGCGAGCCTTCCAAAGATCATTTCCACGCATTTCTGGGACATGGCGGTCGAGTCTCCCGGGCGCGGCACTTCACACACTGTGCCACGGGCATTGGTTGCATCCAAAGAGCACCTAAGATTCTCCTAGAAGGTAATTTATCCGGACACACGGCCCGTGCGCTCCGCCGTTCGCCCCAACGGCGCGTGCGGAGAAATCGACAGATTGGGCGAGAGCCCCTCAGACCCCCGCGATCCGATTCATTTCTGCGGCGAGGCGGAAGTCGAGCTCCGTGATGCCGCCCGCGTCGTGCGTGTCGAGATCCACCGCGACGCGGTTCCAAGCGTTGGACCAGTCCGGGTGGTGATCGAGCTTCTCGGCGGCGAGCGCGGCGCGCGCCATGAAGGCGAACGCCTCTGAGAAGTCGGCGAACGTGAAGGTGCGGTGGAGCTTTCCCTTCGCGCGCTTCCAGCCGGGGAGCATGGAGAGCCGGGCGTCGACGTCTTTCGCGGACAGTTTGGCGGAGTGTTTCATGGATGCATTCTGCCTCGTATCATCCCCTGTCCGGAATATCGGAGGCCCTGCATGCGGATCGGAAGGACAATCGGGTTTCTCGTTCTCGCCCTCCTGGGGGCGGCGCTCGTCTGGCTGGGGGCGGGGTCCCTCAAAGCCGCGCGCTGCGAGCAGGCTGCGGAGGGCGCGTGGGGGGCGCCGTCCGGCTCTCTCGGGGGCCTCACGACGCAGTTCCCGGCGCGTCCCACGAACGAGGCGGCGCGCGCCCTCGAGGGCGCGGCGCGGACCCTGGGGATCGAACTGCTGCCCCGCGGCGAGCAGCCTGCGGATGACGAGGCGAGCCGGCCGAAGAAGACCGAATGGGACGGGGTTCGCGCGCCCCTCGAGAAGTGGGCGGACACACAGGCCGCGAAAGCCGAGGGCCTTCCCGAACCGCCGCCGGCCCCGGTCGCGTCGTTTCTCGCTGCGCACGCGCCGGCGCTCGACGCGATCGAAAAGACCCTTCTCGCGGGGCCCGCACCCGAGTGGGCCGTGGATGTCTCGAAGCTCTACGCATCGCCGGTGCCGAACCTCTCCGGACACATGCAGCTCGCTCGCGTTCTCGTGGGGCGGGCCGAGGCGAGGGCCGCCGCGAAGGACCCGCGTGCGGAGGAGTCGCTCCGCGCCGCCTTCGCGCTCACGGGCTCACTGCGCGGCCGGCCGGAGATCGTGAGCCAGCTCGTTTCGATCGGTGCGACGCGCCTCGAAATCGCGGCCGTGCGCCGGATTCCGGTCGATGCGGCTGCCTGGCGCGAGCGCCTCAAGACGCTCGACCCGCGTGCGGGAATGCTCCTGACCTGGAAGCGCGGGGCGTGGGTGCAGCACGAGGCGGCGAAGAGGCTGCGGGAGGGACGGCTGCGCGCGGGCCCGCTCTCGGGCCGCGCGGCGGTCCTGCTCCGCTCCTGGCGCGATCGCGTCGCGTCGGCGGCGTACCTCGACGCGTGGCGCGCCGCAACCGAAGCGGCCGCGAAGAGCGCCGTGGAGGACGCGGAGACGAAGGGGCTGACGGAGGTCTTTCAAGCAGCGCTCGTGCGAAACGGCGGGCGTGCCGTGCCGCCCGAAGCCATGCCCAACCTGGTCGGCTCCTGGCGCCGGGCGAACGTCCTCGCCCTCGAGATCCGGAAGACTGACGAGACCCTGGCCGCGCGGACGCCGAAGGCCTGACGCGCGGGGTCCGCCACGCGCGGCCGCGCACTAGAATCCCTCCGATGCGTGTCGCCGTCGCGATGTCCGGGGGCGTGGACTCCTCCGTGGCCGCCCTCCTTCTCCGCCGCGAGGGGGCGGACGTGGTCGGCCTGTCGATGCACCTCTGGAACCACGATCGAGACGGGACGGGGGCGAACGAGGGCCGCTGCTGCACGCTCGACGACCTCGCGGTTGCTCGCCGCGCCGCCGGCATGATCGGTGTGCCGCATTTCGTGCTGAACCTCGAGGAGAACTTCACCGAGACGGTCGTGAAGCCGTTCATCACGAGCTATCTCGAGGGGAAGACGCCGATTCCGTGCACGGTCTGCAACACCGAGGTCAAGTTCAAGAGCCTTTTCCAGAGGGCGGCGGCACTTGGGTGCGAGGCCGTCGCGACCGGGCACTACGCGCGCATCGGTGCGGACGAGGTCACCGGGGCGCCACGCCTGCTTCGCGCGCGCGATCGCTCGCGTGACCAGTCTTATTTTCTCTACGATCTCACGGAGGAGCAGCTCTCCCGCGCCCGGTTTCCGCTCGGCGAGCTGACGAAGCCCGAGGTGCGCGAGATCGCGCGCGAGGCGGGGCTCCCGAACTGGGACAAGCCGGACTCGCAGGAGGTCTGCTTCGTGCCGAACGGCTCGACGCCCGCCGAGTTCATCCGGAAGGAAGCAGAAGGGCTGGGACTGTCGCTGCCGGCGGCGCCCGGAGCGCGGCCGGGACCCATTTCCAACGAAAGGGGAGACGTGCTCGGAGCCCACGATGGAACGATGGGCTTCACGGTCGGCCAGCGCCGCGGGTTGGCCGTCGCCTCCTCCGAACCACTCTATGTGGTTGAGGTTTTCCCCGAGGCGTCGCGCATCGTCGTCGGCCCGTCCGAGTCGCTGACCTCGACGGCCGTCCCGCTAGAAAGTATCCATTTCGTCGGGCGCCCCTCGGTGGCCGGCGGGGCGCGAGTCCTCGCGCGCATCCGCTCGAGGCATCCCGAGCAGCCCGCGAGCCTGACGCTCGGAAAGGGCAAGAGCGGCCTCCTCACGTTCGACGCTCCGGTGCGCGCGGCCGCGCCCGGGCAGTCGGCCGTCTTTTTCGACCCGAGCCGCCCCGATGTGATTCTCGGCGGCGGCGTCATCGCGCGACCCGAAGGCTGAGGCTTTTCCAAGGGTTCTTATGCCCCCTTGACTTTCGCCAAACTTACGCCTAACTTGCGCTAGGCGGGGTGAAGTGATGGTTGCCGTCAGAAAAGTCGTGCTCGACCCGATCAACATCCGCGACCTGATCGTGCCGGGTGTGGGAAATCGCCGGATTTTTCGCATCCTCCTCACGAACGCCTGCCGGTTCTCTTGCGACTACTGCCCGATGCGCGCGGAGCGCGACCTTTCCCGGCACGCGCTCGAGCCCGCCAGCCTCGCGCGCCTCTTCATGACGGCTTTTCGCCGCGGCTGGTGCGACGGCCTCTTCGTCACGAGCGGCATCCCCAGCGACCCCGTCTTCGCGATGGAGCGCATGCTCGAGCTCGTCGAGATGCTGCGGTTCACGCACGGGTACCGTGGCTACCTCCACGCGAAGGCGCTCGCCGGTGCCGAGCCGGGGCAAGTTGAGCGTCTCGTGCGCCTCGTGGATCGTGTTTCCTATAGCCTCGAGTCACCGTGCCAGCGGGCGCTCGACGAGCACGCCCTGGGAAAGAGCGTGGCAAAGGGAGCCGCGTTTCTCGAAACGGCCCGGGACGCGGGCATGGCCGTGCGTGAGGCCCGGCGGGCCTCGGCGCGTCAGGCCCCCGCGCCCCTGTCGTTCGCGGAGGGACTCGAGAAGAAGCGTCTCATCCAGGCGGATCACCTGTTGCGTGAATACGGCTTCACCGCCGACGAGCTCGTGTACGGCAAGGATGGCCATCTCCCCCTCGAACACGACCCGAAGCTCACCTGGGCGCTCGCGAATCCGGGGCGGTTCCCGGTCGAGCTCACAACGGCCAGCCGGGAGGAGCTCCAAAGGGTTCCGGGGTTCGGCCCTCTCGCCGTCGAGCGAATCCTTTCGACGCGGGCACGCGGGTCTCTTCGGGATGCGGCCGACCTCAAGCGGCTTGGCGTTCAGGTCGGTCGGGCGAGCGGATTCGTCACCTTGCGCGGACGACCGATCGGCACGCGCGCCATCCAGCCGCCACTCTTTGCAACTGCCTCTAGTGGAGATGTTTATGAGTTCAGCCCGGGGACATTTTGATGAATCTCGGGGTGGGGAGGGGGCCGAAAGTGGTCAGTCGGTGTGCTAGAATCCATGATTGCGTATGGTCAAGGCCGCACCGTCTGCCGCGCTGATACTCAAGGACATCCGGGCCGCGCTGGATTCGCGTCTGGACGGACATGGGGACCGTGGAGACAAGTCCAAAGGGGCGGCTTCCAAGAGCCCGCTCAAGGCTCTCGGGGTCCGTTCCTCCTTCGTCCGATCGATCGCGCGCGACATCCAGACGAAAGCGAAGCCATCGATCGACTACGCGGTGGCCCTTGCGCTCGTCGATGCGGCGGTGGCCCGCAAGGTGCGCGAGGAGATCCTCGTCGTACTCGAGCTCCTCGAGCGGCAACAGAAGGACTTCACGTCGGGTCTTTTCGCGAAGGTCGAGAAGTGGAGCGCCGTGGCCGACGATCTGGAAGTCGCCGAGGTGCTCGGTGCGCGCATTGCCGCTCCGGCGCTGGGCCTCGAGCCCGCGAAAATGGCGGTCGTGAAGAAGTGGGCGAAGTTGAAGAACGTCGGCAAGCGGCATCTCGCCGTGCTCGCGGCGATGGGTCTCGTGACGGACGGCCACCGGGAAGCCGCGGCCGTACTGACCCTGGCCGAAGCGCTCCTCGACGAGCAGCACCCCGTCATGATCGGGGCCGTGGCCAGGTTGCTCCGGGAGACGACTCGGGTGGACGCGAAAGCGGTACAGGATTTCCTGTTCCGCCGCTCGATCGATGGCAATCCGGACATTCTGAGGGCCGGGTCCGAGAACCTCGACGCGGCGCGACGCGCGGCGCTCATCGCGAAGCTCGAAGCGCAGGCCGCCCTCGCCGCGCCCCTCGCCGCGCCCCTCGCCACGGCCGAACGCTGAACGCCTTTCAGACCGCTTTCCCCGTTTTCGCTTTCGCTCCCCGGTAGAGCAGGTATGCCAAGCCCGCGAAGGCGGCGAGCGGGAGGACGTCCGAGCCGAAGGCGGCGGGCCAGAACCGCGGTCCGAGAGCGAGCTTCGGCAGGTCGAGCTCGTCGTCGAATCCGAGGCCGAAGACGGGGAAGTGCAGGAACGCCACGAGCACGCCCACGAGCGCGCCGCCGGCAATCAGGCCGGACGAGAGGAGCGTGCCTTCGCTCTCGCTCGCGTCGTCGGGCACGCGCCCGTATTTTCGGTCGGCGAATTTGCGCACGAGCCCGCCGATGAAAATGGGCATTGTGCTCGAGAGGGGCAGGTAGACGCCCACCGCGAACGTGAGGGAATGCCCGGTCAGGAGCTCGATGAAGACGGCGATCGCCGCGCCGATGAGGACGAGTCCCCATGGCAGCTTCTGGTCGAGGAGGCCGGAGATGAGCACCGCCATCAGGTTTGCCTGCGGGGCGGGGAAGTTGCGGTTCCCGATCCCGTCCACGCGGTGGAAGAGCGCCGTGCCGGCGGCGCGGTCGACGAGATAGTTGCCGGCTTCGAGCGCGGCGACGTCTCCCGTGGCGATCTTCACGAAAGCGTAGGTCCTCCCGTCCGGGCCCTTTTCGTCCTCGGCCGCCGCGAGGGACGCGGCGGGGACGGCGATCGGCGACGCGAGCTTCGTGACCTTCGTCTCCGAGGCGTTCAGGGCCCATGTCGTCCAGCCGATCGCGAGCACGGACGTCAGGACGCCGGCGAGGATGGCGGCCTGCTGGGCGCGCGGCGTGGAGCCCACGAGGTGCCCCGTCTTGAGGTCCTGCGCCGTGGTGCCCGCGTTCGAGATGGCGATGCACACGACGGCGGCAACGACGAGCGCGAGATAGGAGTAGCTCGGTCCCGTCCAGCCGACGGCGAGGAAGATGAGGCAGCTTCCGATGACGACCGCTATCGTCATGCCGGAGAGCGGACAGGAGGACGAGCCGACGAGGCCCGTGATGCGGGCGGACACCACGGAGAACAGGAAGCCGAAGACGACGATGAGGGCCGCGCCGAGCACGTTCATGCGGAAGACGGGCACGAGCGTGATGAAGACCACGATCGCGAGCGAACCGAAGACGACCCACGTGATCGGCGTGTCGCGATCGGTCCTCAAGATCTTCGCCCCCCCGCCACCGCCTGCGCGGAGCTGCTTCACGGACGCGGTGAGAGATTCCCAGATCGACGGCGCCGAGCGCACGAGTCCGAGGACGCCTCCCATCGCGACGGCTCCCGCGCCGATGTAGCGCAGGTATTTGTCCTTGAGAGCGGCATAGTCCATGTCCCGGATGAGGGTCGTGGCGGGGGCCAGTGGCTCTACGAGGTGGCTCCCGAAAAACACGACCATCGGCCCGAGGATGAGCGCCGCCAGGAGGCCGCCCGCGACCATGACGACGCTCGTTTCGTATCCGATGATGTAGCCCACGGCGAGGAGCTCGGGCGACGTCTCGCACTCGAGCCGGGAGCCCGGGTAGAAGGAAAGCGCGCGCCCCACGTTGTCCTTGAAGACGCCGAGCAGCTTCGTCGCGAGCTTGAACGTCGCGCCGAGGCCGATGCCGAAGAAGATCTTCCTCGCGGACGTGCCGCCCTGCTCGCCCGCGATCAGGATCTCGGCGCAGGCCGTGCCCTCGGGAAAGCGCAGCGTGCCATGCTCTTTCACGATCAGGTAGCGCCGCAGCGGAATCATCATGAGGACGCCGAGGACGCCTCCGGTGAGCGCAATGAGGAACGTCACTGGAATCCTCATCGGAAAACCGAGGAAGATCAGGGCGGGAATCGTGAAGACGACCGCGGCGGCCACCGACTCGCCGGCCGACCCCGTTGTCTGGACGATGTTGTTCTCGAGGATCGTCGAGTTCCCCAGCTTCTTCAGGATCGTGATCGCCATGACGGCGATCGGGATCGAGGCCGAGGTGGTCAGGCCGACCTTCAGGCCGAGGTAGACGGAGGCGGCCCCGAAGACGATTCCGAGGATCGACCCGAGGGCGACCGCCCGGAAGGTGAACTCGGCCGGCGCTTCCGTGGCCGGAATCCAGGGCTGGAAGGCGGGAGAGGGCGTCCGGTCGACGGCGGCCATGGCCCCGCGAGTCTACGGGACCATCAGCGCGAGAGAAGAAGCCTTTCCGCGCTCGCGAGCTCCTGGCCGGTGAGCGGCTTGGCGAAGGGGAGCGCGCGCCAGCGCGCCGTGCGCTGCTCTTTCGGGAGGCGCTCGATGAGCCGGATTTCGGATTCGAGCCGGTCGTGCGCGCGCGAGTCGAGCTCGTCCATGCGGCTCGCGAGCCGGCGCAGTCCGGCGCGCTGGTCGTCGGAGAAGTCGCGGACGAGCGTCCAGCGTTCCTCGAGGAGCGAGCGTTCTTCCTCGGGGCGATCGCGAAACGACTTTTCGAGCTCGGAGAGGCGGATGCGCTCCGTCCTGGGAGCGCGCTGCCAGTCGAGAAAGCGCCCGGTGATCGCCTCGGGCGTGTCGGGCGGGCACGACGGAAAGCCACGCTCTGGAACCGGCACTGGAGCGCGTGGGCCGACGGGTTCGGGGAAGAACATGTCGAGGCGCGCGAGCGTCCGGAAGGAATTGAGGAAATCGAAGCCGTGGAGCGCGACGGCCTTCGCCTTCTCCTCCGCGTTGAGCGGCGCGGTTTGAAACGAGATCGGCGCCGAGCGCACGGCGACGATGTCGGGAGGGGGCGCTTCCGGTGCGGGGGCGGCCGCCGCGACGGAGACGAGAGCGGAAGCGGGCTCCGCGGGTGCCGGCGGCCCCGGCTTCGGGCGCGCCCGAAGAAAGTGTGGGGCGAGGAGAGCCGCCAGCGCGAGCACGGCCACCGCGCCCCCCAGAAGCCACGCGCTCGAGACCGGGCGCCGGGATCCAGCCGACAGGCGAAGGCGCAGCCGCGCCTCGAAGTCGGCCGGCGGCGAGAGGGGAAGCGCGGGCTGGACGAGCCGGTCGAGAGCCCCGTATTCGCGGGCCGCGGCGCGGCAGGCCGCGCACTCTTCGAGATGAGCGACCACGGGAGCGTGGCCGCCCTGCGATGCCGAGTCGACGATGCGCTCGCGCAGTTCGTCGCAGGTCACGAGGCGGCTCTCGTGGGGTCGTCTTCAGGCTCGCCTTGGGGGGCCCGCGCGGCCGGGTTCTCGAGAAGCGGAACGAGAGACGTCCGCAGGGATTCGAGCGCGCGCACGAGCCGGCGCCGTACCTCGGTCTCCGGGACGCCCAGGGCCTCGGCGGCCGCGGTCGCGGGCAGGCGCGCGACGCGGGTCAGGAGGAAGGCCGCGCGTTCGGCGGACGGTAGGGCCGCGATGGCCGAACGCACGAGGGCCGTCCGGGCGGCCGCGGATTCGGCCAGCTTCGGCGCGGGGATTTCGAGGACGTCGCCGGTCTTTCCGTCCTCGACGATCTTCACGGCGATTCCCCAGAGAAACGAGGGGAACGGAACATCGGGCGCGTAGCGGGGCGAGCTCGTGACGAGCCGCTCGAATGTCGCGAGAGCGGCTTCCGTGGCGGCGGACGGCTCGCGCGTTCGTTCAAAAAATGCATAGACAGGCTGGCTCCATCGCGTCACGAGGCGCGTGAGAGCCGCGCTGTCCCCGGCGGCCACGAGCAGCAGGTCGCCGGAGTCCGGCGCGAGCTGAGTCGCGCTTCTGGGGGGTCTCACCGGCCTGATTCTGCCAGAGCACGGGCGCTCGCGCTCAGCGCGGTGCGCTACTTTTCGGTCTTCAGGAAGCGCGCCAGAAAGTATTCCTGAACGGCGGCGTCGCCCTTTCGGGTGAGCGCGGCCATCTCGCCCTGCGCGAGGACTTCCATGATCCGCGCGTCCGGCATCAGGATCACGATGCCGGGCTGTTCGGCAGCCCGGTTGACGTTGTAATCGACGAGGAGCGAGGCGTTCGTGCCGCTCGAGACGTCGACGTACACCGGGATGAACTGGTTGATGAACGCCGCGAAGAACTGCTTCTCGTGAATCGCGCGGTTGAACGCGCGGCACGGGGCGCATTCGTTCGTGCCGAAGACGAGGAGAAGCCTGCGTCCGGAGTCCTGGGCCACCTTCTGATAGTCGGCAATCTGCCTCTGTCCGATCGCGTCGGAATCGAAGATGGGTGCCGCCCGCTGCTCGGAGGGAGACGCGGCGGGCGCGGATGCCGGGATGCCGGACTTCTTCTGAGCGCCCGCGGCCGCGGGAGAGAAATTGACAGAAAGGCCGAGCGACAGGCCGAGGGAGAGAACGAAGAGTTTGCGCGGATTCATCGGTCGTGATCTTCCTTGTCTTGCGTTTTGTCTTGCGCCGTCAGTTGGGTCGAAAGGACTCGGTGCCGCCGGGTCGCGGGGCTTCGAAGTCGGTGCGAATCGTGCCGAACGTCTTCTCGTACAGGGCCACGTTCTGCGCGAGGGCGTTCAGGAGCTGCTTGGCGTGGACGGGCGTCGTGAGCACGCGCGAGAGGACGCGGACGTCGCGTCGGCCCGGCACCACGCGGCCGAAGTCGAGGACGAATTCGGCGGGGTTGTGAATGATGTTCGCGAAATTCACGTAAATGCCGTTCGCGACCGAGTCGTCGATCGAAAACTGGAGGGACGGAGGCTGGGGTTCGGATTTGGGATCCTGATCGGCCACGGCGGCACCTCGTGTTCGTGCGTGAGCCTCTTCGCAAGGGGCGCGCCAGTATAGTGGACCCCATGCGGCGCCTCTCCGTCCCATTCTGCCTCTTCGCCCTTCTTCCCGCTCTTCTCTCGGCGTCCGAGCCCGTGCCGAAGCCGGCCGACATCGACCGGCTCTGGGCGCTTCGCGCGGAGGGGTCGAAAGGGGGGCACGCTCTTTCCGCCCCGATCGATCTCACGATCGGCGCCTGTCGCGCGGCCCTCGCCGCGGAACCGGAATCGCTCGAGTTGCGCTGGCGTCTCATGCGCGCGCTCTACTTCAAGGGCGAGCACACGACGGACGATTCCATCGCGAAACGGACGCTCTTCGACGAAGGGCGCACGGTTGCCGAGCAAGCCCTCTCGATCCTGCGGCGCGAGGCCGGCGGGGAAGCCCGCCGGGAGCTCGGGAAGGCGACGCCGGTGGAGCTCGTCCCGTACGTCAAGGGAAACCCGGCGGCCGTCTCGTCGTTCCTGTGGGCCTCCGTGGACTGGGGCAAGTGGGCGCTCGCCTTCGGGAAGAGCGCGGCCGTGAGGCAGGGGGCGGCCGCGAAGATCCGCGACTACGCGCAGGCGGTCATCCTGCTCGACCCCGCATACGACGGCGGAGGCGGCTACCGCGTTCTCGGGCGGCTCCACCACCAGACCCCCTCGGTTCCATTTTTCACGGGATGGGCGTCGCGCTCGGAGGCCCTCCGGAATCTCCGTCTCGCCGTCGCGGCCGGGCCGCGGAATCTGGATGGGCGCCAGTTTCTCGCCGAGGCCATGTGGGACTACGAGTCCTCCCGCCGTGCGGAGGCGCGCGCGATGCTGGAGAAGATTCTCGCCGAGACGCCGGACCCCGCCTACCTCGTGGAGAATCGCAAGACGCAGGAAGAGGCCGGGCAGCTCCTCAGGGAGTGGGCCGGGCGGTGAGAGAATGAGTCGCATGGGAGCCACACGGCTGCGCGCGGCCATCGACCGGATCGTGACAGGGGCAGAGAACCGGCCCGTTCTCTCGGCGG
>Ga0207927_1000640_pt1 | contig 14812 bp, 9 predicted proteins | sample NGESurdeep072012_2_FD_184456 | JGI IMG/M metagenome (GOLD analysis project Ga0207927, IMG submission 184456) | Arctic peat soil microbial communities from Barrow, Alaska - NGEE Surface sample 210-2 deep-072012 (SPAdes) | ecosystem: Environmental > Terrestrial > Soil > Wetlands > Peat ... | reverse complement strand
CCCTCGACACCCACCTGCGTGATGTTGCCGCCGAAGCAGCCGTTGCGGTCGATGAGCGTGGTGCGGGCGGCCCGCCCGGGCCGCGGCGAGCGCCGCTGCCAGGCCCCCGGGGCCACTGCCGACCACGAGGACGTCGGCCTCCAGAGCCACGTCGACCGAGCGGGCGGCTTCATTGACCTTCTCCATCGCGGCTGACCTCTAACCGGGCTTATGAAAAACGGCAAATTATAGCGTTGACGCCGGGGCATCCGGTGCGTCATATTGCTGTCATAATTCCTTGAATCACGCGTCACACTTAAAATCATAGCAGTGTCATAAATATGTAACCTGCTATGCGTAAAAAACACGCAGTGGGGACTTGGCGGGCCGAAATGGGGATGGATGGAGGCTCGATTCAACCGGGATGTATCTGCCGTTCTCCTTGTTGCGCAGCGACTGCGGCCGCTGCGTATTTCGTATTGTTATTTCCACTGACTATTCAGGGAGAGATGCTTGAACACCAATCATAAGCTTGCCTATGCGATTTCGGCCGTGCTCAGCGGATACACGGGCGCTTCCCATGCGGCGGTGCCGGCCGATACCGAAGCTGCCGGTAGTATCGAGGAAATCGTCGTCACCGCGCAGCGCCGCACCGAGTCGATCCAGAACGTCCCTATCACGATTCAGGCGATCACGGGCGAGCAACTCGGGCAGTTGAACGTGACGACCTTCGATGACGTCCTCAAGTACCTGCCGAACGTGACCTTCAGCGCAAACGGCCCGGGCCAGGGCAACATCTACATGCGCGGCATGAGCGCGGGCTTTGCCGGCAACCAGTCGAGCGCCGCGATCAATCCGTTTCCGAACGTCGCGACCTACCTGGACGATCAGTCAATGGCGTTCCCGGCGCGTAACGTCGACGTCTACATGGCGGACATGGAACGTATCGAGGTGCTGGAGGGTCCGCAGGGCACGCTGTTCGGGGGTGGTGCCGAGGCGGGCGCGATCCGCTACATCACGAACAAGCCGAAGCTCAACGTCACGGAGGGCAACGCCGAGGCCTCCTACGGCGTGACCGCCCATGGCGATCCCAACACCGCGATCACCGCGGTGCTCAATCTGCCGCTGATCGCGGACACGCTGGCCGTTCGCGCGGTCATCTACAACGATCGCCGCGGCGGCTACATCGACAACGTGCCGAGCCAATTCACGCGCTTCCCGACGGATCCGGGCACCATTTCCTATCACCTCCCGTACCCGGCGGACGCGGCCACGGCCAACAACTACTCGCTCGCGGCGCGGGCGCAGAACCCGGTGACCTACCAAGGCATCCGTGCCTCGGCGCTCTGGCAGATCAACACCGACTGGAGCATGCTGATCCAGCAGAGCTACCAGAACATGGATGCGGAGGGCATCGACGCGCAGTTCCCGCTCAGTTCGCAGGAGACACCGCTCGGCGCGTGGCAGGTGAATTCGTTCACGCCGTCCTACGACAAAGACAAGTGGGAGAACACGTCTTGGACCGTCAACGGCAAGATCGGCGACTTCAAGCTGGTGTACACCGGCGGCTACCTCGACCGCACGATCGACAATGCGATGGATTACACGAACTACGCGCGCTCGGTGGGCGGGTTCTACTATACCTGCGCCGGCGGCGGCGCCCCCATGGGCAAAGGAGTGGGTCCGCTGACCTGCTACTCGCCGGTCTCGTCCTGGCAGGACCACGTCGAAACCACGCACCAAAGCCACGAGCTGCGGCTCAGCACACCCGACGATTGGCGGCTGCGGGGCCTCATCGGCGCATTCTGGGAGGACTTCAACATCAAGGACGACATGAACTTCCTGTACAAGTCGTTCCCGTCTTGTACCCCGGCCAACCTCCTGCTCTACCAGGCAGGTACCCAGGTGTGCACCGCCAACGTGATTCCCGCTCCCGGGTACGCAGTGATCGATCCGACCGCGCGCAACGAAAATGTCGCGTTCGGCGAGGACCTCGAGCGCGGCTACAAACAGACGGCGTTCTTCACGTCGATTGACTTCGACCTGATCCCGAAGGTCCTGACGCTGACCGGCGGGACGCGCTATTACCACTATAACGAGACCATGCACGGCTCGCAGTACTCCACGAGCACCGGATGCGCGGGTATCCCGAACGGCACATGCGTGGGCTCGAAGCTCACCGATGCAACGCACGATGCGACTTACAGTGGGTTCAAAAGCCGCGGCAACCTGACCTGGCACGTCACTCAGGACACGATGGTCTACTACACCTTCTCGCAGGGCTTCCGTCCGGGCGCCGGCAACCGCAAGAACAGCGCCGAGGTCAAGATCGACGTCGATCCGGCAACGGGATTGCCGACGGTCGGCCCGAATGCGAATCCGAACCTAGTCAAGCAGTACAACAAGCCCTATACGTATCCGCCGGACACGCTGGTCAACAACGAGATCGGCTGGAAGACGGAGTGGCTGGACCACCGGCTCCTGGTCAACGGCTCGGCGTACATCATGGACTGGAAAAACGTCCAGACGCTGATCTACAACCCGCCCGTCTTTGGCAATACGACGTTCGGCGTGGCGGGACCCAATTATCGGATCAAGGGCGCCGAGCTGCAGATCGTCGCGCGCGTCACCGACGGATTGACCCTGCAGGGTTCGATTTCGCACAACAATGCGTCGGAGACCAACTCACCGTGCATCACGTCGACGAACGCGGTGCCGAATAACCCGACACCGCTCGGAAGCTGCATCACGCAGGTCTGGTCGCCGGCGCTGAGCCGGAATGTGCCGCTGCAAAACCCGCTCGGCACCGTGGGTGCAACGCCGGCCTTCTCGCCGACGACCGAGTACAATCTGCGCGCGCGCTACGACTGGCAAGTCAACGATTACAAGATGTTCTTCATGGTCGGCGCGCAGCACGTCGGCGACATGCAGAACGAGCCGAGCAGCTTCCAGTCCGGGGCAGGAGTCACGGTGCCGACAACGACATGGCTGCGATACGACCAACCGGCGTACACGACGTATGACGCGGCTTTCAACGTCGCAAAGGACCAGTGGACTGTCCAGGCCTACGGCACCAACCTCGGCAACTCCGACGCCAGCCTGTTCACGTCATCTGCGCAGTTTATCAAGTCGGAGGTGCCGCTCCGGCCGCGGGTGCTCGGCATCAAGGTCGGATTCAAGTTCTAAAGGCGGGCCCCCCGGGCGCTGCGGCCGGCAGCGGCGCGGCCGATCTGCGCACGGGGGCGTCGACGCGCCATGCGGCAACCAGCCCGCGCGGTTGCGGTAGACTGGAGGGTGGACAGCGATGCCCACCCTCTTTCTTATCGGATGCCCATGACTGCCACAGCCACCGCTCATGTGACCTCGACCGTGGAATCCGAGGTTTCGCGCATTCGCGCGCTCGTCAAGGAGCGGCGCTTCGCCGAGGGCGTGGCGGCCTTGACTGCCCTGCGCGTGCGGGTCCCCGAGAACCGCGACGTCCTCTACCTGCTCGCGCTCGGCCAACGCCAGCTCAACGGGACCGCGGATGCGCTCGCGACGCTCGAGCAGCTCGAGCGGTTCCATCCCGGCTACAGCCGCCTCTATCAGGAGCGCGGCCATTGCTACGTGGTGATGAAGGATGCGCCGCAGGCGATCCAGGCATTTCTGCAGGCCGTCGCGATCAACCCGGCACTGCCGGCGAGCTGGGGCATGCTGGAAGGCCTCTACCGGATGTGCGGCGACGCCGACAACGCGGGCCGAGCCGCCGCCCACGTCGCGAAACTCAAGACGCTGCCGCAGGAAGTGATCACGGCGACCGGGCTGTTCAGCGACGGCGACCTGGTGGCGGCCGAGAAAATGATCCGCGCGTTCCTGCTTGCCCACGGCGATCACATCGAGGCCATGCGCCTGCTGGCGCGGATCGGTGCAGCCCTCGAGGTGTTCGACGATGCGGAGTTGCTGCTCGAGGCGGTGCTGGAGCGCGTCCCCAACTACGTCGCTGCCCGCCACGACTACGCCACGGTGCTGCTCGGGCGGCACAAGCATCAGCAGGCCCTGGCCGAGCTCGACAAGTTGCTTGCGATCGATCCGGCGAATCGCCAATACCGAACCCTGCGTGCAACCACCGTCGTGGGCCTCGGCGACCACGCGCGGGCGATCACGCTGTATCAGGATCTGCTGCACGATGCGCCGCCGCGATCGCCCAATGCCGCCGAACTGCACCTGTCGATCGCGCATTCACTGAAGACGCTGGGTCGCCAGCCCGATGCGATCGATGAGTACCGGGCGGCGACGCGGGAGCGTTCGGATTTTGGGGACGCGTACTGGAGCCTCGCCAACCTCAAGACCTACCGCTTCACGGACGCAGAGTTCGAGTCCATGCGCACTGCAGAGGCTGGGCCGGCGACCGGTCTCGTCGACCGCTATCACCTCTGTTTCGCACTCGGCAAGGCCTACGAGGACCGCGGTGAATACGCTGAGTCGTGGGGCTACTACGAGCGCGGCAATGCGTTGAAGCGCGCCGAGAGCCGCTACCGCCCGGAACTCATCGAACGCAATACCGCGAACCAGAAGAAGGTCTGCACGCGGGAATTCTTCGAGCGGCGCCAGGGATATGGCGTGGCGAGCACGGCGCCGATCTTCGTGGTCGGGCTCCCCCGTTCGGGATCGACGCTCATTGAACAGATCCTGGCCTCGCACTCCGCAGTCGAAGGCACGCAGGAACTCGCCGATATCCCGCGCTTCGTGCTCGAACTGCAGGGCCGCGACCCCGATCTCGAGTCGCCGCGGTACCCCAGCGTTCTCGCGCAGCGCCCGCCTGAGGAATACCAGCGCTTCGCCGAGAAGTATCTGCGCGACACCCGCGTCTATCGCACGGGCAAGCCGCGGTTCATCGACAAGATGCCGAACAATTTCCGGCACATCGGTCTCATCCACCTCATGTTCCCGAATGCGAAGATCATCGACGCGCGGCGCGAGCCCATGGCCTGCTGCTTCGGGAACCTCAAGCAGCTCTTTGCGCGCGGTCAGGAGTTCGCCTACAGCATCGAAGATATCGGCCGCTACTACCGTACCTACCTCGAGCTGATGGAGCATTGGGACGGCGCGCTGCCGGGCCGGGTACTGCGGGTCCATCACGAGGACGTGGTCGACGACCTCGAGCGCAGTGTCCGACTCATCCTCGACTTCTGCGAGCTGCCCTTCGAGCCGGCCTGCGTCGAATTCCACCGCACCGAGCGCAGCGTCCGTACCGCGAGCTCGGAGCAAGTGCGCCAGCCCATCTTCCGCGAGGGCCTCGACCAGTGGCGCCGCTACGAGGCGTGGCTAGACCCGCTGCGCGAAGTGCTCGGCGACGCGCTCGTGCGCTACCGCGGCTAGTGCGGTCTCAGATGCCGCCTGGACGCAACGAGGCCTGCCCCTGCGGCAGCGGCCGTAAGTACAAGCACTGCTGCGGCAAGACTCCGGCCGATGCGGCCGCCACGAAAGCGCCGCTGCCGGATGGGGCACGTGCATGGGCGCTGCTGCGGGCCGGACGACCGGAGGAGGCCGAGGCCGAGTGCGAGCGTCTGCTCGCGGGCCAGCCGATGCTCGGCCAGGCACTCCTTTGCCTCGGGCTCGCCCGGCAGAACCAAGGCAAGGACGCGCTGGCGGCGCTCGATTCGGCCAGCCGCTCGCTGCCGAGCGATGCCGACTTGCACCATCTGCTTGGTCAGGCGCTCGAGGACAATGGCTTGCTCGAGCGAGCAGCCGAGAGCTTCAGGCGCGCAACCGCTCTGCGTCCCGAGTTCGCCGAGGCGCACAACGACCTAGGCCAAGTACTGCTGCGGCTGGAACGGACGGACGCGGCGATCGCGAGCTGCCAGCGCGCGCTTGCGCTTCGGCCGCACTTCGCCGCGGCACTTGGCAACCTCGCCAACGCCGAGCGCGCTCGCGGCGCGCTCTCGGCGGCAATCGCGGGATACCGGCGCGTGATCGCGCTCGAGCCGGGACTGGCCGAGGCTCACCGCAACCTCGGCAGCGCGCTTCTTGAGGCCGGCCAGAGGGAGGCGGCGATCGTCAACTTGCAAACGGCGGTTGCGCTGCGCCCCGAATTTGCCGCCGCCGTCGCGCAGCTCGCACGCGCGCTGACTGCCGCCGGCCGCGGAGCGGAGGCGATCCCCCATTACGACCGACTGTTGGCTCGCGACCCGCGCGTCGAAATCCTCGACGAGTATGCGGCCCTGCTGGCAGGGCTTGGGCGCTATGACGCGTCGGCAAGCTGCTATCGCGACTTGCTCACCCGGATGCCCGGTAATGGGGGGCTGCACGCCAACTTAGGTCACGTACTGCATTGCCTCGGCGACTTTCGCGGCGCGATCGAACATTGCCGGCGCGCGATCGAGTTCGAGCCGCGGCTGCCGGAAGCGCACCTGCACCTCGGCAACTCGCTACTTGCGCTGAACGCGTTGTATGAGGCCGATGCCGCCTACCGTGCCGGGCTCGAGATCGCCCCCGACCATGCCGCGCTGCACACCGCGCACGCCATGGCCGAGCGAGCTCTCGGCCGGCTCGCGGATGCGCAAGCGAGCACGCGGCGGGCGCTCGCCCTCCGTCCCGGCGCTGCTGACACGCTCGCGCTGCTCGGCAGCCTCGCCATCGACCATGGTCGGTTCGACGAGGCTGAGGACTTGCTGCGCAAAGCGTTAGCCATCGACCCGGAGCTGCCCGAGGCGCTAACCAGCCTCATGGCCGTGCGCAAGATGAGCGCGGCCGATGCGCCGTGGCGCGACGCCGCGGAGCGCGTGCTAGCACGCGGCCTGCCGGTCGCACACGCCATCAACCTGCACCACGCTCTCGGCAAGTACTACGATGACGTCGACGACCGCGACGCGGCTTTCGAGCATCATCGGATGGGCAACGAGCTCGCCCATCGCAGCCGATTACGTTACGACCGTGCCGAGATGACGCAGCGGGTAACGCGGACTCTCGCGGCCTTCGATCGAAATGCGCTCGCGGCCCTGCGGTCCGGCGGGACTGCCTCCGAACTCCCGGTATTCGTCGTCGGGATGCCGCGGTCGGGCACGAGCTTGACTGAACAAATCCTCGCCTCGCACCCCCAGGTGCACGGGGCGGGCGAGCTGCTCTACTGGATCTTTGCGGCGGACACCGACCGCGCGGCAACCCCGGAGCAGCGGGCCGCGACGATAGCCGAGCTCGGCCGCGCCTATCTAGAGGGGCTCGCGACGCAGGCACCCGACGCTTCGCGCATCGTCGACAAGCTGCCTGTCAACTTCAGGAACATCGGCCTCATTCACGCGGCCCTGCCGGGTGCCCGGTTCATTCATCTCGGGCGGAGTTCGCTCGACACGTGCCTGTCGATCTACTTCCAGGGGTTCTCCGCCGCGCACCCCTACGCGACTGACTTCGGCGACCTCGCGCATTACTACCATGAGTACCGGCGCCTGATGGCGCACTGGCGCGCCGTGCTGCCGCCGCGGACGCTGATCGAGGTCCGGTACGAGGACCTCGTCGATGATCCAGAAGGCTGGAGCCGCCGGATGCTCGCGCACATCGGGCTCCCGTGGGATCCGCGCTGCCTTGAGTTCCACCGCAACGATCGGCCGGTGCTGACCGCGAGCAATTGGCAGGTGCGCCAGCCCATCAGCAGGAGCTCAGTCGAGAGGTGGCGTCGCTACGAGCGCTTCATCGGACCGCTGCGCGAGGCGCTCGGCGACGAGCTACGCGACAGCGGCGCGACTTAGCCTCGGGGTGCCCGCCGTTAGGTTGCTGCAATAGAATCAAAAGCGGGCCGCCATGCCCGCCTTTTTTCATTCCTGGAGCCGCATGAATTCCACCGCCGCCATACCAGAGACCGCACCCGCGCAGCCGGCGCTCACGCAGGCCGCGCCCCAGCAGCCGTCCCCGATCGAGCTCGAGGTGCGGCGCATAGGCGAGCTCGGAGCAGGTTCACCAGCCGATTTTTCGCGAAGGCCTCGACCGGTGGAGGCACTACGAGCCCTGGCTGGGGCCGCTGAAGGAAGCGCTCGGCGATGCGCTCACTCGCTACCATGAATAGTCAGCGCGTGCGCGCCCTGCTCTTCGATCTCGACGGGACCCTGGTCGACGCGGAGACCCAGACCGACCAGGCGATCGAGGCCGTCGTCGCCGCTCACGGCGTCGCGGGTTTCGCGCTTCCCGCCACCGAGACGCGCGGCCGCACCTGGGCGCACGTCGCCGATGTCATCCGTGCGCGGACCGGCATCGACGTGCCGGCGGCCGGGTTGGCCGCCGAGCTGCTCGCCTACTGGAACGCGGCCACCGCCGACGCGCAGCCGCTCCCCGGGGCGGCGGATGCGCTGCGGGCGGCCGCCGAGCGCAAGCTCGAGCTCGCCATCGTGTCCTCGAGCCCGCGCGCCGTGATCGATCGGTTTCTCGACAAGCTCGGGACTGCGGATCTCGTCAAGCCACGCGTGCGCATCGGCGGAGACGACGTGCGCAATGGCAAACCCGACCCGGAGGGTTTCCTCAGGGCTGCACGCGCGCTCGAGGTCGATCCCGCGGAGGCGCTGGTGTTCGAGGACAGCCGTGCGGGCCTCCTGGCGGCGCGCGCCGCCGGCATGCGCTCGATGTTCGTGACTTGCTGTGCGGACGACGTCGCCAGGAATGCCGGGCTCGCCACCGCCTCCTGCAGCGATTACCGCAGCCTGCCGCCCTCCTTCTGGGACGGGCTGGTTGCGGGATCCCTGGATCTGCACGGCAGGTCGTTCACGTGACCGCCGTGCATTCGCCGCTGCTGCGCCGTTACAGAGCGCAGCTGTTCACCGCGACCTGGCTGTCCTACTTCGGTTTCTACATTGCCCGCAAGGCCTACGCGGTCTTGAAAAAGCCCCTGAAGGAGCAGTTGGGCCTCGACGACGTCCACGTTGCGTATCCCTGGACCATTTATCTCGTCACCTACATGCTGGGCCAGTTCCTGGCGGCGTGGCTCGGCAGGCGCATGCAGAGCCGGCGGGTGCTGCTCTACGGCATGGTGATCGCGGCGGCCTGCAACCTCGTGCTCGGCTGGCTCGTCGAGACGCATCAAGCGGGCGTCTACCTGTGGATGTGCGTCACCATGGGCATATTTGGGTTCGCGCAAGCGACCGGCTGGTCGCACAACGTCGCCCTGTTCGCGAATTGGACGCGCCGTTCCGAACGGGGAACGCTGTTCGGCATCTGGGGAACCTGCTACCAGTTCGGGGCGATGGCCGGCAAGGCGCTGGCCGCATTCCTGCTAGGCTGGCTCGGCATGGCGTGGTCGTATTTCGGCTCGAGCATCGTGCTGCTCACGATCACCGTGCTGTTCGCGTTTTGGGCGCGCGAGCGGCCGGAGTCGGTCGGACTGTCGCTCGCGGACGAAGCCGAACCCGACGCACCGGCCGCGCCTCAGGCCGGGGCGGCCGGCGCGGCCGCCGCCCGGGCGGAACCGCTGCCGGCCGGCTGGATCGTGTCGATCGTCGCGATGGGCTTGATCTATTTCGGCATGAAGTTTCTGCGCTACGCGCTCGACAGCTGGTCCGCGCTGATACTCGCAGAGCAATTCCGCATGTCCTCGAGCACGGCCGGCTACTGGTCGGCGGCTTTCGACTGGATCGGATTCCTCGGCGTGATTGCCGGCGGCGTCTGGTCCGACCATATCGCGGGGGCGCGGCGCACGCCGGTGATCTTTTGGATGACGCTCGCCTGCCTCGGCTGCACCTGCCTGATGTGGTTCTTCGGATTGTCGTCGTCGACTTTTTTCATCGTGATGCTCGGTCTGATCGGCTTCACCGCGATGGGGCCCGACTCGCTGCTGTCCGGGGCGTGCGCGATGGATGCGGGAAGCCGCCACCAGGCCGCGCTCGCCGCCGGCATCATCAATGGTCTCGGGTCGATCGGCCCGATCGTGCAGGAGCCGGTGATCGGCTGGCTGAAGCAAACCGCCGGCGTGCATGCGGTCTTGCTGCTCCTGGTGGCCGTGGTGTTCCTGACGACGGTGGGCACCTTGCTGCTGATGCGCTACGAGCGTGGCCGCCTGTAGCGCGGCTTCCCAGCAGGCTGCCCAGCTGAGGTTAGGGCGGCCGCAAACGCGGGGATATTGTCGACTTGATATTGTCGACAGTCGACAATCCTGTTAGACTTTGCCCCATCCTCAGCAACCGGACATGCCGATGGCACAAGCCGCGGTCCCCACCGCACTCCAATTGGTGCAATCGAACTCGCTCCCGGCGCTGGTGCAGGCCGAGATCGTGCAGCTGATCCTGCGCGGCGAGCTCGCCGTCGGCCAGCGCATCAACGAAAGCGAAATCGCGGCGCGATTCGGCGTGAGTCGCGGCCCCATCAGGGAGGCCCTGCGCGCCCTCGAAGAATCCCGTTTGGTGCGCTCCGAGAAGAATCGCGGCGTGTTCGTCCGCGAGATTTCCGTCGCCGAGGCCGACGAGATCTACGACGTCCGCGAGGCGCTTGACCAGCTGATCGGCGAGCGGGTCGCCGAGCGCGCCACGCCGGAACAGCTTCGCGATCTCGAGGCCGTCGTCGCGGATATGGACGAAGCGACCGCGATGCGGGACGTCAAGCGCTACCACGCGCTCAACCTGAAATTTCACGACCTGCTCGTCGACTTCGCCGGGAATGCCCGGCTGGCCGAATGCTACCGGCTGCTGACCAAGGAGCTGCTGTTGTTCCGCCTGCGCGGGCTCCAAGACGGCGGCGGGTTCGCGGTTTCGAATTCGGAGCACAAAACCGTGGCGGCGGCGATCGCCGCGGGCGATTCCGCCCGGGCGGGCCGACTGCTGCGCCAGCATGCGGCCTACAGCCGCGCGCGCATGCACAAGGCGGCGGGCGTCGCCGGCGAGAAACAGCGCCCGATCACTGCCGCGACCCACAGGGTGCCGCGGCTCCCAAAGGAGTAGACCACTTGCCAACCGACATCACCGTGAACGGCCGAACCTACCGCTGGATGGACCGCCCGCTGGTCGTCGTCTGCGTCGACGGCTGTCAGTACGAGTACATCACCGCCGCCGTGGCGGCGGGCGTCGCGCCCTTGCTGGGCCGGCTGCTCGCGGGCGCCGGGACCTCGTTCACGGCCGACTGCGTCATGCCGAGCTTCACCAACCCGAACAATCTGTCGATCGTGACCGGCGTGCCGCCCTCGGTGCACGGCATCTGCGGCAACTACTTCTTCGACGCCGAGCGCGGCGAAGAGGTCATGATGAACGACCCCCGCTTCCTGCGCGTCGGAACGATCCTCGCCGCATTCGCCGATGCCGGCGCGAAAGTGGCCGTGATCACGGCGAAGGACAAGCTGCGCAAACTGCTCGGCCACCGGATGAAGGGCATTTGCTTCTCGTCCGAAAAGGCCGACCAGGTCACCCTGGCCGAAAACGGCATCGAGAACGTTCTCGGCCGCGTCGGCATGCCACTCCCCTCCGTGTACAGCGCGGCGCTCTCGGAATTCGTGTTCGTCGCGGGCGTCAAGCTCATGGAGCGCGAGCGCCCGGACCTAATGTATTTGTCCACGACGGACTACATCCAGCACAAGGCCGCGCCCGGCACGCCGGCGGCGAATGATTTCTACGCGATGATCGACCGGAATCTCGCGCGCCTCGACCAATTGGGGGCCACGATCGTCCTGACCGCCGATCACGGCATGAACGCCAAGCACGGCGCCGAGGGCCGGCCCAACGTGATCTACCTGCAGGACACCATCGATTCCTGGCTCGGAAAGGACAAGGCGCGGGTGATCCTGCCGATCACCGACCCGTACGTCGTGCACCACGGGGCGCTCGGGTCCTTCGCGCTCGTCTACCTGCCCTCCCTCGACGCGCAGGCGCAGCGCGCGGCGGCCGCGCGGATCGCTGCGCTTCCCGGCATCCAAACGGTGCTGACGCGTGCCCAAGCGGCCGTGACTTTCGAGCTGCCGCCGGACCGGATCGGCGACCTCGCGGTCGTGTCGCAACTGGACACGGTGATCGGCACCAGCTGCGATCGGCACGACCTGTCCGGCCTCGACGTCCCGCTGCGCTCGCACGGCGGCACATCGGAGCAGAAGGTGCCGCTGCTCGTCAACCGCCACGTCGGCAAGCAGCCCGACACGCGCCGGTGGCGCAACTTCGATGCGTTCGACCTCGGCCTGAACCTCGTCACTCGAGCCCAGTAGGAGCAACCCATGGCTGCCAGTCTTTCCTCCGCCGCACCGCGCGAACCGATTCGCGAGTCGCTGCGCATCGCGGGCGAGAAAGTCTCCCGTGACCGGGTCATCGAGGTTCGCCACCCCTACAGCGGCGAGCTGGCCGGCACCGTTCCCCAGGCCACCCTCGCCGACGTCAAGCGCGCGCTGCGAATTGCGCGCGGCTACCGCTCCCCGCTCACGCGCTACGAGCGTTACCAGATCCTCACGAAGGCCGGCGCCATCATCGCCGCCAGGCGCGATGATCTCGCGCGCCTGATCACGCTGGAGTCCGGCCTCTGCCTGAAGGACTCGCAGTACGAGGTGGGCCGCGCCTCGGACGTCCTGCTGTTCGCCGCCAACCAGTCTTTGGTCGACGACGGCGAAGTGTTCTCCTGCGACCTCACCGCGCACGGCAAGAGCCGCAAGGTCTACACCTTAAAGGAGCCCCTGCTCGGCGCGATCACCGCCATCACCCCGTTCAACCATCCGCTGAACCAGGTGATCCACAAAGTGGCTCCCGCGGTGGCCACCAACAACCGCGTCGTGCTCAAGCCCAGCGAGAAGACGCCGCTCACCGCGTTCGCGCTCGCCGACATCCTCTACGAAGCGGGGCTGCCGCCCGCGATGCTCTCGGTGCTGACGGGCGACCCGGCGGAGATCGCGGACGAACTGCTGACCAGCGCGGACGTTGACCTCGTCACCTTCACCGGCGGGGTGCCGATCGGCAAGTACATCGCCGCCAAGGCCGTGTACAAGCGTCAGGTGCTGGAGCTGGGCGGAAACGATCCGATCATCGTGCTGGAGGATGCGGACATCGAGGAGGCGGCCACGCTGGCGGCGAGCGGCTCCTACAAGAACTCGGGGCAGCGCTGCACCGCCGTCAAGCGCATGCTGGTCCAGGAGAGCGCGGCCGACCGCTTCGTCGAACTGCTCGTCGAGAAGACGCGCGCCGTCAAATACGGCGACCCCTTCGATCCCGCGACGGACATGGGCACGGTGATCGACGAGCCGTCGGCGCGGCGCTTCGAGACGGTCGTGAACGAAGCGGTCGCGGCCGGCGCCAAGCTACTGATCGGCAACGTCCGGCGCGGCGCGCTGTATTCGCCGACCGTGCTCGACCGGGTCACGCCCGACATGACCGTCGTGCGGGAGGAGACCTTCGGCCCGGTCTCGCCCGTCATCCGCTTTAAGACTGTGGAGGAGGCGATCCGCATCTCCAACGGCACCGCCTATGGCCTTTCATCCTCGCTCTGCACCAACCGCCTCGACCTGATCACCCGCTTCGTGCAGGAGTTGAATGTCGGCAGCGTGAACGTGCGCGAGGTCCCCGGCTACCGCCTGGAGATGACGCCGTTCGGCGGCATCAAGGATTCGGGGCTGGGCTACAAGGAGGGTGTGCTCGAAGCCATGAAGAGCTACTGCAACACGAAGACCTATTCACTGCCCTGGTGATCCGAACATCGACCGTGAGGACGTGGTAGAAACACGATGGACCCGATACTGCTGACGCCCGGCCCGCTGACGACCTCGAGGGACACCAAATCCGCGATGCTCTCGGATTGGGGATCATGGGACGGCGCGTTCAACGCGCTGACCGCATCGGTATGCCGCGATCTCCTTGCCATCGTCGAGGCGCAGCGCGACCACGTCTGCGTGCCGCTGCAGGGCAGCGGGACCTTCGCCGTCGAAGCGGCCCTCGGCACGCTCGTTCCGAGGCGCGGCAAAGTGCTGATCCCCGACAACGGCAGCTACTGCAAGCGTATTACACGGATCCTGGGCTACCTGGGTCGCGAGGCCGTCGTCCTGGCGCACGCCGAGCAGGAGCCGGCCGACCCCGCGCGCATCGATGCGGCGTTGAGCGCCGATGCCTCGATCACGCACGTCGCGCAGGTGCACTGCGAGACCGGCACGGGGATCCTGAACGCGCTGCCGGAGATCGCGGCGATCGTGGCGAGGCACGGCCGCGGCCTGATCATCGACGCGATGAGCTCCTACGGCGCCATCGCGATCGATGCCCGGGCCATCCGCTTCGACGCCCTGGTCGCGGCTTCCGGGAAATGTCTCGAGGGCGTGCCGGGCATGGGCTTCGTGATCGCGCGCCGCGCGGCCCTGGAGAGCTCGGCCGGCAACACCGCCTCGCTCGCCATGGATCTCCTCGACCAGTTTCAGTACATGCAGAAGACGGGTCAGTGGCGCTTCACGCCGCCCACGCACGTCGTTGCCGCGCTGCGCGCCGCCGTCGACCAATACCAGGCGCAGGGCGGACAGAAGGCCCGGCTGGCACGCTACACCGAGAATTGCGCCGCGTTGGTGTCCGGCATGCGGGCGCTCGGCTTCAAGACGTTCCTGCCGGACGCCGTGCAGGCGCCGATCATCGTCACGTTCCACTCGCCGCCGGATCCGGCGTACGACTTCGGCGAGTTCTATCGCCGCGTGCGCGACCGCGGATTCATCCTTTATCCCGGCAAGTTGACCGCCGTCGACACATTCCGGGTGGGCTGCATCGGCGCGATCGGCCCCGACACCTTGAAGCGGGCGGTCGCCGCCGTCGCCGATACGCTGCGCGAGATGGGAGTCCGCCGGCTCGCGCAGGACTGAAGCGGCGTCCCGCGGGCGCCATCACGGCGCGTGCGGCGAGGAAAGCGACTCGATGAGCTCCTGATATTCCGGCAGCGCGGCGGTCGC
>Ga0207927_1000639_pt1 | contig 14824 bp, 13 predicted proteins | sample NGESurdeep072012_2_FD_184456 | JGI IMG/M metagenome (GOLD analysis project Ga0207927, IMG submission 184456) | Arctic peat soil microbial communities from Barrow, Alaska - NGEE Surface sample 210-2 deep-072012 (SPAdes) | ecosystem: Environmental > Terrestrial > Soil > Wetlands > Peat ... | reverse complement strand
GATCACCTTCTTGCGCCTGACCCAGACCGCAAACATCGCCGCAGCCCTCCGACACCATGCCCGACGATCGGACCGGCCCCTACAGACGATCATGACCTGTTGATGGACTTTGCCGGGGCCTTGGGCGGCGACTCCTCGCTCTAGACGGAGGTTCGCCTGCAATCCTACAAGATCAAGGGCCAAGTTCAACGGAGCGACACGCTACCGAAACTTCATCAGCCATGCCTGATCCAGCGTGGAGAAGAAGTCGCGGATGTCCGCATCGAGTATCCAGTTCACTTTCTTCTTGTAGATCCCAGCCGCTAACGCATCCAGCGCGTCGTGCGGGCCGCGTCCCGGCCGGTCGGGTGGCCCGGGGCATTTCAGCCCCGGGCTCCCGCAGATCCCGGCGTAACAGTCTCCCGTTACCGGGCTCTTGCCATCCTGATCACCAGACAGATCAGAACGCCGAGCCAGACAAGATCAAACGTTGCGCGGTGCATCCAGGATCAGTCTCTCACGGTGCCCTGTCGCCTCAGTCGCCCTGCGAGCCAGCGCCAGCCGCGAACTAGCTCCTCTATTCGCAGAGCCGCCCCAACTATCACATACGCTGTCGTCACCCCCAAGACGCCAAGCAACAGAACCAACAGTATGGGCAGGTCGGCGCCTGCTGTGCTATCCAGAACGTAACCGAACAACCCGGCGATACCTGCAGCCAGGGCAGCACTCAGCATCACCTTGATGATTCCAGCCCGGTCGATTGCCGTCACCCGGTCGCGGATGCCGGCAATCAAGATGACAGCCATCAGCGTTATGCCGGCGGCGTTACCTGCGGCGATGCCCGGAACCCCGACGGTCATGGCACCTGCCCAACCAACCAGCACCGTGGCCGCGAGACCGAAGATCGCTGCACAGGCCGGGTACCACGTTGTGCGAGCCAGAGAGAAGAAGCACAGAGTTGCAATCGCGACAAGAGTCTGACCCAAGAGCCCAAGGGAGTAGATTCTCATTACTGCGGCTGTCGCTGCCGTGTCCTGGGGCGTGAATGCTCCGTGTTGGAACAGCAGGGTTAGCGTCGGCCGAGCGAACGCCACCAGGAACGCGGTCGCTGGCAGTATGAAAAGAGTACCGAGTCTAAGATTTCGCTCCACTTCAAAGCGAAGGGCATCTGTTCGACCAGCGGCCGCATGCCGCGCCAAAGACGGAAAGGACACTAAGGCAACAGTAGTGGCGATTTGCATGGGTATCTGCGCTACCTTCGATGCATAATTCAAGTGCGAAATCGCGCCAATACCGAGGTCGCTACCAAGGAATCGCTCGACGTACACCTGCCCCTGCCGGCCCAGGGTATAGACACTTAGCGGAAGGAACGCGACAAGTCCGGCCAGCAACTGCCGATCTGCTCGGCAGGTGAGATGACGAAGTGACACGCGCCGCAGGAAAGGCCCGATTTGCACCAGGACCATACCCACGCTACCCACAACCAGGCCAACGGCTGCGATGAAAACTCCCGCGCGCCGGTGGAAAGGTAGAATCATCGCTAGAACCCCGACGTTGTATGCCGTATAGACCCAGGCGGGGACGAGGAATACGCCGGTTGCCCGAAGAGCCGCCATCAGGTAACCAGACGTGCCGAGAAGGAATATCGTTACTGACGCAACTCGAAAGCAGCGAATGGCGAGCGACGGGTCTGAAAGCCCGGGAGCAAGAGCTCTAACTAGTACTGGAGCAAGCCCGGCAATAAGGGCTGTTAGCGCGGTCAGCAAAGCAAGAGCGGGCAGCAGCGTGCGGCGGACGGCTCGGCTGGGACTCCCGCGCAACTCCGCTTCCCTGGCGAATAGCGGCACCAGCAGAAAAGCAACCGCGCCTTCCATTAGTAGCGGGGTCGCGGTCTCGGGGATCGTCCAAGCGACCAGGAAGGCATCGGTCTGTCCAGAGGCCCCAAAGAAGCGGGCTATCGACAAGTCCCTAATCAGGCCGAGCAGCGAGCCGAAACCCGTGATGAGCGTGACGAAGCTGGCGGTCCGGAGTAGTCGGACGAGTCCAGTCTGTAGGCCTGCCGGACCGGCGTCGGGGGGGGCGTTGCTGTTCACGCCGTTCTCAGGGAGGCGTCCGACCGAATGCGGACGTGCTTCACGAGAAGTGACCGGATGTCGGCAGGCGTCGACTCGACGGCGCCGGACACAGCGGCCGCAGCTCGCTGGTGCGACTGGCAGTCAAGTGGAGCACTGGAGCGGGCGGACGTCGAGCGGAGGATCAGCTCGGTGCGTACACCCCGCCTTCGCCCACTCCTTGTTGCGCTCGCGCTGGCGACGCGCGTCATCTTATCTCCCCCCGGCCTTGCGGTAGCCATGCTGGGGTCCAGACGATCGCCAGAAACGCCCGGCTACTCGCCTACTGTCATCGTGGGGGACTGATGGTAGCGGGTTGGGACACGTCTGCCCGGCGACGGGACCGGTACTTCCCGGTGTGCTCGGTCACCGCCGACCTCGTGGGGAGAAGTCAGGAGTTGCCCCCCGAGCGCGGTCTTCAGCGGGGGGAACTACCGGGCTCCCGGCCCAGGGGGCGAGAAGGGCGGACGTTCTCGGCCGCAGGAGTGGGCCACCGCTGATGCGGAGAGCCGTGTAATCGAGTTCGCACGACATGACGGGCCAGCTCCTCTGCTGCAGACGCGGCTGTCCAAAGCGACGGCGGGCGCGTATGTACCGCGACGTAGCTCCTGACCTGCTGGGTCCACACGGCCGTCCAGGCCTCTTCCTGCCCGAGGAACTCATAGCTCTCCAGCCCCCGGGCTGCGGCCCAGGCCACTGTGTACAGCATGAGGAGCGTGCCTGGCGAGCAGCGGGAGAAGTCCTCGTCGTAGCCGATCTTAAGCAGCCAATACCGGGACGCCTGTTCGACGGCGAGCTGCCCAGCCACCGCACGGCCCGCGATTCGGAGAAACGCCAACCGCAGTATTCCGGCAGTAGCAGCTCGCCGGCAAAAATGAAGGTAAAAGCTCCGCATGTCCAGCTGCGTGCCCAGCGCAGTGCCCGCCGCGCTTTTCCAGCCGGCCGCTTCCACGGTCACCAGCTCGTCAAATAATCCATCAACCTGATCCGGGGATGGCGAGAGCATTTCCGTCGTCAAAGGGCCCAGCCGCTGCGCCCGCCGCCGGGCGGCGCGGAAGTCCGCCTGGCGGCGGGAGCTAAACCTGCCCTCTGGCTCCTCCCAGCTCGTGTCCAGGGCGATAAACGGCGTACCCGCTACCTGCCGCACATGAAGAGATGCGGAGCCAGGAAAGGCGCGCCGCAGTGCTGGCAGCAACGGGGAGTTACTGGGGATGCGGGCCAGCCGCAGGGGCACACGCCACTTCACCACCGCCTGGGCCAGCCGCTGCAGTGCTTCCTCGTCACTGCTGAGCACGTCCGAATACTCGCGCAGCTGCTCCACTCCCAGCATTTCCAGCCGCCATGGGCGCTGTCGTGATCGGACGAGGGGCAGCACTGCTCGTGTGCCGGTTTCGCCATCGACGGTCAGAATTCGGAGCCGGTGCTGCCTGCCGTACACATCCGCCCACGATTGGATCCATGCACTCGACAGAACCGGGCCGGCCCTGTCGGCCAAGGAATCCCACCGTGGCGCTAATTGCTCCAGCTCAACCTGGGTGGTGACGAGGCCGACTCCCTCGGCCAAACCGGCACCCAACCTCCCTTCGCCGTACGTGACAAGCCTCCGGCGCAGTCGCCGCACGTGAGCCGAGCGGGAATCGGATGCCGTCACAAGTGCGCCTTTCGCGCCGCCCACAGCCGGAGGTCATTCGGCAGGGAACGGCCAGCTAGTAAGCCGCCAGTAAGTAGCCCCCCGACGGGTGAGGTCGGCACAGCTACCGTGGCCAATCCGTCGTCGCCGTTGGCAAAGCGGCGCTTGTAGGGTTCGTCGCCACGTAGGAAGCGGAATGCCCCCACACCTTCCATCATGGACGTCTGGATCGCGTGCGCGAGCAGAACGAAGCCAGCCCCGTCGGCGTCGAAGTCAGGATTCCGGCCAGCCTGCACGAACCACTCATCACCCCCGTACCGAAAGCCTAGAATGGCGGCGGCCGCTCTTTCGTCTAGCTGGAGCAGCCACAGCCGCAGCCACCCACGATCCAGAGCCACCGCCGCGAACTCGCGGTAGAACCGCCACTGGGCTGCACTCACCTGGCCTTCGCTACCCCAACGCGCCTGATGGAGCCGCTCCAGGGCGTCCAGTGCAGCCGGCAGTTGTTGGACGTCGTCGACGAGTCGATACGTTACGCGATGCTTGCGATGCAATCGGCGACCTCTGTACCCAATGTCTTGGCGCAGGTTGCGACTGAAACTGAACCTGACAACATCCCAGCTACGGCCCCTGCGCTGGAGAACTGGATTGCTTACCTGGGAGACCAGGTGCCCATCCAACAGCCGCGCCCACTCTCGGCCTCCCGGCAGCCGCTCTATGAGGTACAGGTCGGCTCTCGGCGTCTCATCCGTTAGGCGGCGCAGTTCCAGCGTGGCACGCGCCTGGTCCTCATGTGCGCAGACTAGCCCCAGTTGATCACCGAGGTGTCCAACGAAGCGCACCACTCGCGCTCCCAACCACATGGACTGGTACATCGGCAAAATGGCCCGGATGCGCCCCTCCGCGCTTCTGCAGGCTGTCAACCGAAGCCGCCCGCCACGGCGGAAATGGCGCCACCATAGGGACATCCACTCCCAGGTCAGGAACAGGTTGCCCGACCGAGTGGCAAGCTGTTTCCAGTCTGCCTGTACGAGGGAGAAGTCCGCCATCGGTTCGAGACGCCACGCCGGTGGCGGTTGTCCACGACGTAGACAGGTCGCAACCCGCTCAACGTCCCGGCAGCGGAGTCCCTGGTGCAGGGGCAGTCCGATAACACGCCGACGCATGGCAGCCGCGCGCGGGAAGTGATCTTCATCCAGTGTCGGGTGGGACGGCCACATGTTCACCCACTCGACGCTCTGGCTCCGTAGTCGGGCGAGCACCTCTTCGGACTCGCCCAGTCGGTACGGGAACGCCCAGGGCGAGGGCGAGTTTGGCAGGTGGCGGAACGGTACTGGCACGTGCTCTGGGAACTCTTCCAACAGCAGCTCATACACAAGTCGACGCCAAGCGACGGCGCTGGGTTCGACCAGACGGGAGAGCAGAGACGGTGCAACTCGCAATGGGGCCACGGACGAGGGCGACAGGAAACCCCAAGCCGCTTGCCTCGGTCGCGTTGCCAACTGGGTGGACAATATGCGAGCGAGTCGCGCGCGCTGATGGAGCCGCGCGTGCCACCTCGTCGGCTTCCCCGGCGCGGGTGCGGGAGGCGTCGGTGCCAACAGCTCGACGCGCACCACCATCGCGGCCAGATCCGGCAGACCCGCGGTTGACGAGAAAGAGAAGAGCGCAAGATCCCCTAGCCGACCTATCAGTGAGCCTTCAGCGGACGTGAGCGTAGTCTGCGTCGCGTCCTCAACGAGGATTATCCCGCGGGCATCACACCATTTCCGCCAACTGGCCGCGTCCTGCGGGAAGCCGAGCAAGTGCGTCAAGTACAGGCATCGGGTGCGTGGGGTGCACAGGTCGTGGAGCTCGTCGGCGTCAGGATGCACGCCGTCCATCCCGTCAAAGAACCGGCACGTCAATCCGGCGTTCAGCAGCGTCTCGACCACGCTGGCATGGTGCAGCGCGGGGACCAACACTTCATCCCCTGGTGTCACCCCCAGCGCCCTCAGCCCGTGCAGTAGGGCCCCGAGGGTGCTCGAGTAGATGCGGCAGTTGGGTTGGTCAAGCGGGAAGGGGAAGGACGAAGGCTGCCGCCGGAGGAAGGCGAGCGGCGAAAACGTCGGCTGGACCTTGAGGCAGCCGGCTCCTTTAGTCGGAACAGCCCGCTCTGCGGGCCGCCTCGACTCTTTCCGGCTCGGGGTCACCGCCAAGCCGTCATTCACGCTGCGCGCCCAGGCAGCCATCGTGGCGCTTACTGCGGAGCATCGAGGCCTCGCAGGACGGCGAACGTCAAGCCGAACAGCACAGCCAGCAGCAGGGCGCTGGGTCCGCTGATGTCGCCGTAGACAAATTCCACGACATAGCTGGCGCCGAGACCGAACAGGGCAAGCGCGATGACCCGTTCCGTCGTAGCCGGGCGGGACTGCTGCTTTTGAAGATGCCACAACCGACGCAGTGGACCAAGGACGAGAATGAGCAGGTAACAGACGAACGGGACGAAACCCACCGCCCCCTGCTCGGCGAGAACCAGCAAGTACTGGTTGTGGGGGGAGAGCAGCTGGACCCTTACGTACGTCTTGCTGCTGGCAGCGTCGCCGCCGGAGGACAGGTTGAGCGGCGCAGCGCTGTCTCGGAAATCAGCGAAGTTCTTGAGGCCGACACCCGTCATTGGATTGAGGTGCCACATCTGTTCGGCAGCGGACCACAGACCGTACCTGTCCTGCACCGACCGATCCGGCGTCGTGCTTGCCGAGACCAGCGACCCAAGTCGCGCTCCTACCAGACTGCTGCCTAAGCCGGTGAAGGCAAACAGCGCGACGAGAACGATGCTGACGGCGGATAGGGCAAGCACCTGACGCCAGCCGGCGACGACCGCCATCAGTACCGCGGCCACGGCGACGGCCAACACGCTGCCGCGGCTCAGCGACATGAGCAGCGGTGCGACGAGGACGGTGCTCAAGGCAAGGCCGACGACACGAACCCGCCCTTCGCCGCACAACCCAGCCGCGAGCGCCGCGAGCAGGCCACACGAAACCACCGATGCCATCGCGAGCTGATCACCGATGCCGAACGTTCCCACGGCCCGAGCGGCCACCGCTCCGAACCCAGCTCCGGTATGCGTCATGAATTGGTAGACGCCAACCGCACCTTGCAGAAGGGACACACCAAGCAAGACACCCAACACGGCGATAACGTGGGGACGAGTCCGCACTGCTAGGACTATCGCGATCGGCACGAGTAGGAAGAGCTCGACGAAGCGGACGAGTCCGGCAAGGGCCATGACCGGATCGGCAGCGGTGGCCGTGCTGATGCACGCGGCAACCGTCACGCCGAAGAGGGGAAGCAGGACCGGCGACCGCAGTCGGACCAGGGTCTCACTGGAGAACACCCGTAGCCCGATGAGCAGTAGCAGTAGTACCGCCCCAGCGTCTGCAGGTGTTGGTCGCGCCAGAGTCACCGACGCGCTTGTTGAGGTGTTGGGGTAGCAGATGAGTATCAAGACCAGGGCAACCGGCACGACTGGGCGGTGCCAGACCCAGCGGACCGCAGACGCCGCGGCAAGCAACGGCGATCGGGACGAGACGATGATCGCCGCGTCCCGAGCCGAGGGGGTCACCATGACTGGCTCCGCCGGACGCTGGTCAGTGCCAGCAGGCCTCATGCTCATCCGACCACGGATCTGAGAGAGCTGAACGGCGGCCGGCACCGGCGATCGCCGGGAATCCGATCAACACCATCAGATCGTGGAGTTAGCAGCATCAGACGATCGAGCACCCTGAACGGTTTGCAGCCTGATAGATGCGCCACATCCCCTCACCCCCCGCTTCTACCCTCATTCTACATCACGCGCTCGTTCTTGCGTTCAGCATGCATCACTGCGGACCTGTTTGCTTTGGTCATCCGGAAATCAGCTGTCCTGGCTACTGAAGCCGTGCCATCGCGAGCCAGCCGCCGTACAGGCCCCGCCGAGAACAGACTGGGTATCCTATCCAAGTTGAACACTGTACCTGCGAATGGTTGACATGTCCCTGCGCATCCTCCACGTGAGCCAGCCGACCGACGCCGGCGTGGCCGTCTGCGTCGCGCAGGACATCGCCGACCAAACTGCCCGCGGGTGGCATGTGGTCCTCGCCTGTCCTCCGGACAGTTGGCTCTCGCGTGGCGCACTCGGCGAGGGTGTCGATGTACGCCCATGGAAAGCGAGCCGATCGCCCGGTCCGGGCATGCTGGGGGAGACGATTCGGTTGCGGCGAGTTCTGCGCGCGACTCGTCCTCACCTGCTGCATCTGCATAGCTCCAAGGCGATGCTCGCAGGGCGGTTGGCCGCTCGAGGCCGTGTCGAAACCGTCGTGCAGCCCCACGCCTGGTCCTTTGAAGCTGTTGCCCCGCCGTGGAACATTTGGGCCACGGCTTGGGAACGAGCGGCGGCACGCTGGACAAGCGCCATCCTGTGCGTAAGCGAGGCCGAGCGGCAGCGCGGCGAGGGCGCTGGCATCGTCGGGCGGTACGTGACGACGCCGAACGGCGTGGACTTGGTTGCTTTCCCCCTCCCTGGTCCGGACGACAGAGCCGCGGCCCGACGCCGATTGGGCAGCCCGGCGGCAGCGGACGCACCGCTGGCGGTCTGCGTAGGTCGCCTGTCTGCCCAGAAGGGGCAGGACGTGTTGGTTGAGTGTTGGCCTCGCGTGCGATCAACCCTTCCAGAAGCGCAGCTTGTGCTTGTCGGCGACGGACCCGCTCGATTCGATCTTGCGCAGCGTGCCTCGACGGGGGTGCATCTCGTCGGTGCTTCCGGCGATGTGCGATCTTGGCTGACCGCTGCTGACGTCGTTGTCTGCCCGTCGCGTTACGAGGGCATGGCGCTCGTTCCGCTCGAAGCGATGGCCTGCGGGCGCAGCGTCGTTGCCAGTGACATTCCCGCCAATGCGGAGACGCTGCCACCCGAAGCTGGTGCACTTGTTTCCTGCGATGACTTGCCAGCCCTCGCTGCGGCCATTGCTGCCCGTCTTGCGGATGTGGCGCGAGCAGACGCTGAAGGCCGCGTCGGACGCGCCCACGTCGAAGCGCATCATGATGTCCGTTCGACCACGGCTGCAATCGCAGCTCTCTATTGTGAGATTCTCGCCGGCGGGTCAACCGGGGCTCCGGCTGGTTCCCCCATGGCGTGATCTGTGAGTGTTCTCCGGACCCTCAGGACCAGGGCTCCGAAGGTTAGGAGAGCCCCCAAACCGGCTCCCACCACAGCGTCGACGAGCCTGTTGGGCGACGTTGGTGACAGAGGCCGCACCGGCTTGGTGGCTTGCAGCACGCGAAAGCCCGAAGCCGCGGTCTCGCTGTTCAGCCGGGCGCTCACGCTAACGCTGACCAAGTCGACCAGTTGCTCGGCTCTGGTCGCGCTCCGAGCCTGCGCCACGATCTCTACGAGCGGCGCGTCCGGAGATGCGCTGGCGCGCATGGACGCGATGACGTCCCGAGCGGGCACGCTGGCCGCCCCGGGAGGGCTTGAAGGAAGCAGGCTGGCGTCAACGCTGACTCGGGCCACCGCCTGGGCGAAGCTGACACTCGTCACGTCAGGCGGGCGTACGCTGGCCGGCAGCACCAGGAGGAACGCCCTGCACGAGTAGGTCTTGGGCGTCAGGGTAGCGGCGACTAGTCCGAAACCCCCACCCACCACCGCTGAGAAGACGACGACCAGTAGACGGGCCAGGATGGTTGGGCGCGATCCGGGGCTGAGTCGCTGGTTGTACGGTCGCTGGAAGCCTGATATTGGACCAAGTGAGGCGGCGATGTGCCTGTCATGCCTGGTCGCACTGCCTGAAGCGGCGATTGATGGCAGGCGCTCCCCTAGGGTGATCATTTGCGCAGCCAGTATACCGCTCCCGCGACCGCTAGACCGACGCCAGCTCCAATCAGGGCAAGGACAGCTGGCGGGGTGGCGCTAGGCTCGTCTGGGACGGTCGCCGGCGTCAGCGGGACCAGGACGACGCCGCTGTCTGCCGGCAGAATTCGGGCATGTGCCACGACGCCGGACGCCGCCGCATTGGCGACTTGCGCCGCTCGTACCGGCGAATCGGAGGTGCCCTTCACCTCGATGAGCGGGGCATCAGGGGAGGCGGCGGCGGCAACGGAGCGGCTGACAGCCTTGGGACTGGATGGCAGCCGCGCTTGACTGAGCGCTGGACCAGCGACCCCAGGGTCTGCTGCGATCCGTGCGAAGGCCGCTGCCATGCTGACGAGGCCGATGTCGCCGCCCCGGCCGGGAGCGGCCGTCACGAGCAAATAAGCATGGGCCGTGTATGACGTGGAGCGCGTCTGGCCAAAGAGCAGACCGCAGGTGGCCCCAACAACAGCCAAGATAGCGAATACAAGCGTCGTCGCGAGGGTTCTTCTGTCGCGAAGCGAACGAGAGCGGTCGGACGGACGCACGGCGAACTCCGGCGGTTCCAGACTGGGCGTGGACGAGCGGGGTTCTTCCTGCTTCGATTCTGTCATGACCGCCTCGGTGAGTATGTGATCGGCTTCATTGCGCATGTCCGGTCTCCTGACCTGAATCAGACCTTTCTAGATCGGCGCTGGTCCCATAAGGCGTCGTACAGGTCATCGATGGCCGCCGCCGTGTGAGAAACGGCGTAACGGTCGATCGCGGTCGGAGCGACTCGGGCGCCTGCTGGTCTTGCCGCAGCCTCAGCCACAGCAGCGCGCATGCCGTCAACACCCTTCGCCCGGAGCGCGCCCGGGACCGGGATCTCGAGCTCATCCAGCGCCGGGCACACGCCGTATATCACCGGCAGTCCATTGGCGAGAGCCTCCAGCGTCGCGAGGCCGAAGGTTTCCTTGAGCGAAGCGGACACGAAGACGTCCATCGCTGACAGTATTGGCCCAATGTTGCCACGCTCGCCGGCGAAGATCACTCGGTCCGCAGCCCCCAAGCTCGTCGCCAGTTCGGCTAGCGATCTTCGCTCGGGCCCGTCACCCACCAGAACAAGTATGAGATCTTGCCGCAGTAGCGGAGCCAAAGCGGAGATAATGACGTCCAAGTTCTTCCCACGGTCTAGTCGGCCTACTGCCCCGACCACCGTCGCATTGGCTGGTACGCGCAGGTCCTCGCGAACAAGCGCCCGATCCTCGGCTCGAAACCGAAGGCCTGCCGGATCTATGCCGTTCGGGATGTACACGATTCGGTGCTCAGCAACGCCCCACTGGATTAGGCGCTGCCGCACCACCGAGGACACCGCAATGGTGACGTCGCCCAAACGCTCGCTGACTCGATACAGGGCCCGAACGCCGGCCGTAGCCCTGCGGCGCTCGATCTGCCCCTCCAGCAGTGAGTGCTCGGTAGCGACCACCAGCGGCACTCGGGCGAGCCGGGCCGCCAACCGGCCGTACAGGCACGCGCGGTACAAGTGCGTATGCACGGCGTCGTACTGGCCGGACCGAATAAGGCCAACCAACCTCGGCACCGCTTGGGGCTCCAGGTTACTGCGCATGCTGAGGTTGACCACCGGTGTGCCGTCCGAGCGGATCGCTTCCGCGACCGATCCTGGGTTGGTTAGCGACACCACTTCGGCTTGGTGGCGGGTATGCCGCAGTAACAGGCGCAGCTGTGTCTCAGCCCCGCCGGCGGCAAGGCCAGTAATGACGTGCAGCACCCTCATGAGCGCGGAAGAATGCCGGCGCTCCTGGCCCGGTGCCGCAATTCCTTGACACGCAACCTGAACCCTCCGTCCCGCTGACCGACGAAACTACGGGGCAGACAGTACCGACCAGGCCGGGAGTAGGAGTCGGTGGCACAGGCGTAGCGGTAGCCAGCCTCTTCCACCGCAAGCACCGCGGGGCCATCTAGGCTTCCGTACGGGAAGCAGAAGCCGGTCACTGGCTCACTGAGCAGGTCTTCCAGTCGCTGGCGACTTTCACCGATTTCCCGTCGCAGTTCGGCAGGCTCGGCCCCACTCAGCTCGACATGTCGATTGCTGTGACTGCCTACCTCATGGCCCGCGCGCCGTACTGCTCGCACCTGTTCGGCGCTCATCAGCGGCAATCGGGGTTCGGGATCCCAGGCGTTGTCGCCACTGAGGCGGCCGGCGACGACGAAGACCGTTGCGGTGAAGCCGAACCGTGCCAGGATGGGAACCGCGCACTCAGCGAAGTCAGCGTAGCCGTCATCGAACGTGAGCCCGATGAGCGAAGCGGCGGTCCCGCTCTCTTCGGCGTCGAGCAACTCACTGATCGACACTCCTCGACGGCCTTGTCGCTGCAGGAACCCGAGCTGCTGCTCGAACCGATCAGGATTCACTCGCAGGTAGTACGGGTCGCTGCCCAACAAGGTGGACACGGAGTGGTACATGAGGATGAACGGCGGACGTTGCCACACGGGATGACCATGATCGAGCATTCGGCCTCACTCTGGTTGCTGCGATCACCCTAAGTCAGCAGCACGGAGGGCGTCGGGCATTCCGTGAGATTGGCCGCGCTAGCTAGATCGTTTGCGTGCGAGCCCGGCGGTAACTTGAGGGAGGAGTAGCAGTGGAGAACGGTTTGGTAGCCGAGTCTGACTTCGCTGACCAGCAGAATGCCGGCTGCTCCTACAATGCTGGTTGCAGGGAATCGGACGTCGCAATCGTCACTCAAAGTGGCGTATGGAGGTACTACCCGTCGTTACTCATCAGGCTGCCACCCAGCGCCGTGCACCCCAGCCATCCAGCGGTATCAGTCCGGCGGCCCGCAAGAGGATCCTGGCCGTGCTCGCCCTTGCCGTGGTCCTTGCTGGTGTAGGCGCCTTCGCGCTATGGACCCGGCCTGGCAGCAGACCGGCCCCCTCAACCTCCGGACAGTTGCGGGCGGGGCTGTTCATCAGTCCGGATCAGCCAGCGTCAGAAGTCCAGCAAACTCTCGATCACTACGTTGACCTGGGAGTGAATCATGTGACGGTGGCTGCGGCACTGTTCTGGCTATGCCCAACTCCGGCGTGCGACGTCGAGCGGCTTGACGACGTCGTTGACTCCGCTCGCGACCGCGGCATGACGGTCGCCTTGCAGGTGAACACCTCGCCGGACTGGCTGGACTCCCGGGGGGTGCAGTACGCGCCGGACACGGTGGAAGCCCGCGGTCGTTGGGTGGCCCTCGCCCGGCAACTTGCCGTGCACTTCGGCACCCGTGTCTCCTACTACGAAGTGTGGAACGAGCCGGACAATCCTCAATTCTGGCGTCAGGGGCCGGACGCGGCAGGGTATGCCGCGCTTCTGCACGACACCTTCCTCGCGCTGAAGTCGGTGGCGCCCGACATCACTGTCGTTGGGGGCAATTTCGCCGGCAACAACTTGGGTTATCTGCAAGCGATGTACGCTGCGATGGAACGGATGTACGGCGATTCCGCCCACAGTTCCCGCTACTACTTCGACGTTCTTGGCCTGCACCCGTACGCGGGTTCCCTAAACCGGGCGTACTCCCCGACCGACACGTCTAAGCGTGAACAAATATCGTCCACGGGTATCGTAGATCGCACTTATCTCGGCTACCGGCAGATGCATGCCGCAGTAAAGCAACAGGAGGGAATGGACAAGGACCTGGCGTTTGGCGAGTTCGGCTACTCGACGACGCCAGGTTATTACGGCCCGGTGGCAGATCAGATTCGGGCGCGGTGGCTCGCCGACGCCTTCCGCTTGGCCGGTAAGGACGGATATGTGCGATACCTCACATGGTTCGACTACGAAGCCGGCGGCGACGAACCCGGTTTTGGCATCCGTGGCACGCTCACCGAGCAGGCCCTGCGGAGCGCGGCAACCGCGATCAGTCAGCCCGGCAGGGAGACCAGCCAGCCGAGCAAAGGATAGTGCTTGCTTCCCAACGGGCGCGAGTAGTCGCCTGACTGATATGGAGGTAGGTGTTGTCAAGGGGGTGCTGGTTCAACGCCCGGACCAAATTGAGCTCGGGCGTTCTGATCATTCTTTCCCTGCCCCCGGTAGCCCCTGAGGGGGTCAGCGGCTCAGTGACCGGGTGGGGGTGGCATTGGGGGTGCTGACCGCGACGTTCCCGCGCCAGCTGGTAGATGAGGTCATCGACGTGACCGGGCGGCGTGAGCAGCGCAACCGGCTGTTGCCGGCGCATCTGACGGTCTACTACGTGCTGGCGATGACGCTGTTCGCCACGGCCGGTTATGAGGAGGTGATGCGCAGCCTGACCGAGGGGTTGGCGTGGGCCTCCGACGGCGCGGAGGACTTCGCGGTGCCCTCGCAGGTCGCGATCACCAAGGCCCGGGCCCGGCTTGGGCCGGAGCCGTTGGCGCAGCTGTTCGACCGGGCGTGCGTGCCGCTGGCGACCCCGACCACGCCGGGGGCGTTCTACCGGGACTGGCGGCTGGTCAGCATCGACGGCACGACCATCGACGTGGCGGACACCGACGCCAACGCCGCCGCCTTCGGCCGGGCCGGGACCGGCCGCGGGGACGGCAGCGCCTTCCCGCAGCTGCGGGTCGTCGCCCTCGGCGAGTGCGGCACGCACGCCGTCATCGCCGCCCGGATGGACTCCTACTCGGTCGGCGAAGTCACCCTGGCCAAGCAGCTGGTCGCGGCCCTGCAGCCCGGGATGCTGTGCCTGGCCGACCGGGGCTTCACCGCCCACCCGCTGTTTGCGGCCGCCGCCGCCAGCGGCGCCGCGCTGGTGTGGCCGGCCAAGGGCAACGCCGTGTTCCCGGTTCTGCAGCGCCTGCCCCGACGGCTCGTTCGTGTCCGAGCTGGTCGCCACCGCCGACAAGCGCCGCCGCGAGGACGTCTGCACCGTCCGGGTCATCGAGTACGTCCTGGACGACCCGGGCAGGCCGGGCGCCCAGGACACCACCTACCGGCTGGTGACCACTCTGCTCGACCCCACGGCCGCCCCCGCCGGCGAGCTCGCCGCGCTCTACGCCCAGCGCTGGGAGATCGAGTCGATCTTCGACGAGCTCAAGACCCACCAGCGCGGGCCGCGGGTGATCCTGCGCTCCCGCACGCCCGCCGGGGTCTACCAGGTGGACCTCGTGCTTGGCGTCGGGATGGGCGTAGCCTCGGCTGCGCTGGTCGAGTTGGCCGGGCACCGGATGCGGCTAGGCCGACACCGCGCGAGCCAGCGTCCACGGATCGGG
>Ga0207927_1000630_pt1 | contig 14923 bp, 14 predicted proteins | sample NGESurdeep072012_2_FD_184456 | JGI IMG/M metagenome (GOLD analysis project Ga0207927, IMG submission 184456) | Arctic peat soil microbial communities from Barrow, Alaska - NGEE Surface sample 210-2 deep-072012 (SPAdes) | ecosystem: Environmental > Terrestrial > Soil > Wetlands > Peat ... | reverse complement strand
TGTTTCAACGCCCACGCGGACGTGAGGGGATCGACGGAGCTCGGCGTGAGGGTGGCGCCGACCGATAGGCGTGGTTGGACGAATGCTCCTCGCGACGTTCGCCGCCGCGGGACGGTCCCACGTGATAACCCGGCCCCCAGCCGCCGTAGTCGGACCCGGACGGCTCGTAGACGCCGCCGACATATCCCCCGGGGGTTACCGTGCAGGCATACAACACCGTGAGCAGCACGAGCCCGAGCGCTCTCACCTTCCAACGTCGCGCGATGATGTTCATTTCGGCTCCTTTTTGCTGTCGGTGTCCGACCACTCCATCAATCCAAAGGGTGCTCCCATCGGATCGGCGACGACCGCCACCTTGCCGCCGTGGCGATCCACGTGCGGTTCGACCAGCACGCGCCCGCCCAGCGCAACCACCTTGGCTGCCACGTCGACGGCATCCACGACCCGCACGAAGTTGAGCCAGTGGGGATGAGGGCGGGACGAATGGCTGGGCAGAGCATTGACGCTCGCGCGAGCCTGGTCGTCGGTCGAAAGGATCACGTGCTCCAAACCGTCGTCACTGGGCACGTCGAAAACGTCATAACCGAAGAGCGCCTGGTAAAAGGCCGCGTCCTTGTCTGGATCCTGTGCGAGAAGCGCGCTCCAGATCCACTCTCCGGGCGCCGCCAGGAAGTCGCCCGGGTCGCCGTTGCTGGAGGCGAGGACTCCGAAGACAGCCCCCTCCGGATCAGCGAATACCGCCTGGCGGCCGCGTCGCGAGTAGGTTCTGGGTTCGAACACGATCTTGGCCCCGTGCTCCAGGGCAGTCCGCTTGACGGCATCGACATCGCGAACGGCGATGAAGGGCAGCCATGCCGGCCGCTGTTGTTCACCGGGCGGCACGGGCCGGTGGTGCAGGCCTCCCATGGGCCGGCCATTGAGAAACGCGACGGCGTACTCTGTCTCACGGATGTCGCGGAAGGTCCAGCCGAACAATCCTGAATAGAACCGCTTCGCACTGGCGAGGTCCGGGGTCGCCAGGTCAGCCCAGATCACCTTACCGACGTGGTGCTCGGCGCTCGCTGGCTCAACGAGCGGGGGCAGTTCGAATTTCTGGGCGACGGCAGGGCTCGCGCAGATCAATAGCACTCCGAGAAGAGCAGTCGGATGTTTCATGTCAACCTTCCCTGCCGAGACGCGAGGCGTCGGCATTCTTTGCAGCTTCTGCGGGCGCTCGGGCCCGGTCAGACGTTCACCGCAGAAAGCGTGCCAGGATCAGGACGCCGTGGACGTCGGCCGAGCTTCCTCGGCTTCAGCCTCAAGACGATCTAGAACCGGCTCAGGAAGTGCGGCCTCGATCACCACGCGCTTCCAGGAGGACGAGCTCGAGGCTCTTGAGCTGGACCGGTTTCGCGAGGTGATGGTCGAAGCCAGCCTCGCGAGACCGTGCCCGATCGTCCGGCTGGACCCAGCCGGAGAGAGCCACGAGGAGGAGTCTCCTCAGTTCCGGCTCCGCCCGGAGGCGGCGCGCCACCTCGAATCCATCGAAACCGGGCAGCCCGATGTCGAGGATCGCGACGTCGGGACTCAAGCGCCGCGCCGCCTCGACGGCGGACGGGCCGTCGTGCGCGACGTGCGTCTCGTGCCCGTCGAGCGCCAGGAGCTCGGCGAGCGTGAGAGCGGCCTCAACGTTGTCGTCGACGATGAGGATCCGGCGCGGCGGCGGTATCGCGCTCGGCGGGGCCTGCGCCGCCGGAGGAGCGGCGGAGTCCTTCGCCGCGCACGCGAGGCGGAGCGTGAAGACACTCCCCCTGCCCTCGCCCTCGCTCGCCGCCGTCAGGCTGCCGCCGTGCAGCTCGACAAGGCTCTTCGCGAGGGCCAGGCCGATGCCGAGACCTCCGTAAACCGCCTCGTGCGCCCGGTGCCCCTGCCCGAACATCGTGAAAACGTGCGCGAGGTGCGCCGCCGGGATCCCGATTCCGGAGTCGACGACCGACACCACGAGATCCTCGCCGTCTCGCACGGCTTCGAGACGGATTCGCCCGCCCGGCTCGGTGTACTTGGCAGCGTTCGAAAGGAGGTTCGACAGAACCTGCGCGAACCGCATCGGATCCACGTGCACGAGCACCGGCGTCTCGGACATGACCAGCTCGAACGCCTGCCGGCGGCCGAGGAGGAGAGGCCCGGCCGTCTCGACCGCGCTCTCGATGACGGCCGCGAGGGACACCCATTCGCGGTGCAGCTCCAGTTTCCCATACGTGATCCTGGAGATGTCGAGAAGCTCGTCGATCAGGCGCACCATGAGCGCGACCTGCCGCTCGATCACGCCCTCCGCGCGTTCACGCCGCGCCCCTTGCTCGGGCGTGTCGCGCGTCCGCGACAGGATCTCGGTCGCACTCGTCAGCGGCGCGAGCGGATTGCGGAGCTCGTGTGCCAGCGTGGCGAGGAACTCGTCCTTCCGGCGGTCCGCCCCGCGCAGCGCACGCTCGGCAGTGCGCCGCTCGGCCACCTCGGCCGCCAACGCCTCGTTCATCGTCTCGAGCGCGTCGGTTCGTTCGGCGACCCGGGTCTCCAGCTCGTCACGAACGTGGCGAAGACCCGCAGCGTGCCGCGACGCCTGGACCGCGTATCGGATCGAGCGCTCGAGCAGCGTCGCGTCGAGACGATCCCTGACGAGGTAGTCCGCGGCGCCGCTCTCCATGGCCGCGAGGTCCTCGGCTCGCTCCGGCTCATCGGCGATCAGGATCACGGGACCGCCGCCCCCGGACTCGCGATAGGCGCGCAGGAGATCGACACCGCTCTTCGTGCCGAGCCGGCAGGCGACGAGGTGGGCGTCGTAGCGGCGCGACGTCATCTTCTCGAGGCCCACGCCGAAGCTCGCGGCCCGCTCCACGTCCGCGGGAACCGCCAGCCCTGCTATCAGGCCGCGCACCAGAACGACGCCGTCCTCGTCGGCGTCGACGAGCAGGAGGCGCATCGGGGTAGACATCGAGCCAGGTTCTCGAAAAGAGCATAGGGCTCGATCGATCAGGACGTCAACGGAACGGCGCGGCCACCAGAGGCAAACCTGACCGGATTTTTGGAGAAAATACCTCTCCGAGCTCTCGTTCGCTCGAAGAGGTGAACCGCAGGGAACTCCCGGCGGCGCGAATCAGTTGTAGATGAGGTGCTCGTGCGACCAGTGTCCAGGGCTGTAGCGAGTGCCGCCCCGCACCTTCTGATAGCGGGCGGCGACCCAATGAGCGTGGGCGCGCGGCGGCTCGGACCAGCGACCGTCGCTCCAACCCCACGCCTGGCCCGTGTGATGCCAGTACCCCTTGATCCACATGTGATTCGGGCCCGGGCGCTCGGTCACGACCTCCTGCCGTAACGGCGGCGGAGCCTCCTGGACGATGCGGACGTGTAAATCTCCGGGCACCAGCAGCGCCGGCGACCCGGGCGGCCTCGGCGGCTGAGGCTGCGCGCCCGCAGTCCCTGCGAAGGGCACGCCGGTCGCCAGAACCAGAAGAGCGGCGGAGAGAGTGAAATGCACGATTTTTCTCATGATGATGGCTTTGCAAGCGGCAGGCCAGGAGTTCAGGAGCGAAGCGTGAGGGCGTACACGAGACATCGGCACGCTTTTCCGCAGAGATCGGCAAAGCCTGCCGGCGCGCGCTTCCAAGTCGATGGCGGTGCGAGCGTCAGTCGGCATCGTTGTTGCGGAAGATGCTGTGGAAGAGTTGCGGAAGGGTCGATGAACTCGCCCCCGCCTGATGCGAAAGGACGCGACACAATGAGCAAGTCACAAGCCCTGATGGAAAGAGTCGAGACCGGCACCCAGAAAACGACCATGAAGGCTCTCGTCTTCCACGGCCCTGCCCGGCGCGCCTGGGAGGACAAGCCGAGGCCGACGATCAAGGACGCCACGGACGCCATCGTCCGAATCAAAACATCCACGATCTGCGGCACCGACCTCCACATCCTCAAAGGCGACCTCCCCGCGGTCACCGACGGGCGAGTTCTCGGGCACGAGGGCGTGGGCGTCGTCGAGGAAGTGGGAAAGGCCGTCTCGAATTTCCACAGTGGGGACGAGGTCGTGATCTCCTGCGTCACCGCGTGCGGGAAGTGCGAGTTCTGCAGGAAAGGGATGTACTCGCACTGCAAGGACGGCGGCTGGATACTGGGCTACCTCATCGACGGGACCCAGGCCGAGTACGTCCGCATCCCGCACGCCGACACGAGCCTCTACGCTCTGCCGCCCGGCGCCGACCCGGAGGCCTACACGATGCTCAGCGACATTCTCCCCACCGGTTTCGAGTGCGGGGTCCTGAACGGCCAGGTGAAGCCGGGAGACACCGTGGCGATCGTTGGCGCCGGGCCCATCGGCCTCGCCGCGCTCCTCACCGCGCAGCTCTACTCGCCCGCCGAGATCGTGGCGATCGACCTCGACGCGAACCGTCTCGACGTGGCCCGATCCTTCGGCGCCACGAGCGTCGTCGACTCTTCCGACGGCAAGGCCATCGAGCGCGTCATGGCCCTCACGGGTGGCAAAGGCGTCGACGTGGCGATCGAGGCCGTCGGCGTTCCCGCGTCCTTCGACATCTGCCAGTCGATCCTGGCGCCGGGCGGGCGGCTCGCCAACGTCGGGGTCCACGGCAAGCCGGTCGAGCTGCACCTCGAGAAGCTCTGGGACCGCAACATCACGCTGACCACTCGCCTCGTGGACACGATCACGACCCCGATGCTCTTCAAGCTCGTGCAGTCCGGCCGCCTCGCGCCCCAGAAGCTCGTGACCCACCGTTTCGCGCTGGCGGACGTCATGAAGGCCTATGACACGTTCGGCGATGCCGCAAAGCAGCATGCCCTGAAGGTCGTCCTGAAGAACGACTAGCCGGAGAAGATCGATGGGCGGTTCACCCGCTGGCACATCTCGTGCTACTTGTCTCTCGAGAAAGGGGGGAAAAGATCATGAACCTCATCCTCTTGGTCGTCGTGCTGGTCCTTCTGTTCGGAGGCGGCGGCTATTACTGGAACAGCAGACGCGGCTAACCGACGGATCGGAGACCGCTTGAACACGTTCGAAGGCGCCGCCCTCGTGCTGCTCGTGGGCGGCGTCGCCGCACTTCCATCCGCGCCTGACTACAGCAAGGCGCCCGATCGCGCGGTCCCACGGACCGCCAGAAAGAAGACACGACAATGAAAACCCAGCATCTCAAGATCCTCGTTCCTGGCATTCTCGCCGCGACCGCCCTCGCGCTGGGCGTGAGCGCCGGCGCCCAAACGACTCCGCCTCCTGGGCCCACCCCGGCCGCCACGAGCCCTCACGCGGCGGCGATGCCTGGCCACCACAAGGCCAGCGCTGCGAGGGCCAGGCACGACGCCGAATTGAGGGCGGAATGCGAGGCCATGATTGCCAAAAGGCAGGCGATGCAGGACAAGCTTCAGACGATGGACGCCACACTGGACAAGCTGGTGGCGGAGATGAACGCCGCCAAGGGGTCCAAAGAGGTCGACGCCCTGGAGAAACCAATGGCGGCTGTCATCAACGAGCTCGTCGTTCAGCGCAAGGCCCTTCGTTCCATGATGATGGAGATGCAGCCCGCGATGATGGCGCACATGGCGCATCACATGCAGCCGGACGGACCTTGGGGCGCGATGGACTGCCCGATGATGAAGACGGGCAATTCTCCAGAACCCAAGGCAGAGGAGACGAAGCCCAAAATGTAAGGAGCCCGCAGGACGGCGGGACGGCTCGATCGGAGCCCCCGCCGCCCGGCCCGTTCCCAGGCGGTGTCTGAAGCCACCTGTTTCAGGCTGGAAGGGAATGGTCGCCAGCCGCCGGGACACGTTTCAGGGGTCGGTGGGGGCGAGGCGAGAGCCAGCGAGCCGGTCCCACGCCCGCTGGAGCGGTGGCGCTACGATCAGCGCCAGCCACGCCGTCGCGATGCCGAGGATCGTGTCCGTCACGTAGTGGTACCGGCCGTAGAACGTGGAGACGTAGAGGGAGAGGATCACCGGCGCGAGGACCCAGAACGCCGGGCGGTAATGTTTCCAGGCTAAGAACCACATGACCGTCGCGGCGGCGGCGTGAGGGCTCGGAAGAGAGCCGCCCACGAAATGAGCTCGTGTTCGGATGAGCTCCCCCGCCCAGGTGAAAACCCATCCGTGAAGCGGCACGCGGTAACAGTCCGGCATCCAGTACATCGGGCCCGCAACGGGGAACAGGATGAAGCCGGCGTCGCACAGGACGTTCACGAGGCCCAGTGTGAAGAAGGACTCCTCCGCAGCCGCCCATCCCCGCTTCACCCAAAGGATCGCACACAGGACCGGGTAGAGCGGTACGTAGATCACGTAGCAGAACATCATCCACTCGGTGAGAGAGGGCGCGATGAATCGCTCAATCCACAAGGTGGGTTGGATGCCGAAGAGTCGCGCTTCGAAAGCGAGAACGAGGTCGTCCCTGAAGCGTCCGTGGAGGATCAGCTGAAGTCCAGCGACGGCACTGAACAGGTAGGCGTATGAGAGCGTGACCGTGGCCGTGCGGAGGAGAAACGCAAGCGGGGGACGCCGGATCTGCGGCGTGACGACCGCCGAGATCAGGACGGCCGCGCAGACACAGACGTTCCTGGCGACCAGAAGACGCCAGCCGTCGACGGCCGCCCTCCCGCCCACCGCCAGGAGGCTGAACGCCGCGAGCGAGGCGAGGATGACCGCGTCGGCCGCCCGTAACTCCAGCCGCCCGAAGACCAGTCGCGCCGTGTCGTCCGTCGCCCTCCTCGCGGTCATCGCGGCACCGCTACCGACAGACGATGAAGAGGTCGAGGGAGACGCCCAGTACCCAGTGGGTCAGAAGCGGGACGAGCAGCGAGCGCGAGCGGAAGGCGATGACGCCCCACACGAGCCCGCCCAGGACCGCGCCTAGCGTCTCCCCCAGGGGCTTGCCAATGTGGAGGGTGGACGAGGCGAGCGTCTGGACGAGGATGGCGTTCCAGTCCCCCAGCTCGTCGCGCAATCCGCACTGCACGAACCCCCGGAAGCCAAACTCCCAGCCCGCGTAGAAGAAGAGGTAGGCGATGGCGTGGCCCGCGAAGGAGAGCGGGCCGTCGCCCGCGGCTCGGTTCAGCGGGTACTGGGCGAGGAACTCCGGCGTCCTCGAAGCCGAGAAGCTGAGGAGCACCATGACCGGCGCGACGACGGCGAATGCCTTCGCGCCGAAGGACAGGTCGCCCGACCGCACGCCATAGGCCGAGAGCGGCTCCCGAAACACGAACTTCACGATCAGGGCTGGGACCAGGCCCAGGAGGACGAACGCCGACGCGAAGGTGAAGAGTCCGGCGGTCAGCTCCTTGTTGCCCCCGAGGACGAACGAGGACGCCAGGTGCTGGAAGTAGAACGGCTTGCTTCCGAGGTACACGAAGAGGATCCCGAGCACCGGTGCGCTGATGAGCACGATCGTCGCCCTGCGGTCGGCGGAGCGGATGAGGCCTCCGGTCGAGGGCAGCTCCTGGCGCGGAATCATCGAGCACCTCGCTCCCGATGCAGCCAGTCGAGGGTCCGGCGAACGCCTTCCCGCAGGGGTGTGATCCGGTAGCCGAGCTCGCGCTCGGCCTTCGCGCTGGTGTAGGCCCAATCCTCGAGAAACGTCTCCACCCACCCGGGCGTGATCCGGGGGTAGACGCCGAGCCACTCGGCCTTGCGCTTCTCGAGGGCGGCGTAGAACATCAAGACCGAGCGAGGCAGGCCGACTTGGGCGTGTCTCCTTTGGGTCAACTCGTCCACCAGCTGCAAGACGCCCTTCAGCGACGAGTTCTCGCCGCCGAGGATGTATCGCTCCCCCACCCTCCCCTTCTCCATCGCCAGGACGTGCCCCTCGACGAGGTCGTCCACGAGTGCGTAGTTCCCGACGTTCTCGCCCCGGCCGGGCAGCACAGGGAACCTCCCGCGGTCGTACTGGTCGATCATCAGGGAGACCGAGTTGGCCTCCGTCAGCTTCCCCGGTCCGTAAACGCGCGTCGGGTGGACAGCGACGATCGGGAAGCCCCGCGAGGCCAGCTCGAGAGCCTCCTTCTCGGCAACAGCCTTGCTCTCCTCGTACTCCGTGAGGAAGCGGGGAGTCGCCCTCGGCATCTCCTCGTTCCCCACGACTCCCCGAGGCGTCGGCCCGAAGACCACGACCGTCGACGTGTAGACGATGCGCCGGACGCCGGCTTCCGCCGCCACCTCGAAGACGTTCCGGGCGCCCTCGACGTTGACCCGGAAGAACAGCAACGGGTCCGTCGCCCAGTTCTTGGCGTAAGCGGCGAGGTGAAACACCTCGGTACACCCGGCCAACCCGCGCCGGAGCGAGTCGCGGTCGAGGATGTCACCGGTCACCCACTCGAGCCGTTCGGCGGAGGCGGGTCGTTCGCTCGTCGGACGCGCCAACCCCCGTACGGATCGCCCCCGAGCCAGGAGGGCCGCCACGAGCCTGTCACCGACGAAGCCCGTGCCGCCCGTGACGAAGACCCCTCCGGAGCTCAAGTCGCCTCCAATCCGCTGAATGCGAGGCGGCTCCGCCGCCATCTCTTTCCAGCAAATCGATGCTAGCACTCACGTTTTGGCCCTCCCACCGGTTAACCCGGGTGAACCAAGTCTTGAGCCTTTACATCTAGGCCGTCGCCGGCGAAGCGCGCACGGCCCGAGCGAGAGAGTGCTCCGCATGGCATGTCACGTGCGTATCACTCTCGCGGAGGCATGGAAAGGAGAACCCCATGAGACAGCAGGAAGTCCGCGGAAAAGTGAAGAAGGCCAAGGGGAAAGTGAAAGAGGCCGTCGGGATCCTCTCCGGCGACAAGAAGATGGAACGGGAGGGTTCCGTGCAGCGCGCCACGGGCGCGGTCGAGGAGGGTCTCGGCACGGCGCGCCGCAAAGTCGGCGAGGTCCTGACGAATCTCGGAAGCGCCATCAGGAAGTAGCCCGTGCAAGCAGGAGGATGCTCCATGAAGACGCTCGTTGTCGCCGTCGCTCTCGTCGCTGCCACGTCGGTAGCGGGGCGGAGCACGGCCGAACCGCAGGATCCCTCTGCCACGCCGGTGGTCACCTCCGCGAACTCAGCGCTGGTCGAGGACATCATCAGGCTCTGGAAGGCCAACCTTTCGGAGGAGTTCATCAACAAGTACTTCGCTCGCTCGGATCTCGCCCGGGACCTGACGGCCGACGACGTCGTGCGCCTTCGGGACGCGGGCGTACCCGAGACCCTCATCACGTCGATCACCCTTCGGCGAGCGGAGGCCGGCACGGCCGCGAGCGCGCCGAAGATGACTCCCGGCCCCAACGACTCCCGCCGCTGGGACGGTCTCATGCGCAGGAACTCGGGGCTGGTGCTGTTAAAGAGCCGGTGGGACGGAGGGTTTCTCGAGTTCAAGGACGCGTCGCTTCGCTGGATGGACTCCAGGGATGCCGGGAAGAACGTCCTCCTTCCGGTTGCTCAGGTGACCGAGCAGCAGCTCACCTGCTTGAAGAAGTCCGGAGGGAACGAGTGCTTCGAGTGGGTCGTGAAGACGCGAAGCGAGGAGTACCGCTTCCGCGACGCCGGGTGGCGGCAGGGCGAGAATGCGAAGGTCGAGGAGCTCTTCGAGTTCTTCCGCAGCGCCTACCCGAACCTGATCTCGTCGCGCAGGCCCGTCGACGAGAAGTGAGAGGCCACCCCGCAGCGGGCCGCCGGTAGGACGTGCACTCGAGTCAGGCACTTTCTACAAGGCGCGCGCCCCCCGACCGGGCGAGGGCACGGTCGCGCGCCATCGGCCTGGTCGTTCTGGCGATCTGCGCTCAGAACAGCGAATCGGTCGTGATCAGGTAGACGGGCCTTCTGCCGCGATCAGGAAGCGCCACCTCGAAGCGGAGGATGCGCACCAGTGAGGCGCGGGTGAGCTCCACGAGGACGCCCGCGCCGACGTCGCCACGCCACCCTTCGGTGGACGGCCCGACCCGAGCTCCCCATGTCTTTCCGCCATCGGCGAACGCCGTGAGACCGATCGCCGCCACGTGCAGGAGCTCGCCGGTGATGCGATGTCGCCACTCCACGTTGGTCACCACACGCGACGTGCCGTCGAAGGTGTTGGGGTCGTAACCTCTCAGACCGGTGTCGGCTCCGAGCGTGAGCTGCCTCTCGCCGTCGAGGGCGTAGCCGAGGTCGGCGGCGACGCGGACCCGAACGCCGGCCGACCCGGTGATGGCGCCTCCAGCCTCGAGGTGGGTGATCGCGTTTCCGAGGCCACGGCTCTCGACTCGCCCCGAGAAGTCGACGCGCTGCCAGGTGTAGGTCCGCCCCTCGAACTGGCCCGACTCGAACACTCCGTGGTACCGAAGCCGTACGCTGTCGGCGCCGAGGAGCGGCAGCGAAAGCCCGGTTGTGACCGTCCAGTTGGGCCCGAGCGGCAGGTCTTCTTGTCGAAGCCAGGCCCGGAACCCCTGCACGAGCTTCCAGCGAAACGTCCGGTGGTCCCAGCCCACCTCGGGGCCCACCAGGTTGCGATCCCGCGGCTGCGGGTAGGGCGGACCGTAGAGGCTCTGCCAGTCGCTGAAAACGGCTCGCTCGCCGAACGCTCCCACGAGGACACGGTCGGTGCGGATGCCGCTGCCGGGCAGGCGCAGTCCGCCCCAGACCTCCCAGCTTCGCATGTTCGCATCGCCCGTGACGCGCCGCTCCCCGTCCGACCAGAGGTACATCGTGCTCTCGTTGCGGCTCCAGTCGACGCCCCCGGCCCGCGGCGTCGTCAAGGAGAAGAACGGGTACTCGAACCGGAGGTGGTCCATCGATCCGTCGGAGGACGACTGGTGCTCCAGCGCGAGCTGCCAGCGGCTGTGGAAGAACGTGATGTCCCTGTAGCGGAACGTGGTGGAGGTGCGTTCGGGGTCCGATGAAACGTCGAAGAGAAAGCTCTTCCCGAGTCCCAGGACGTTGTCTTCCGAGAGGCCGAAGCTCTCAGTCCGGCGGTCTCCGGACATGCCGAAGCTGACGTTGACGCCGGTCGACCACTGGTCGTGGGTCTCGACCACGACCTCGGCCCCGCCGGGGACCGGCCGCGCCGAGATGTTCACGGGGTTGAGGAAGCCCGTCGCGCGCAGGATGATCTCGCTCTCGGCCAACTGAAGGGGATCGAGGCGGTCGCCCTCCCGGAAGAGCAGCAGGGAGCGGATGAAATCCTCGTGGGTGAGGATGTGCAGGGCGTCGACCCAGCGATAGGGCCACGCCGACATCGACGGGTCGTCGAGATCGAAGACGTCGTGCCGGTCGATCCGCACCGCCACGATGAGGGTTCCGGGAGCCACCACCTCCTCCCCCGCGACTGGGGTGGCGAGCACACAGAGGAACCCGACGACGTATACCGCAATCCGGCGCATGGCGCCTGCTGGCTCCTCCTCGTCGAAAGGGGTGCAAAGGCGGAGCCAGCACGCTTTTCCGGCCCGGTACGTGGATAATCACGGGCGTGTCGGTGAACGGTCTCGGGCAGGAGGATGCGAGTCCTGGGGTCTTCCCCGCCGAGGCCGACGCGGTCGTCTGCGGCGGGGGCCCCGGCGGCTCCACTTTCGCGACGCTGATGGCCCGGATGGGCCATCGCGCGATCGTCTTGGAGCGCGAAAAGTTTCCCCGCTTTCACATCGGCGAGTCGCTCCTGCCCTGGAACGTGCCGCTCTTCGAGCGCATCGGCGTGCTTTCAAAGCTGAAGGCGGCCGGGCATCAGGTGAAGCGCGGAGCCCGCTTCTACCATCAGGGTTCGTCCTTCACGCGACCGGTATTGTTCGCGAACGGCATCGACAGCGACCACCCGAGTTCGTTCCAGGTGAAGCGGGCCGAGTTCGACGCTCTCCTCCTGAATCACGCGCGAGAGTCTGGAGCGGCCGTCTTCGAGGAAGCGCGTGTGACGGAAGTGCTCTTCAGCGCGGACGGCAAGAGGGCACGCGGCGTGAAGGTGCTTCTCAAGGGGGAAAGCGAGCCACGCACGGTGGACGCGAAGGTGGTCGTGGATGCCACGGGTCGCGACGCGCTTCTCTCGCGTCACCTTGGCGGGCGCAGGCGCGACCCCCTTCTCGACCGCTCGGCCGCGTTCGCCCACTATGACACCTTCAGGCGCGCGGAGGGACCCACCGGCGGGGACATCGTCATCGTCACGACGCCGGACGGCTGGTGGTGGCTGATCCCCTTCTCCGACGGCTCCGTCTCGGTCGGGATCGTGATGCCCTCGCGGCGGTTCAAGGAGCGGCAGGGCACCGTGGAGCAGCTCTTCGAGGAGTCAGTCCTGGCGACGCCGGAGGTGCGCGAGCTCCTCGCGGGCTCGAAGCGGACGATGGACGTGCAGGCCATCGCGGACTATTCGTACTCGACGCCCCGAATCTCCGGCGACGGCTTCTGCCTCGTGGGAGACGCGGCCTGCTTCCTCGATCCCGTGTTCTCGACGGGCGTTCTCCTCGCGATGCAGTCGGCCGAGATCGCGGCCTCTTCGGTCGACCGCGCGCTCCGCGCGAAAGGGCGAGTGGACGCGAGCGACTTCCGTAGCTTCGAAAGGACGTATCGCGGCGCGATCCGGCGATTCGAGCGCTTCGTACACGGCTTCTACCAGCCGCACGTACTTGAGACGTTCTACGCCCCGGCTCCGAACCGGTGGATCGAGCGCGGGATCACGACGGTGCTCGGCGGCGGCGTCTTCTCCCCGGGATTCAAGGCCCGCTTCTGGATGTTCGCCTTTCACGGCTCCACAGCCCTCATAAGGGTCCAGCAGGCGCTGCGAGGCCGGGGCGCTTTCGAGCGGGCGACGGGGATTCTCGAGCCCGAGAAGGTGCCGTGAGCTTCCGGCGCGGTCTGAAGCTCGCGGGTTTCGCGCGCCGCCACCTGGGCCGCATGGGTCGGGGACGCCGCGAAGTGATGGAGCACCTTTCCACGCCCGGCCCCGGCAACCTCCCGATGCCGACGTTCGTGCAGCTCCGCGTCACGAACCTTTGCAACCTCCGCTGCAAGATGTGCGGACAGTGGGGCGACACCGGCATTTTCCGCGCGCTCGGCGCCTCCACCGCGACCGATGGTGAAAAGGAGAGGGGCCGGATTCGTGAGCTGATCGGGCTGAGCCGCCAGATGGCGCTCTCCGACTACGTCCGCCTCCTCGACGAGCTCGCGCCCTCGCGGCCCATCATCAGCCTGTTCGGCGGCGAACCGCTGCTCTATCCCGACATCCTGCCCCTCATCCGGGAGGTGAAGGGGCGCGGCCTGACGTGCTCGCTGATCACGAACGGCTGGCGGCTCGAGGAGGTGGCGCGCGAGCTCGTCGAGGCCGGCGTGGACTCGATCATGGTCTCCATCGACGGGCCGCCCGATGTTCACGATCGGATCCGGGGACAGGCCGGCAGCTTCGAGCGCGCGGCGGCCGGCGTCCGGGCCGTGGCCCGCGCCCGCGACGAGCTCGGGTCCGCGACGCCGATGCTCCTCGCGATCCTGCCGATCACCGAGCGCAATTTGGAAGACATCGCGCCGGCGCTCGAGGCCCTCCGAGAGCTTCCGCTCGACACCGTCAACATCGGACTCCGCTGGTTCGTGTCGAAGGAGACCGGCGCGGAGTACGAGAAGGTGATGTCCGAGACCTTCGGCGTCTCGGGCAGTTCCTGGAAGGGATTCGAGTTCGACGGCGCGGACTTCGCGGTCACGAAGGGGCGTCAGCTGACCCAGCTCGTCAAGCTTCTGAAGGGCCTCCGCCGCCGGCGCTTTCTCGACTCCGCGCGAGGCCGCCCCTGGATCTCGTTCGTGCCCGATGTGCCTGCGGAAGGCGTGCCCGACTACTTCGCCGACGCCGGCAAGACTTTCGGCCACGACCTGTGCCCCGTGGCCTGGTACTTCGCTCAAGTCGAGCCGGACGGGCAGGTCTGCTTCTGCGGGGACTTTCCCGATTACTTCATCGGAAACGTGCGGAAGACGTCGTTCCGGGAGATCTGGACCGGGGAGCGGGCCGGCCGCTTCCGCGAGAAGCTCGCGAGAGAGCCGCTCCCCATCTGCAGCCGGTGCTGCGGAAGCTATGTCTACGGCGCGTGGACGCGCCCGCCTCACTCCGGCCGAGATCTCGCCGCTTCTTCCGACGCGCTCCCGTCCTTCCAGAACCGGTAGAAGTTGAACCACTGCGTCGGGTGCGCGCGCACGACGGCTTCCAGATCGGCGGCCACGCGACTCATGATGCGGCGCGCATCCTCGTCGGGAGAGAGCGACTCGTCGGCCGCGAGCGGCGTGCCCCAGACGTTGAAGTACGAGCCGTCGGGGCTGCGCAGGAAAAAGCCGGGGAGGATCTGGCAATGGCAGAAGCGGGCGAGGAGGGCCGGCGACCGGAGAAAAGGCGTGGGGCGGCCGAAATAGGGGACGACCACCTGGTCTTCCGGATAGGCGCGGTCGACGAGCAGCGCCACCGCCCGCGCCGCCTCGACCGCCGCGCGCACCTTGAACGCGGTGGCCATGGACGAGCCGATGTCGATCGACTCGACGCCGAGGCGCGTCCTCAGGCTCAGGCGCATGGCTTCGACGTCCGGATCGAGCTCGGGCTGCCCGACGACGGCCGGCGTCAGAGCGTGGCCGCGCAGCGTTACGGCGCCCATCTCCCAGTTTCCGACGTGCCCGGTCACGAGAAGGAAGCCGCGGCCGTTCTTGCGGACTCTGGCGAGCACGGCGCCATCCGCATCGAACGACGTGATCTCAGGGACGAAGGCTTCGCTCCGGAGCCGCCAGACGTCGATCACCGACCGGCCGTATTCGAAGAACAGGCGACGCGCCAGAAGTCGCGCCTCCCGCTCCGGAACGCCGAGCGCGAGGCGGAAGTTCTCGCGGATGCCCTCGAGCGTTTCGCGCATGAGAGTCACCGCAAGGCTGTTCCCGACGAGCGAGATGCCGTTCAGAACCGGCAGAGGCAGCCAGCGGGCTCCGTAATGGAGGCCGCCGTACACAACGCGGTTCGAC
>Ga0207927_1000628_pt1 | contig 14973 bp, 12 predicted proteins | sample NGESurdeep072012_2_FD_184456 | JGI IMG/M metagenome (GOLD analysis project Ga0207927, IMG submission 184456) | Arctic peat soil microbial communities from Barrow, Alaska - NGEE Surface sample 210-2 deep-072012 (SPAdes) | ecosystem: Environmental > Terrestrial > Soil > Wetlands > Peat ... | reverse complement strand
CCCGATCGGTCCCCGCGGCGTCTACGACGAGGCCAAGCGCTATGCCGAGGCGCTCACGATGGCCTACCACCGCCAGCAGGGCGTCGACACGGCGATCGTGCGGATCTTCAACACGTACGGGAGCCGCATGCGCCCCCACGACGGCCGCGCGATCCCCACGTTCCTGCGCCAGGCGCTGGCCAACCGCCCCATCACGGTCTTCGGCGACGGCAGCCAGACGCGTTCCTTCTGTTACGTCAGCGACCTCATCCGCGGGCTGATCGCGCTGTCGGAGTCCGGGTATCACAACCCCGTGAACATCGGCAACCCCGATGAGTTCACGTTGCTCGAACTGGCCGAGCAGGTCAAAGGGCTGACCGGCTCGACCTCGGAGATCATCTACGAGGCCCTTCCCGTCGACGACCCCAAGCAGCGCAAGCCCGACATCACGCTCGCCAGCGAGATGCTCGGCTGGTCGCCGGAGGTGTCGCTCCGCGAAGGCCTCCAGCGCACGATCGAGGACTCGGGCATCGAGCTTCTCGTCGGCGGCGGCTAGCGCTGAAGCGCCGTCCGCCAGGGGTCGCCCGCCGGTCGAGCAACCGATCCGTATGCGAGGGTGAGGTGTTGTGAGCAGAGAGATGGGATCCCGCCCCCCGGCCACATCGACTCCGCCTGCCCGCCGCGTGAGCGCCGCCCCGACCCCGCTCGCGCCGCGTCCTTCGCTCACGCGCGCCGTGCTGGCCGACCCGCCGCCGATCGTCGAGCTCCCCGACCACGACATCAGGCGCAAGCGCCCGCCGGTCCTCTCGTTCCTTCTCCGCATGTCGACGCTTCGCCGCCTCGGGCGCGTCGTCTCGCTGCTCGCCCTCGACTTCGGCGGCCTCGCGCTCGCGATCTTCACCGCCCTCGTCCTCAAGCAGGCAGTCCAGGGCCATGTCAACGCGACGACCGCCGCCCACGGCACGAAGCAGTTCCTGCCCTTCGCCTACCTCCTCACCGCCCTCCTGTTCGCGCGCTCGGGGCTCTACGCCGAGCGTGCCCAGCGTCCCGGCCTCTCGCGCATCGTCGGCTCGCTGTTCCAGGTCGCCTGCGTCGCGCTCGTCTTCGCGGTCGTCAGCGGCGAACACTTCTCCAGCTACTACCTCTTCTACGGCTCGCTCGCCTTCGCGCTCTTCTTCATCTCCTCTCTGCGTGCCGCCTATGAACAGCTGACCGCGATCCTGCTGCGCGCCGCCGGCTACCAGCGACGGGCGATCCTCGTCGGCCGCGGCAAGCACATCGGCGACGTCGCGCACGCGCTGGCCGACGCCCCGCACTCGCCGATCGAAGTTGTCGGCTACCTCTCGCCCAATCCGCTGCCCGCCAACGGCGTCACCCCACTCGGCGCGCTCGGCGATCTCGAGCGCGTGCTCGCGACCGCCCGGGTCGACGAGGTCATCATCGCCGACCCCGACTTCCCCAAGTTAGAGGCCGTCGAGCTCGTCGAGCAGTGTCACCGCCGTGGCATCCGTGTGCGCCTGGCGCCGTCGACCATGGAGATCCTGATTCACCGCGCCGAGTTCGTCCCCGGCCAGTCGGTGCCCCTGTTCGAACTCGGGCCGCCCGTCTTCGAGGGCGTCGACTTCGCCCTCAAGCGCACGTTCGACATCCTCGGGGCGACGTTCTTCCTGATCCTGCTCAGCCCGCTGCTGATCGCGATCACGCTCGCCGTATGGGTGACCTCGCGCGGGCCGATCGTCTATCGCTCTGTGCGCCGCGGCATCGGCCAGCGACCGTTCGACTGCCTCAAGTTCCGCACCATGCACACCGACGCCGAGGAGCGCCACGCAGACCTCGAAGACCTCAACGAGGCCTCGGGAGCCCTCTTCAAGATCCGCGACGATCCCCGCCTCACGCCGGTCGGGCGTTTCCTGCGGCGCTTCTCGCTCGACGAGCTGCCCCAGCTCGTGAACGTCCTGCGTGGCGACATGTCGCTCGTCGGCCCCCGCCCGCTGCCCGAGCGCGACTACGAGATGCTCGAAGACTGGCACCGCAAGCGCTACCTCGTGCTCCCCGGCATCACCGGCCTTTGGCAGGTCTCCGGCCGCTCGGAGCTCGACTTCGACGACCTCGTGCACCTCGACTTCATCTACCTCGAGCGCTGGTCGCTCGCGCTCGACCTCACGATCCTCCTCAAGACGATCCCGGCCGTGTTCTCGCGGCGCGGCGCTTACTGAAAGCCCTTCAGGCGCAGGCCATCGCCCCGGCGTAGACCTTCCAGGTCGCGCGGCCGGCGTCCTGCCAGGTCCAGGCGCCCGGGGTGGGGGCGGGTCGCCGGGCGTCCTGGGCGGCATCGACGAGCGCGTCCATGTCACCGGGCTCGACGAACGTGGCGCGCTCGCCGAGGACCTCGCGCAGGGCGGGCACGTCGCAGGCCACCACAGGCGTGCCGCAGGCGAGCGCCTCGACGGCCGAGAGTCCGAACCCGGCATCCTCAGAGGGCAGCACGAGCGCGTGAGCGCCGCTGTAGATCGCCGCGAGGTCTTCGTCTGAGACCTGGCCCGTGAGGATGACGTCGGGCAGCTCGTGGGCCCATGGGCGGGTCGGGCCGACGAGCACGAGCGGCAGCTCGCGGCGGGCGGCGGCGAGCTTGGCAATCTGCCTCGTGGGGTCGGGATGCTGCAGTCCGCCGACCCAGATCAGGTAGTTCTCGGGGAGCTCCAGGCGCGCCTTGACGGCCTCGATCTCTCCCGCCTCGCGCGGATACATCGAGGCGTCGGCCGCGTCGGGGATGACCGACACGCGGTCGCGGTCGAGGCGCAGGTGGGTGACCGCGTCTTCCCTGACCGCCTCGGTCGGCACGATCACCCGCAGCGCCCTCTGGACGGCCAGGTGGCGCAGCCGCAGGCTCGTGCGCAGGCGCTCGCTTCGGCGCTTGAGCGCCGCCAGGTCGTGGATCGTGACCACCATCGGGCAGGGGCTGTGGAGCATCGCGCCGCCCATCCACGGCGAATGGAAGACATCCGGCCTGCGCGAGCGGACCGTCGCCGAAGGGTGCGGCGTCTCGAGCAGCTCGTCGTGCTCGGCGCCGGTCTCCCGGAGGGCCCTCGAGAGCGAGCGCGAGTAGCGCCCGACGCCGTTTGGATCGGACTTCGGCCGGCTGTCGAATGCAACCTTCATGGCCGCTCCGTAACCTTGATGTCAACCCTTGAGCGGCACATAGGGCGAACATATTGTCTTTGCTCAGCGTTGGATAGGGATGACAGCTTCGCTGCACGCGTCGAGCGTCTTTTCGCCCGATGCGGCGTCGCGGAGCGCTCACGGCTAGCCTTGGCCGATGGCCGCGCGCGAGCGCCACGAGTCGCTCTGGAGGTCCGTCCCGGCCGGCCTCGAGCCGTCGGACTTCGCACTGCGGCGCGACTTCCTGCTCGCCCGCGTCGCACCCGGCGAGCGGGTTCTCGACGTCGGCTGCGGCGAGGGCCGCTTCACCTCCGAGCTTCGGCTGGCGGGCGCGCAGGCCGTCGGCATCGACGTCGCCGAGGAGCCGCTCGAGCGGGCTCGCAGCCGCGACGGCCTGCTCGACGTGCGATTGATCGATGAGGCGGGCGACTGGCCGCTGGAGGACTCGAGCTTCGACGTCGCCTGGGCGGGCGAGGTGATCGAGCACGTCGCCGACACAGCCGCGTGGCTCTCGGAGCTTCGCCGCGTGCTGCGCTCCGGTGGGCGGCTGCTGCTCAGCACGCCCGCCAACGGGCGTGGGCGCCTGCTCGGCCTGGCCGCCTCACGACGCGCCTTCGCGGCCCATTTCGACCCGCTCGCCGACCACCTGCGCTTCTACGGCCGCGAGACGCTCACCCGACTGATCGAGGACTTCGGCTTCGACAGCGTCGAGATCGACGCTGTCGCGGGGCCGCCCTGGGCGCGCCGGGTCCTGCTGCTCAGTGCCGTGCGCTCCCGCTTCTGATTCGGGCATGAGCCTTGCCCGAGGCGCGGAGCGCCTGGATGTAGTCGTTGTAGATCTCGATCGATTCGCCGTTCGGGCTCGGTCCGCCGATCTCTTCTGGCGCGATCGACTCGGGGTTCAGGTAGATCGCCGCATCGAGCTCGCCGAGCGCCTCCTTCGGGTTGGCGCTCAGGTCGAAGCGCCCGAGTTCGAGCCACGGCTGCGGGTTGGACGGCTGCAGACGCACGGCCCTGCCGAGCGTTGCTCTCGCTGCCGCCGCCTGGCCGCTCGTGTTCTCGACGTTGGCGAGCGTGAAGAGCGCTTCGGCCGACAGCGGGTCGCGGGAGACGGCGGCTTCGGCCGCGGTGCGTGCGCCGGGCGGATTGGCGGCCAGGAGCGCGAGAGCCTGCTGACGGGAGTCTTCGGAGCGCTGCGGCTGCCACTGCGTCCACGCCGCCAGCAGCGCGCCCGCAACGACGGCCGCGGCGAGGATCGCCCGCGTGCGGCTCGGCGCGGGCGGCGGCCACCGTCGCACGAGCGCGACGGCTTCCCCGTCGGGCGCGAGCGGCCCACGCCCCGCCAGCCAGCCGGCGCACAGCAGCGCCACGCAGGCGTTGCCCGGGACATACCACGTCCAGTCGATCAGCGAGTGCATGCCGAAGACCACGACCAGGCAGAGCATGCTCAGCAGGCCCACCCGCTCGGGCGTGTAGGGGAGGGCGACGGCCCGCCATCCGAGTGCGCGCTCGCCACGGGGGCGCCGCCACGCCGCCCAGCTCGACCAGCCGCGGTTGAACGGATGGGTCGCGCGTCCGGCTGCCGCCATCCAGCTCGCCAGCAGGGCGAGCGCGACGAGCAGCCCGACCAGGCCGAGGTCGGCGAGTGTTTGGACGAGGAAGCCGTGCGCGTGCCTGACATTGAGCGTCTCGGTCCGGTAGCGGAGATGGGCCGTCGCGTAGCCTTCGGCGCCCGAGCCGAGCGCCGGGTGGGCTTCGAAGACCTGGAGTGCCTCCTTCCAGTACCTCGCCCTCACGCTTGCCACCGCCGTCAGCCGGTCCGGCGTGTTGGACGGCGGTTTGGCGTTCGGGTTGGTCAGCGAGTCGAACGCATGCGAGACGCTCCCGGTCAGTCCGCGATGGCTGTGGGCGAGCGCTCCCACGAACGCGACGAGCCCCAATGCGATCAGCGCAAGCAACACGGCGCCGGCCTGACGGCGGGCGGCGAGGGTGGGCGCGCGCCTGCCGGTCACGAAGCCGATCCCCACCCCCACGATCGCCAGCACGAGCAGCATCGCGACGAGCAGGGCGCCGAGCTGGTGCCCGGCCGTCACCTGTTCGGCGAGGGGGACCTTTTCGGAGCTGAGCGCGTGCGTCGAGAAGTCCCACGCGCCGACCGCCGCCGCCCCGGCCCCGCCCAGGATCAGCACGCCCGCGCCGCGCAGGCGCAGGGGCACGATGCAGAACCACAGCACCGCTCCGACGGCGAAGGCCGCGAGCGCGCCGCGCGAGTAGGCGAGCACGAGCGTCAGCAGCAGCAGCCCCATCGCCGGATAGGCCAGCGCGCTCAGCAGCGCATGACCGGTGCGCCGCGCGCCGAGCCAGAGACAGCAGATCGCGCCCATCGCGGCCGTCAGGCCGATCGCGTTCCAGTAGCCGAACGGCTCCTCCAGGCGCGCATATGAGTTCGACGGAGCCAGCTTGCCGGGGAAGACCTTGGTGGCGAGCGCATACCCGCAGACGACGACCGCCGCCAGCGTCAGGCCGCCGAGGACCGCCGGCCAGCGCTCGGGGGCGATGCGCACCAGCGCGAGGCCGACCGCGAACACCGCGCTGTAGGCGAGCATCCGCCCGGCGTCGTGCCAGCTGCTGTCGGGCTGGACAGACCACACGACCGAGATGGCCGTCAGGAACGTGAAGGCCAGCAGCAGCCCGAGCGCCCAGCCGCCGTAGAGCCGGCGTCGCCCGGACGTGAGTGCCACACTCGCCGCGATCACCACTCCCGCCGCGAGCGTCAGGGCCATCTCGACCGTCGTCATCGATTCGAGGTTCAGGCCGCCTTTGGCGTAGAAGGTGATGAAGCACACGACCCCCGCCACCGCGAGCGTCGAGAGCCACAGCCCGAGCCCCCGTCGCGGACGGGGCGCCGGCGCCCACATGCGCGTCCCGCGTCCGTCTGTGGACTCCGGCGCAGGGCGCGCCGGAGTCGTCCACTCCTCAGTCGGAGCGGCGGTCACGGACACGATCGCGCACGTTGCCTACGAGGACGAGCAGCAGGCTCGCGAGCAGGAACAGAAGCATGAGGAGCAGGGGCGTCGGCAGCGAGCTGAAGGCCGAGGCGATGCTCGCGTGGATGACGCCCGGGTGGATGACCTGGCCGTCGAGGTTGACCGGCTGGGCGGCCGACCCGGCGCGCGCGATCGCCCGCTGCTCGGTGGGCGTGGCGGCGATCGCCGCAGTCGGCGCCGCCCCCGCGCCGCCGCCCCCGCTCGAGCCGCCTCTGCCGGCGGCCGCCGCGGCCTGCGCTTGGCGGATCATCTGCGAGCAGTCGGTGTACTCTTCGGTGTCCGCGCTCAGCTCTTTGAGCGCCCGCCCGTAGGCGGCCTGGCTGAAGCCGGCCAGCGACTGGCCTTGGGTGCAGCGCAAGATGATCGTTTCGCCGATGTCGGCCCCGGCGGTGCCGGGCGTCAACAGGGCGAGACACGCCAGCAGCGCCGACACGAGGGCCGCGTAGGAGCGCCTCGATCGGCTCTCTGTGCTCGAAGTTCTCATAGATCGACTTGCCAACGCTACCAACGGACGCGGGAGACCCCGACGGTTCCCAGGGCGCGCGAGAAGCCCTCGGCCCATGCGTCCTGCCCATAGGCCGCCACGTCCTCGCGGCCCCTGGCGCCCATCTGCGCGCGCATCGCACCGTCGCAGGCAAGGCCGCTCATCGCGCGGGCCAGCGCGCCGGCGTCGCCCGCGGGGACGATCAGCCCGTTGCTGCCGTCGCGCACGAGGCCACCGGCAGCCGCGCCCACGGCGTCGCTCGCGATCACGGCCAGTCCCCGGTTCATCGCCTCGTTGACTACCAGGCCCCAGGGCTCGCGAAACGTCGCGGTCGGGATCGACGGTACGACGAGCACCTCGGCGGCCGCGTACATCCTGCGCAGCTCCTGCGGCTCGACCGCGTCGAGACGTAGCACGCCCTCATCGCCCGCGCGTGCCGCCGTCCCGGCGCCGAGGAGGACGAGTGCCGCCCCGCCCGCCGCCAGGCCGCTGTGCCGCCACGCCTCGAGCAGGACCTCGACACCCTTCTCGCGATCGGGGCGCCCGACGAACAGGTAGCGCACGCGCTCCTGCGGGGGCCACGAGGGCGCGACGGGGGCGCCCGGCTCGGGGGAGCCCCAGAAGGCGTTGTCGACCGCCTGAGGCGCCACGTGGACGTTGCGGGCGCCGCGGGCGCGGACATAGGCGCTGACGTGCGGTCCGTAGGTGACGACCGCGTCGGCTGAGTGGTACAGGCGGCGCAGGGGCAGGTAGGTGAGGGCGTGAGCCGCGCTGCGCGGGTGCGCCCACAGCGAGGCCCAGAGGAGCAGCGGCACGCGAGCGCGCCGCGCGCCCGCCCAGGCCGCAAGCGGAGCCAGGCGCCCGCCGGTCGGGGACACGACGGCGCGGTATCGGCCGCTTCCCGCCAGCGAGAACAGCTCTCCCGGCCGAAGGCTGCGGTGGGGCACGGCGAGCGGCTCGGTGCGGTCGGGGCCGGCGTGGAGCGAGCGCCCGCCGAACAGCGCCAGCTCGATCCCCTCGAGCTCGTGCAGACGCTCGAAGCCGCCCACCCGGTAGGCGGGGACGTGGCCGGTGGCGAACAGGACGGGCTTCACCGGATGACGTGCTCGTACGCCGCCAGCGTCTGGGTGCCGCAGCGCTCCCAGGTGAACTGGGCCGCGACCGTCGCACGTGCGCGCTGGGCTGCCTCGCGCAGACGCTGGGGGTCGGACAGGAGCTCGTCGATGCGCTGGGTGAGACGCTCGATATCTCCGGGTGGCACGAGCAGGAAGCCGTCGCCTGCGGCGGCGATCTCCTCGGGACCGGGCTCGCCGCGACAGCCGATCGCGGGCAGACCGGCCGCCATCGCCTCGACGTAGGCCACGCCAAAGGCCTCGTCGGTCGAGGGCATCACGAACAGCGTGCACCGACGCGAGCGCTCCAGCGCCTCGTCGGGGTCGAGCTGGCCGAGGAAGTCGACCCGGTCGGCGACCCCCAGGCGGGCGGCGAGGCCTTCGAGCGCGACCCGCTCGGGCCCGTCGCCGATGATCGCGTAGCGAAGCGTCGGGTGGCGATGGCCGAGCACCGAGACGGCGCGCAGGACGTCGCCGTGGCGCTTGCGGGCGATCAGGTGGGCGACGGTCACGAGGGTCGGCGGGCCCTGCCCGCGGCCATGTCCGTGGCTCTTGGCTGGGGGAAGGTTCGCGCCGAGGTGGACGACCCGTGTCTCCCCGGCGCCGTGGGCCCGGGCGAGGTCGGCGACGCCCTCGCTGTTGGCCACCACCAGGCGGGCCGCGCCGAGGCCGCGCGCGACGGCCGCGGCGCCGGCCGGACCGAGGCCGGCCGTGTGGAACACGTCTCCGCCGTGCACCGAGACGATCATCGGCCGGGCGATGCGGGCGCGGCGGACCGCGTCACCCGCGGGGACGGCGTTGTGGGCGTGGATGAGGTCGAAGGGAAACGTGCGCGCGAGGTGGCGAAGGGCGATCGCGAGGGGCGCGGCGGCCCATGCCCCCCAGCTCGGATAGTGGCCCGAGCGCGGGGGCGAGACGTAGGGGACGTACGTCACTGCAATGCCGTCTCGGAGCTGGCTCAGCGGCTCGCGTGCGCGCTCGGCCAGCGCCGTCACCGCGGCGGCCGGGCCCGACGCGAGCGAGGCGCGCGGCGGGACGAGCCGGTTGAGCACGAGCACCCTCACCTCGGCGCCGGCGTCGCGCGCGGCGATCGCCTGGCGGTGCGCCCAGATGCCCAGCACCGGGTCGTGGCGGCTCGGATAGAACTCGGCCACGACCGCCACGCGCGGGCGGCCTGCTCGCGGGCCGCTCACCAGCGCCGGTGGGTCGTCAGAGTGCGTTCGGCCTCGGCCGCCGTCACATAGGGACGCGAGGCGAGGAACAGGCGTGCCTCCTCGACGGCCTCGCGGCGCCCGTAGGCGGCCGCCGCGGGGGCGGCACGGTGGCGCACGGCGACCGCGTCGGTCACACCGCAGCGCCAGCCGTTGCGCCGGGCGAGGGCGGCCCAGTGGAGGTCAAGACCCCAGCCCATCCGCAGCGGCGGAAACGGCAGCAGCTCACCGAACGTGACCGCCGCGAACGCCGTCACGGGGCCGATCTCGACAAAGCTCGTCTCGCGCACCGCGCTCGCCCGGCGCCGGCGCGTGACCGCCCAGGCGGCATGCGAGTCGAGCCGGTGGGCGGGCTGGGCGAGCGCCAGCGAGAAGCGCTCGCAGAGGAAGACGAAGCGGTCGAGGAAGCCGCGTGGGAGCTCGATGTCGTCGTCGACGAGCAGCAGCCAGTCGTGGCCCTCGGCCGGGTGCTCGTCGAGCAGCAGGTTGAGGTTCTCGAACTTCCCTCCCCGGCCCGGAGGGCAGGTGTGCAGCTCGACGGCGTGGCGGGAGCGCGACAGCTCCGCGGCGATCGCGTCGGCCATCGGCGCGTTCTCGGGGCGCCGGACGCCGAGCGCCAGCACGCTGCGCCGGGGCGGCCAGGCTGCGGCCGCCCTCGCGAGGCGCGTCCCACTTCCACTCAACAGCTGCCACCCGTCGACGGCTCGGTCGGTGGCGCCACGGCGCACGGCATCGAGACCGCCGACGGTGCCGCTCGCCCCCGAGAGGAAGTCCTCGGCCTCGCCGTGGAGCAGGTCGGGCGGGTCGGTGCTCGCACCCGAGAGGCGTTCATGCAGGCCTTCGCGCAGCCTGCCAGCGCTGTGCGCGACGCTCGTCAGACCGGCCGGGCAGCGCCTTCGCACGACGTGCGCGCCGCAGCGGGCGAGGGTCCGCACCTCGCCGCCGAGCGACGGCGCGCGACCGCGCCTCGCATCGAAGCGCCGGGCGGCCCGGCCGCGGGCGTGCGCGCCGCGCGAAAGCGCGGCCAGGCGCGCGTCGGCTCCGGCGCGGCGGTGCTCGACGCCGGCCTCGGCGACGTAGAGCACGCGGGCACCCGGGTCGAGGGCGCGCAGCCGTTCCTGCCACTCCTGCTCGTCGCCGCCGTGCTCGAGTGAGACGTCGAAGGGCCCGATCCGCTCCAGGGCGCTGCGTCTGATCGCCATGTTGGCGCCCCACGCAAAGCTCGTGTCGGTGTCGTGCTCGCCAAGCTCGAGGGTCGTGATCGGCGGTCCCTCGCGGCCGCACGAGCGCGGCGCGGGGCCCTCCAGACGCGCGGTGATCGGCCCGGTGAAGACGTCGACGTCGGGATGCTCGGCGGCCGCCCGAAGCAATGCTCCGAGCCACGGCTCGGGTGCGCGGATGTCGTCGTCGAGGAACACCACCAGCTCCCCGGTCGAGCGCTCGACGCCCGTGTTGCGGGCCACGTTGAGGCCCAGCGGCTCGGGATGGGGCTCGTAGCGGGCGCCGTAGCGCGCTGCCAGGGCGGCCGCTGCGGGAGAGGCGCCGGCGTCGTCGATCACGAGGATCTCGGCGCCCTCACGGTCGGCCGCGTCGGCGATAGATGCGAGCGCGACCTCCAGGTAGGGCAGTCGGGAGCGGGTCGGGATGACGATCGAGGCGGGCTTCACGTGTCAGACAGTCTAGGTTTGCGCCCGTCGCCGCCAATACGCTGAGCGCGGATGATCCTGTTCCTGCACAACCGCTACCGCACGAGCGGCGGCGAGGAGCGCGTGGTCGAGGACCTGCGCTGGCTCGTCGGCGAGCACCTCGGCGAGGCCTCCGAGCTGCTCGACCGCGACTCCGCTCGCCTCGGCCGTGCGACCGCCGCCGCCGGCCTGTTGCGCGGGGGCCTGCACCCGGACGAGGTCGCACGGGCGGTACGCGCGAGCGGCGCGCGCGTCGTCCACGCCCACAACCTCCACCCCTCCCTCGGCTGGCGCGCGCTCGCGGCGGCACGCGCCGAGGGTGCGCGGGTCGTGCTCCACCTGCACCAGTACCGGCTCGTGTGCGCGATCGGCGTCTGCTTCACCGACGGCGCCGAGTGCACGCGCTGCCACGGGCGCGACACCCGTCCGGGCGTGCGCCTCAACTGTCGCGGCAGCGTGCCCGAGTCGCTCGCCTACGGCGCCGCCCTGGCCCTGTGGCAGCGCCGCCTCCTCGAGCAGGCCGACGCGATCCTCGTACCCAGCGTCTTCGCGCGCGAGCGCCTCCGCGCGCTGGGGGCGCCGCTGCCGTGGGAGCGCGTCAGCGTGATCGCCCCGCCAGTGCGGGTCGCGCTCGACGGCCCGGCTGCCGAGGCCCCGGCGGGCGGGCACGCGCTGCTCGTGGCCCGCCTGGCGGCCGAGAAGGGCGTGGGCGTGGCGATCGACGCCTGCCGCCTGGCGGGGGTGGCGCTGGTGATCGCCGGCGACGGGCCCGAGCGCGAGGCGCTGCAGCGGCGCGCCGGGGCCGGCGCGGTCCGCTTCGCGGGCCGCGTCGATGACGCCGAGCTCGCCACCCTGCGGGCGGGCGCCTCGATCGCGCTCGCGCCGTCGCTGTCGGCCGAGACGTTCGGCGCGTCGGTGGCCGAGGCGATGGCCGCCGGGCTGCCTGTCGCGGCGAGCCGCGTGGGGGCTCTGCCGGAGCTGCTCGAGGACGACGCGCTGGTGGCGCCCGGCGACCCGGTGGAGCTGGCCGCCGCGATCGAGCGGCTCGCGGGCGACCGTGCGGCGGGGGCTCGCGGGCGGGTGCGGATCGCCGAGCTGTGCGCGCCGGAGCGCGTCGCGGAGTCGCTCGCCGCCGTCTACGACGGGCGCGAGTGCGCGCCGTCGAGGTCATAAGCTGCGGCCGTGTCCACCTCGCCCCACGCGCTCATAACCGGCATCAGCGGACAGGACGGCTCGTTCCTGGCCGAGCTGCTGCTCGAGAAGGGGTACACGGTCACCGGTCTCTGCAGGGCGCCCGCATCGGCGCCGCTCGGGTGCAGCGAGCACCTGCGCGAGCGGATCGAGTTGATCGAGGGCGAGCTGCTCGAGCCCGACACGCTGAGGGCGGCGATCGTGCGGACGCGCCCCGATGAGATCTATCACCTCGCCGGACCGTCGTTCGTCCCTGCCTCCTGGGAGCGCCCGGCCGAGACGATTCGGGCGATCGTCGGCTCGTGCGCGTCGATCCTCGAAGCCGTCCGCGACGAGGGCGCCGATGCGCGCGTGTTCGTGTCGGCCTCGGGTGCGATGTTCGGGGCGGCACCCGAGAGCCCGCAGCGCGAGGACACGGTCTGCCGGCCGACCACGCCCTATGCGGTCGCCAAGCTCGCCGCCCATCAGCTCGTCGGCCTGATGCGCGCGCACGACGGGTTGTTCGCCTGCTCGGGCATCGTCTTCAACCACGAGTCCGAGCGCAGGCCCGAGCACTTCGTGACCAGGAGGATCACCCGCGGCGTTGCCGCGATCTCACTCGGCTTGCAGGACGAGCTGACGCTCGGCTCGCTCGAGGCGATCCGCGACTGGTCGTTCGCCGGGGACATCATGCGCGGCGCGTGGATGATGCTCCAGCGGGACACGGCCGAGGACTACGTCCTCGCCAGCGGCATCCCGCACACCGTCGCCGAGCTCGCGCGGACGGCGTTCGCCTGCGCGGGGCTCGACGCCGAGAGCCATCTGCGTGTGGACCCATCGCTCGTCCGGGTCGAGGAGAGCACGCCGAGCGTCGGCGACCCGACGAGGGCCCGCGAGCGTCTCGCGTGGCGCCCGGAGGTCGACTTCGAGGCGCTCGTCAAGCGCATGCTCGACGCGGATCTGCGCGAGCTGCGAGCGGGCGCGGCACCGCGCTGAGGTCCCCGCCGAGCCGACCGGCGCCTATGCACGCGCTCAGGGCCCGTCCCTGCCAGGCCCTAGACTGGCGGCCTGGATGACCACCGTGGGCGTCATCGGGCTGGGCTATGTCGGCTTGCCGCTGGCGGTCGCGTTCGCCCGGGAGGGCTGCGAGGTGATCGCCGTCGACGTCGACGCGCGCAAGGTCGAGGCGATCGATGCCGGGCGCTCCTACATCGAGGACGTATCCGACGAGGCCCTCGGCGCGGTCGCCGGACGCATCCGCGCGAGCACCCGCTACGCCGACCTGGCCGAGGCCGACGCGGTCCTCATCTGCGTGCCGACCCCGCTCACCCGCAACCGCGAGCCGGACCTGGGGCCGCTGATCGAATCCACACGCGCGCTCGCAGGCGTGCTGCGAGCCGACCAGCTGGTCGTGCTCGAGTCGACGACCTATCCGGGCACGACCCGCGAGCGGGTCGCACCGTTGTTGGAGGAGTCGGGCCTGGCGGCCGGCCGCGACTTCCACCTCGCCTTCTCTCCCGAGCGCGTCGATCCGGGCCGGACCGACTTCACGCTGCGCAACACGCCCAAGGTCCTGGGCGGCCTGACCGAGGCATGCGCCGAGCGGGCCGAGGCGCTCTACGGGCTCGTGTGCGACCAGGTCCTTCGGGTCTCGACGCCCGAGGCGGCCGAGCTGACGAAGCTGCTCGAGAACATCTTCCGCTCGGTCAACATCGCCCTCGTCAACGAGCTGGCGATGCTCACCGATCGCATGGGCATCGACATCTGGGAGGTGGTCGATGCGGCCGCGACCAAGCCGTACGGGTTCATGCGCTTCGAGCCGGGACCGGGGATGGGCGGGCACTGCCTGCCGGTCGACCCCTTCTACCTGAGCTGGCGGGCGCGTGAGTTCGACATGGCGACCGAGTTCATAGAGCTCGCCGGCAAGGTCAACCAGCAGATGCCCTACCACTGCGTGGCCAAGGCCCAGCGGGCGCTCAACGACCGCGGCATGTCGGTCAAAGGAGCCCGCGTGGCGGTCATCGGCGTGAGCTACAAGCCCGGTGTGGGCGACGTCCGCGAGTCGCCGGCCCTGAAGATCATGGAGCTCCTGAGCGGCCTCGGAGCCGAGGTGATCTACCACGATCCCCATGTCCCCAGCCTGCCCGAGTCGGGCCTACAGAGCACCCCGCTCGAGCAGGCCCTCGCCGACGCCGATCTCGCCCTGATCGTGACCGCCCACCCGGGCGTCGACCACGACCTGATCGCCAGGCGCGCCCGGCTGGTCGTCGACCTGCGCGGCGTCACGCGCGCCTCGAACGCCGCCGACGTCGTCCGGCTGTGAGCGCCGGGGTGCAGGACAACCCGCCGGGCGCTCGCGGGCCGCTGCTGGGCTCTGGGGTGAGCATCGCCGACGGGGTCTCCTTCGGCTCCCATGTCGTCGTCCACGACGGCACCGTGATCGGCGAGGGCTGCACGATCGAGGATCACGCCGTCCTCGGCAAGCGCCCGCGTCTGGCGCGCCATTCACGCGCGGTCGGTGATGTCGGCCCGCTGCACCTCGCTGCGGGGGTGAGCATCGGCACGGGGACCGTCGTCTTCGCCGGCGCGAGCATCGCGGCCGGCGCGATCGTCGGCGACCAGGCATTCGTGCGCGAGCGCGCCTCGATCGGCGAGCGCTCGGTGATCGGCCGCGGGAGTGCCGTCGACAACGACGTCAGCGTGGGCGCCCGCGTGAGGGTCCAGAGCAGCGTCTACCTGACCGCCTACACGCTCGTCGAGGACGACGTGTTCATCGGCCCGGGGGCGATCACGACGAACGACGACACGATGGGCCGCCACCCCGTCGAGGTCCGTGCCCGTGGCGCGATCCTCAGGCGCGCATGCCGGGTCGGCGGCGGAGCGGTCCTCACGCCCGGCGTGGAGATCGGCGAGGAGGCGTTCGTGGCGGCCGGTGCGGTGGTCACCCGCGACGTGCCCGCGCGGGCGCTCGTGATGGGCGTGCCCGCGCGGGTCGTCCGCGAGGTCGCCGATGAGGAGCTGCTGGAGCGCTGGCGCTAGCGGCGCCCGGCGCGCAGGGTGAGCGTCGCCTGGGTCGTGTGGGTCGCGCCGGCGGGGTCGCGCGCGACGATCGTGGCCCGCGAGGGG
>Ga0207927_1000627_pt1 | contig 14977 bp, 16 predicted proteins | sample NGESurdeep072012_2_FD_184456 | JGI IMG/M metagenome (GOLD analysis project Ga0207927, IMG submission 184456) | Arctic peat soil microbial communities from Barrow, Alaska - NGEE Surface sample 210-2 deep-072012 (SPAdes) | ecosystem: Environmental > Terrestrial > Soil > Wetlands > Peat ... | reverse complement strand
CGTGGTCTCGAACCCGATGGCGAAGAAAATCACCTCGCGGTCTGGATTGGCGTCGGCTAGTTTGATCGCGTCGATCGTGGAATAGACCATCCGAATATCCGCGCCGTCCGCCTTGGTTTTCATGAGGCTCTGACCTTTGGAGCCGGGCACCCGCAGCATGTCGCCGTAGGAGGCGAGGATTACGCCGTCGCGCTTGGCAAGACGGATCGCCATATCGAGCCGGCCGGTGGGCAGGACGCAAACCGGACAGCCGGGGCCGTGGACCATCTCTATATTCGCGGGTAGCAGATCCTCGAGGCCGTACCGGAAGATCGCGTGAGTGTGGCCGCCGCAGAATTCCATGAGGCGATAGCGGCGATCGGTGTTCGCCTCGCGATGGATTGATGCGGCGAGGCGGCGGGCGGTCTCGGAGTCCCGGTATTCGTCGAGGTGCTTCATGGCGGCGCCTCGGTCGCCTCTCCGGCCGCCGAAAATTCCGCTATCGCGTCCGAGCCTTCCGCCGCCAGCAATGCCAGCGTGCGCTCAGCTTCCGCCTCGTCGATCTTGGCGAGCGCATAGCCGACGTGGAGCACGACGTAGTCTCCTAGCTTCGGATCGTCGATGAGCGCGATCGAGACTTCCTTGATGATGCCGCCAAGCGATACCTTGGCGGTCTCCGGTCCGGTCAGCGCAACGATCTTTACTGGAAGTGCGTGGCACATGATGCCGTTTCTCCTGCTGTCCAGCCACTCATGAGCGTCGATGCAGCTACAAAGGCCTGGCCGAGCGACAACCCGCCGTCGTTCGGTGGCACGGCGCGGGCGACCAAAGGCTCGATCCCTCGCGCGCCGAGTCCCTCGACGAGACCTTCGGTGAGTACCTTGTTGAGGAAGCAGCCGCCGCTGAGCGCCACTGCGCGCAGGCCGCGCGCCGAAGCGGCTGCTGCGGCCCATTCGACGAGGGCGGCGACGAGTGTGCCGTGAAACAGCGCCGCACCGGCCGCCGGCTCAAGACCATCGGCAAGCCGGCCGAGAAGCGGCAGAAAATCGAGCACGCCGTCATCGATCCGCCAGCCGTCGGCCAGCACGGCCGTCTCGGTCGCGAGCCCTTCGAGTCGCATCGCCGCTTCACCCTCGAAGGCCTGGCGGCGCGACACGCCGAGCAGTCCCGCCGCAGCATCGAACAGGCGTCCTGCTGAGGTGGTCGGTTCGCACGCTATTCCATTTGCCAGCATGCCTCGGACCGAGCGAGCCAATGGTTCATCCGCAAAACGCCGCTCGATATCCTCCCCACGGCCCAGCGCATGCAGCGCGGCAGCCGCCATCCGCCACGGCTCGCGTGCGGCACGGTCGCCGCCCGGCGCCGGTAATGGCGCCAGATGGCCGAGCCGCTCGAAATGCTCGCCGTCGGCGCAGAGCAATTCGCCGCCCCAGGCGCCGCCATCGGAACCGAGCCCGAAGCCGTCGAGGGAAAGCCCCAGCAGCGGCCCCTCGATATGATGCTCGGCCGCAAGTGCGGCGACATGCGCATGATGGTGCTGCACCGCAATCACCGGCGGCCCGAGCTGATTGGCGAGCCGCGAGGTCGGAAAATCCGGATGAAGATCGCAGGCAATTGCCGCAGGCTCGACCTCGAGGATTGACAGCATGTGACGGAGGGTTTCCTCGAGGAATGCGACGGCCGCCGGCGTATCGAGATCGCCGACATGTTGCGAGACAAACGCTTCGCGGCCGCGCGTGACCGTCACCGTTGCCTTGAGCTGGGCCCCCAGCGCGACGACGCTCGGAACCTCGTGCGCCAGACGGATCGGCGTCGGCGTAAAGCCCCGCCCGCGGCGCAGAAAGGCGGGCGCTCCGGCTACGACGCGAACCACACTGTCGTCGGCGCGCGTCACGATCGCACGATTATGATCGGCGACCGCGTCGGCGATACCGGCGAGGCGGCTCCGCGCGTCGGTTCCGTCGATCACGATCGGTTCGCCGGCAACGTTGGCCGAAGTCGCGACCAGTGCGAGATCGGTGGCGGTGGAAAGCCAGTCGAGGCCAGCGGGACGCCCAAGCAGTTCCCAGATGACCAGCCAGTGCAGTGGTGTGTAGGGCAGGAACAATCCGACGGTCGGTAGTCCGTTGGAGATGCCTTGTGCAAGCCGTGCTTCGCCGCGCGCCGGTACGATGACGATCGGCCGCTCACGACCCGCGAGCAGCCGCGCTGAGATGTCGTCGAGCGCCGCGAGGCGACAAGCCGTCGCAAGGTTTCCCACCATGACTGCAAATGGTTTGCTGTCGCGGCGCTTGCGGAGACGCAGTCGCTCTACGGTGTCTTCGCGGTGCGCGTCGCAGACGAGATGGAATCCGCCGAGGCCCTTGAGCGCCACGATCTGGCCGTCGCGGATGCGGGCGCCGATCTCGTCAAGCGGGGTGTCGATTTGCGGGCCGCAGGCCGGGCAGCATGTGGTCTCCGCATGGAAGCGCCGGTCGGCGGGATCGGCGTATTCGGCCGCGCAGGCATCGCACAAAGGAAATTCCGCCAGCGCTGTCGCGGGGCGGTCGTATGGCAAACGCCGCGTCACGGTGAAACGCGGCCCGCATTGCGTGCAAGTGATGAACGGATAGAGATAGCGGCGGTTGGACGGATCGAACAGCTCGGCAAGGCAGGCCTCACAAACCGCCACGTCGGGCGTGATCGCGGTCCGCGCTGGGCCGTTCTGCTCGCTGTCACGAATGACGAAATCGCTCTCGCCTGCAACGAGCGGACGCAGCTCGGATTCGACACCGTCGATCCGGGCGAGCGGCGGCGCCTGCGCGACGAGGTTGTCGATGAAAGCGTCAACCTCGCCCTGCACCTCGATCAACACGCCATCCTGGTCGTTCAATGCGAAGCCGGTAAGATCGTTGTGTATCGCCAGCCGCCAGACATGCGGGCGGAAGCCGACCCCCTGTACGAGACCGCGGATGCGCAGACGCAGGCGACGCGTGGCAACGGCAGCAGCGCTATGACCGATGTCGAACTCCACGCGCTCGTCCATGCGCAATCTCCTGCTCGTTCCCTAGTCCGTGGCGAGGCGGAGCGCCCGCGCGGTCTCAAGCCAGTGGATCCAGCGATCCATGCCTTCTCCGCTCTTCGCCGAGAGCTTCAACACGCCGATCGTGGGATTGATCCGCCGCGCATTCTCGATCAGGCGATCGATGTCGATGTCGAGATGCGGCAGCAGGTCGGTCTTGGTCACGACCATCAATGCGGAGGCTGCAAACATGCCGGAATATTTCAGCGGCTTGTCCTCGCCCTCGGTCACCGACACGATGACCACCTTGTAGGCCTCGCCGAGATCGAAGCCGGCCGGACACACGAGGTTGCCGACATTTTCGATGAACAGGATGCCGTTCGCCGGTGTTCCAAGCCGGGCCATGGCAGTGCGCACCAGATCGGCGTCGAGATGGCAACCCCTGCCGGTGTTGATCTGGATCGCCGGCACTCCGGTTGCCCGGATGCGGTCGGCGTCGGCGGTGGTTTCCTGATCACCTTCGATCACGGCAAGCCGATACTTGTCGCCGATCCGCTTGAGCGTCTCCACCAACAGCGCCGTCTTGCCCGAACCGGGGCTGGAGACCAGGTTGAGCGCGAGAGTTTTTGCGGCTTGCAAAGCGCGCCTGTTTTCCGCCGCGACGGCATCATTTCTGGCGAGAATATCCCGCTCGACGCTCAAGAGGCGTGTTTCGCCGGCAGCAGCATCGTCGTCCCGCGTGTGTTGGTGCGATGACGCATACGCGCGCTCATGGCTGTGCGAATGCGAGTGGGTGGTGCCGTCTGGATGCGTGTGGCTGTGTTCGTGTCCATGCGCGTGGTCGTGTCCATGCTCGTGGCTATGGTCGTGATCAGCATGTTCGTGCGCTCCGGCCGTGCCGTCGGTATGACTGTGGACCTGCCCACCTACATTCTGATGCAAATGGTCGTGATGTCCCTCCATGCTGCCTGCATGCAGTCCGACAATGCTGTGAGGATGATCGTGTGCCTGGTGAAGATGCAGATCCTCGACCCGCTTCTCGCCCTGGCCGCAGCCGCAGGTGCCGCACATCAGACGACCTCCATCTCTTTAAGGCGCATTTCATCTCCGCCCTGAACCAAAAGCTTGACGCCACCGCAGCGGGGACACGGCGCTCCGCGCGCCGCGATCGCCACAGAGGATTCGCAATCGAGGCAATAGGCGGTGCCCTCGGGCTCCTGAATTTCCACCTTGGCGCCCTCGGCCGGCCCGCCTAGTGCCGCCGCATCGACCGCAAAACGCAGCGCATGGGTGTCAACGTGGGAGAGCGCGCCGATCTCGATCACGAGGCGAGTGACCCGGCGGGCGCGCGCGGCCACGGCCTGCTCGTGGACGAGACTGATCAGCGCGGTCGCGAGCGAGATCTCATGCATGAAGCGCAATCTCCTCATTCGTCGGCGATCGATGGTCGGGCGACGCCTCGATCCTGAACTGCACGCAGGGATCGAAGCTCGCGGCGAGCAGTCGGGCGGCGAGCACCGGGTCCGGGACTCTGGGCGCGGCATCGAGCGCGGCCACGAACGGTCCGTTCGGATGAAAATTCCACTCGGTTGGCGCGACGCTGCACAGCATCCGCACGCGGCCATCGGCGGCCTCGACGACATAGGCGAGGGGACCGCGCGCCGTCTCGACGACGCCGGCGCCGCGTCCCAGTCGAGTAGCATCGAACTCGATCGGATCATCGTTCGCGAGTCCATCGAGCGCGCGACAAAGACGCCCAGCAACCACCGGAGCATCGAGAGCCGCGGCCAGAAGCCGCGTCGCGAGCGTCGCGCCCCAGTGCGCAACGGCGTCGGCAACCAGCGGATGTCGCTGCGCTGCGAGCGGGCCGACTTCGGCCGGAGTGCCGTCGAGGGTCGGTGCATCGCCGAAACGAGGCTCTGTCGTGAGCCGGGCCGCGAACCAGGTTGCGTCCATCGACGGCAGCAGCGGCCGATCATGATGGCCATAGTCCGCCAGCACGCCGGTGCGTGCGACATTGATCAAACGCGCCGGGATACTGGTGCCGCCCTGCAACGAGGACTCCAAGTTACTCCAGGTCAGCGCCGGATCGGCCGCTTCCGGAAACAGCTCGACAAGCATGCGGGCGAGTTCGGACATGCTTTGGCGGAGATTACCGCGGTCCGGCCGCAGCCTAGCTCCGCCGATCCGCGCCCACGCACTGTGTTCCGCGATGGTGCTTACGGCAGTGGCGGCGCGACGGATATCCGCGCAGGCACGCACTTCGGGCGAATCGCCGAGAAGCGGTGGCCAATCCATCAGTATCCGCCATCCCAATGCGGCGCCATGTTCGGCAAGCAGCATCAATTCCCGGAAAACGAGCTGGGCCGGCGACACTTCGATTCCCAAGGCCGCCTCAATCGCTGCAAGACCGGCGACCGCGTGCGCCGTGCCGCACAGCGAAAAAAGCCTCGAAAGGAGCTGCGGGACGTCCCGTACGGGCTGCGCCGCCAGGGCGCCGGTAATGCCGCTGGCACGAGTCGTAGCCAAGCGCTTCGCCACCAGACGCCCGTCGATCGTAACGGCATCGAGGCGAATATGTTGTTCGCGCGTTGGCCAGGCGATCGTTGTCAGTTGCGGTTTCCCCGAAGTCCATGAATGAAACGATGCTTTGCCACTCCATTTCGATGTGGACCTAAAAACTATCGGAACAAACCGTTGATCGGTGTTGATATAGGTCAATGCTCGCGAAGGAATTCGAGCCAAAAATCCAAATCTGCGGGGGATTGTCTTGTTCACGACCATGCGACGAAATTCGCAGAATCAACAGAACCGCAAAAAGATCAGGTTGTCGTCTCATTTGGAGCGGCAGATTCCGTAGGAGAGAGCCATGTCCCGAACGGCATTTCGTCTGCTTGCGGCAATCGCCTTGCTGCTCGCGCCCAGCGTAGCGTTAGCCCATCCCGGGCACGGTGAAGACGGTAGTCTCCTGGGCGGGTTCATCCATCCGTTTGGCGGCATCGACCATCTGCTGGCGATGACGGCCGTCGGCCTGTTTGCTGCTCATCTGGGCGGGCGGGCGCTATGGGCAGTTCCGACGACTTTCGTTGCAGTGATGGCGCTCGGCGGCGTTTTCGGCGCCGCAGGCGTGTCGCTGCCCTTCACCGAGACCGCCATCGCGCTGTCGGTTCTGGTATTCGGATTCGTGATTTTCTCCGGAATGGCGCCGCCGGTTCTCGCCGCCATGGCGCTCGTTGGAATCTTTGCGGCCTTCCATGGCCACGCGCACGGCGCCGAAATGCCGGTCGGCGCCTCCGGGGTCGTCTATGGCATCGGCTTTATGGTCGCAACCGCGTTGCTGCACGGTTTCGGCATCACACTCGGCCTTGCGATAGGCCGGTTCGACGAAGCGCCGAGGCGGCGCGCCATGCAGACTTGCGGCGTCGCGATCGCGCTCATCGGGGCGGGGCTTACCATCAGTCTGGTGTGACCAATCATGCGGGAACGCACGCTGCGAAGTTGAAGGTATTCCTGCGGCGGAGGTGTAAGTAATCTTCCGCTGTTCGCGGCTATTCAGGCGTTCCTGTGCCCGAACAGCAGCGCGCGGCGATCGAGCCGGTTCGTGCCGGAGCCGTTTCCTGCCGCGGTTTCCGCCGTCACATCAGGCGACGTCATCAGCAATGCAAGCATCCGCCGCGCCTCGGCTTGTGCTTGACCCGGCAGCGTAAAGTTCAGCACCGGCGAATGCAGCGAATGGGCCTTATAGAGCCCGATCGCCTCGTCGCCGCCAACCACGAATGCCCGCTTGCCCGCGGGGAGTTCAAGGGAGACGGTCCTGCCGATCTCGGCCATCTCCATCGGCACCGGCTCGACCGGCAGCATGATCATGTTCATGAACCAAGGCGTGAGCACGACGCCCAAAAGTTCGCCTTCGCCGAAGGGGCGGAAACCGATTGCCTCGATGGTGATTTTTTCGTTGTAGATCGGCATATCCCGCATTCCGGCATCGATGCGCTGAAATAGCCCGATCAGTGCCTGTACGCGGGGATGATCGTCGGGATCGTCAGAGGGTTTCATGGCGATCGATTCACGCGACGCGCGCGGTCTGGGCCGCGTCGGCGAGCTCGGGGAAAAGATCTTCAAAAAAACGCCTCGCCGCATGGGCATCCTCGCGCGCGATCTTGGTCACCGCGTAGCGCTGCGCCTGCAGAGCGACGAAATCTCCCGGCCGCACCGTCTCCGACATCATCATCAGGCTTACGCTGAAGCGCTTGCCATAGACATCGACGAGCGCCATCGGCCCATCGATCGAAATCACCTCGGCTGGAACGGCGATGCACATTCTTGCAATGACCTAATGCAGCCGCGGCGTCGGCGCAGCACCGAGACGGGTGAGTTCATCGACGATCATGGTCACGGCCGCATTCCGTCCACCGGCAGCTGCGGGCGACAGTTCCAGGCCGAGGCTCAGATTCTGCGGAACGACACCTATGATAACGACCCGGCGTGGCGCCTTGTCGATGAGGCACAGCGCGGCAAGCATGTCTGAGAGGCCCAATTGGTGCGGCGAGAACCGGGTTTCGAACAGCACCTTGATGTTCTCGCCTTCGAGCCGGATCAAACGGCCGGGCGGCCCGGGAGCATTCACGGCGTCGGCCACGATCAGGCAGTCGCGTTCCGCGACCATGTCGAGCAGATCCATGCCCGAGGTGCCACCGTCTAGCAATTCTACTCCGTCGGGCAGATCGTGCGACGCATCGAGCGCTTCCACGATGCGCACACCGACGCCTTCATCCGACAAGAGGATGTTACCGAGGCCGAGGACGAGGATGCTCACAATTGCGCCTTTCTCTCACATCACCTTGACTTGAACGATCGGCCGCTTCTCGGCGTCGACCATGTGGACTGCGCAGGCGATGCAGGGATCGAACGAGTGCACGGTGCGCAGCACCTCGAGCGGCAGGTTCGCATCGGCGACCGGGGTGTCGATAAGCGAGGCCTCATAGGGGCCGGGCTCGTCGTTGTGGTCGCGCGGCCCTGCATTCCAGGTCGACGGCACTACGCACTGATAGTTATCGATCTTGCCGTCCTTGATCACGACCCAGTGCGACAGCACCCCGCGTGGCGCCTCGTGGTAGCCGAAGCCGCGCACCTCGCCCTTGGGGAAAACCGGCCGGTTGAAGGTGCGGGTATCGCCCTTGGCGATGTTGTCGATCAGCAGCTGCCACTGGTCCTGCAGCGCCTCGTGCAGCACCGCGCAACGCACGGCCCGGGCCGCGATGCGCCCGATCGTCGAGTGCAACGCACTGAGCGGGATCGGTGCGCCTGCGACCTTGCTGGCGACCTCGATCAGCTTGGTCAGGTGCCGCTTGGTCGGCTCGTGGCCGGCGGCGTACATGCCGAGCACGTTGGCGAGCGGGCCGACCTGCGCGCGCTTGTCGAGGAAGGTCGGCGCCTTGATCCACGAATATTTCCCGTCGTCGTGGAAATCGTCGTATTTCGGCGTGGTTTGACCGTCGAAAGGATGCAGCGCGGCATTCGCGCCGGAATACTCGTACCAGGAATGCTTGACCGATTCCTTGACGCCGTCGCGGAAATAGGCGTCCTGATAGCTGGTGATCGGCTGGAACTTGGACAGGTCGCCGGCCGGGATGTAGCCGCCGGGAAGCGCAAATTTCGTGCCCTTGGTGTCGAGCGGGAGATCGGGCACCGACAGGTAGTTGGTGATGCCGGCGCCGTATTGCGTCCAATCCGCATAGAGTGCGCCGACCGCGGCGACGTCGTTCATCATCGCGTTGTTCACGAAGTCGCCGAGTTCGTCGATCAACGCCTTGATGGCGTAAAGGCGTTCCAAGGTCAGGGTCGACTGGCTGTCGGGATTGATCGCATTCGCCACTCCGCCGACGGCGAGGTTCTGAATGTGCGGCGTCTTCGAGCCCAGGATGGTGACGATCTTGTTGGCGGTGCGCTGCACTTCGAGCGCCTGGATGTAGTGCGTCGCCGCCAGCAGGTTGACGTCCGGCGGCAGCTTCATGGCCGGGTGGCCCCAGTAGCCCGAGGCGAACACGCCGAGATTGCCGCTGTCGATGAAGGTCTGCAGCTTGTCGCGCACCGACCGGATGTTGGGGACGCTGTTGGCCTTGTAGTCGGACAGGCTCGCCCCGAGCTTGGCGGCACCTTCCGGATCGCCCTTGAGCGCCGAGACGATGTCGACCCAGTCGAGCGCTGCGAGATGATAGAAATGCACGATATGGTCGTGCACTCCGTGCGCCGCGACGATCATGTTTCGGATATATTGGGCATTGAGCGGCACTTCGAGCGCGAGCGCGTTTTCCACGGCCCGCACCGATGTGATGGCGTGCACCGTCGTGCAAACGCCGCAAATACGTTGCGTGAAGATCCAGGCATCGCGCGGATCGCGGTCCTTGAGGATGAGCTCGATGCCCCGCCACATCTGGCCCGACGACCAGGCTTTGGTGACCTTGCCGCCGTCGACCTCACAGTCGATGCGCAGGTGCCCCTCGATGCGGGTGATCGGGTCGATCGTGATGCGAGTCAAGGCAGCCTCCTATCAGCAGGGCGCGGGGACGATGCCTCCACCACCGGGAGCACGGCGAACATCTTGATGAAGACGAGGTAGAGGAGAATCTCGAGTGCAATGATGCCGATCGTGACCATCAACTCGGGAAGCGACGGAAAGTAGATCCAGTTTCCAACCGGGCGCAGGCCGATGATGAGGGCATCGAGACGGTAGAGCGCGCCTGCCGCAAGCAGCGCGACAGCGCCGAGGAACGAGGCGCGCTGGCTGGCCCGCCCGGCCGGCGTCAGGTACACGACGGCCGCGCCGACAAACAGCGCATTCTCGATCCAGAACGTCCAGGATTTCAGATCGCCCGCGAAGGCGAGGCTCACGACACCGCGATCGAGCAGGTCCGCCCAGCGAATGACCAGCCAGCCGACCGTGACCCAGCCGACGACCCTGGAAAGCTTGGAGATCAGCGCGTGCTCGGACGGCAGCCCGAAACTGTTGGCTACCACGGTCGCCTCGAACATCACGACGCCGTAGCCCATGAGGATCGCACTGACGACGAACAACAGCGGAAGCCAGACCGTGAACCACAGCGGCGACAGCTTGGTTCCCATCACCAGCACCGCCGAGCCGAACGACGATTGATGCATCAAGGGCAGCAGGACGCCGAGTGCAATAAAGACGAACATCCAGCGGTCGAGAAAACGCTTGATCGCCGGAAACCGCCAGCGCTCGAGAAAGACCGGAGCGAATTCGATCCACGCCACGCCCGTGTAGGCCAGGAGGCAGAGCGCGATCTCGAACATCACCGAATTCGGCTGCCAATACCAAGGCAGCAGGATGTTGTAGGCCTGCCAATAGCGGCCGAGATCCGTGAAGGCCGCCATCCCGCCGAGGGTATAGCCGAACAATCCGCCGAGCAGCGCCGGCCGCACGAGCGGATGGTATTCGCCGCGGTTGAAGATATAGACGAGTATCGCCATTGAAAAGCCGCCGCAGCCCAACGCGGTGCCGATGAAGATGTCGATGGCGACCCAGATTCCCCAAGAGTAGCCGGAGTTGAGGTTGGTGACCGCGCCCAGTCCGTAGATCAGCCGCACCCCGATGAAAAAGAAGCCGATGACCGCCAGAGCGGCGAGCACCAGCGTCGTGGGCGTTATCAGGTTTCTGCGCAGCGGTGCGGCGATGCTCACGATCGACCCCCTCGAGACTTTGGCGTGTCGTCGGCATCGGCTCGGGGCGCGTTACGACGCGTGAGGAACGCAAGACCCACGAAGGCGACGAGCGGCGCGATCAGCCAGTGATAGATCGTGTGCTGTACGCCTTCGGCGAGCGAGGCAGGAGACTGCGGCCCGACTGTCGGCAAGCCGAGTTTCGGGAACGGCACGCCGGCGAGATAGCGGACCTGGGTGCCGCCCGCCTCGTGTTCGCCGTAGATCCCCTTGGTGTAGGACGGGATCGTCGCCACGTTGGGCGGCCGATTGTCGCCGAGCCTGCCGCGCGGAAACTGATACGGCGTGCCGGCAGGCGCGGCCAGCCGTCGCGCTGCTTCCTGCTCGAGGTCCTTGACCGTGCCGAACAGCGAAGCACCGGTCGGACACACGTCGCAGCAGGCGGGAACCTTGCCGTCTTTCTGCAGGTGGCTGCAGAACTGGCATTTTGCGATCTTGCCGAATGGATTGTTCAGGTCGAATTGCGGAACCCCGAACGGACAGCCGTAGACGCAATAGCGGCACCCGATGCAGGCGTCCGCGTTGTAGGTGACGATACCGGTCGTCGGGTCCTTGCGCATGGCGCTGACCGGGCAGACCGAGACGCATGACGGGTCGACGCAATGGAGGCAATGCCGCTTGACGAAGGCATAGCCATCGGTCTCACGGTCTTTCTGCTCCACCGTGCCGTTGCGATAGACCTTGATGACGTTGAGCGTGCGGCCGGACAGATCCTCCGCGGAATCCCAGGTGCCCTCGTTCCAGCCGCTCAGGTGTTCCGGGATATCGGCCGGCATGTTGTTGGCCGCCTTGCAGGCCGCCACGCACGCCTTGCAGCCGATACAAAGCGTCGAATCGTAAAGCATGCCGACCGCTTGAGGCGGCATCTCCTTCGGCGGCCTTGCGATGGCCGACGCTTCGGTTGGCACGGCCGTCCCCGCGGTGGCGAAGCCGGCACCGATCAGGAAATCCCTGCGGTCGACGTCGGTCATGGTTAGGTCCGCTCTTTTGTCGAGTCCGGTGCGCTCTTTTTGTCTTCGCCCATCTGCTTGAGCAGCATCGCGCCGGCACCCACCACGATGCCACCCACCACGCCAACCGCTGCAGCGGCGCCGGCACTGATTCCTTGGCCCTTCTCGGCGTCGACCTGTGGAAAGGCCGTCGGCGGCGTCAGGGTCTTGACCGTGGACAGCGCATGCAGCGGCTTGCGGAACGCCGTTTCCTTCTCGACGCAGCCAAAACAAGGATGCCCGGTTCCAACCGGCCATGAGCCGAAGCCGACGTCGCCGAAACCGATCGACGGGCAGTTCGCGTAGGTCTCCGGCCCCTTGCAGCCGATCTTGTAGAGGCAGAAGCCCTGACGGTGCCCTTCGTCGCCGAACTCAAGCGCGAAGCGCCCAGCATCGAAATGCGGCCGACGCTCGCAGTTCTCGTGGATTAACCGGCCATAGGCGAATTTCGGCCGATTCTGTTGATCGAGTTCGGGCGGCCGACCGAAGGTCAACAGGTAGAGGACGGTCGACAGGAAGTTGTACGGGTTGGGCGGGCAGCCAGGAATATTGATCACCAGCTTGCCGGGAATGACGGTCTGCGTGCCGACCGCGCCCGTCGGGTTCGGATCGGCCGATTGAATGCCACCCCAGGAAGCGCACGATCCGATGGCGATGACGGCGGCCGCTCCCTCGGCGGCCTCGCGGACGAGTTCTACCTGAGTCTTGCCGCCGACCTTGCAGTAGATTCCGCCGTCCTTCATCGGCGTCCCGCCCTCGGTCACCAGCACATACTTGCCTTTGTTTTTCTCCATCATGGCGTGCTTGTAATCCAGCGCCTGCTTTCCGGCGCCGATGCACAGGGTGTCGTGATAATCGAGCGAGATAACGTCGAGAAGGATCGATTCCAGCGTCGGATGGTAAGAGCGCAGCAGCGATTCCGTGCAACCGGTGCATTCCTGCCCGTGCAGCCAGATGACGGGCGGCCTTGCCGGCGCTATCGCCGCCTCCGCCATGCGCACGCCCGCGGCTGAAGAAAGGCCCATCGTGGTGGCGATCCCGGCGCAGAACTGCAGCATCTGCCGGCGGCTCAGGCCTCCGTATACCGTTTCATCGGGGTTGGGCCCCAGGGAGGCCCCATAATCGATGGCGGAATTGGAAGTGGCGTCCATGGCCGGCCCCTTTGAGATTCGTCCACGAGACGCGTTATCAAGGGTGCCGCAAGACGGCGATGACGATCGTCAATTTTTTCGCACACGGCTGATTGTGCAGCAGATCACGCCGGGATCAGGCAATCGATTTCGGCTGCGAGCGCTTCCACGCTGGGGATCGTGACCTGACGGCCGGAAAAATGGGCCACTCCATCAGTCTCAAGCCGGCCAATGATGCGCGAAATCGTCTCGTGGCGGGTGCCGACCATCGATGCGAGGTCGCGCCGCGACACCGGCAGATCGATCGATTGTGACCCATTCGAATTCCGACGGCCGTGCCGTCCCACCAGGACGAGCAGAAGGTGCACGAGTTTGTGGCGGTTCGACAGCGTTGCCTGGCGAAACATCATGTCGTGCGCGTGCTCGAGCTCGCCGATCGAGCGTTTGAGAAAACGCAGGCCGAGTGCCGGGTTGCCGGCCAGCAGCGCCGCAATCGTCGAACGGTCGATATGACATATCACGGTCGGACCCAACGCTTCGGCGCTGGTCTTGTGCTCGCTGTCGGTGAGGAACGAACGGTATCCGATGGTGTCGCCGGGATAGGCGAGCTCAAGCAGCACCGAATTACCGTTACCATCGAGTTTGCGGATGCCGACAGTGCCGCCGGAGACGCAATGCACGCCATCGTTGCACTCGCCTTGCGCAAAGACGACCTCGCCTGAACCATATTCGCGCCGCCGCCGCCCGCTGGTCAGCAAGGCGCTCGCGGTTGGGTCAAGATCATGCCAATCGCTCCGCCGCCCAACGTGGCATACAACGCAGGCCTGTCCCTCCTGCTTTGTGCAAGCTTGTACCATGCTTCCACCCTCCACTTGGTACCAGCCCAGGCGTTCTTTCGGCCCGGTCGCACCAAACTGGATAAACATGATGACGCCACCGGCGTCAGCGGCTTTGACATACCGCAACAGATTGCCGACCTACCCCCAAGGTATTAGCGCCCCGATCGCTGCGTCCGGCAGCTAGTTGCGAGGTATCCGGCGGTTGCTGTCCGTCGGGGCGAGCCATTTGGCAGACGATGTCGAGCAAAATTGACGATCATCAACGACGGTCGACGCGCATCGGGCTAAGGGCGCAAATGCCCGCAGGATCGGCATCGGGTCGTAGATGCGGGGCGCTGTTATCCGGGTGCAAACCATGCAACGCGTTGGCTCTTATGTTGCGGCCGCCGTGGTCATAGTGGCCGTCGTGATGGGCGTCATCTGGGCGCTCAGGATGCAGCCAGTGGGGGCGCCCGGCCTGCAGACGGCCGGCCCCTATAAGTTCAAGGCGATGCCAGTCGGCGCCGACGGACCGCTCAGGGAATGCGTGGTATGCCACAGCATCGAGACCGGCGGGCCGCTTCGCGTGGGGCCGCCTCTGCATGGCATCGTTGGTGCGCGCAAGGCGCGGGCGGATTGGTACGGCTATTCGCCAGCGCTGCGAAAGGCCGCTGGCAACTGGACCGAAGCCGACCTTGATAAATTTCTGACTTCGCCGAGCAAGTTCCTGCCGGGTACTTCAAAGACCCTCATCGGCATTTCCGACGCCAAGGAGCGCGCGGACATTATTGCTGCTCTGAAGAACGCCCAGTAGCAATCTATGATTGGTGGGCATGACGCGGGACCCAGCCCCCGCGCCGTGTTCATGGCGTGTATTTGGGAGCCCGGTCAGCGGTATCGTCGTGTCAAGGCTTGTCCTGCCGCAACCGACGCCCTTCAGAATGCCGTCGTAAACGTTAATTTCCCAAGTCAGCTCCGCATGCGGGACGTAGTATCGAATTTTCTCTAAAACACGACCATCACACATTGTGCGCAACATTTCTTCTGCGTCGGGAAAGGGTATGGCATATTCGAACTCGGAGCGACCTAAACCCTTGTGTTCGCCCTTGAGCGTTATTGTTGAGCGCTCGTCTAAAATACGAACCCGCGCCTTACGACCATAATAAATTGCAATCAGACCATCTCGTATTTGAACGCTGTGTGTACCGAAAACCCTATCCGGGTTTATCGAATGATAGAATCGGCTAAGTTGGCGCGATGATCGCGCTGATCTGCTTCGTTCTGGCCGTGCTGGCCTCGCCATTCAAGTCGAACATCCGG
>Ga0207927_1000626_pt1 | contig 14986 bp, 18 predicted proteins | sample NGESurdeep072012_2_FD_184456 | JGI IMG/M metagenome (GOLD analysis project Ga0207927, IMG submission 184456) | Arctic peat soil microbial communities from Barrow, Alaska - NGEE Surface sample 210-2 deep-072012 (SPAdes) | ecosystem: Environmental > Terrestrial > Soil > Wetlands > Peat ... | reverse complement strand
GCCAATCAATCTCGGGTTGATCAGACACCTACGGCCGACCTATCATTGGCCGCCTGAATAAGCTCAGCCGGGTGTCTCAAAACCGGGCCGCAGTACAGGCGATTGCTGCGTGTTTTGCTCTTATGGTTCGGTCCCTTGTCCGCCGATACAAGAGAATAACCGATGCTGCTAGTTCGATAGCGTTGCTGACCATCGCAGCACGGCAACGAGCGCCGAGATTGCCTGGGTCACGGGCCTCGTTGACAAGTGACAAAATATCCATAAGTCTGGATATATGGAATCAGAAGACGCCATTCTCGCGCTCGCGGCGCTCGCACAGTCGACGCGACTTGACGTGTTTCGAATGCTGGCGAAGCACGAGCCGGACGGGCTTGCGGCTGGCGACATCGCCAAGGCGCTGGCGGTCCCGCAAAACACGATGTCATCGCATCTTTCGGTCCTGTCCCGCGCGGGACTGGTGTCGGCGCAGCGGTTCAGCCGCTCGATTGTCTATCGCGCCGATCTGAAGCGCTTTCAGGCCGTGGTGCTGTTCATGCTGAGGGATTGTTGCGACGGCCGGCCGGAAATATGCGCGCCGCTGATCGAAAGCCTGACGCCTTGTTGTCCGCCGAAGCCGAAGAGGAAAGCCCATGTCTGAGCGCATCTACAACGTTCTCTTCCTGTGCACCGGCAACAGCGCCCGTTCGATCCTGGCTGAATCAATCTTGCGGAAGGACGGCCGCCGCCACTTCCGCGCGTTTTCCGCCGGCAGCCAGCCGAAGGGGACGGTGAATCCGCTTGCCATCAAGGTGCTCAACAGCCTGGATTACCCCACAGACGGTTTACGCTCGAAGAGCTGGGAGGAATTCGCAGCGCCCGATGCGCCCGTGATGGATTTCGTCTTTACGGTTTGCGACAACGCGGCTGGCGAGTCTTGCCCGGTATGGCCCGGCCAACCCTTGACGGCGCATTGGGGCATTGAGGACCCGGCCGAAATCGAGGGTACGGTAATTCAAAAGGAAGCGGCGTTCGTTGCAGCGCTGCGTTATCTCAAGAATCGAATCGCCATCTTCACAAGCCTGCCGTTGGGCAGCATCGATCGTCTCTCGCTCGGAACGCGGCTGCGCGATATCGGCGGGGCGGAGGGTGCCACCGCGTCGCGCCCGGACGTGGCGTGACGCCATGAACCTGTTCGAACGCTATCTCTCGCTGTGGGTGGCGCTGTGTATTGTCGCGGGCGTCGCATTCGGGCATCTGCTGCCCGAGCTGTTCGCAGCCATTGCGAGCGCGGAGATCGCGCGGGTCAATCTGCCGGTGGCCGGGCTGGTCTGGCTGATGATCATCCCGATGCTGCTGAAGATCGACTTCGGTGCGCTCGGCCAGGTGCGCGAGCACTGGCGCGGCGTCGGCGTCACGCTGTTCATCAACTGGGCGGTGAAGCCGTTCTCGATGGCGTTGCTGGGCTCGCTGTTCATCGGCCATCTGTTCGCGCCATGGCTGCCACCGGCGCAAATACCGTCCTATATCGCCGGGCTCATTCTGCTGGCGGCGGCGCCATGCACGGCGATGGTGTTCGTGTGGTCGAACCTGTGCGAGGGCGAGCCGCATTACACCCTGAGCCAGGTCGCGCTCAACGACGTCATCATGGTGTTTGCGTTCGCGCCGCTGGTCGGGCTCTTGCTCGGCGTCGCCTCGATCGCCGTGCCCTGGGCGACCCTGCTGATCTCGGTGGTGTTGTATATCGTGGTGCCCGTCATCGTCGCGCAGCTATGGCGGCGCGCGCTTGTCAGCACCGGGCCGGCGGCGTTGCAGCGGACGCAGCAGGTGCTCCAACCGGTGTCGCTGGTCGCGCTCTTGACCACGCTGGTGCTGCTGTTCGGCTTCCAGGGCGAACAGATCATCGCCCAGCCGCTGGTGATCGTGCTGCTGGCAGTACCGATCCTGATCCAGGTCTATCTCAATGCAGGGCTTGCCTATTGGCTGAGCCAGCGCTTCGGCGTGGCCTGGTGCGTCGCCGCGCCGGCGGCGCTGATCGGCGCCAGCAACTTTTTCGAGCTGGCGGTCGCCGCCGCCATCAGCCTGTTCGGCCTCAACTCCGGAGCGGCGCTGGCCACTGTGGTCGGCGTGCTCGTCGAGGTGCCCGTAATGCTTTCGGTGGTCTATCTGGTAAAGGCGTCGCGCGGCTGGTACGAGGCCGGCGCCGGCACTTCGGTGGCCATCAAGAAGGAAGCACAGGCATGAGCGTGACAATCTATCACAACCCGGCCTGTGGCACGTCGCGCAACACGCTGGCGATGATCCGGCAAAGCGGCGAAGCGCCAGAGGTCATCGAGTATTTGAAGAATCCGCCAAGCCGCGCGCGGCTGATCGAACTGGCCAAGGCGATGGCAATCCCGGTTCGCGCGCTGTTGCGCGAGAAAGGCACGCCTTACGCGGAACTTGGGCTTGCCGATCCGAAGTGGAGTGACGACCAGCTGATCGATTTCATGCTGGCGCATCCGATCCTGATCAACCGGCCGCCGAAGGGCACCAGACTGTGCCGGCCGTCCGAGGCCGTGCTCGATCTGCTCGAGCATCCCGTCGGCTCCTTCGTGAAGGAAGACGGCGAGATCGTCACGCGGCCAGGCGCGGCCTCTTAAGCGGCCCGTCCAATACCAACGCGATGCAGGCAAGGACGATTGTCGCAAGCCTTTCGGCCCGGCCAGATGAGCCGGATTGATTCATATCAATGCATTTGGCCTCGATCCTGTCTGCATAGCAAGCGAGACGCAGGACGGGGGGAGATGCACCATGTACAAGCACATTTTGCTTCCCACGGACGGGTCGGAGCTGTCGAAGGCTGCGATGAAACACGGGATCGCTTTGGCGAAAGCGATCGGGGCCAAAGTGACTGCCCTCGTGGTATCGACACCGCTTAACTCCCTCGTCGTCGATCCGAGCATCGTCTCGGGGGCTTTGGATCAATACAAGGCACTGGTCGCTACGCAGACCGCAAAGTATCTCGATAACATCAAAAACAACGCTATCGAGGCTGGCGTCGATTGCAGCACGTTGTGTATCGAACACGACAAGCCCTATGAGGCGATCGTCGACACCGCGAAGAAAAACGGTTGCGACCTCGTCGTGATGGCATCCCATGGCTTGCGCGGAGTTTCGGCGATCCTTGGCAGCGAAACCCTCAAGGTGCTGACCCATACCTCGGTCCCGATCCTGGTCTACCGCTAGCATGGGCTTAGCCGGCTGATCTGCCTTTAGCCTGCATCGTGTAGCGCCCGAGCGCTAAAAGCAAAGCGACCGTCAACACGATACCGAGTGCGAACATCGCATCGTGTGAAACCGTTGCGGCGAGCCAAACCCCGATCGCAGCCCCCAACATCTGCCAGAAGCCGACCGATGCGCTCGAGACCTTCAGGGATGCCGCCATCTGCGGCAGCGAGGGCAGCAGGATGTTGGTGGCCAGCATTCCGGTCGCCGAAAGGGCGGCGAGAACCGCGATCTGCAGGAAGGTGGAGGATACCTCCGGACGCGGCGCGGCGGTAATCGTCGAAACGGTCTGGTCGGCCATGGAAGCTCCCGTCATCTTTACATGATATATATCATATAAAGCGGGTTCGGAAACTTCCAATTGCTTGGCAGAGGAAATATTGAAACCCCTGACCCGAAAGCCGCACTCAGGGAGATATTCGGTGCGCTGAAGCCCAGCGGCGTGTTGGCCGTCACGAAGGTGATCGCCGATCCGCATTTTCAACGGCGCGGCAAGGTGACGGCGCTCGCCTCCCTCGTCGGCTTTTGCGAAAAGCTCCGCATTGGAGGCCACCTCGCGTATACGATCTATTTTGAAAAGCCGGTTTCCCAGCCGACGATTGCCTGATCGAGCAGCCGTACGCAGTCGTGTACGCGCTATCTCTTCGTTAGGAGTTGGGTTTATCATGGAATTGATTCGGGTCTTTGCGACAACGATACGTTGGTCGATCTCAATTCCAAAGGACGTATACAATGGGCCGGCTTCGACCTCGTTTCAAAAGCCATGAGCAGAGCAGAACAAAGCGCTCTCCGACCGATCTGTACGACGCCGCCGTGCGCCACTTTTTGTCCAAACGATATGGACCGGCCGAAGACCGCTGTCGGCAGGCATTAACGCTTGATCCGAAGCACGCGGATTCGCTCCATCTTCTTGGTTTGGTCCACTGGCAGACCAACAGGCTGGATTTGGCCGTCGATCTGATCGCCTCGGCAATCAGATGCAATCCGAACAATCACGAATATTTCTTGAATCTCGGGGAGCTGCTTCGAGGCCAGAACAAGTTGGATGAGGCCAGGAAAAGCTTCGACATCGCGATCAAGCTGGCTCCAAATCGGGCCGCGGGTTGGATCAAATTAGGAAACCTGCTGCGAATACAGCGTCGATACGATGAAGTGTTGCTGACCTATGAGCATGCTTTTACGCTCGATCCCAACAATGCGGAGGCATCAGCTCTGAGCGGCGGCGTCTTGCTCGAATTAGGCCGGTATGAGGAGGCGCTCGCCAAGTGCGATCTTTCGCTGGCCATTTCCCCGGATCAGGCTGAAGCTCTCTGTGTCAAAGGTGATTGCCTGCGCAATCTCGGTAGGACTGCAGAGGCAGCGGCTAGCTATCGGCGGGCATCTGAGTTAGAGCCAAACCGTGTGTCTGTCTGGCGGTTGCTTGGAAAAGTGCTTGAGCAACTCGGGGATCGTGACGGCGCGATCAAGGCCTTACGCCGGGCGCGTGAAATAGATCCTTCCGATCCGTTCGGTGCGAGCGTCGAACTGATGCGGCTGGGCGCTGACGAATTGTCCGAAATGCCACCTGCCTATGTGCGTTTGCTGTTCGATCAATATGCGGCTACATTCGACACCGCTCTGGTGGAGAGTCTTGGATATCGCGGACCCTCGGTGTTGTTTGAGGCGGTGCGGTCCGCGTGCCAAGCGCATCAGAAGCCGGCCAATTTCAAACACGCGATCGATCTCGGTTGCGGTACAGGACTGGCGGCGGTCGCCTTTGCTAAAATGGTCGATCAATTCATCGGCATCGACCTTTCGCCGGGTATGATCGAAAAGGCACGCGCCACGGGTCTCTATGCCCAGCTTAAAGTGACCGATATGCTGGAGGGTCTGCGTACGACGCCTGACTCCGGCGTAGAGCTCGTCCTCTCCGCCGACGCGATGATCTATGTCGCCGATCTCTTTCCGGTTCTGAAGGAAGCGAGCCGTGTTCTGGCTTCCGGCGGCCTTTTGGCTTTCACCTTGGAAAGGCACGACGGCGACGGTTTTATTATGGGCGAGGGCAGGCGCTACGCTCATAGTGCTTCTTATGTGCGCGCGTCGATCGAGGCAGCCGGTCTTGTGGTGTTACAGCTTGAACAACAATCGATCCGCTACGAGAGAGGCGTGCCCGTGCCAAGCCTTGTGATCGTTGCGGAGAAATCGTGAGTTGTTCACCACGGCCGTTAAAATTCTTGGCGCCGCTCGGCGTGAAAAGCCGCGCTACGCCTTCGCCGGCTCGCCGATCATCTCCGGCTGCCGCGCCAGCGATACCGCCGGCGACATCAGGATCACCAGCGCCTGCGCGCCGAAGATCGCCACTGCGAGATAGAGGCACGCCTCCGCGCCATAGAGCCCGCCGACGATGGCGCCGAGTGCGGCGCCGACCGGCCGCGCGCCATAGCTCATGATGTTGATCGCCGAAACCCGCCCCAGCAGCCGCGGCGGCGTCACCGATTGCCGCAATGTCGTGGTGCTGATCACCCACAGGATCGGACCTGCGCCGAGCAGGAAGAAGCTCAGGCCCGCCAATAGCGGCGTGGCAATAACCGTCGTCAGCGCCATCACAGCGGCGGCAACAAAACCGGTCACCGGCCCCAGCGCGATCACGGTGCCGAATGGCAGCCGCCGCATCACCCGCGTCGCCAACAGCGCACCGACCACCATGCCGACGCCGTACATCGAAAGCGTGGTGCCGACGCGCGTTGCGGATAGTCCGAGATGACGCACCGCATAGGGCACGAATACCGCCAGCAGCAGGAAGGAAGCGGTGTTGAAGATGAACTGGGTGACGAACACCGGCCGCAGCAGCGGATGATGCAGCACGAAGTCAGCGCCTTCCATGATGTCCTGCAGCGGATGGCGCCGCGGCGCCGGTTCGCGCGCCGGCTCGTAGATTCCCGACAGCAGCACCACCGCCATGACCGAGAGGGCAGCGGCAAATCCGAAAGCCGGCGCCGCGCCAAGCCATCCCACCAGCACGCCGCCCAGGGCCGGGCCGCTGGCAAATGCGATCGTGCGCGCGAGTTCGATCCGCGCATTCGCCGCGGGCAATAATTTTGAGGGAACCAGCGACGGCACCAGCGCGGGCGCCGCCACGCTATAGGCGACCGTGCCGCATACCGCGGCAAAGCCTGATAGCGCGAGCAGCGGCAGCGTCAGCAGGTCGAGCCAGATCAGCATGAGGATTGCGAGTAGCGCCGTGGCGCGCAAGGCTTCCGCGCCCGCCATCAGCCAGCGCCGCGAGATGCGGTCGGCGAGCAGGCCCGCCGGGATCGCGAACAACACGAACGGCAGCGTCAGCGCGGTCTGCAGCAGGCCGGTCTGGCCTTCGCCGACGCCGAGCAGCAGCACCGCGACGATCGGGGCCGCGGCCAGCGCGATCTGTTCGGCGGATTGCGCCGCGAGATTGGACCAGGCCAGCCGGTTGAAGGTCGGCGGCAGGTGGAGGGCGCTGTCGATCGCGGACATGGCTGGATTCCTTGCATTTTCGCTGCTGGCATTGTCAGGTCCCCAAGACGGCCAAGCCACCCGCTTCCCGACAGCGCCGCCGGTCTAGATGCAGTTGCAAATGAGTTGCAATAAGATCGAATAACCGTCATTCTGCTGGTATGGACGCACGAGTTCCCGGTTTGCCCCTGGATTCCCTGCCAAAGGTCCCCCCAAGCCCGCCGCTGGATGGATCAGGCTGGCGCGGGGAGCGGGGCGAGCCGTCGCTGGCGGGCATTTCGCGACGGTGCAGACGGCGAAGCAGGGACCGTTCTGGCGCAAGCTGCTGGCATTCCTCGGTCCGGGATATCTGGTCGCGGTCGGCTATATGGCTCCCGGCAATTGGGCGACCTCGCTCGCCGGCGGTTCCAGGTTCGGCTACGCACTGCTGACGGTCGCGCTGTTGTCCAACGTGATGGCGATCGTTCTGCAGTCGCTGTGCACGCGGCTCGGTGTCGGCGCGGGGCGCGACCTCGCACAGGCCTGCCGCGATTCCTTTCCGCGCTTTGTGTCGTTGCCGCTGTGGCTGTCGGCGGAAATCGCCATCACCGCCACCGACCTCGCCGAAGTGATCGGCACCGCCATCGGCCTCAATCTGCTGTTCCACATTCCGCTCGAGATCGGGGTGATCATCACCGCGGCCGATGTGTTTCTGATTCTCGCGCTGCAGGCGTTCGGCTTTCGCTGGATCGAAGCCTTCGTGGTGACGATGCTGGGCGTGATCGCGGCGTGCTTTGCCGTGCAGATCGCCATGGCCGATCCCGACTGGGGCGAGGTGCTCAGAGGCTTTGCGCCGACCACCGATATCCTGGCCAACCGTCAGATGCTGTATCTGGCGCTCGGCATTCTCGGCGCGACGGTGATGCCGCATAATCTGTATCTGCATTCCGGGCTGGTGCAGACCCGCGGCTATGGCGATGGCATCGAGGAAAAGCGCGAGGCGATCAAGCTCGCGACCATCGATTCCTCGATCGCGCTGTGTCTGGCGCTTGTCATCAACGCGTCGATCCTGATCCTGGCCGCGGCGACCTTTCACCGGGTCGGCAAGATCGACGTCGCCGAACTCGATCAGGCCCACGCCTTCCTGGCGCCGTTGCTCGGCTCGACCATGGCGCCGACGCTGTTTGCGGTGGCACTGCTGTGCTGCGGCCTGAACTCGACCATTACCGCGACGCTCTCAGGTCAGATCGTGATGGAGGGTTTTCTCAATTTGCGCATCGCGCCATGGCAGCGCCGCATGTTGACGCGGGGCATCGCGATCGTGCCGGCTGTCATCGTGACGATCTGGGCCGGCGAGAAGGCCACCGGTCAGTTGCTGATTTTCAGCCAGGTGGTGCTCAGCCTGCAACTGCCGTTTGCCGTGGTGCCGCTGGTGATGTTCACCGCGAGCCGAGCCAAGATGGGGTCGTTCACGGCACCGCGCTGGCTGACGGCGCTGGCCGCGCTGACCGCGGCTGTCATCATCGCGCTCAACGCCAAACTGGTGTTCGATTTCGTCAGCGGATGATCCCTCGTGGCGAGGAGCGCGCATCCTCGCGCGCGTCTCGAGCCATGAGCCGCACCATCATCCTTCGAGACGCCGCGCGGCGCGCGGCTCAACAGGATGAGGCGGTCTTCGAATTCAATCCTGCGGTTCGGACGGCACTTCGCCCGATGCATCGATGCGCAGCCAGCCAGAGGGGGCGAGGCGCTGCTGCGGCAGGAAGCGGCCCTTGTAGTCCATCTTCTTCGAGCCTTCGATCCAGTAGCCGAGATAGACGTAAGGCAGTCCCTGTCGTCTGGCGCGGGTGATGTGGTCGAGAATCATGAAGGTGCCGAGCGAGCGGTTTTCCTCGGATGGTTCGAAGAACGAATACACCATCGACAGCCCGTCGCTGAGCACGTCGGTCAGCGCAACTGCCACCAGATCCCCGGCCTTGCCGGTGATGCTGATGTCGACGCCGCGGCGGCGATATTCGATGATGCGGGTTTCGACGTGGCTGTCCTCCACCATCATCGCGTAATCGAGCACGGTCATGTCGGCCATGCCGCCATGGCGATGCCGCTGGTCGAGATAGGCGCGGAACACCGAATATTGCTCGGAGGTCGGCACCGCGCTGCGCTGTTCGCCAGTTATGTCGGCGTTGCGGGCGAGAATCTTGCGAAAATTGCGCGAGGGCCGGAACTCGTTGGCGATGACGCGAATGGAAACGCAGGCGCGGCACTGGTCGCAGGCGGGGCGGTAGGCGATCGACTGGCTGCGCCGGAAGCCGCCATGGGTGAGCAGGTCGTTGAGATCGCCGGCCTTGTCGCCGACCAGATGCGTGAACACCTTGCGCTCATGCCGGCCCGGCAGATACGGGCAGGGCGAGGGCGCGGTCAGATAGAATTGCGGGGTGTCACGCGAATGCTGGGTCACGGGATGTCATCAGCCTCCGAAACAGCAGCGTGCAGCATCGCGCCGCAAAGGCTGACGGTCAATCGGTTTACCGATGTCAGAACGTCCGGTCAAAACGTTCGCGCCGGTTGCGCCACCTGGGTACGGACCGAGCTGTTGATAACCACGGTTCCCAGGATGATATCGTGCAGCAGGCGCCGGCGGCCGTTGAACAGCCCGATCAGCAGAATCAGCGGCGTCAGGAATGAAACCGATACCCAGAACAGCACCGCGTGCATGGCGCCGAGCACAAAATAGCTCGGCGCGCCGTACCAGGTGCGCAGCTCCAGATCCATCACCCGCATGCCTAGGGTAGCCGAATTCGGCCCGCCGAGCGACGCGCCGTAATAGATCAGCGCCCAGATCACCGAGGCCGGCGACACCAGCCAGAACAGCGCCCAGCCAAGTCCCAGCGTGACCACGCCGAACAGGGCGATGAACACGCAGGCCAGAATCACCGGGATGGAAAGCACCACAAGGTCGATCAGGAACGCGAACACCCGCCGCGTCAGCACGCCGCGAAACAATTCCGGCTGCGTCAGGGGATCGAAGGCATGCGGCCGAAAATTCGCCGCGCCGCCGTTGCTCCAGGCGCCGCCACCCGTGTTACCCGAACCGCTGTCAGACATGATCAGTCCTCCCGACTGTACCGTCACCTTGCAGGACATGGAGATCGCGAAAAGCGCTTGCAAGACCTTCGCGTCCGTTACCAATCCGCAATGATCCCGCGAATCCTCAGACCAAGCGCGTCAGCCCTGCATCTTCAACTTTTCCGCCGCCTGCGGCGCGAAATAGGTGAGAACCCCGTCGGCGCCGGCGCGCTTGAACGCCAGCAGGCTCTCCATCATCGCCCGATCGCCGTCGATCCAGCCGTTGCCGGCGGCGGCCGCGATCATCGCGTACTCGCCGGACACCTGATAGACGAAGGTCGGCATCGCGAAGGTGTCTTTGACCCGCCGCACGATGTCGAGATAGGGCATCCCCGGCTTCACCATCACCATGTCGGCGCCTTCGGCGATGTCGAGCTCGACCTCGCGCAGGGCCTCGTCGGAATTGGCGCTGTCCATCTGATAGGTGCGCTTGTCGCCGGTCAGCGTCTTGGCCGAGCCGATGGCGTCGCGGAACGGACCGTAGAAAGCGGAAGCATATTTCGCGGCGTAGGACATGATCTGCACGTCGAGAAATCCCGAAGCGTCGAGCCCCTCGCGGATGGCGCCGACGCGGCCGTCCATCATGTCGGACGGTGCGATGATGTCGCAGCCGGCTTCGGCCTGCACCAGCGCCTGGCGCACCAGCACCGCGACGGTCTCGTCGTTGAGGATCCGGCCGTCCTCGATCAATCCATCATGGCCGTGGCTGGTGAAGGGATCGAGCGCCACGTCGCAGAGCACGCCGAGGCCGGGAAATTCCTTCTTGATGGCGCGCACCGATTTGCACACGAGATTGTCCGGATTCAGCGCCTCGGAGCCGTGCTCGTCGCGCAAGCTGGGCTCGGTATAGGGAAACAGCGCGATGCAGGGGATGTTCAGCTTCACGGCGCGCTCGGCGTCGCGCACCGCCTGATCGACGCTGAGCCGGTCCACGCCCGGCATCGAGGCGACGGCCGTGCGCTTGTTGTGGCCATCGACCACGAACAGCGGCCAGATCAGATCGTCCGTGGTGAGGACGTTTTCCCGCACCAGCCGGCGCGCCCATTCCGCCTTGCGATTGCGGCGCGGGCGGACCACCAGATCGAGGGCGGGGGAGGCGAGCGCGGTGTCCCGCCGCGGCGCGTCGCGCATTTCGATCGGACGCCCGAATTTGATCGCCATTTGATGAACACTCCTCGACGGCAGACTGGATTTGACTTGACCTGTTGGAACCCTAGCACTTTGCATTGCTCCCGTCACCGCAGCCTTGATTTGCCGCAACTCCAATTGATTTTGCCGGGCCGGCGGGTCATGACTTCGCCAATGAGGACATCCTCCCGGCAATTGGGTACCGATTCGCATGTCTGAAAACCCATCGCGCGACCAGTCGCGGGACAATGCCATGTCGGTGGCGGCGATTTCGTCCGAACGGATCGAATCCGACGACAACGCGTGGACCCGGCGGCTGGTGTTTTTCCTGCGCATCATGGCCGTCATCTCGGTGATCAAGGGACTCTATCACTGGGCGCAGGTCACGGGCTTCATCGGCGGCGAGGAAGAGGCGTTCGAGAACCAGCCGATGGCGTGGCAAACCGCCACCGTTTATTTCGCGGTGATCGAACTCGTCGCCGCGGTCGGGTTGTGGCTGGCGACGCCGTGGGGCGCGGTGGTGTGGCTGACAACCGTGGTGTCGATGGCGGTGATCGAACTGATGTTTCCGGCAATCTACGGCGGCAGCCTGACGGTGGTGGGTCTGGAAGCCGTGATGCTGGCGGCCTATCTCGCGCTGGCGTGGATGGCGGCGCGCGAACGGCCGCCATAGCGACGAGCATTTTCCGGCAAAGTGGAATCCGGTTTGCCGCAAGAAAATGCTCTGCCTAATAACGTGCGCGTATTCTGATCGCAAAACCGGTATCCACTTTTGCGGAATACGCGCTCATTCGCAAGGTGTGCAGAAATTCGCGCGCCATCGCATAAAATTTTCGGCATTTTTCGCGGTAACTTTTGAGTCACCCTAACGCTGTGGTCATACCTGTTACGCGGACGTTTCGAATTTGAACGATGCTGTTCCCATATGCGACAGATCGCGCCAACGAAGCGTGAACAGGAGGGCTGCACCGTCAATGAATGGTTGCGAAAAGTCCTTTGTCCATGGGCTTAATCGACGATTCACTGTCTTAAATTCATGATCTCTTTATTGTCTTATTTAAGCTGATCTTCAAACCGCCCCCTTAAGTTGAAGCTATCAGGCGGGACACAAGTTTCGTCGAATAAGTCGATAAAAACGACAACAGGGGAAGTGTCATGATGAAAGCCGTTGCAACGGCGGTGGAAACCGCTGAACGCGCTCCCGGCCAGGCTCCGGTGCAGCCGCTCTATCTCGAAGCGTTGACTTTGGTGGAGCGGCTGCATCGCCGCCTGCTCGACGTCATCAAGGATGAATTCGATCGCCGCGGCCGCGCCGACATCAACTCGGTGCAGGCTCTCTTGCTCTATAACATCGGCGACAAGGAACTGACCGCGGGCGAGCTGCGCACGCGCGGCTATTACCTCGGCTCCAACGTCTCCTACAATCTGAAGAAGCTGGTCGAACTCGGCTTCCTCGATCATCAGCGCTCGCGCGTCGATCGCCGCTCGGTCCGCATCCGCCTCACCGTGCAGGGCCAGGAAATCCGCCGCATCGTCGACGCGCTCTATCAGAAGCACGTCAGGACCGTGGAGCAGGTCGGCGGCATCTCGAACGAGGAATTCGCGACCCTCAACAAGTCGCTGCACCGGCTCGAGCGGTTCTGGACCGACCAGATCCTGTATCGGCTCTGAGACTTACGACTTCAGGACAGGCCAAGCCGGCGCAAGACCGGCGGCCTGACAAGAAAATCACTTCCCCAGGCGCATCGGCCCGGTTTTCCGGACCGGTGCGTTTTTGTCTTTTGGCCTGAAAAAACCGGTTCCGAAATGGAACTTGTTCCCGGCATGCGCTTTATCAGTCCGTATCGGAGGACTGAGGTCATGCTGGTCGAGCGCGGGTTGCGGGTGATGAATGTCGAAGCGGTCGGCGATGCCTACGCCATCGCAGCGAACTACCTGCGGAAAACCGGCGCCATCGCCGACACCATCGCCACCAATGACGCCCTGCTCGAAATCATCGTGCAAATGTTTCACCGCGGCGAATACAACAAGATCAGGCTCGCCAACAAGGCGATCGCGCGGTTTGAAGCCACCGAACTCGTCTGACCACCAGCGGAGGATTTCATGGAAGCCGCCATCGACCGCATCATGCACACCTATGCTCTGCTGGTGAACCGCTCCGCGGCCTCCAGCGAAGAGGCGCGCGCCAAGGTGACGGACTACATCACCATGCTTTCCGAGGCCGGCGAGAAGGATACGCATCGGCTGACGGTTTGCGGGCTGACCTATCTGCGCGAACTCGACGGCAGCACCGATCCGGTGAAGGCTGGATTTACCGGGCTTTGAGGGGCTCTACGCCGTTTCAAGTTGGTCGTCATACTCCGCGAAAGCGGAGTATCCAGTACGCCGCGGCCTCTCGATTCCATCACTGATGCTCTGGAATACTGGGTCGCCCGGTCAAGCCGGGCGATGACAGATGACATCTGTGCCCAAGTCCGCTGCCCTTTCTCAGAGACGTCTGGTAAACCTCAGTGTTCAACAAGCATTCCGAGGAAACCTCCATGCTCACCCTGCATCACCTCAACGATTCCCGGTCGCAGCGGATTTTGTGGCTGCTGGAAGAGCTCGGGGTGCCCTATGAGATCAAGCGCTATCAGCGCGATGCCACCACACGACTTGCGCCGCCGGAGCTGACCGCGGTGCATCCGCTCGGCAAGTCGCCCGTCATCACCGACGGCGATGTCACCATCGCGGAATCCGGCGCCATCGTCGATTACATCATCCGCCACTACGGCAAGGGCAAGCTGATGCCGGCGCCCGGCAGCGCCGAATACGAGGCCTATAACGAGTGGCTGCATTATTCGGAAGGCTCCGCGATGCTGCCGCTGATGCTGAATCTCTATGTTTCAAGATTGAAGGAAGCCGGCTCCCCCCTGCATCCGCGCATTGACAGCGAGATCGCCAACCACCTCGGCTATGTCGATGGCGCGCTCAGGGGCCGCGAATTCTTCGTCGGCAAGTCGCTGACCGGCGCCGACATCCAGATGAGTTTCGTCGGCGAGATGGCGAAGGTCTTCGACAAGCTCGGGCCGTATCCGAACCTGAGCGCATGGCTGTCGCGCATGCACGCGCGGCCGGCGTTCCAGCGCAGCGTTGAGAAGGGCGGGGCGTATCGCTTCGCCAAATAGGCATCACGTGTTTGCGAAGCCGGGAGTTGCGGACTTATCCGCACCGACGCCCGACGGCGTGGTGCAGTTCCGCGACGATATCTACAACCGGGACGGGTTCGGCGGCCAGACCAACGCCAGCCGGCGGTAGGGCACTTCGTCGCCGGGGTGGCGATCCCACCATATCTTGCATAAATATCAGGCTTGTACCGCAAGTGCTTGGCCGCCGCCGCCCGATATGGTATCCCGCCTGCGCAGCTTCCGACCGCCACCCGTGACCGACCGCAGCTCGCCTAACAGGCTGCGGCGGTGGAGATATTTCGTCCATGAGCTCTTCTGCCAGCAGTGCCAAGACCGCCTCCGCGCCCGACTCGTTCTTCACGGCCACGCTCACCGAGGCCGATCCCGATATATCAGCCGCGATCCGCGGCGAACTCGGCCGCCAGCGTCACGAGATCGAGCTGATCGCGTCGGAAAACATCGTCAGCCGCGCGGTGCTGGAAGCGCAGGGTTCGGTGCTGACCAACAAATATGCCGAGGGCTATCCGGGCAACCGCTATTACGGCGGCTGCGAATGGGTCGACGTGGTGGAAACGCTGGCGATCGAGCGCGCCAAGAAACTGTTCGGCGCGCAGTTCGCAAACGTGCAGCCGAATTCCGGCAGCCAGATGAACCAGGCGGTATTTCTGGCGCTGCTGCAGCCCGGCGATACCTTCATGGGCCTCGATCTCGCCGCCGGCGGCCATCTCACCCATGGTTCGCCGGTCAACATGTCCGGCAAGTGGTTCAAGGCCTCGCACTACACGGTGCGGCGCGAGGATCAGATCATCGACATGGACGCGGTGGCGAAGCAGGCCGAGCAGGTGAAGCCGAAGCTGATCATCGCCGGCGGCTCG
>Ga0207927_1000622_pt1 | contig 15072 bp, 9 predicted proteins | sample NGESurdeep072012_2_FD_184456 | JGI IMG/M metagenome (GOLD analysis project Ga0207927, IMG submission 184456) | Arctic peat soil microbial communities from Barrow, Alaska - NGEE Surface sample 210-2 deep-072012 (SPAdes) | ecosystem: Environmental > Terrestrial > Soil > Wetlands > Peat ... | reverse complement strand
CCGTGTACACCACCTTCGTCACGGGTACCCTGACCAAATTCTCGGAGTCGCTCACCCGCGCCCTGTTCTGGAGCTACGATCAAGCCGCACAATCCGGGAGACGTATGTCTGACATTGTCAGACTCGCTCCGAAACAAAAGGATGTACGCGAGGCCGCGTTTCTTGCCGCAATCTGGATCTGTTACCTAGCGGGAGCGGCGATTGGGACCTTCAGCAAGCGGAGGTGGGAGCTGCGGTCGCTGTATCTCCCGGTCGTGATGTTGATCGTGTTCATCGTGGTCGATCGGTTTCGCCCCATCGGTGTTCAGGAAGAGAAGCATCAGCAGGGCTGATTGCGATCGGGTCAACCGGCAGGACTGGCAGACCGGTTCGTGCAATCTCATGTTTTAACCGGAGTTTAATGTAATCCACTAACTATTTCTCTTTAACCGAAATTTCACGGCGCATTCACCACCGAAGTTACCTAGGCAGCTACAGTTCTCTGGTTTGTAGTTAATCGATGGAGGAATGTGTATGAAATCTCTGCTCACATGCTTGCTGGCAGTCGCCGTTAGTGTGGCTCCGCTACAGCTCACCGCCCAGAACCCAGGCTCCACAAGTGGGGGACGCCACAATAGCCCTGCCATTCAACATGTGCTGTTGGTCAGCATCGACGGCATGCATTCGCTGGACTACTTGAACTGCGCGAAAGGCGTCAGTGGCGTAAACGGCGGTGCTCCGTATTGTCCGAACCTTGCGGCACTTGGGGCGACCGGGAGTACCTATCTGAATGCTACTACTTCGAAACCTTCCGACTCGTTTCCCGGGCTAATGGCCATCGTGAGCGGCGGCTCTCCTCGCTCGGTGGGAGCTTTCTACGATGTTGCTTATGATCGTTCGCTGGCTCCGCCGAAAGTTACCACCGGAAACGGAGTGGCTGCCGGTCCCTGCGGCTTGTCTGCGTCCTCAAACGGCACGACGACCGAGTATGAAGAGGGTATAGATATCGATCAGACGCAGCTCAACGGCGGTGCGCCGACCGGGGATGGCGGAATCAACTCGATCAACCCTGACCGTCTGGAACGTGATCCCAAGAAAGGCTGCGCGCCGGTATGGCCGTGGAACTTTGTCAGAACGAACACGATTTTCGGAGTGGTCCATGCGGCTGGCGGCTACACTGCCTGGTCCGACAAGCACCCGGCCTATTCCTCAGTATCCGGCCCCGGGGATGGCACCAACGTTGACGATTATTATTCGCCCGAGATCAACTCCACCGTGATAGCGTTACCCGTCACCACGCCGCTGGGAATGGCCTGCAATCCGATTCCGGATCCCTCCCAGACCGGCGCCTATACCGACAGTTTTCAGAACATCCAGTGCTACGACACGCTCAAGGTCAACGCCATCCTCAACGAGATCGATGGCAAGACGCATAATGGTCAATCGGGTGCTCCCGTGCCTGCAGTGTTCGGAATGAACTTCCAGTCAGTAAGCGTGGGGCAAAAGCTGATTGAGCACGGCGTGGGATCAGGCGGCTACCTCGATGCAGCAGGGACCCCTAGCAACTTATTGGTGGGTGAGATCCAGCTCGTCGATGCCGCCATCGGAGAGTTCGTCAGCGAACTGCAGAGGCAAGGGCTCCTCGATTCGACCCTGATCGCAATTACCGCAAAACACGGTCAGTCGCCGATCGACCCAAACCGGTTCTTCCCGATTCCGGGACACAGCGGAACCAACGGTACGTCGCCGGCGAACCTGATTGCTTCGCTGCTACCGTGGTCTGAATCTCCGCTGAATCCCAACGGTATCGGACCCACCGAGGATGATGTCTCGCTGCTGTGGCTCACCTCGTCAGCGCAGACGCAGAATGCCGTGGCGACCCTGGAAGCCAATGCCGCTCAGGCTGGTATCGGCGAAATTTTCTACGGGCGCTCGATTACGACTATGTTCAACGCTCCCGGAATCGCTCCGGGCCAAGACCCGCGCACCCCGGACATCATCGTCACCCCCAACTACGGTGTGGTCTACACCGGCAGCAACAAGAAGCAGGAAGAGCACGGAGGTTTCTCGCATGACGATACCAACGTGATCATGCTGCTTTCGAATCCGAGCTTCCACCAGAGCACGATCAACACGCCAGTTCAGACCATGCAGGTTGCGCCCACTATTCTGAAGGCGCTCGGACTGGATCCCAATCAACTCCAGTCTGTCCAGTTGGAGGGTACGGCAGTTCTGCCGGCGACCCAATTCTAGCCGCAACGTGGAAGTGGGCCTAAGAACGATGGCCGCCTGCTCATCGCAGACGTTTACGGGCTGTTAACGAGTGAGTGGCTGTAAAACGAGGTTGAAGAAGAAACGGCGTTCCAGAGTAACGGGGCGCCGTCCTTGTTTTTGGGAGTAGCGTGAATTTCGTACGCAATGAATTTAGTACGCAATTGTCGGAACTAGACTCCTTGGGTTACATTCGTTCGAGCCGATTTGCGTGGTTAGGGAGACCCTCATGTCATCCTCGTCCGCCAAAGATCCAGCCCAACAGCCGCTGACCATCCTCTGCATCGCCAGCTACTTCAAAGGCCTCGATTTCATTCGGGAGTGCCGACGGCAAGGCTGTCGCGTACTGCTCCTTACCTCCCACAGCCTGCGCGACGAAGAATGGCCGCGGGAGAGCATTGACGCGTTCTTCTACATTCCGGACGCGGAGAAGAAGTGGAAGATCGAAGACGTACTGCTGGGCGTCAGTTACATGGCGCGCTCGGAAAACATCGATCGCATTGTTCCTCTGGACGACTTCGACGTGGAAACCGCGGCCACGCTGCGCGAGCATCTACGCACACCCGGCATGGGCGACAGCACCGCCCGATACTTTCGCGACAAGCTCGCCATGCGCACCAAGGCGCGGGACGAAGGGCTGGCCGTGCCGGAATTTATTCACATCCTGAACTACGCCAATCTGCACGACTTCCTGAATCGCGTGCAACCACCCTGGGTGCTGAAGCCGAGATCGCTGGCGGGCTCCATGGGCATCAAGAAAATCGCCACTACCGAGGAACTCTGGGCGGCATTGGAGCGTTTGGGCGACCAGCAGTCGTATTACCTGCTTGAGCAGTATGTACCCGGTGACATCTACCACGTGGACACCGTTGTCTATGAGCGCGAACTGCTGTTTGCCATCGCCAGCCGGTACGGCCGTCCTCCCATGGACGTTTCGCACGAGGGCGACATTTTCACCACCCGCACGTTGCCCCGAGGTTCGGCGGAGGAACGTTCTCTGCTGGCGCTCAACGAAAAAGTCTTGCAGGCCTTCGGTTTGGTACGGGGTGTCTCACACACCGAATTCATCGCGGGCCGCGATGGCAGATTGTATTTCCTGGAGACCTCTGCCCGTGTCGGAGGCGCGCATATCGCTGACCTGGTGGAAGCGGCTACGGGAATCAATCTCTGGGCGGAGTGGGCCAAGATCGAAATTGCCGGTGGAAAGGCCCCTTACCGGCCTCCGGTTGCGGGAAACGACCACGCCGGCCTGCTTATTTCTTTGGCGCGGCAGGAGCATCCCGACACCTCGGCATACAACGATCCAGAAATTATCTGGCGCCTGAACGACAAAAAGCACCATGTTGGCCTGATCGTGAAATCGCCCGATCCCGATCGGGTGCAAGAGCTGACTAGCAACTACGCGCAACGCTTTCGGCAAGACTTCTTCGCGTCGGAACCGCCGCGGGACAAGCCGTACTACTGAAGCGGTTCCAAGATTAGTGCATCTGCCCGTACGGGTAGTGCGGGCCTGAACCTGGATTATTCATCTGTTTCGGCAACAGAAGCAGCAAGCTTTGAAGGGGCACGGCTTTCAGCCGTGCCCCTTCAAAGCGCGAGGTCCTAATGACAATGCAGCTGAAGCGCCGCACTGCCCGAGCGCCGGTCTTGCTCCGGGTTGGTATCGCTGCAGAGGCGAAACTTCCGCGGTTCACACTAACTCTGAAGCACATAATCCAGAAGCGGTTCTTGAATTCGAAATTGCTGGCTGCCAGCATCCTTTACCCGTCAGTGCCCCGACAAGGGGGCTCCGCCCCGCATGCCACTCAAAATCTGGGCAATCGATCCGGTCCAGCCCGTTTGATGGCTCGCACCGCAGCCCCGGCCAGTGTCGCCGTGAAAGTACTCATGGAAGGGAATCAGATCTCGCCAGTGGGGATCGGTATTGAACAACTCGCAGTCGCCAAAAACCGCCCGCTTGCCCTCTTGATTACGTAAGAAGATGTTGGCCACACGCCGCGCCAGTTCATCCCCCACCTCTTCCAAGTTTTTCATCTGGCCCGAGCCCGTGGGGCATTCAACCTTGAACGTATCGCCATAGTGGCGGTGATATTCCTGAAGCGCGAGCAGGATCAGGACATTCACGGGCATCCAGATTGGGCCACGCCAGTTCGAGTTACCGCCGAAAAGGTCGGTCGTGGACTCGCCGGGCTCATAGTCCAATCGATACTCCTTGCCGGCCAGGTTGAGAATCAACGGATGATCCAGATGATAGCGGGAGACCGCCCGCACCCCGTAGGGCGAAAGGAATTCGTTTTCGTCCAGCATGTAAGCCAACATACGCCGCAACTGGTCCGGCCGCACTAATCCCAAGATCACTCGATTGCTAGGCCCGGGGACCACCATGGGCTCGACACTGTCAACCAAGTCGGGCCGGTGCTGGATGAACCACTCGCGCCGGCGCTGAAAATCGGGGTAGTGATCGAAGGTATCGATGGGTACGGTCGATGCACCAAACATAGGCACGAATCCGACCATGGTGCGGGCGCGAATGGGCGACGGCTCATGATCGGGGGAAATCAGTTGATCGTAGAAGAATCCGTCCTCCTCGTCCCAAAGGGACTTGTACGGATCGCGCAGGTTGTTCATGGCGTTCGCAATGTAGATGTAGTGCTCCCAGAACTTGCTCGCAACGTCTTCGTAGGCAGGGTTCTGTTCGGCCAGAAGCAAAGCGGTTGACAACATGCTCTTCGCAAAGGCGGCCATCCAGCTTGTCCCATCGGCCTGACCCAGCATGTATCCCGGTGGAAGATTGTCGCGATCGAGTACGCCGATGTTGTCCATCCCCAGGAACCCGCCCTGAAAAATGTTGTTGCCCAGCGCGTCCTTGCGGTTTACCCACCAGGTAAAGTTGATGAGCATCTTTTGAAAGACGCGCTCGATAAAAGCATAGTCGGCAACGCCTGTTTCCCCGCGCTCGACTTCAAAAACAGCTCTGGCGGCCAAAGACAAGACCGGTGGATTAACGTCGTTGAAGTCCCACTCGTAAGCCGGAATCTGGCCGTTGGGGTGCGTGTACCACTCGCGCAGCATCAGGAGGATCTGCTCTTTGGCGAACTGCGGATCAATATGCGCCAGACAAACGCAGTGGAAACCAAGGTCCCAAGTGGCGAACCAGGGGAACTCCCATTTGTCCGGCATCGAAATCACGTCGCGGGCAAAGAGGTGCGTCCATTCGTGATTGCGTCCTTGCCAACGTTCCGGAGGCGGGGGCGGCTGAGTAGGATCTCCATTCAGCCAATCTGTAACTACGTAATGGTAATACTGCTTGGACCAGAGCATCCCCGCAAAGGCCTGGCGGGCGACCAGCTTTGCGTCTGCCGAGAGTTCGTTCGGCAGCACGACATCGTAGAACTCATCAGCCTCTTCTTTGCACTTGGTGAGCAGAGCGTCGAAATCCGCGAAGGGGTCCTCCAGCAGATGTTCATCGGTCGCTGCCGCCAGCCGGAGCTGAAGAACGATGGTCTCACCAGCATTGATGGTGCGGGCATAGCGCGCCGCGGCTTTTGTGCCCGTGGCGGCCGGGTTTACCGCCTCGCGTTTGCCGTGCACCACGTATTCGTGGAACGCATCCTTGACGTAGGGCGATGATGATGGCACGCCATAGAGGCGCTCGTTGTTGGTCTGGTTCTCGGTAAACAGCAATTCGTCGGCGCCGGCGCAATACAAAACGTACTCGCCCAACGCCCAATGCCGGGCGATGGCCCGTCTCAGTTTGCTCCCTGGCGGATCGGCCGCCGCCGCGATCGAGGGTCGCCGGTCATCGCGCCCCCAACTCCACGAATCGCGGAACCAGAGCGTCGGCAACACTTGGATTGGCGCCGGTTCGGGTCCGCGATTGCTGATATTGATGCGAATCAGCAGGTCCTCCGCCGCGACCTTTCCATACTCCACCTCGACGTCGAAATATCGGCCGCCGTCGAAAATCCCGGTGTCGACGAGTTCGTATTCCCGTTCCAGCCGGTTCCGCCGCCGGTTCTCCTGGAGCAGCCGATCGTACGGGAACTCCGCCTGCGGATACTTGTACAGGTACTTCATGTAGGAGTGGCTGGGCGTGTTGTCGAGGTAAAAGTAATATTCCTTGACGTCCTCGCCGTGATTCCCCTCGTTACCTGTCAGGCCAAACATCCGCTCCTTGAGAAATGGATCGTGGCCGTTCCACAGCGCCAGCGCGAAACAAAGATACTGGTGCCGGTCGCATATTCCACCCAGACCATCTTCATTCCAGCGGTAGGTCCTGGAACGAGCGTGATCGTGGGGGAAGTAATTCCAGGCATCGCCATCGGCACTGTAGTCCTCGCGCACCGTGCCCCAGGCGCGCTCCGCCAAAAATGGCCCCCAGCGATTCCAGTGGCCTCTTTTCTCCCTGATCATTACCAGACGAACGCCTTCTTTGGTGTCGTAGATGCTCATCCGCAAATCCTCAATTCAGCAACTAGAAGCTATTTCATAAGTCCGGTTTTGAAGGGGCACGGCTTTCAGCCGTGCCGCAAATGGCCCTTTTACAGACCCGGGCTTCAGCCCCTGAGGTACTTCGGTTTGGCCCGCTCAGGCATTTATGAGATGACTTAGCCGATCACTTCGTCCCCAGCAGTTCCTTGGCGACAGCCACCACATGTTCGGGCTCGAATCCGAACTTTTTCTGCAGTTCCTTCAGTGGCGCCGAGGCCCCGAACGTCTTCATGCCAATAACGCGCCCAGCCTCACCGACATACCGGTCCCATCCAAAGGTTGAGGCCTGCTCCACCGCGACGCGCGCCTTCACGCCAGGGGGGAGAACACTGTCACGGTATTCCTGCGGCTGGTGTTCGAAGATGTCCCACGACGGCATCGACACTACGCGCGAGCGGATGCCTTGAGCGACCAACATCTCGTGAGCCTGCGCAACCAGACTGACTTCGCTGCCGGTTCCGATGAGGATAACTTCGGGACTTCCACCCGGCGCGTCGGCGAGCACATAAGCACCTTTGGCAACTCCCGAGGCTGCCGCGTACCTGCTGCGATCCAAGGTGGGCAGGGCCTGACGCGACAACACCAATATTGCGGGTTGATGACGCAGTTGCATGACATAGCGATAGGCCTCGACCACCTCGTTGGCATCGCCCGGACGTAATAGAACCATCCAAGGCATGGCGCGCAACGACGCGAGCTGTTCGATCGGTTGATGCGTCGGCCCGTCTTCGCCGTCACCCATGGCGTCGTGCGTGAAGATGAAGATGGACGGCAGTTCCATCAAGGCGGAGAGCCGGATCGCTCCGCGGGCATAATCGCTGAAGATGAAGAAGGTGGCGCCGAAAGCGCGCAGCTTCGTGAGCGACATTCCGTTCACGATCGCGGCCATGGCGTGCTCGCGAATGCCGAAGTGCATGTTCTTGCCGCCTGGAGTTTCTGGTTGCAAGTCGCCAGCGCCTGGGAAGGTGAGGGCGGTCTTATTGGATGGCGCGAGATCGCCCGAACCTCCGAGGAACCAGGGGATGTTCTGCGCCAGCACGTTCAGCACCTTACTCGAAGCATCGCGCCCGGCGACGCCCTTGGGGTCTGCGGCGAACACGGGAAGGTTGCGGTCCCAACCCGCGGGCAGTTCGCGACGCTGCATCAGCTCGACCTCGTTGGCCAGATCCGAATACTGCGCCTTGTACTTGGCGAAAAGCTCCGTCCATTCGCGCCGAGCTTGGGCGCCGCGTGCGCCTATCCCTGCCGCAAACCGATCATAGACGCCGTCCGGCACAAGGAATTGCGCGTCTTCCGGCCATCCGTACGCGCGCTTGGTGAGGCGGACTTCTTCCACGCCCAGCGGTTCGCCGTGCGCGGCCGAGGTGTCTTGCTTGTGCGGCGATCCGTAGCCGATGTGGGTGTCGAGCACGATGAAGGTGGGCCGATGCTTGGTGTCGCGGAAAGTGGTGAGCGCATCTTCGATATGCTCAAGATCGTTGGCGTCGCCGACTCGCAACACGTTCCATCCATAGGCAAGGAACCGCACGGCCACATCCTCGGTGAAGGTAATGCGCGTGTTGCCTTCAATAGTGATGTGGTTGTTGTCGTAGACCCAGCAAAGATTGTCGAGTTGCAAGTGACCTGCCAGCGAAGCGGCTTCCGAGCCGATGCCTTCCATCAGGCAGCCATCTCCGCAGATGGTGTAAATGTTGTAATCGAAGATGTCGAACCCCGGCTTATTAAAGCGGTTCGCGAGCCATTTCTGGCCGATGGCCATTCCGACGCTCGTTGCAATGCCTTGTCCGAGGGGACCAGTCGTGGTTTCGACGCCCGAAACCAGATGGTACTCAGGATGCCCCGGCGCTTTGCTGCCGATTTGGCGGAAGCGGCGAATATCTTCAAGCGTTACCGAGGGTTGTCCCACGATCTCGTAGTCAGCGTTCACCGCCATAGTCTTGGTCAGGTGCAACACCGACCACAGCAGCATGGAGGCGTGACCGTTCGAGAGCACGAACCGGTCGCGATTAGGCCAGATCGGGTCTTGGGGATCGAATCGCATCACCCGGTTCCAGATCGTGTAGGCGAGTGGCGCCAGCGCCATCGGCGTGCCTGGATGTCCTGAGTTGGCCGCCTGTACTGCATCGATCGAGAGCGTGCGAATCGTGTTGATGCAGAGTAGATCAAGTTGTGCGTCGGTCATTGATTTGGCAACCTGCGTGGTGCTCATGGTGTTTCTTTTCTCCTTGCAACGTTTTCGGTCTTTTGTGACTGCGTAATCAGTTTTGAGTGACCGTACCGAACTTGTGGCGATCAGAGAGGCTTGATCGGTTCAACTCTTGGGCATTGTGGCTGCGGTCGCTCGCGTCGCCGCTTCGTATGCGGCCACCTTGCCCAACCGCCGCAGGTGGCGCGATTCTTGGCTGAATTGGGCCGCTAAGAATGTCTGCACCAGGTCCCACGCCACTGCGGGTCCCACCGTGCGGCCGCCCATGCAGATAATGTTCATGTGATCGTCCTCGACTCCCTGCTTGGCCGAGTAGTGGTCGTGGACGAGCCCGGCGCGAATGCCCGGAACTTTGTTGGCGCAGACCGAAGCGCCCACGCCGCTGCCACAGATCGCTACGCCGCGTTCCACTTTTCCGGCGGCAACGGCTTCGGCAAGCGGGATGACGAAGTCGGGATAGTCGTCGCCTGGGTTCAGGTCGTGCGCGCCGAAATCGACGACCTCATGCCCCGCCGCTTTCAACTCGCCGACGAACTCCTCTTTCAATCCATATCCTCCGTGATCGGTCGCGATTCCAATCCTCATGTTCCTCCTTAGCTCGACACAATGCCTCGGGTTTCCCCAAATTTGCCGCGCTCGAAAATTACCAGCCCCGGCGCAAACCTACAACTGATAAATTGCCCAGTTGTCTCCGGAGAAATCCGATGATACAGTCGCGGATCATTGGAGCGAAGACGAGCGCTAGCGAGGCGCGCCGCGTCAGTACGCGCAGAGTTAGCAAGGAAAGGCACCGATCGTTAAATCCTCGTTATAACGGTTGACCCGGTTGCCTTCCACAAATACCGGACAATGAAAACTCCGAGATGAACACAAATGCAGAACTTTGCGAGTGTGCCATCATACCCCAGACGACCGACACCTAACGTGCCTCTCGCATGGAAGATAAGGATAGCCCATGTCTGAAACCGAGTCGCCCGCGAATATGTATTCACTCCATGAGGTACGTGAGCTGTGCCTGCGGGTCTACTATCCGAACGACTGCGGTCAACTGGTGCTCCGCACGGACTTGGACTGGCACAAGGATGTCCTTCCCATTGCTATCGATCCCAAGGGTTCATTCGCCGAGTTCAAATTGGAGACCACACATCCGTTCGTCTATCTAAAGCCCTGTCTGCGGACGACGTCAGGATTGCTCTGGGCCACAGGAGCCAACCGCCTCGTGGTGGCCACAAGAGAGGATATCCGGGACATCTACCCCTCCTTTCATTCCCCAGAGCAGGGAAGTATTCTCGATGTCATTACGCTGGAGTCGACGATTCTGAACCGCCAGCATAGCCTCCGCGTGTATCTGCCCGCAGGGTACGACGAGAATACATGCCGTACTTTTCCGGTTATTTATATGCAGGACGGACGCAACCTGTTCTTTCCCCAAGAGGCCTTTCTCGGACAGGATTGGGGTGTTGAGGACAAACTGGTCTTGCTGAACGGGATGAACGCGATCGAACAAATGATTGTCGTCGGCATCTTCTCCGCCGATCGGATGCAGGAGTATACCAAGCCGGGGTATGAGACCTATGGGCGCTCCGTTGTTGAGGAGATCAAGCCCTACATCGACTCTCGCTTCCGGACGCGCCCGGGGCGGCGAGCTACCGGCGTGATGGGATCTTCGCTCGGTGGTGTAGTTTCGTTTTACATGGGCTGGCAGTGGCCAGAAGTGTTCGGAGGCGTGGGCTGCCTGTCGAGCACATTCACCCACAAAGACGACTTGGTGGAGCGAGTGCTGGTCGAACCCCGCCGGGAGGTCCGCTTCTATATCGACACAGGCTGGCCTGGCGACAACTATGAGGTTGGACTCGCCATGGCCGTGGCGCTGGCCGAACGCGGCTATCGCTATGGCCATGACTTTCTCTACTTTGCTTTCCCAAATGCCGGTCACTCGGAGCGGGATTGGGGACAGCGCCTCCATGTGCCCTTTCAGTTTTTCGCGGGTCAGCCGGCCATGATTTCCCGGTTCAAAGAAGTCGCCGGCCAGGAAATTGAGCCTAAGTAAGTAACCACAACGTTCCCTCGTTCCAAGTATTTTCTGCGCCTGGGAATGCTGAAACTGGGCCGAACTCCAAGCGGAAAGTGGTCGGGGAACCAGGTGCGTTTCCCGTTCACTGTTTCGAAGACTGCTACCGGTAATTTTCCCAGTTGCAAATTTTGCCAATCGACTTTACTGTCCATACACCTGGGATAAACCGGGACCTGACGAAAGCCGTCGAACAGGAGCTGAACAGAGTGAAACATGTGGTGATCGTCGGTGGTGGTTTCGCCGGACTCAATTGTGCTCGTAAGCTGGCTGAGCGTCCTGACGTTCGGGTCACGCTCATCGACAAGAACAATTATCAGCAGTTTCAGCCGCTGCTCTACCAAGTCGCCACGGCTGGGCTGTCGGCAACCAACGCGGCTTTCAGTCTGCGCAGTGTGCTCAGAGGACATCCCAATGTTGACGTAAAGCTGGGGGAGGTAGTCTCCGTCGATCTCAAGACGCACACTGTCGAAACTGCTGAAGGACAGCAGTACCAGGGCGATTTTCTAGTGCTTGCGGCTGGGTCGCAGGCAAACTTTTTCGGCACACCGGGAGCCGCCCAGCATGCCTATCCGCTGTACTCGATTCATGACGCCGAGGTGTTGCGATCGCGGATCCTGGCCGTCCTCGAGTCCGCCGATCGTGACCCCTCGCTGGTCGCCAAAGGAGCGCTGAACTTCGTCATCGTGGGAGGCGGTCCCACCGGCACCGAAATGGCAGGCGCATTTGGCGACATGGCTCGTCTAGGGATGAAGAAAACGTACGAGGACCTTGCCGTCAACAAGGCCCAAATTTTCCTGGTGGACAAAGGCCACGCCGTGCTGGGCGCGTTTTCCGAGAAAGCCCAGACGTACGCCGCCAAGATGCTGGAGCAACGCGGGGTGCAACTGCGCCTGGGCACAAGTGTAAAGGAGGTGGCCTCCGGACATGTGGTGCTCTCTGACGGGACCGTTATCCCGACTCACACCGTGATCTGGGCGGGAGGCTTGAAAGCGTCGTCATTGTCAAACAATGTGGGAGTCCAGGCCGGACATGGTGGACGGATTGATGTGCAACCCGATTTCACCGTAAGCGGCTTCACCGGTGTCTACGCCCTGGGCGATTTCGCCAATATCCCCGGTAAGGACGGTAAGCCGTTGCCGCAGCTTGCATCGGTGGCGGAACAATCCGGCAAGTGGTGCGCCAGGAATATCGAATTGGATCTAGCGGGGGAGCCGAGAAAGCCGTTCCACTACTTCGACAAAGGCATCATGGCGATGATTGGGCGCGACTCAGCCGTGGCCGAAGTCGGCCCGCATCGCCACGAACTTCAGGGCGCGATTGCTTTCGCTGCCTGGCTCGGGGTGCACGCTGCACTACTAACCACAAGCCGTGCGAAAGTCGGAGCTTTTGTTGAATGGGCGTGGGACTATTTAGGCAATGTGCGCAGCGATCCGGTTCTCGATCGCAATGAACAGGCGCAGATCAACTGGAACGACGACGACGAACAGATGGAAACAGCGGCGGCTTCGAAGACTTAGGAACCGGAAACTGCTTGACACAATTGTGGACGGGAACAGGTGTCCCCGTCACCAGAGAATCAATCGAGGCACAGGATTTCGCTGTGAGAGCGGGATCCAGCGTCATCCCTGCGCGACGAACTCTCTTAGCTGATCAAAATATTCATGGACATTCTCAAGAAGCTTTTTGAGGAGCATTTCCACTCACCGGCAGAGCGGGTGCAGCCGCTGCAGAGTCCTCTCGGCGGCTCGGGGCGCAATATCTTCCGGCTCATCGGCGAAAAACGTGCCGCGATTGGCATTCTGTACGATGTGCGCGAAGAGAACGTTGCCTTCCTCGAATTTTCCAGGCATTTTCGCCGGCACGGGCTGCCGGTGCCGGAAATCTATGCTGAGGATTTGCAGCACGGCGCTTATCTTGAGGAAGATCTGGGGGACACGACGCTCTTTGAGTTTGTCTCGAAAAATCGTGTGGGCGAGGCCATTGCTCCCCAAGCGGTTGAAGCTTATCGCAAAGTTGTGGCCGTGTTGCCGCGCTTTCAGATCGAAGCTGGCCGCGATTTGAATTACAAAGTGTGCTATCCGCGTGCCAGCTTCGATCGCCAGTCCATCGCTTGGGACTTGAATTATTTCAAGTACTATTTTCTTAGGCTCGCCGGCATCCCCTTCCATGAACAAGCGCTGGAAGACGATTTCGTTCGCTTGACGAAGTTCTTATTGACCGCCAGCCGGGAATACTTTCTCTATCGCGATTTCCAATCGCGCAATGTCATGTTGGTCGGCGGCAATCCATTTTTCTTGGATTACCAGGGCGGCCGCAGAGGCGCGCTGCAATACGATATCGCTTCTCTATTGTTCGATGCCAAGGCCGATCTGCCGCCGGAGCTGCGCCAGCAATTGCTCGATCATTATCTCGACGGACTTGCCGGTTTTATCGAGATTGATCGCGAACTGTTCATGCAGCACTTCTACGCCTACGTGTACGTCCGCATCATGCAGGCGTTGGGCGCTTATGGCTTTCGCGGCTTTTATGAGCGCAAACCTCATTTTCTGCAAAGCGTGCCGTACGCGCTCAAAAACGTGCGCTGGCTGCTTCATAACGTCAACCTGCCTATCGCGCTGCCGACCCTGATGGACGCGTTCAAAAGCATCCTGGGCTCGGACAAATTGCAGGGTCTCGCTTCCGGAACAGGAAATGTCACGGTGCGGATTTTCAGTTTTTCATTCCACCGCGGTCCGCTGAAAGACGAGGCCGGGCACGGCGGCGGTTTCGTTTTCGATGCCCGGAGTCTGCCCAACCCCGGACGCGAAGAGCGCTTCAGAACTCTTACGGGCAAAGACGAGCCCGTGGCCGATTATCTCAATCAGCAAGAGAGCGTGCATCAATTCCTCGCTAGCGCCGCGGCGCTGGTGGATGCCAGCGTGAGCGACTATCAGCGTCGCGGCTTTAAGAGCTTGATGGCGTCGTTTGGTTGCACAGGCGGCCAGCATCGCTCGGTATATCTGGCGGAGCAATTGGCAAAACATTTGCGCGGCAGGACCGGGGTGGAAGTGTTGGTGCGGCATCGTGAATTGGAGAATCCGGGCGAATGAAAGCGATGATTTTAGCCGCGGGGCTCGGCACGCGCTTGCGGCCGCTCACCGACGATCGTCCCAAGGCGCTGGTGGAAGTCGCTGGCCGCACGCTGTTGGAGATCGCGCTCGCTCGCTTGCGCGCATTTGGGATTCGTGAGGTGATTGTCAATGTGCATCACTTTGCCGACATGATTCTCGACTATCTGAAAACGAACGACAACTTCGGCATGCGTATTGAAGTCTCTCGCGAGGAAGTCTTGCTCGACACCGGTGGCGGCTTAAAAAAGGCCGCCCATTTCTTTCTTGAGGATTCCAACGGTCTTGAAGAGCCGTTCATTTTGCACAATGTCGATGTCATCAGCACGATCGATCTCCGGCGCATGGTGCAACTTCATATTGAAAATCGGGCTCTTGCCACACTTGCGGTGCAATCTCGGGAGAGTTCTCGCTACCTGCTGTTCGACGAGCGATTCCAACTTTGCGGCCGGCGACCAGGGCACGATGGCGAAACTGAATTGGTTAGACCTTCACAGCGCATGCAGGCGCTGGCTTTTTGCGGCATCCACATAATTTCTTCTCACCTTTTTGCAAAAATGACGGAAGCAGACGCGTTCTCCATCATCGACTGCTATCTGCGTCTCGCTGGCTGCGAAGAAAAGATTCTCGCCTTCCGGGCCGATGAATATTATTGGCGCGATCTCGGCACGCCGGACAAGGTGATGCGAACCGCTCAGGATCTAAAACAAAGAGTTCTTCTGTAATAAGTTCGCCGCACCGATGACAGATCGAGACCGGGACTGGGTGTGGAATCAATCGCCAAGGGACTGCTCAAAGGTTTTCTACACACACACGGGCCGCATTCCTCGGGTCCAGCCACAATGACATCTTTGTAATGTGCAATTGTGCACACATTTACATATCCCGAGTACGGTAGACTTTCGTATCCACCACGCTATTGCGCTAGACATTCTTGGCCGTCG
>Ga0207927_1000621_pt1 | contig 15073 bp, 18 predicted proteins | sample NGESurdeep072012_2_FD_184456 | JGI IMG/M metagenome (GOLD analysis project Ga0207927, IMG submission 184456) | Arctic peat soil microbial communities from Barrow, Alaska - NGEE Surface sample 210-2 deep-072012 (SPAdes) | ecosystem: Environmental > Terrestrial > Soil > Wetlands > Peat ... | reverse complement strand
GCCGAAGAGCAGCGCCGTGTGGCCGGCGTCGGCGATGCGGCCGATCGCCATCGGCCGGCCCGGGCGCATGGCGATGCGCCAGAACAGGACGTCGCCGAGCCGGGCCATGACGAGCTTCGTGTGGTCGGCCTCGCCGACGCTGACGCCGCCCGACGTGATGACGGCATCGGCGTCGCGCGCCGCGCTCGCGAACGCGGCTTCAAGGGCGGCAGGGTCGTCGCGCACGACACCGAGATCGATGACGTCGACGCCGAGGCGCTGCAGCATGCCCCAGAGCGTGTAGCGGTTGCTGTCGTAGACGCAGCCGGCGTCGAGCGCCTCGCCGACCGAGCGCAACTCGCTGCCCGTCGAGAAGAAGGCAACGCGGGCGCGGCGAAAGACCGCCGCTTCGGCATGACCGAGCGAGGCGAGCAGGCCGAGATCGGCCGGTCGCAGGATACGGCCGGCGCAGAGCGCGACGGCACCGCGGGCGATGTCTTCTCCGGCCAGGCGCCGGTTGTCGCCGGCACGCACGACACCCGCAGGGATGCGCACGCGGTCGCCGTCGAGCTTGACGAATTCCTGCGGCACGACGGTGTCGAGGCCGGCCGGCATCACCGCTCCGGTCATGATGCGAACGCACTGCCGTGCCCCGACCGAGCCTTCGAATCGTTCGCCGGCGAAGCCGGACCCGGCCAGCTGGAGCAGGCTCTGCGCATCGGCGGCAAGGTCGCTGCCGCGCAGCGCGTAGCCGTCCATCGCCGAGTTGTCCAGGCCGGGGACGTCGATGCCGGAGATCACGTCACGTGCGAGCACCCGACCGAGCGCCGAGCGCAGCGCCAGCGATTCGACAGCGTCGACGGGCGTCACGAGGCGGGCGATGAACTCCCGGGCCTGCGTGATCGGCAACGCCTTGGGGTCGTAGCCGGCGATGCACGACGCAATCTCCTGCAACGAGGGCGACGATGTGTCAGTCATGGCGCTGCAGTTGCTGGAGTTCGGTCAGGGTGTTGGCGTTGACGAACGCTTGGGGCTCTTCGAAAGGTACCGTCGCCAGACGCAGCGTTGCCGTCCACGCGTCGATCTTGCGGCGTCCGCTGGCCGTGAACCGCATCAGGCTTTCCAGCACCGTCGAATGCATCAGGCAAAAGACCGGCTGCAGGCGCAATTCGCCCTGTTCGCGTGTCGCTGCCATCGCGACCTCGGCCGCTTCGGCCTCCAGAGCGGCGGCCAAACGCGCCACGAGATCGTCCGGAAAGAGCGGCGAGTCGCAGGGAACGGTGACGAGGTAAGGCGTCTCGCAGCGTTCGAGACCGGTGAGAAAGCCGGCGAGCGGCCCGGGATAGTCGGGCAGCGCATCGGGCCAGACCGGCACGCCCATCGACTCGTAGGCGCCGAGGTTGCGATTGGCGTTGATCATCATCTCGCCCACCTGCGGCGAGAGGCGCAGCAGGGCGTGCATGGCCAGCGGCATGCCCTGGTGAATCTGCAGGCCCTTGTCGATTCCGCCCATCCGGCTGCCGCGGCCGCCGGCGAGGACGAGGCCGGTGATCTGGCTCTTGTCGATCATCGCTTCGCTTTCTGGTGGGCACCGAGTGTAGGGGCCACGCTCTTCCGCTTCCTGTAGTTCCACCACGGCAGCACTTCTTTCAGCGAGAGGACTTCGCCGCTGCGTCGGGGCACATACCCGGGCACGGCGCGCAGCGCCGCCTGCCACTCGGCCGAAGCGAGGGCATGGCGCAGGACAACAACATGCGGGTGCTCCAGATTCCCGGCCAGCGTCGCGAGGAAGTATTCCTCCCGTGCCAGGGCGATGAAGGCGAGCCCCTGGGCACTGGCCACCGCCTCGATACCGAACGCCGCGTCCGCGCTGCCGCTGGCCACGCTCTGCGCCACGGCCCGATGCGAGGGCTCGATGCGGTCGTAGCCCTGGACAGCCTCGGACACAAGGCCGGCGGCGGCCAGCAACTCGTCGAGAACGACGCGCGTACCGGTGCCGCGGCCGCGATTGACGAAACGCACGCCGGGCTTGGCAAGGTCATGCAATGTCTTGATCTGCAGCGGATTGCCGGCCCCGATGATGAGGCCCTGGGTGCGCGAGGCGAAGCCGATCAGCTTGTGTCGCCCGGGTCGCAGCATCGGCCGGTAGACGCGCGCCGTCGGCGAGTGCCGAGGCGCATGCGTCAGGGCGTGAAAGCCGGCCACCATGCAGCGGCCGTCGTTCAACGCGGCAAGCGCGTCGACGCTGCCGGTGAAGCGAATGTCGAGATGGAGCTTCTCGTGACGGTGGACCCAGTCGCGCAGCAGCGGCAGGGCTTCGTCATGGCTGGCGAACATTTCGACGACGCCGCAGTCGTCGTCGAAGGCCATCGAGAAGGCGCGCTCGAGCTCGCCCCGCATCGCCGCCAGCTGCGGCGCCAGCCTTGCCTGCGCCTGGCGCTCGGCCCAGAGCAGCTTGTGCCCGAAAGGCGAAAGGCGCGCCGGCTGGCCTTTCGCCCAGACCAGTAGGGGCTGGCCGAGCTCGCCTTCCCAACGCTTGAGCTCGCCCCAGACGTGGCGATAGGAGAACTGCAGCCCGCGTGCTGCGGCCGAGATCGAGCCTTCCCGGTGGATCGCGGCGAGAAGCTCCATCAGCGGATGGTGCAGCTCACCCCGATCCCTACCGCCCGGCGCCAGCGAGTACGTGAGCACTACCCTATGCATGTTCGTTCATATCGTCCGATGCCGTACCGGCGCCGAGAATCCTGCCCGCATGAAAGACTCGCGATGAACACCTTGTCCGAAAGCAGCGCGACCGCATTCGACCTCATTGTCGGCGGCGATGCCGGCCTGCTCCACACGGTCGCCCTGTCGTTCGCGGTCAGCGGCACGGCGTGCTTCTGCGCCGCCTGGCTGGGGCTCCTGGCCGGCGCCTGGCTGGCGGTGGCGCGCTTTCGCGGCAAGCGTTTCGTGCTGCTCGGGCTCGATACCTCGCTGGCACTGCCTTCGGTCGTCGCCGGCCTGGCCGTGTATCTGCTGCTCTCGCGCAGCGGCCCGCTCGGTTCGTGGGGTCTGCTCTTCACGCCGACGGCGATGGTGATCGTGCAGACCCTGCTGGCGCTGCCGATCATCATGGCGCTGGCCCGGCAGGTCGTTGCCGACGCGTTGCGCGACGGCGGTGACCAGCTGCGCTCGATGGGCGCGCGGCCGCTCCTGTGTGCCCTGCTGATGCTGCTGCACGAGCGCTGGGCCGTCGTCACCCTGCTCCTGATCGCCTTCGGGCGCGCGATCGCCGAAGTCGGCGCCGTGATGATCGTCGGCGGCAACATCAACGGCTTCACCCGCGTCATGACGACGGCGATCGCGCTCGAGACGAGCAAGGGCGACCTGCCGCTCGCCCTCGCCCTCGGCTTCGTCCTGCTCGCGGTCGTGGCCCTGCTCAACGTCGTGATCGCGTTCGTGCCGCGCAGTCACGAGCTGCAGACGGCGCAACTGCAATGACGATGCCGGCGCCCTTGACGTTGCTGGCGCTGCGCGACGCATCGGTCTCGTTCGGCCGGGTGCAGGCGCTGCGCGATGCGACCCTGAGTGTCCACGCCGGAGACGTGATCGCCGTCGTCGGCGCCAACGGCTCGGGCAAGACAACCTTGCTGCGCCTGTTGCATGGCGTCGTCGCGTACTCGGGCAGGCGCGAGGTCTCGGGCGCCGCGGGCGTGCAGGCGATGGTGTTCCAGCGTCCGTTCCTGCTTCGCCTGTCGGTCTGGAACAACCTGCGCATCGCGCTCTGGCTCGCGCATCGGCGCATGCCCAAGGCCGAGCGCCGGGAACGCGCCCTGCAGGCGCTCGGCCGGGTCGGCCTGGCTGCCTTGCGGGATCGACCGGCACGGTCGCTCTCGGGCGGCGAGCAGCAGCGCCTGGCGCTCGCCCGCGGCTGGGCGATTCGCCCCGACATCCTGTTTCTCGACGAGCCGACGGCGAACCTAGATCCTTCGGCGAAGAAGGAGGTCGAATCGCTGCTTGCCGGTTTCGCCGCCGAGGGAATGACGCTCGTGATGAGCACGCACAACCTCGGCCAGGCCAAGCGGCTGGCGACGCGCGTCGTCTACATGGATGGTGGTCGGCTCGACACCGACCTGCCGACAGGCGAGTTTTTCAATGCGGGCGCGCGCGGGCGTGCCGAGCTTTTCCTCAAAGGAGAATTGTCATGGTCGCTCGATGGTTGAAAAGCGCAGTTCGCCGCGCCGCGCCGGGCCTTGTCTGTGCCGCTACGTTCGCTCTGCACACGCCCGGCGTCTCGGCCGAAGACCGCTTCATCACGATGGCGTCGACCACCAGCACCGAGCAGTCGGGTCTGTTCCCGCACCTGCTGCCGGCCTTCACGAAGGCGACCGACATCGACGTGCACGTCGTCGCTGTCGGCACCGGCCAGGCACTCGACATGGGGCGGCGCGGCGACGCCGACGTGCTGTTCGTGCACGACAAGGCGGCCGAGCAGAAGTTCATCGCCGAAGGCTGGGGCCTGAAGCGAACCGACGTGATGTACAACGATTTTGTCCTCGTCGGGCCGAAGAGCGACCCGGCCGGCGTCAAGGGCAGGGACATCGTCGCGGCGCTCGGCAAGCTCGCCGGGTCATCGGCGGCATTCATCTCGCGCGGCGACGAGAGCGGCACGAATGCGGCCGAACTGCGCTACTGGAAGGTGGCCGGCATCGATGCGCCCGCGACCAGGATGGCCAATTACAAGGAATGCGGCTGTGGCATGGGCCCGGCGCTGAACATCGCCTCCGCGTCCAACGCCTACGTGCTGGCCGACCGCGGTACCTGGCTCAGCTTCAAGAATCGCGGCGATCTCGTCGTGCTGGTCGAAGGCGACAGCCGGCTCTTCAACCAGTACGGCGTGATTGTCGTCAATCCGGCGAAGCATCCGCAGACCAAGACCGCGCTCGCGCAGGCGTTCGCCGACTGGGTCCTCTCGCCGGACGGACAGGCAACGATCGCCAGCTACCGGATCGGCGGCGAGCAGCTGTTCTTTCCGAACGCCCCGCATTGACCGGACGCGGCGCGTTGCCAGCGCGTTCGCGTGCTTCCTACATCGCCGCGGCGAGCGGCAGGTTGATGAGCAGGTTTTGCGGCTTGAGCTTCAGCGTTTGCGCCTCGCTCATGGCGACTCCCAGGTAAACCGGCTTGCCGGCGAGATCGGCGCGCATCTCCGACGGATTCGCGAAGTCGAGCCGGAAGAGGCCAATCAGCCGGTGGACCGCATTGGCGTCGGGGGCCACGCCGCGATAGAGATCGTCGAGGATCGCGCTCGCCACGACGTCGAGCCCGATGTGCCAGGCCCATGCCGGATCGTCGATCCGCTGCAGCGGCCGGATCGTCGTCCGGACGCCGAGAAAGTGGGCGATCCAGCGCTCGAGCACGCGGGCCAGCGCGGCCAGGCCCGAGTCGGCGCGCGTCATGGTGAAGCGCAGGCCGTGGCCGAGTTCGCTCGTGACCTCGAGGGTCAGGTCGAGGATGAACGAAAGCGGGTCGCCTTGCGCCGCGAACACGTCGGCGTTGTCGGCTCCGAGCACGGGCATGCTGGCGCCGTGGCTGGCGCTGCCCTGCCGCATCAGCCAGCCGATGACGTCGCCGCCGGCATCGCTCATCCGGTCGGCCGCGTCGCTGTCGGCCGAGAGAACACGGCCGTCGCTGATCGTCACGCGTTGCGGCCGACAGAGCAGTTGTGCGGCGCGGCGCTCGAACGGGTCGGAGGCGTCTTCGAACAGACGAGCGACGATCGCTTCGACGACTTTCGCGACGAACACCGGCGGCACGGCGATCCGGCCGCTGCGCATGACAGCCAGGTAGTACGCCTCGAAGGTGCCGGCCGCGAGCAGCGCGTCACGAAAGCGCAGGAACGTCTCGTAGTTGGAACGGACGTCGTCGTCCGCCAGCGTGGCGAGCCGCTTGCGCTCGACGCTTTGGTGCGGCTCGGCCTGCAGCTCCTCGTGCAGCCGGCGCTCGGCCGCGCAAGACTCGGCGACGATCGCCAGTTCGGGCAGCGCCAGAAACGAACGCAGGTGCCGGGCGCTCGGAGCGAGCCAGCAAGGCGCCTGGCCGGGCGATGAAGGCAAGGTGCCGCAAGGCGGGAGGTCAGGCATCGAGCCGGCATTATTCGCGACGCGCGGGCTCGGCCGAGGGGCGCTTTCCCGCGTCATAAAATTCGTCGGTGAAAGTCATCGGTTTCTGCGGCTATTCGGGATCGGGCAAGACCACCCTCATCGAGCAGCTCATCGTTCGCCTGACACTGGCCGGCCAGCGGGTCTCCGTCGTCAAGCACGCGCATCACGACTTCGACATCGATCACGAAGGCAAGGACTCGTGGCGGCATCGACAGGCAGGGGCCTTCGAGGTCGTAATCGCGTCGAACCGGCGCCTGGCGAAGATGCGCGAGTACCCGCAGCGGGCGGAGCCGACGCTGCACCAGCTCGTTGCCGAACTGTCCGATTGCGACTGGGCACTGGTTGAAGGTTTCAAGCATGCGGCGCTGCCGAAGATCGAGGTCTGGCGCGCGGCTACCGGCGCGCCCGCGCAGTATCCCGCCGACGCACACGTCATCGCCATCGCGACGGATAGCCCGACGCTGTTGCCCGCGCCGACCCGCCTGCCGCTCTTCGATCTGAATCAGATCGACCGGGTCGCCGAATTCATGCTGGCCAACGCCGGGCTCTGCGAATATCCACGAGCGCCGGCCCCTGCGCCGGAGCTCGCCACCTTGCGGCGCGCCAACGAACCCTAGGCGATCCGGGCGATGTCGCGCAGGTGCGTCGGGCCGGCGCGGCGCTCGATCTCGGCGAGCAGCGGCTTGTTCCAGCCGAGCATGAACATCGCTTCGGCAGTGACGAACATCGGCCCGACGAGAAGGCCGATGACATCGTCGACGAAGGCCGGTTTCCTGCCTTCGTACCAGTGGCCGATGAACTGGATCAGCCAGCCGCAGGCGAAAAATCCCGTACCCCAGCCGAGCCAGACGCCGACGCTGCCGCCCGCGACGTCTTGGCCGAGCCTGATCAGGATGCCGACCGCTGCGCTCACCGCCAGGCCGAGCAGGAGGTTGCCGCGCGTCACGTACCAGGCGGCGGCCAGCGCGAACGCGATCCACGCCGGTGTCAGCGACAGGCCGAACGCGGGCAGCGCCGGTCGGGCAAGGAGGATGCCGACCCCGAAGACGATCATCGGCACGCCGACGAAATGGCTGACGATGTTGCGCCGGTCGCGGTGGTACTCCGCGTACTGGGCGAGGAGTTCGGTGGCGTTGCGCATGCGTGGGCCTCGACGGGGCAATGGCAACATGTTAGGCCAACTTGCAAGACTCGTGCGCGGCCGCGCGCCGGCCGGCGTGAGCGACCGCACGGCCGGGCGCGCGGCGGCTCCCTACAATCCGCGCACTTTCATGGGGCGCCCCGGCATGAGCATCAAGAGTGACAAGTGGATCCGCCGCATGGCCCGGGAGACAGGGATGATCGAGCCCTTCGAGCCCGGGCAAGTGCGCCATGCCGCCGACGGCCATCGCATCGTCAGCTACGGCACCTCGAGCTACGGCTACGACATCCGCTGCGCGCCCGAATTCAAGGTCTTCACGAACATCTTCTCGACCGTCGTCGATCCGAAGAACTTCGACGAGAAAAGCTTCGTCGATATCAACGCCGATGTCTGCGTGATTCCGCCCAACAGCTTCGCCCTGGCCCGCACGCTCGAGTACTTCCGCATTCCAAGAAACGTGCTGACGATCTGCCTCGGCAAGAGTACCTATGCGCGCTGCGGAATCATCGTCAACGTCACGCCTTTCGAGCCCGAGTGGGAGGGGTACGTGACGCTGGAATTCAGCAACACGACACCGCTGCCGGCCAAGATCTACGCGGGCGAGGGCTGCGCTCAGGTCATCTTCTTCGAGAGCGACGAGGTCTGCGAGACGAGCTACAAGGACCGCGGCGGCAAGTACCAGGGCCAGCAAGGCGTGACGCTGCCGAAGACCTGAGGGCGAGCGAGCGCATTCGCCGACATGCCGCGCCGCGGCGCCCACTCTACTATCGCACAGGCTTCATGCCGGGAGATGACGATGCGGATGGACGGCCAGGACGAGAGCAGCAACGTCGAAGACGTTCGCGGCATGAGCGGCGGCGGCGGCGGTTTCGGCTTCGGCGGCCGCGGCATCGGCCTCGGCGGCGTTGTGGTGGCGCTCGTCGCCGGCTGGATCTTCGGCGTCAACCCGCTCACTCTTCTCGGGCTGATGGGCAGCGGTGGCGGCGGCGGGCAGGTCGTCCAGCAGCAGGGCCCGGCGCCGGCGCCACCACGCAACGACGCCGAGGCCAGGTTCGTCTCGCAGATCCTGCGCAGCACCGAGGTCGTCTGGACCGACATCTTGCGGGCATCGGGCCGGACCTACCAACCGCCCAGGCTCGTGCTCTTCAGCGGCAGCTGGCCGACCGCCTGCGGCCAGGGCGACGCGGCGATGGGCCCGTTCTATTGTCCGAACGACCAGAAGGTCTACATCGATCTGCACTTCTACGACACGCTCGAGCGCAAGCTCGGCGCCCGGGGCCAGTTCGCGCAGGCCTACGTGATCGCGCACGAGGTCGGCCACCACGTGCAGAACCAGCTCGGCATCATGCAGCGCGTCGACGCGTTGCGCAGCCGCGGTGGCGAGGCGCAGGCCAATGCGCTGAGCGTTCGCGTCGAGCTGCAGGCCGATTGCTTCGCCGGCGTCTGGGCCAATCGCTCGCAGAAGGAGCAGGGCTGGCGGCTCGATCCGGGCGACATCGAGACGGCGCTGAACGCCGCAGCGCAGATCGGCGACGACACGCTGCAGCGCAAGTCGCGCGGCACGGTCGTTCCGGAGACCTTCACCCACGGCACGAGCGCGCAGCGGGTCGGCTGGTTCAAGCGCGGCGTCGAGGGCGGCAGCGTGGAACGCTGCAACACCTTCGAAGGCCGCGATCTTTAGGCCCGCGCAGTCGGTCACGACCCGTTCCGCTCAAGTCGATTTCGAGTCTGCCGATACCTGCTTCGGAGGCCGATCGAGATTCCATGGAAATTGCCGCGGCATCGCAGCCTGCGTCGACGCGGGCGGCGGGCACGAGCCCGTCCGACGCGATGCGCGTGCGCCGCAAAGAGCGCCGACGCATGCTGCCGATGGTGGCGGCCAGCTACGTCGTCGACACCGCGCTTCTGCTGTGCTTTTGCCTCGTCGGATCGCTGCCCTGGCGCATGCCGCCTGTGTTCCTGGTGTCCGGACTGCTCGTCTGCGCGGTCTTCCATTTCATCCTCGACAGCGAATTTCCCGAACGTCTTCGCGACCACCACATGGTCATGGAGCAAATGGTCGCGAACTGCACGCTGCTTGCGGTCTTCTTGCTGTGGACGCCGCAGGTCGGCGTGCCGTTGCTGATGCTGACCTTCGTTATCTTCGCGTTCGGCGCGCTGCGGATGAAGTTTCGCAGCGTCGTGTTTGGATCGACCGGGCTCGCCCTGGCGATGGGCCTTGTCGTCGCATGCTTCGGCGACGGCGTCGACCTGCCGATGGCGACGCCGGCGCAGCGTGCCGTCAGCGGGCTGTGGTTGGCGGTCGTGCTCTCGCGCCTCGCATTCCTCGGCCAGCACGGCGCTCATCTGCGTTCCCTGCTCAACGAGCAGCGAGCCAAGCTGACGGTCGCGTTGACCGAAGTCGAGCGGCTCGCCAACCGCGACGAACTGACCGGCGCTCGGAACCGGCGCGCCATCATGCTGCTTGTCAGCGAGGAGTACGAGCGCATGCAACGCACGAGCACGCCGTTCGCGGTGGCGCTGTTCGACATCGATTTCTTCAAGCGCGTCAACGACGAGCACGGCCATCTCGTCGGCGACGAGGTTTTGCGCCGCTTCGTCATCGCGGCAGCTGCGGCGATTCGCGCGACCGATCGGCTCGGCCGGTTCGGCGGCGATGAGTTTCTGGTTCTCATGCCGACGACGGATCGCGAGGAGGCTGCGGTCGCGGCGGCGGAGCGCGTCCGCGAAGCGGTCAGAGGCGTCGCCTGGGCTAGCGTGAACGCCGGGCTCAATGTGACCATTTCGGCCCGAATCGGCCTCGCTCGCGCGGGGGAGTCGGTCGAGGCCTTGCTCGGCCGTGCCGACATGGCGCTTTACGCGGCCAAGCACGCCGGCCGCAACTGCGTTCGCGCCGGCTAGGTTTCGCCGCGGGCCTCTACGCTTTCAACGCAGGGCGCCGATCCAGTCGCAGCGAAGCACTTGCGTGAGGTGCAGGCGGCGGCGCAGGGCCACGTAGCTGCCGGGCAGGAAGAGAAGGGCCCCGCACATCGCGGCTGCCCAGCCTGAATGGACCAGGAACGCCGTCGGCTCGCCGACCCAGCCGGCGAGCCAGAGCGTCAGCACCATGTCCCACACGTGCTTTTCCAGGGGCTGCTCGCGAACGTGCCGCTGATGCCACAGCTTCAGATCGTGGAACTGCTCGAGGTTCATGGCGCTCCCGCCGGCTCGCCTCCTCAATACGTGCCGGAGATCAGTATGCGGTCATCGACGTTGTGGATGTCGGTGTGGCCGCAAAAGGCCATCGTCAGCGCGAGCTCATTGGCAAGGACTTCGAGGCAGCGCGTCACGCCGCGCTGGCCCATCGCCCCGAGTCCGTAGACGAAAGCGCGGCCGATCAGCACGCCGCGGGCGCCGAGCGCCCAGGCCTTCAGGATGTCCTGCCCGGAGCGGATGCCGCCATCCATCCAGACCTCGATCTGCGAGCCGACCGCATCCGCGATCGCCGGCAAGGCCGTGATACCCGAAGGCGCGCCATCGAGCTGGCGGCCACCGTGGTTGGAAACGACGAGCGCGTCGGCGCCGCTCGCGACCGCAAGCCTGGCGTCTTCCGCGTCGAGGATGCCCTTGAGGATGAGCTTGCCGCCCCAGCGCTTCTTGATCCACTCGATGTCGGCCCAGCTCAGCGTCGGATCGAACTGCTGCGCCGTCCAGGCGCTGAGCGAGGCCATGTTCTCGACGCCTTCGACGTGGCCGACGATGTTGCCGAAGCTGCGCCGCTTCGTGGCGAGCATCGTCGCGCACCAGCTCGGCTTGGTTGCGAGGTTGAAGAGATTGGCGAGTGTCGGCTTCGGCGGCGTCGAGAGACCGTTCTTGATGTCCTTGTGGCGCTGGCCGAGGATCTGCAGATCGAGCGTCAGCACCAGGGCGCTGCACTTGGCGGCCTTGGCCCGGTCGATGAGGCGGCCGATGAACTCGCGGTCGCGCATCACATAGAGCTGGAACCAGAACGGCGCCTTGGTGTTCGCGGCGACGTCCTCGATCGAGCAGATGCTCATGGTCGAGAGCGTGAAGGGCACGCCGAACGCCTCGGCGGCGCGCGCGGCGAGGATCTCGCCATCGGCGTGCTGCATGCCGAGCATGCCGATGGGCGCGAGCGCCACCGGCATCGCCACGTCCTGCCCGACCATCGTCGTGCGCAGCGTGCGTTTCTCGATGTTGACGGCGACGCGCTGGCGCAGCTTGATCTTCCGGAAGTCGGCTTCGTTGGCGCGATAGGTGCTCTCGGTCCACGAGCCGGAATCGGCGTAGTCGTAGAACATGCGCGGCACCCTGCGTCGGGCGATCTCGCGCAGGTCTTCGATGTGGGTGATGACGGGAGCTTGAAAGGCGACCATCTAACGATGCTACGACAGTGCGCCGTGAAGAACGCGCTCTCAGCGCGGGGTTTGTTCCGGCGCCGCGTCGAAGAGCGGCAGGCCGGGACTCGCGCGCTCGGTCTGCGATGCTTCGCGCGCCTTCGATCGGGATGTCGCCGGCACGCCGGCGACGAGCTCGCTCAGCTTTTCCAGACCCGAGGCCCGAACCCCGAGCAGGCGCAGGCGCCGCGTCAGGTCGACGCGCTTCAGGCACAGGCCAGCGACCTTTCTGATCTCGCGCCCGTCGAGCGTGTGCGCGGGCAGCGTCAGGTCGCGCGTCGCGATCCTGAAATCGTCGAAACGCAGCTTGATGCCGATCGTCTTCGCCGCATACCCCTTGCGGGCCAGGTCGCCGCCCAGCTGTGTGCACAGCTCGGTGAAGATGGCGCCGAGCTCGGCCCGGTCGCGCACTGCGTGCAGGTCGCGATCGAAGGTCGTCTCGCGGCTGATCGATTTGGGCTCGCTCGACGTCACAACCGGCCGATCGTCGCGGCCGTGCGAAGCCTCGTGTAGCCAGGCGCCGAAGCTCCTGCCGAACTGCGCGACGAGGAAGGCCGGATCGGCGGCAGCGACATCGCCGATCGTGTGGATGCCGAGCCCGGCGAGCTTGGCCGCGGCCTTCGGGCCGATGCCGTTGACCTTGCGTGCGGCGAGCGGCCAGATGCGCTCGGGGATGTCGGCTTCGGTGAGCAGCGTTAGGCCATCCGGCTTGTCGAGCTCGGAGGCGATCTTCGAGAGCAACTTGTTCGGCGTGATGCCGATCGAGCAACTGAGCCCCGTCGCCTCGCGCACCGCGGCCTTCAGGCGAAGGCCGGCGGCGCGGCCGCCGTCGTGGTCGACGCCGGGAGTCTCGCTGAGGTCGATGTAGATCTCGTCGATGCCGCGATCCTCGACGACGAGCGCGACGCTGCGTACTGCCGCCTTGAAAAGGCGCGAGTACTTGCGGTACTCCTCGAAATCGACCGGCAGGAGTATCGCGTCGGGGGCCAGCGCCGCCGACTTCATCATGCCCATCGCCGAGAAGACGCCGAACTTGCGCGCTTCGTAGGTGCTGGTCGTGACGACGCCGCGGCCGATGTAATCGCGCAGCGCGAAGAACTTTCGCGTGCCGTCGGGCAGGAGGTGTGGCTGCCGGTCACGGCCGCCGCCGATGACGACCGCGAGCCCGCGCAACTCCGGATAGCGCAGCAGCTCGACCGACGCATAGAACGCGTCCATGTCGAGATGGGCGATCAGGCGGGGCATGATTCCTTCGATGGTAGGCTCCGCGCCGGGAGGCGGACTCGAATGACACCCGATTCCACGACGACATCGATCCGATTCGCAACGCGCGCCGACGTGCTCGCGATGGCCGAGATGTCGCGCGATCTCATCGAGCACGGCCTCGGCTGGAGCTGGACGCGCGAGCGCGTGTTGCGCAGTCTGCGTCACCCCGACACCAACGCCGTCGTCGCCGTTCGCGAAGCCGAGCGCGCCGGCTTCGGCATCATGAAGTACGGCGACGACGAAGCGCATCTGCTGCTTCTCGCCGTGCGCCCGGGGCACGCGCGGCACGGCGTCGGGCGGACCCTTGTCGACTGGCTCGAAGCCTCGGCACGCGTCGCAGGCGTCGTTCGCGTCACCCTCGAGGCGCGTTTCGGCAACGCCGCGGCGCGCGCTTTCTACGCTCGCCTCGGCTACGCTCAGACGCAGCTCCTACCCGGTTACTACGGTGGCCGCGAGTCTAGCGTTCGCATGGTCAAGGAGTTCGGCAACGGGCGCGCGGGAGCGCCGTGAGGACGTGGCCCGGTGCGGCAGTTGCGGCCACGTTGACGTTGGCGTCGCATGCCTTGGCCGTCGAGCCGGAGGCGGCCGATGCCACGGCGGTCTTCAACGCCGGCACGGCCGATGCAGAACGCGGCCGCGACGCGGTGGCCAAGAGCTGGGCCGGCCGGGTCGAAGGCGAGAGCGCGGTCCTGCGCTGGCGGCCTGGCATCGTCAACATCGGAGGCGATCTCAACCGCGCCATTTCGCGCGGGCCCTACATCCTGCAGACGACGAAAGACGGGGTCGCGTCGTTCAGCGTCGGCTTCTATCAGACGGTCTGGGTGTGCGACCCTGACGACATGGCCTGGCGCGTCCTTTTGGACGGCGGCGCGTCGACGCTGGCGAAGCTCAGCGATCGCGTTGCGGCCGAGGCCTGGGTCGTGGCGCAGGCGATGTCTGATTGCGCCGCTGGATCTTCGCCTTAGACGGCGAGCTCGATGCTCAAGCGCGGATCACGCCGCTCTTGAAGACGCCGCGATCGGCCGAGCCGTAGGCTGAATAGAGCATGGCGCCGTCGCGCGGCAGCAGCACGTCGATGGCGCGATCGAGTGCTGCGGTGGCGCGGGCCAGCGATTCGCGCTGCGCCGCGACCTGGCCGCTCGCCTGGGCAAGGCGAGTCCGCAGCGCCGGCGGCAGCGGGCCGCTCCTTGCCGCGTCGGAAAAATGGCTCACCGCGCTGGCCAGGGCGCGATGCAGCTCGGAGGCGTGCAGGTCGATGCCGGCGGCGTCGCGCGAGCGCAAGGCGTGGCCGAGCGCGGCGAGCCGCGACTCGACGGCGCAGAGGCGGGCCTCGAGCTCGGGCGAGGCGGAAGGGGCGGGCGCCGGCAAGCGCGGGGCGCCCTGCATCAGCTTTGCACCTTGCTGAGCAGTTCCTGCGCGTTGGCGATCAGCTTGTCGGCGATCACCGCCGGGTTCACCTTGAATGTGCCACTGGCAATCGAGTCGCCGACCTTGGCCACCTTTTCGGCGTCGTATTCGCCGGAGGCGCCGCCCGAAAGCAGCGTCGATGCGGTGCTCGAGAGTTCGACCTTGGCACTGGCGTCGGTGCTGCCGGCGACCGGCGTTGCACCCAGGGCGGCGGCGTTCGACTTTGCCGCTTCGGCAGCCGCGGCCTGCGCGCCGGCCACCGGAAGGGCAGCAGGTTTGTCCGCGGGGTTACCGATCTTCATGGTGCTCTCCATCGGCGCCGAAAGCGTGCGCGCCCATCAACATGGACGGACTATCGGCGTCGCAGGGCGCGACTTTAGGGCTTTTTCTCGGCGAACCGAGGCTCGCCAGGGGCTGTCTCACAGTGCCACCTCGACGCGCCGCTCGCCCGACGGGATGCCCGTCAGCACGCGGCCGCTTTCGGTGCGCACGTGCGCCGGCTGACCTTCGACGCCGTTGTTGAGTGCCTGGCCTTCGGCTTCGAGGGCAAAGCCCTTGCCGGAAGCGACGAGCTTCACGGTCTCGCCGGCGGCGAAATACTGGCGCGCCTTGAGCTGCGCCTCGCGCAGGGTCTGGCCGGGCCGGATCACTTGGGCCAGGACACGACCTTCGGCCACCTTCGGATCGATGATGGCGGGGCTGAATTCCTCGGCCAGATCGACCTCGGCTTCGGCGAGGTC
>Ga0207927_1000614_pt1 | contig 15205 bp, 18 predicted proteins | sample NGESurdeep072012_2_FD_184456 | JGI IMG/M metagenome (GOLD analysis project Ga0207927, IMG submission 184456) | Arctic peat soil microbial communities from Barrow, Alaska - NGEE Surface sample 210-2 deep-072012 (SPAdes) | ecosystem: Environmental > Terrestrial > Soil > Wetlands > Peat ... | reverse complement strand
GATGGTGGGCCCGACAGGAATCGAACCTGCGACACGCGGTTTAGGAAACCGCTGCTCTATCCAACTGAGCTACGGGCCCTCCGGGGCAGGGAGTTGATTCTCGCATGCGGGATCGACAGAATGGCCCGGTGAAGAGAAAGAAGCCCGAGGTCGGGGAGGCCGCCGGAACGAAGGAGCATCGCAAGGGAAATCGGGCCAAGGCCGTGATCCCCATCGGCGTCCGGGTGGGCGGGCGGCCGCTGACGGCGGGCTGCACGCTCAACGTGGGAGAGGGCGGCGCGCTGCTCATCTGCTCGGAGGACCTGGACATCGGCACCGAGATGCAGGTCACGAACCTCAAATCCGACGAGTTCTTCACCTGCCGCGTGGTGCGGCGCGCCGGCTTCCACGAATCGGGCCGGTTCGGCCTCGGCGTGGAGATCCTGAACCCCGACCGCGAGACGGCCGACGCTCTCTCGGCGGCCGAGCGGAACAAGAAAAAGCGCCACTAGCCTCTCAGGCGGGTGGTGCGCGCGTGCGAAGCGGGCACGGATCTCACCCGGAAATCTGCCCGGCTCCCGCTTTTTCGGACTTCACGTGAACGAGGTGGATCACCTTGCTCGCGCGTACGGCGGCGGTGGCGCCGAGCGGCAGGAAGTCGTCTTCCTGGCGCGCGACGTACTTCGCGAAGCCGTCGGTCACCTCCGTGACGTCGGCGAGCTCGTGGAACATCTCGAATTCGAGCGGTTCCGGCAGGCCCTCCACCGTGATCCGAAAGGTGTGCAGGTAGTTGTGTTCCATGAGGCGCCCTCCGGCACAGATTGTCGCGCAGGATGCGATCCGGAGGCGGCGTCGTATCGTTAGGGCGCTTGAGAGAGGCACCAGGTTCCCTCCGCATCCCCCTCCTTCTCGCGGCGGCGGCGGCCGTGCTGTACCTCGTCGCCGCGGCGGGGCGCGACTTCTGGGCCCCCGACGAGCCCGATTTCGCCGAGCACGTGCGGGAAATGCTCGAGCACAGGAGCCTCCTCCTCCCTTACGAGAACGGGAAGCCTTACTCGGAGAAGCCGATCCTGTTCTACTGGGCTGTGGCGGCGACGACGCCGCTCTCCGGCGGCGACGTGAAGCCTTTCGCGACGCGCCTGCCCTCCGTTCTCGCAGGCGCCGCGCTCGTCTTTTGCGCCGCGGCCTTCGCCGGCCGGCGCGGCGGGGAACGCGAGGCCCTCGTCGCGGGCGCCGCCACGGCGGTCGCGCCGATCGTCTTCTGGCAGTCCCAGTTTCTCCAGGTCGACGCTCTCTTTTCCTGTTTGCTGATGCTCAGTCTGGTTTCGGTGTTCTTCTTAGAAGGTGAAGAGGGGCGCGGCACCCGCTGGCTCTGGGTGCTGCGTGTCTTGATCGCGCTCGCCGTGCTGACCAAGGGCCCTCTCGCGATCGTCATCGTGGGACTGGTCGTCCTCACCCGCTGCGCGACGGCCAGGTCCCTGCGCCTCCTTGGCCGTCTGCAACCCCTTCGAAGCATTTTCGTCTTTCTTCTCCTCGTCGTCCCCTGGTATTTCTTCGCGGCACGGGCGGGCGGGCCCGCGTACGCCTACGACCTCGTCGTGAACCAGAACTGGAACCGCTTCTTCCGGGCGTTCGACCACATCCAGCCGTGGTGGTTCTACTGCGAGAGCATGTGGAGCGACTTCTTCCCGTGGACGGCGCTCGCGCTTGCGGCACCCTTCGTCCTCGCGCGCGCGGGTCTGCTTCGCGAGCGGCCGGAGCTGCGGTTCGCGACGACGGCCGCCGCGGTGAGCTTCGTGTTCCTCTCTCTCTCGCAGGCAAAGCAGGGCAAGTACTTGCTAGCCGCGTATCCATTCGCGGCGGTGCTCGTTGCGGCGCTCGCCGTGGAGGCGGAACGCCGGGCTAGGGCGGGTAGCCGCGGGCTGCTCTTGGCGGTGCGTAGCTGGGTCGCGTTCGCGGCGATTCTCCTCTTCATCGGGGCGGCGGCGCTCGCACCGGCCGCGCGCCGGTTCGCGGCCGAACAGGCTGGCCTCGCGCCGTTCGCCGCGATCCCGATCGGCCTCGGGGCCGCCGGGACGATCGCCGTTCTCGTCAGACGAAGACGCGAAGCGGTTCCCGCGCTGCTCGCTCTTGCCGCGGCTCTCGCGGCGGGGGAGGTCGCGGCGGGCGCGGTGGTCTTCCCGGCGATCGACACCCTGAAGACCGGGAAGCCCTTTTACGAGCGCCTCCGTCCGCGCGTGTCCCACGGCGAGCCGCTCGCGTACTTCGGCGAGACGTACCGCTGCTACCCGATTCTCGTGCTCCGGCGGAAGACCGAGCACTTCAAGAGAGACGCCGCGCTCGCGGAATGGGTCGAGAGGACCCCGGGAGCCCTCGTGCTCGCCGACGAGAGCGAGCGGCGGCACTGGACGGACGCCCGCCTCTCGCGGCTCGTCGTCCTGGACCGGCAGCGGGTGGGCGGCGACGAGGCCCTGCTTCTGGCGCGGCCATGACGCCGCTCTACGACTCTCTCGTGTTCGAGGAAGCCCCCGAACGCCACCCCGGGCGGCACGAGGTCGTGAACGCGACTCTCGAGCGCGGCGGCGAGCGCATTCCCGTCGTCGTCAAGAAGGTGCCGCTCGACCTCCGGCAGCGCCTGTCGACGCCCAAGGCCGTGCGCTCCTTCGCCACGGCCCGGGCTCTTCTCGCTCGCTCTCTCGCGACCCCCGAGCCGCTGGCCGCCGAGATCGTGGGCGACGAAAGCTGGTACGTGGCGCGCAGGCTCGAAGGGGCGGCGCAGATTCGCGCCTGGTTCCTCCATCGGGACGACCCGCGGCGGCCCGGTCCGCCGTTGCCGTTTTCGTTCGAGGAGGTCGTCGTGGCCCTCGGAAGGCTGGGGCGGCGGATGCACGACGCGGGGGTGTTCTTTCGCGACTTCACCGATGGGAACGTTCTCGTGACGGGTGAGGCCGGGACGCTCCGGCTCTGGCTCGTGGACTTGAACCGGGCCCGGGTGGGGAAGGCCCCGCTTCCGCCGCTGTCTCGCTACAGGGACCTCGCGCACCCCGGGCTGAATCGGCTCGAAGACATCAACCTCCTTCTTTCCAGCTACTTCCTGCCGGATCTTCCTCCGGCTCGAGCGGTCCGCGCGGTGCGCTGGCTCCGGCGGAGGATCGTTCTGTGGGACGATTTCAAGGCCTTCGCGAGACCCTGGAGGCGCTGAGTGGTCGGGCGGGCTATCCTCATTTCAGACAGGCGGATATGCCGTAAACCGTGGGAGAGAAAAGCGCGTCCAATCGGCGTGAGCGGAACCGCGCTGGCCCCTGTCCTGACGTTTTCCGGAGCCAAGAGACACGCTCGCCATGACAAACCCTCGAGACAGGCGGCGCGATCCGTGAGCGTCGACGAGCGCGCCGCGAAGCGGGAGCTCGAGTCCGAGATCCTCACGCGCGTCGTCGCGGGCGACGTGGACGCCTTCGAGTATTTCGTCGTCACGTACCAGAAGCGGATCACGCGCTTCGTCTACACGCTCCTTCGCGATCCGGCCGACGCCGACGGCATCACGCAGGACGTCTTCGTGAAGGCCTTTCGCGCGCTGCCCGAGTTCCAGGGGCAGTCGGCTTTCGAGACGTGGCTCACGCGCATCGCGATCAACGCCGTGCGAGACCACATCCGCCGCCGCAAGCCGGTCGTGTCCTTCTCGGACCTGCGCGCCGACCCGGACGACGACGGCCCCGAGCTTCCGGCCGCTTTCGATCCGGCCGACGGCACGTCCCCCGAGCGCGACCTCCTGTCGCGGGATATCCGGCGCCGGATCGCCGAAGCGCTCGTGGCCCTGTCGCCGCGTCAGCGAGCGGTCTTCGTCATGAAACACTACGAAGAAAAGTCCATCGCCGAGATCAAGGTAGTCACCGGCCTCGACGAGGGCACGATCAAGTCACACCTTTTTCGCGCGGCCCGCAAGCTGCGGGAGCGCCTGGAGGACCTCCGATGAATCCGACCCGCCACCTCACCCCCGACGAGATCGTCGAGCGTGTGTTCCCGGCCGACGACCGCGCCGGCGCCATGCCAGAGCACCTCGCGACGTGCGCTGACTGCCAGGAGAGCGTCGCCGCGCTGCACGACGCCTGGCTCCTCGACCGCGGTGCCGTGAGCGGGGCCGTGGACGACCTGCCGTCCGGCTTCTGGGAGGCGCAGGCCGCGGCGACGATGGCGGGCGTGCGCGCCGGCGCACCGGTGGACGCGCCCGTGCCCGAGGTGGGCGTCTTCCCGTCGCGGATGCGCGGCATCCTCCGGCATCCGGCGCTCGCCTTCTCGAGCCTCGCGGCCGCGCTCCTCCTCGTGGGCGGCCTCTCGCTCCTGCGCTCCGGTTCGACGGCGCCTCCCGTGCAGACGGCGACCGTGACGACGAGCGAGGTGAGGGAGGTGACTCCTGCCGCCGTGAACGACGCCTCGGACGACGAGCTGCTCGTCTCGGTCGACCGCGCGCTCGAGGACTCCTCGCTCGCCGGTTTGGTCGTGGAAGAGACGCTATGAGACACGCGATGGGACATGCGATGAGACGCGTCGGGAGAGGTTTTGCGGTGGCCGCGTTCGTGGTTTTTGCGGCCGCGCCTGGGCGCCCCGCCGAAGCCCAGATGCCGGAGGCGCCCCCGGGCAAGTGGTGGAAGCGTCCGCGCATCGTCCAGATGCTCAATCTCACCGCCGAGCAACAGGCGAAGCTGGAAGACATCTTCTCGCGCCGCCGGCGCGAGTTCGTGGATCTCAAGGCCGACGTGGAGCGCCGCCAGATCGACGTCGAGGAGCTCGTCGCGAAGAAAGACTCCGATGCCAGGAAGGTCTCGGCGGCCGTCGACGCGCTCGAGCAGTCGCGGCTCAAGCTGCGCAAGGCGGCCACGATGATGTTCCTCGAGCAGAGGGACGTCCTTTCGGCGGCGCAGTGGCAGCAGGTCCTCGACCGGCGCGAGGAATGGCGTGCGCAACGCCTGATGGAGAGGCGTGGCGCGGCCGGGGGCGAGCATTCACCGGGCGGCGGAGCCGGGCCGGGCGCCGGCCGCGAGCGGTCCCAGCAGCGGCCGCCGGACCAGAGGCCTACGGATCAGCGTCCTCCGGACCGGTAGCCTCAGGGCGCCGGAGTGCCGAGGGCTTTCGGCGACCCTCCGCGTCTGCGGGCCGCCGCGAGCGCGAAGAGCGCGAGGAGCCCCGGCAGGGCGAGGAAGACCGCGTAGGGGATGCGCGAGCCGCCGGCCTGAAGGCGGTACTGAAGAGCCGTGGCGCCGGCGACGAGGAGCGCGCCCGGCACGAGGCGCAGCGGCTTCCAGCGCGCAAAGACGACGAGCGCGAGCGCGAGAAACCCGCGCCCGGCCGTCACACCCTCGACGAACGTGGGCGACACCGTGAGGACGAGGAGAGCGCCGCCCAAGGCGCCGAGTGCGCCTGCCGCGACCGAGGCGGCCGTGCGCACGGCGACGACCGAGCCGCCCGTCGCCGCGAGAGCGAGCGGGTTCTCGCCCGCGGCCACGAGCGCGAGACCCGGGCGCGTGCGCGCGAGAAAGACGTCCACGACGACCGGAACGAAAAAAGCCGCGAGGACCGCTGCCGGAAGGCCGAAAGCGAGAGGCGGCAGCGTCCTGACCTCGAGGACCGAGCCGGTCGCCCCGGCGAGCAGGCGGTAGGAGAACGCGGTTCCACCCGCGGCCACGAGATTCCAAGCGGTGCCCACGAGGATCGGGTCCGCCCGGCCGGCCACCGCGAAGACCGCGAAGACCGCCCCCGCGAGAAGGCCCGCGAAGGCGGCGACGAGGAGCGCGGAGTGGGGGCCGACTCCGGAGCGCGCGGCGGCGAAGGCCGTGAACGCCCCGATGAGCATCGTGCCCTCGAGCCCGATCTGGATCGACCCCGCTCGCTCGAGCAGCAGCTCGCCCGCCGCGGCGAGGAGGAGCGGCGCGGCGAGGAGAAGCGTGACCGCGAGAAACCCGCTCACGCTGCCTTCCGCGCCAGACGCGCACGCGCCGCGAGGACCGCGAGGACGAGGACGCCGGGCACGATCGTGGCGAGCGCGCCCGGGACGCCCGTGTCGCGCTGCATCGCGGACGAGCCGGTGCCGAGCGCCGCGAACAGGACCGCCGAGACCGCCGCCGCGAGAGGATGCGACCCGCCGAGGAGCGCCGCGGCGATCCCGGTGTAGCCGACACCCGCCGTAAAGGGATCGTAGAGGCGGCCCGTCACGGCCAGCACCTCGAGGCCTCCCGCGAGGCCCGCGAGCGCTCCCGAGGCCGCGAAAGCGAGCAGCCGCAGGCGGGCGCGGGGCAGGCCGATCGCCCGCGCGGCTGCCGGGGCGAGGCCGGTGGCGCGCAGCTTCAGGCCGAACGGCGTCCACTCGAGGAGGAGCGTCGCGAAGAGCGCGAGCGCCAGCGCGATGAGGATTGCCGCTGTGACACGGCCGCCCGCGGCGAGGGGTGCGAGGCGCACGGCGTCCGGCAGCGCGCGGCTCTGCGGATAGTCGCCTCCTGGATCCTGCAGCGCCCCGCGCACGAGGCCGCTCACGCCGGCGGCGGCGACGAGGTTCAGGAGAATCGTCGAGAGCACTTCCGGTACCCCGCGCCGCGCCTCGAGGTACGCGGCCGGCATCACCCAGAGCGCTCCCGCGAGCGCCGCCGCGGCGAGAAGCCCGGCGCGCGCGGCGAGAGGGCTTCCGGCCAGGAGGGGCCCTACCGCCGCCGCGGCCACGGCGCCCGCGAGAAACTGTCCCTCGAGGCCGATGTTCAGAACCCCGGCGCGGAAGGCGAGGCTCGCGCCGACTGCCGTGAGGACAAGGGCGGTTGCGCGGGCCAGCGTCTCGCCGAGCGCCGCGGGCGAGCCGGCCGCGCCTTCGGCGAGGGCACGGACCGCGTCGAGAGGTGACGCTCCCGCGAGAAGCGCGAGGCCGACGAGCGCGGCCGCGGCAGCCGAGAGGGCGGCGGCCGCGACCGCGAAGCGGCGAGCGGCCGATTCCCGGCTCATCCTTCGAGTCCGGCCATCAGGCGTCCGAGCGCCGCAGGGGGCGTCGTGGGCTCGAGCGCGGCCGAGAGGCGGCCGCGATAGACGACGCGAAGCGGCGCGCCGAAGAGCTGCGCCTCGTCGGGATCAGCCGTGACGGCGAGAGCGGCCGTCCCGGAGCGGCACGCGTCGAGAATCCGGCTTCTGACCGCGGCGGCGGAAGCGAGGTCGAGGCCTCGCGTCGGATGGACGGCGACGAGAACGCCGGGACGGTGCGCCAGCTCGCGTGCGAGGACGGTCTTCTGCTGATTCCCGCCGGAGAGGGAGCCGGCCAGGGCGGCGGGAGAGGCGTAGCGGACGCCGAACGCGCGCAGCCGCTCTTCGGCATGAGCGCGCATCGCCGGGCGGTCGAGGAAGACGCTGCCGGGAGGATTCGGGAGCGCGAGGTTCTCCGAGAGAGACAGAGCCGCGACGAGGCCTTCCTCGCGCCGGTCCGCGGGCACGAACGCCCCGCCAGCGGCGCGAAACGCGAGCGGGTCGCCCGAGAGCGGCAGCGGCACGCCGCCGACCTCGACGCGTCCCGAGAATCGCTCCAGTCCCGCGATGGCGCGGGCGATCGTGTCGGCGCCGTTGCCGTCGATCGCGAGGAGGACGAGGATCTCGCCAGGAAGGAGGGAAAGAGAAATTCTTTCTGCTCGGACCGCTCGCGCTTCGTCTGGCGCGAATCCGGTCAGCACGAGGCTTGGGAGAGGCTGAGTCGCGGCGCTTTGCGCCGCGTGCTCAGAAGGGTGAGTTTGGCTTCGGCCGCCGGGTGTGTCCGCGCGTGAATCGAGCGGCCGTGCGCCCCAAACACCTTCTAAGAAATTCTTCTCTCCCTCTGTGTTCGTCAGCAGGAGTCCCCCGATCTCCTGCGGTGTCGTCTCGCTCACGCGGCAGGTCTTGACCGACCGCCCCCGCGCGAGCAGCGTCAGCCGGTCGGCGCCGGCGAAGACCTCGGCGAGCCGGTGGGTGATGAGAACGACGGCGGCGCCGGCGTCGGCACGTTTGCGCAGGGAAGCGAAGAGGGCTGCCGTCTCGTCAGGGGAGAGGACGGCCGTTGGCTCGTCGAGGATGAGGACGTCTGGGTCGCCTGCGAGCGCGCCCGCGATCTCGATGCGCTGGCGGGTCCCGACGGGCAACGCGTCGGCGCGGGCGTCCGCATCGCCGAGCTCGAGCCCGAACGCCTGCGCGAGCCGCCCGACACGGGCGCGCCGCGCCGCGGCGGATTCGAAGAAAGGCGCGGCGGGATCGAGGAACGCGAGGTTGTCGGCCACGCTCGCCGCGCCGATGAGGAGGTCGTGCTGCGGCACGAGAACGAGCCCGGCGTGGCGGGCGTCGCGGGCATTGCGATACGACGCCTGCGATCCGCCGCGCAGGATTTCGCCCGAGTCGGCCACGAGCCGCCCTGCTGCGATCGACACGAGCGTGGATTTCCCCGCGCCGTTCTCGCCGAGGAGAGCGTGGATCTCACCGGGAAACACGACGAGATCTGCTTCGGAAAGAGCCTGGGTCTCGCCGAAGCGCTTCGAAATGCGCCGAAGTTCAAGCGCCGGAGCCGAAGATGAAGATGAAGATTTCTTAGAAGGGTAAAAGGGAATCGGCTCAGCGGAACCGTCAGTTCCGAGCCCGGGCACTTCGCTCACACACCCTTCGAAGAATCGGCGGCGCGAAGCGCCGCTGCAGAGATCTTTCTCTTTCCCCTCTCTTCTTTCGTCAGAAATTCCCCCGAGGGACGACGAGCGTCCCTGCCTTGATCTTCTCTTCCGCCGTCTTCGCCTCCTCGACGACCGCGGAGGGTACGCGGGGGAGCGCGGCCGGGTTCCACACGAACGAGATCACGCCGCTCGAAAGGCCGTAGCGCAGCGGCTGGCCGTCGAACGTTCCGTCTTTCACGCGGCGCGCGGTCTCGACGAAGGCGCGCGGCATGTCGATGACGGCCGATGCAAGGACGGCCGGCGAAAGAGCGTTCTGGTTCTTGTTCGTGCCGAATGCCCAGATCCGGCGTTCCTCGGCGCCCTTGAAGACGCCGAGCGCCGCGGCGTCCGCGTTCTGGAAGAGGGAGTCACAGCCCTGGTCCGCGAGCGCGAGCGCCGCCGCCTTCGCACCCGCGACGTCCTCGAACGACCCCGTGAAGACGGGCTGCGCGGTTCCGCCCGGATGTCCCGCCAAAAAGCCCGCCTCGTAAGCGAGGAAGGTGGACTTGATCGACGGGAGCTCCACGCCGCCGACCATGCCCGCCTTGCCGGTCTTCGTCATTCGGCCCGCCACGAGGCCGCACAAATACGCCGCCTGCTCCAGCTCGAAGACGATGGGCGCGAGGTTCGGCCCCGTCCGCGAACCGGAGGTCGTCACGAAGATCGTCTTCGGATACTCCTTCGCCACGCGCGCCGCGGCGTCCTGGAACTCGAAGCCGTGGCCGAACACGAGCCGCGTGTCCTTCGCCGCGTAGGCGCGAAACTGCTCCTCGAATTCCGAGGGCGACTTCACCTGCACGTGCGAGATGGACGCGCCCAGCTCCTTCTCGATCGCCTTGAGACCGTCGTAAGCGCCCGCGTTCCAGCCGGCGTCCGAGATGGGCCCGGGCGTCAGGAGTGCGACGCTGAAGCGGGCGGGCTGGGGGGGCGCTTCGCCGCCGCCGCAGGAGACGAGGGCGAGAGCGGCGACGGTGAGGAGGACCAGAGGCTGAGGCTTCATGTCCCGATTATGCCGTCGAGACCTATCATCGAAAGGTGACGCCCAACCTTGGCGCCGCGGCCCGCGAGCGCATCCTCGACTTCGTGAGGCCGCTTTCGGTCTCCCTTGACGGGATGACGAACTTCGGGTTCGTCGAGCGCCGGCTGAAGATCGCGAAGAATCTCTTAGAAGGTGTGCGCCGCCCTGACTGCGCGGAAGAGGTCGACGAGGACCGGCTCTTTCTCATCACCGCGTTCGCGGGGCTTCCTGCTGCGCGCCGCATCTCGCCGGACAGCCGAGAGGATCTGCTCCTGCGCTCCCTCCGGATTCCCTTCGAAGAAATCCGAATCCTCGTCTCCTCCCTCAACCGCTACGAGGCCGACCCGCAGAGCCCCGAGGAGAGGATCGTCCACGACGCGATGCTCGTCGAATCCGTCGGCGCGTACGGAGTTACGCAACTTCTCGTCGCCGGCGCGCGCGAGCGCATGACGATCGCCGAGATGGCGCAGGAGATCGTGGAGAAGATGGAGTCGGCCCGCTTCGCGACCCCGGCCGGCAGGCGCCTCGCGGCCGACCGCGTCGCCTTCGCGACCCTGTTCGCGCGAAAGCTCGCCCAGGAGGCAGGGGAGTTCGAGGCGGCGCCAGGCCCCTGACGCTCCTCGTCAATTGAACGACGTTCGTCAGATCGTCGTGATCACTCTGAGCTGACGGATTTCCCCGCGTCCACGGTGACGATCTGACCGGTCATCGAGCGGTTCTCGAGCACGGCGATGGCCATCGCGGTGAGGTCCGCGACGTCGACTTTGCGTGCGAGGGGCGTCCTGGCCACGAGGGCGGCGACGGCCTCCGCGCTCATGTGCGCGGGCGGCATGACGACTCCCGGCGCGATCGCGTTCACCCGCACCCCCGGACCGAGCGCGACGGCGAGGTTGCGCACGAGCGCGTTGATCGCGGCTTTCGCGACCGCATGCGGGACGTGCGAGGGCCAGGCCTGCGTCGCGGCGATGTCGGAAATGAAGAGGATCGACCCCGAGGAGCGCGCCAGCGCCGGCGCCGCCGCCTGCGCGAGGAAGAACGCCGCGCGGGGGCCGGCGCGAAAGATCGCCTCCCAGTCGGCAAGAGACACGGAAGAGAACGGCTTCGGGATCCACGGCGACGCCGCGTGGACGAGGGCGTCGAGGCGGGGCGCGGGGGAAGAAGACGGGGGCGCGGACGAAGGTGAAGATGAGGAAGAGGGGAAAAGGGAGGAAGAGAAGATTTCTTTGAATAGTGAATCGGGCGCGTCGTCGGCGGAGAAGTCGGCACGGAACGCCTGTGCGCGGACCCCCTCTTCCTTTCTAAGAAAATCTACTGCGCGACCCGCTTCTTCGGCATCGCTTCTATAGGAAAGGGCGATCGAATACCCGTTCTTCGCCAGGGCTTTCGCGAACTCGAAGCCGAGCCGCTTCGCCCCGCCTGTGACGAGTGCGACCTTCGCGGCATGCCTCGCGTCGCTCACGGTGCCGCGGCCTCGGGCCTCGGCGGGAGGGCCGTGGCGGCTTCGTCCATGAGCTGGTTCGTTTCCGCCATTGCCACGACCTCGCGGCCGAAGGCAACGACGTGCAGGAGCACGCAGAGGACCGCGGCGACGAGGTGCAGAGAGGCGGGCGTCTTGCCGGTGTGCGCGGTCACGCCGAGCAGGCCCGCGGCGAGTGCGGACAGCGGAGCGAAGGTGCAGAGGGCCGAAGTCCTCAGCTTGAAGCCGCGCACGCGGGCCAGGATGAAGTCGCGCCCGGCCGCGTCCGGGCGCTTCGACGCGGCCTCCTTGAGGAGCTTTCCCGTGCCGATGAAGAAAAAGAGGATCATCGACTGCGTGAAGAGGGAGAAGAGCACCGTTGGAATCGCGACGGCGATGTGACGCGCGGCGGTGACCGATCCGCCGAGCGCGTGCGAGAGGGCCCAACCGGACGCCGCCGACAAGACGAGCCCCACGAGCGTGAAAACGGATAAAAGTGTGAGCGCCAACGCCACGGGCTCCCACTATAATCCGTTCGGTTTGCGCACAGAACGCCGGGAGGCCGCTCCATGACGCCACGGACGCTCGTCGACATTTTCCGGAATCTCGCGGACACGCCGAAACCCGATCTGCTCCTTTCCAAGCAGGGCGGGAAATGGATTCCCATCAGTACGGTCGAGTTCATGGATCGGGTCAAGGCGCTTTCGTCGGCGCTCGAAGGCCTCGGCGTGAAGCAGGGCGGCAGGGTGGCGCTTCTCTCGGAGAACCGGCCCGAGTGGTCGATCGTGGACTTCGCCTGCCAGTGCTATGGCGCCGTGCTCGTGCCGATCTTCCCCACGATGGTCGCCGATCAGGCGGCGTACCTCCTCAAGGACTCCGGAACGACGGTGGCGTTCGCGTCGACGCCCGACCAGGCGGGAAAGATTCTCGCCGCGCAACAGGCGTCTCCCGAAGTGAAGCAGACGCTGAAGCACGTGATCGTCTTCGAAGCCTCGTCGCTGCCCGGCACGACTCCTTACGCCAGCGTCGTCGAGAAGGGCCGCGCCGCGTACGCGGCCGACCCGTCCGCGTTCGAGAAACGTGCGGACGCGCGCCAGCCCTCCGATCTCGCGACCCTCATCTACACGTCCGGAACGACGGGCGACCCGAAGGGCGCGATGCTCATGCAGAGCAACTTCGTCTCGAACGTCGTCGCGGCCTGCTCCATCGTCCCCTTCGACTCCTCCACGGTCACCCTCTCGTTCCTGCCCCTCTCGCACGTCTTCGAACGAACCATCGAATACGCCTACTACCACCGGTCCGCCACGATCGCGTACGCGGAGTCGATCGACAAGCTGCGCGACAACCTCTCCGAGGTGAACCCGCACCTCTTCGGCGCGGTCCCTCGCGTCTACGAGAAGATCTACGGACGCGTGCAGGAAACCCTCTCGAAGTCCTCGCCCGCCAAGCGAAAGCTCTTCGAAAAGGCGATCGAGGCTGGAAAGAAGGTCACCCAGCTGCGCGTGGAGAGGAAGACGCCGGGATTTGTGCTCGCGCTCGAGCACTTCATCTACGAGCGGCTCGTGTACCGCAAGGTGCGAGCGGCGCTCGGCTCGAGGTTTCAGTTCGCGATCTCCGGCGGGGCGCCGCTCGCGAGAGAGCTGGCGGAGTTCTTCTGGGCGGTCGGCGTCGAGGTTTACGAGGGCTACGGCCTCACGGAGACGAGCCCGGTCATCGCCCTCGCCTGCCCGTCCGCGTGGCGGCTCGGCACGGTGGGGAGGATCGTGCCAGGCGCCGAATGCCGCATCGCGCCGGACGGAGAGATCCTGACGCGAGGGCCGCACGTCATGAAGGGCTATTTCAACAAGCCGAAGGAGACCGCCGAGGCGATCGACGCGGACGGCTGGTTCCACACGGGAGACATCGGCCGGATCGACGAGGACGGCTTCCTCATGATCACGGACCGCAAGAAGGAGATCCTCGTCAACTCGAACGGCAAGAACGTCGCCCCGGCGCCAATAGAGGGGTTCCTCAAGAGCCACGCCTTCGTCTCGCTCCCGGTCCTCATCGGCGACCGCCGGAAATTCCTGTCGTGCCTCTTCGTACCGAACTTCGAGAAGCTCGCGAGCTGGGCGAAGGAGAACGGCCTCGGCAGCCTTTCCCTGGAAGTCCTCGTGAAGGAGCCGCGGGTCGTCGCGATCTTCCAGAGCGCGATCGACGAGTGGAACATGGGCAAGCCCCACGAGATGCTCATCAACCGCTTCGCGATCCTGCCGCGCGACCTCACGATCGAAAGCGGCGAGCTCACGCCGACGCTCAAGGTGAAGCGCCGCATCGTGGACCAGCATTTCAAGCATCTGATCGACGGGATGTACGAGGGAGTCGGAGCGTAGGACCCGAAGGCGCGGGAGTCCGGGCCGGAGCGCATGCGCGTCGTCGTCGCCCTCGGGGGGAACGCCCTGCTCCGGCGCGGCGAGCCGATGACGGCAGAGCGGCAGCGCGCCAACGTGCGCCGGGCCGCCGAGGCGCTCGCCCCGGTCGCGCGGGACCACGAGCTCGTCATCTCGCACGGGAACGGCCCGCAGGTGGGGCTCCTCGCCCTGCAGGCCGAAGCCGGACTCGATGCCGCGCACTTCCCGCTCGACGTCCTCGGCGCCCAGACCGAGGGAATGATCGGCTACATGATCGAGCAGGAGCTCGGGAACCTCCTGCCGTTCGAGGTCCCTTTCGCGACGCTCCTGACGATGGTGGAGGTCGATCCCGCCGACCCCGCGTTCGCGAAGCCCGACAAGCCCATCGGTCCCGTCTACCAGGAGGAGGAAGCCCGTCGGGTCGCGAAAGAACGCGGCTGGTCGGTGGCGCGCGACGGAGACGGTTGGCGGCGCGTCGTCGCGTCGCCCCAGCCGAAGCGAATCTTCGAGATTCGTCCCGTGAAGTGGCTTCTCGAAAAAGGCACGATCGTGATCTGTGGAGGAGGGGGCGGGATTCCGACCGTCTACGGCGAGGACGGCAAGCTCCACGGCGTCGAGGCCGTCATCGACAAGGACCGCGTGGCGTCGCTCCTCGCGCAGCAGCTCGAGGCCGATTTTTTCATCATGGCGACCGACGTCCCGGCCGTCCTCGTCGGCTGGGGTACGCGCGACGCACGCGCCGTGCGCCGGGCCTCGCCCGCCGCGCTCTCACGCTTCGACTTCGCCGCCGGCTCGATGGGGCCGAAGGTGGAAGCGGCGAGGGGTTTCGCCGAGCGAACCGGGAGGATGGCCGCCATCGGGGCCCTCGAGGACATCCCGCGCATTCTCGGCGGCGAGGCGGGCACGCTCGTCTCCAACGAAGTCGCCACGATCGAGTGGGCCCCGTCGCAGGAGACACTCTTTCAAGAATGACCGACCGGGGGGTCGACGGGCGTCTCGTTCACGCCTCCCAGCGCCACTCCCTCACCTCGGGCAGATCCTCGCCGGTCCCGCGCACCCATTGGCGGTGCTCCTCGCGCTTCGCGACGAGGCGCTCGCGCACCCCGGCCGCTCTCTCGATTAGACCCGGGACGCGGTCGATGACGTCCATCGCGAGCCGGAACCGGTCGAGGTCGTTAAGGACGCACATGTCGAAGGGCGTCGTCGTGGTGCCCTCCTCCTTGTAGCCGCGCACGTGCATGTTGTCGTGGTTGGTGCGCCGATAGGTGAGCCGGTGAATGAGCGTCGGGTAGCCGTGGAACGCGAAGAGGACCTGCCTGTCCGAAGTCGAGGATCTTGACGTGCCCGTCCTTCGTGACGAAGACGTTCTCGGGCTTGATGTCGCGGTGAACGATCCCCTTCTCGTGCGCCGCGGCGAGGCCATGCGCGATCTGGATCGCGTAGTCGACGGCTTTCTTCGGCTGCAGGGGCGCTCCGAGCTTTTCGCGGAGTGATTCGCCCTGCAAAAGCTCCGAGACGATGAAGGGGCTTCCTTCGTGCGTGCCGACGTCGTGGACGACGAGGATGTTGGGGTGGTCGAGCTGGGCGGCGGCGCGGGCTTCCTTCTCGAAGCGCGAGAGGCGATCAGAGTCCGAGGCGAGGCCCGGGTGGACGACCTTGAGGGCAACCTCGC
>Ga0207927_1000612_pt1 | contig 15226 bp, 13 predicted proteins | sample NGESurdeep072012_2_FD_184456 | JGI IMG/M metagenome (GOLD analysis project Ga0207927, IMG submission 184456) | Arctic peat soil microbial communities from Barrow, Alaska - NGEE Surface sample 210-2 deep-072012 (SPAdes) | ecosystem: Environmental > Terrestrial > Soil > Wetlands > Peat ... | reverse complement strand
GGCCTTGATCTGGAAGATCCTTATGATCGCGGAGAAAAAATTCCGCCGCCTCAACTCGCCCGAGCTACTCGGGGCAGTTCACGACGGACAACTATTCCAGGACGGAATGCCAGTGCAGGAAACTAACCCCAAGCGCCGCGCCGCCTGATCTCCGTTTACACACCTATTGCGGTGACCTCTTTGGCCTTGACTATCAAGTAAAACGCCTTTAGACTTCGTGCACGAATTCAGCATCGGGCTGACAGCTAAACTGATGGAGGAACGGATGAAAACAGGTAGAGTGCTAGTTACCGGCGCAGGTGGCTTCATAGGTGGTCACTTGGTCACCTATCTGAAGCGCCAGGGCTATTGGGTTCGAGGGGCGGACGTTAAGAAGCCCGAGTTTCGCGAGAGCGGCGCTGACGAATTTCTGGTGCGCGACCTCCGGGTTCTGGAGAATTGCATAGAGGTCACCCAGGAAATCGATGAAGTTTATGCACTTGCAGCAGATATGGGCGGAATGGGATTCATCTCTGCGCATCACGCACTGATCTTGTATAACAACGCGATGATCAATTTTCATACCCTCGAGGCGGCGCGAGTTAGTGGCGTGAAGCGTTACCTCTATTCGTCATCGGCGTGCGTTTATCCAGAGTACAAACAAATGGTGACCGATGTAACTCCACTCAAGGAAGAAGATGCATATCCAGCCGCCCCGCAAGACGCGTACGGATGGGAGAAGCTGATAACGGAACGGCTCTGTAACCACTACCGGGAAGATTATGGGATCGCAACGCGAATTGTTCGCTTCCACAACATCTTTGGCCCGTTTGGCACTTGGGAGGGCGGTCGCGAGAAAGCACCAGCCGCTCTATGCCGCAAAGTTGCTCTCGCCAAGCTGACTGGAAATCACGAGATCGAAATCTGGGGCGACGGCAAGCAAACCCGTTCATTTTGCTATATCGACGACTGCGTCGAGGGCATCTATAGACTGATGCGTTCGGATTATAGTCAACCGCTGAACCTAGGACAGGATCGGATGGTAACCATCGGAGAACTGGCGGACATAGTTGCAGGCATTGCTGGAATCCAGCCCACGAAAAAGTATATTCCAGGTCCGCAAGGGGTTCGCGGCCGAAACTCGGACAACACCCGCTTACGTAGTGTTTTGGGTTGGCAGCCGGAGATCTCCCTGGAGAAAGGTCTAGCGTGCACCTACGCATGGATAGAGAAGCTGGCGACTTCTCGGCTCGCCGCTAAGGGCCGCGCGGATGCTGCGTGACGATCTCCCATGCAAGAATCGCCTAACAGCAACCGTACAAAGATACCACGCTCTAAGATAGCAGAAAGCGGAGAGCCGGAAGAATCTAATTCATGTATCTCTATTTGGTTGCTGCTGGCCGAATAGTTGATGGCCTGCATCGCAAAGCCGTCGAAATCGGTGGCGCAATCGCCCTGGCGCAAATCGACTGTCGCTTGGCCACGGTTGTTTTGCGAGTGAGCGTAGTGGTCAGATAAGTGCGGATGGTCTTGTCTTGAGCAGCTTGGTTTTCGCTGATAGGACCCCACCTGCCCATTTCTTGACTCGGGCTGCTGCGGGGTAGCGATGGACGTAGCCGATACAGTTAAACTGAGAGCGAGGCCTGGCTTACCCGGTCGTGCTCGTCGACGCAGCTAAAATCAGTGTCAGGAAACTGACATCAGGGTTTACTGTTATGGCTGCTCAGCCTTTTTGGCGACATTATCTCAGAGCAGTACTGAGCTGCTACCAACGCGGGCTGAGTGCCCTGACGGGACCACAATTCATAGGGGACCGACTGCCGAGCTAAGGCACGCCCTCACCAGCCGTCGGCTCGCATGACCTTGGAAATCGTGCTGACCATGATGCGCAGGTCCAGCCACAGCGACCATTTATCGATATATTCGCAATCCAGCTTGACGACTTCTTCAAAGTCCGTGACTCGATGGTTACCGTTGAGCTGCCAGAGTCCGGTGATCCCTGGTTTTATGCTGAGGCGGCGGTGATGCCAATCCTGATATTGCGCGACTTCGTCTTCGGTGGGAGGACGGGTGCCGACCAGGCTCATCTCACCCTTGAGCACGTTCCAGAACTGAGGCAGCTCATCTAGGTGGCATCGTCTCAGGTTGCGCCCAGTCGGCGTGATACGAGGGTCGTCCTTCAGCTTGAACATCGGCCCTCGCATTTGATTCAGCGCATGCAGCTCTTCCTTCCGATGCTCGGAGTCATGGTACATAGTACGAAACTTGTGCAGGATGAACCTACGTCCGTTCATACCGACTCTTGGCTGCTTAAAGAGCACGGTCCCGCCGCTCTCACGTTTGAGCCGCCGGCCGTACATTGCCCAGGTCAGGGCAAACAACGACAGTCCGACCAGTGCACCGGCCACGTCTATGATTCGTTTTGCGGCCAGCTGCAACGGATCTTGAGGAAGCGCGGACAGCGAGATGAAAAAGGTGTTCTCGGCCCACTTGTCCATCTGCCATGTTCCAAATGTCGCGGACGGAACTTCAACCATCATTCGCACCGACAGTCCTCGCTCTGCGCAGCGAGCCACCAACTGTTCGAGCTGCGTTTGATCAATCGGCGAAAACAGCACGACCTCGTCGATTATGTACTGCCGAACGATTCTAGGCAGATCGTGCAGCCGCCCAAGTATCCGTATCCCGATATCCCCGGAGGCTACATTGATGGAGGCATCGGGAGTCACCAGCCCTATTACATCCTCAGCCAAAGAGGCATGGTTCCTTATCATTTCCTCATAGCGTTTGGCCCTGTGCGGTGCGGCTATCAACAGCACCCTGGCTCGCTGCCGAGCCACATTGCGGCGCCATCTTTCGACGATGGCCCTTAGTGTTAGTTTCTGAACGAGCAGCATCACAAAGCCACCTATAATGAAGCTCTGCATCATGACGCGACTCACTTCTACCGATTTAGTCACGTATAGAGCACTGAGCGTCAACAAGGAGGCCCCGACGTGGGCTTTTAACAGTCGGCGAAACACGCTCTGCGCTGACGCATAAGAAACGGAAAAGTACAGGCCAACCCATCGCAGACTGAATAACCAGGCGGGTAGGATTACCCATAAGATCCACAGATAGCTATTCAGCGACAGCATTTCGCGATGAGCCAATCGGTAGGCGATCCAATAGGAAGCGAGAAGCGTCAGCACCAGGGTGAGGACGTCGCATATAGCCACCGACTCCCGGAGTATACTCCGGCGAGTTTCCAGCGGCGCGAACTGCAACCGTTCCGTTCTAGATCGATCGCGGCCCGGCTTAAGCGCAGCTTCGGGAAGCGGCGAGTTTTTCGTCAGTTCAAGCATATTGGTAATCGTTATTGCGCACGACCTCTGCCATAAGCGGCTTCCTCTTTGGATTGTCCAGTAGCAAAGGCGGCATTGTCACTTACCGGATTGGCTCGAGCCGGAGCTGCATCCTTCCCGTGCTGTGGTGGCTGCTTTAACGTAGCCAGCATGGTTGCTTCCAAATGTTTGAGCGCCCGCTTCTTGTCCCAGTGCTCGCGCGCATAAGTCCTGCCGCGTTCAGACATGGCCGCTCTTTTTTCTGGATGGGCCTGAAGATCCAGCAAGCCGTCAAGCAGAGCCGTGGAGTTTTCCGGTTCGGTGATGACGCCAGCGCATGCCTCGTCAATTATGCGCGCCACTTCGCTGCTCCGGCTCAGCGATGCAACCACAGGCCGACCGGCAGCAAGCAAGGTCAGAACTTTTGAAGGAAAGACGATGTCGGCGACGCTCTTTTGCTGAGTCACCAGGCACACGTCAGAGGCAGCAAGCATCTCTTGAAATAGTGCGGTCGGCATCAGAGGCTGAAACCGGACGTTGTTGAGTCTCTTAAGGCGCGCCGCTTCTTGAAGCTCAGCACGCATTGCACCGTCGCCAACCAGCAGGAACAACATCCCGGGGCAAGAGGATTGGGCCAGAAGCGCCGCGCCAAGAACCACGTCCAAGCCTTGTTTGACGCCCATGTTTCCAGCGTGCACCACAAGAAACCGGTCACTCAAATCGTAGTTTTGTCTGAATGACGAGCCGCCGCCGCTAAGTGGCAGTTCGAATAGCGCCGGCTCTGCCCAATCGGAGAACAGCGTGACCTTATCCTTGCAGATACCCTTGGCGACGATTCTGTTGCGCATCGCCTCGGTTAACGTGGAAACGCGAGCTGCCTTGCGGTATGCCACTTTCTCTAATCCGTAGAGGAAATTAGCGAGCCGCCCCGACGGTAGCATCCCCAGATCTATAGCGGCATCAGGCTGCAGATCGGCGACGTGAAAAATATAGGGTACTCGCCACAAGCGGCTCAAAATCAACGCCGAAAGGGCAAGCCCCAGAGGTGGAGAAACCGCTAGGATGATATCCGGTCTGGAGCCCGACATCGCCCGCAGGAAGGACGCTGTGATGAATGAAGCTTCGTGAAGAATGCGGCGGGCGGATGTAACAGGGTTAGGCACGTATATCCGAGCGCGCTTTATCGTCACACCGTCGCGCTGCTCGGTAATCACCAGACGGTCATGGTAACCATCGGCAACGCGCCAATTGGGATAATAGGGCATCGCCGTGCAAACCGTGACCTGATGCCCCCGCGCGGCTAGATATTCGCAACGGCCAGTCGTAAAGACCGCAATGCCGGTCTGTTCGGGCCAATAATTTATTCCAAGAGTAAGTACACGCATCGAGTCACCTTCAGCACACAGCCCCGCATCCCTAGCCAAGCAGTTCTTCAGCCTATTTTCTTGCGACCAGCGCGATCTCTTCGCCGAGTGAGGGCCAGGGAGCGAGCATCGCCCATTCCACAAATGCCACACTCCGTGAGAACGCGTAAATTAGTGGCGGAGGAGCGACACCGAAGTCAGCCATCCCTCGCCGACGGATAAGTATACTATGCGCCATGGCATATGCCGCCCAGCGGACGGAGGTAAATAGCTTTTCCACTCGAAGGCCAGCCCGCTCTGCCAGAACCGCCAGAGGCCGGCAGCCAAAGATATGCAGATGGCGCGGCGGATCCAAGTGGATCCAGTCATGCTGGAAGAGTCGATGCCCCAGGCTCGCGACGTTGGGAGTGATCATGACCAGCAAACCGCCCTTCTTTAGCAGACGGTATGCTTGCTGCAGGTGAACAAGCGGGTCGTGAAGATGCTCTATGACGTGAACCATCGTGATCGCGTCGAACCGGTTTGGGGAATAACTGCAGTCGGCTAAACTGCCGCGCTGTATGGGCAGGCCAAGCGCCTGCGCGCGTTGCACCGCCAGCGGATCGGGATCCAGCCCCTCGACCTTCCAGCCCAAATCACGCATGGTCCGCAAAGTCTCCCCATTTCCGCACCCGACATCGAGCAGACGGCCCCGGCTTCGCTGGTGTAGGTAGATGACCGAGGCATCCAGATCGGCGTGCCGCAGCGGGTCCAAATACATGCAGAAGCCAGCCCAGTTTTGGAAAGGTGTGGAGGGTCCGTTCAAATAGCCGTATTTCCGGGAGAGGTAACCGGACTTCACGAAGTTCATGATGCGCGGTCTCAGCTTGGCACCGATGTGAACGCTCAGTTCCGGGGTCTGATGGGTAAAGTATGTACGATAGGCTAACTCTATATCTTCCAGCGCTGGCATCGGATCGAGCCAAAGAATCCCGCAGCCGTGATTTGTACACCGCTTGAAGTTCCACTCCCCTGGAGCTCCAAAGAGACGATCCCGTAGCCCATCATATAACGCTTCCCCAGCTGCACCGCACACATAGCAAGTTCCGCACGGTAGCGTCCGAATATTCATTGCAATTCCTGGCTGGTCTGTTGAACCTTGCTCGACATGCGCTGGCCGGATTAGGGCAACGCCCAGATTGTCCTCAGTCCACTGCGCACTACGGTCTTCTCCTCGGCCGATAACAGCCACGACCAAGCAATCACGGAAAAGATTGCCAACGTCACGATCAGAAAGATCGCACTTGCTGAGCCATTCGGCAACCAGATACCCATTACTAGGATGAAAGTGGTGGCGGCAAGCAGGCCGAAGATCCCTCGAATACTCCGGGCGACCAGCGGGTAGATCCGCCCAGTGATCGCCAGAAGCGCCACTGTGTCTACCACTGCTCGCAACGTCCAGGCCATGGCAGCACCCTGTACACCGTCAACCACGACCAACCATCGTAGCAGCACAAGATAAAATGGTACCTCGATCAGATGCAGCTTAGCCGTAATGTCTGGCCGGTGAGACGCTTGAATCAACGCGTATGGTAAATATCCCACGCAGTTGATAAGGACACCAAGCGCCAACCACTGCAGCACCCGCGTGCCGTGTGCTGCGAAATCTGGACCCAGCCAGATAGTAAGTCCGCGATGGGCCATTGTTACCGTAAAAAGAGTCAGTGGAAAGAGCGAAATTAAGGTGTACTTCATCCCACGCTCGAACAGCATAGCGACACGAGTTGGAGCCACTGGCAAGCATTCGGAGAAAGCGGGAAACAATACCATGACTATCGCCCCCGGGATCATCGCCAGCTTGGTCACCATTTCAAAAGGCGTGACGTACCAAGCCACCGCTTCCATCGATATGAAACTTCCAATTACGAAACGGTCCACATATACCAACAGCGGACTGACTATATTGGAAACTGAAACCCAACCACCGAAGGTAAGCAGTGCTATGATGTCGGTGGTACGGATGCGAAAAGGGCTGTATAGCTCGGGAACCAATCGGAAGCAGAAAAAGAGATGCCAGACACAAGAAACCACTCGTCCAGCGACTAAGACCGCTATGATGGGGACAAGACTTCGAGAAAATGGCAGTACCATCAACGGTCCGAGGAATAGAAAGAACGTGAAGGGGACACGGAGCAAAGTGATAAGGTCAAACCGCAGGAAAGCCGCCAGAACACCACGTAGAGCCGAAAGGCATAGCCCGGCGGGAATTGAAACCGCGAGCAAATAAAAGGCATACAATGTTTCGTGCTGCAGCGGCGCTGGAATCTTGAGGAAATGTCGGACCAATAGTGGACTCAGGGCCGCGAGGAGAGCTGTGCCGACGGCGCCGAATAACAGCACTAAAAGTAGTCCGGTGTGAATCAGCCCTGGGATGTCGCCTGATTGTCCGGTGGTTTTCCTTTCGGCAATTAGTTTCGTGAGCGCCCGTCCCAGTCCCACGTCGAAAATCCCAAAATAACCCACCATGGCCCATGCTAGGGTCAAGACCCCAAATCGCTCATTGCCAAGGCTGTGGATGAGTATGGGGATGGAGAAGATGGCCACCAGTATCGGCGAGCCATCACCAATGAGGTTCCAGACCACGTTCCGAATCAGCGAGCCGGAACTCGTGACCACCTCGTCATTCGAATGGGTAACCGGGCTGGGGATGCCCAGGCAGCCTTCTGGGCTGTCGGATGGTAGGGCGTGAATGCTCAGGCGTGACGAGGAACTCTGATCCATGGCTTTACCGCCACACCGCCCAAGGAGCTTCGCCGCTGCGCCACATTTCGTTTAGCATTTCCATCTCACGATAGGTGTCCATGCACTGCCAGAAGCCCTCATGCTGGTAAACCGCCAGTTCCCCACGCTCGGACAACTTCATCAGCAACCCTGTCTCCAAAGATTCCTGATCTCCCTCGATTAGGTCCAGTGCCTCGTGCTCCAAGACAAAAAACCCGCCATTGATCCATCCTTCATGTATCTGGGGTTTTTCTTTGAATACCTTGACCAGGCCGTTTTCGACCGAGAGCTCGCCATATCGTGACGAGGGATGAACACCGGTTATTGTGCCCAATTTGCGATGCCGACGATGAAACTCGACTAGGCGCGCAATATCCACGTTGGCCACCCCATCACCGTAGGTCACCATGAAGGGTTGGCCGTCGAGATACCGGCTTACCCGCTTGATCCGCCCACCGGTGTTGGTCCGTTCCCCAGTTTCGGCCAGCGTCACGCGCCAACCGACCTCGTCGTGATGGTTGTGAATCTCAGGCTGATGCTGTCCCAGGGTGACGGTGAAGTCGCGATTGTGGGTTTCGTAGTTGAGGAAATAGTCACGAATTGCCTCACCCTTGTAGCCCAGACAGATCACGAAATCCGCGTACCCATACTGGGCGTAGATGTTCATGATGTGCCACAGAATTGGGCGCCCGCCGATTTCTACCATGGGTTTGGGTCGGTATTCGGTTTCCTCGCGTAATCTGGTTCCCAGACCGCCCGCCAGAATCACCACCTTCATCTTGATTGCCATGTGCCGCTCGCCCACTTACGCCTTCTGGGATGTGTCGAGGTCGATCTATGGAATTTTGACAGAGTCACCACTTCCAACTCAGGCCAGTCGGACTGAGCGAAGTTGACATCATCAACATCACCCGCACCGAGTGCTGCGCCGGATCATAGTTGGTGTGATCGGAGTATTCAACGGCGACTCGACCACGGAAGGTCGCAAGCGAATCAGCAAGCCGGTGAACGCGTTCCGGCAACCGGAGTACATCTAGAGTAACACCAACGCTGTGCTCCTTGGTCGTCTGGTATGGATAGTTAGGTGGAAGGAGGGTGGGAAAGTCGGTGCTAAAGCTGCGGGCCTGTTCCGTATAGAAAGCACCAAGGTCGACTTTATATCGGTTGTTTATCCATCGACCCACCTGCAGATTGACCTGACTGGCATTGGGGCCGAGCGGATCCGTCATCAGCTGACCCTTATACGTCCAGAACAGGGATTGTCCGTGAGTGACGTATTGTGGCGAGGTGATGGTATACTCAAAGCGCAGATCAGTTAGACCATCTTCGGTAAGACGGGGAACGTACACTCCGCCCTGTTCCGATACCGACAGAAACGGCATAAAACGTCCGACGGTGGGAATCTCGAGGGTCAGGTTGTCTGCGCCCACCATCTCTTGGTACACAATCGTGTTTCGCAGCCAGGGTATGCGAAACCTCATGAAAAGGCCGCCACGCGAATGAGTGTTGCCGTTGTTTGGTCTACCAGTGTTGAGTCCCGTAAATCGGCCCAGGAAGCCGCTGAAATTGTAGTGATCATTATTGCGACCACCGAATAGTATGACACGCGTCATGCCGAGTTCGAGCCATGGCAGCGGCTTAAAGGCGAGAACATGACCCACGATCCAGGGCCGTGAAACTACCGGAAGCCCGGTCTGCTCGCGCAGCGGGACGCCGAGATTGCCCAATCGATCGTGATCGAGCTGGCCCATGAAAATTTCACGGCGGCCCGGACCGAGGTAGCGAAGGATCCATGGCAAATAACGGGGGTGAATGGTCTGCAGCCGCAGCGCGGGGAAGGGCTGCGCGTTGGCACTCTGCGAGAGCGGCGCGTAATGGCCCGTACCCCACGCCGTCTCTTCCTGGCCGAAGGATATGGCATTATTGCCGAGGCTGACGACCGCCTCTCCGCTGATTAGTTGAGCTCGGTTGTAACCGGGCACATCGCGCGTTAGCGGGCCAGCTATCGCCCCTTCGCCATAACCGGTGAGAAAGCCCCCGATCCCAACCCACCCGGAGCCACGCCCGATCTCGTTGCTGCCGGTAGCCGTCGGAAGGCCGTCGTTGTTCGGCATGAGTGGAGTTCCCTCAGCCGCGTTAAGCGTGTTGTTATTTGTTTTCCAGTAGTCGCGGACGCCACGACTATAGATGTACTGGGCCTCGATACGATCGATAGGATGGATCATCGTCGGCTGAAGGTCTTCGGCGTTGCTCCGGAGCCATCCTATCTCTTCGCCAAGTTCTTCCCGCAACGCGTTGAGCATCGCGTCAGCCAGCGACTCGTGCTGCTCGGCTTCTTTCAGATTGCGCTCGGCTTCGAGCGTCAGACGAGCCGCTTCAACCCGGCTGATTGGTTTGATCTCCGGGAGATAGCTGTCCAGGTAACCCAAACCGTCCAACTCATCCAACTCGTCGTAGACCGGACTGTCGAGCGGAATGAAGACGACATAAGTAGAAGCTTGGGCAGGTCTGGGCACGGGCAGCGCGAAAACTACCAGCAAGAGCGCGACACGGACGAACAGCGTCTGCCTTTGGTGCGATAACACTAGAGCTGCGATCCAAGGATGCCGATTACTGCCAACGCGGTCGCCGAGTTAGCAATAATCTGCGTAACATCTGTGGCATATTTGAGTCCGCTGACGTAGATGAGCTTCTCGGGAACGTAAATCGTATCGCCGGGGGCGAGATATGCAGCCTCTAGGCCGCCGCCCAGCGCGGGCAGCAAAGGAAACATCTTTGCCTTTCGCATCTCTCTGTAACCGGCATCGGTAATTATTGCCCCGCTGGCTTTGACTACGAAGATGTGATCCTGATCCGCACCCTCGGTGGGACCGCCCGCGCGCTGCAGGTAGTCTTGAACTCTCAAGTCGGATTCATACACGATAGCAACCGGATTATATACTTGTCCCAGGACGTTGACGGCTGAGGGGCGCTTCGGAATGGCTACAATATCGCCGTTTTCCAGGACCACGTCGCTTGGCGATCGTTCCAGACTCTCAAGCGAGCTTGCATTAAGGACCACTCGGCCGGTTGCCTGCTGGCCCGCCGTATCCGAAAGAACCTGCTGCATGCTGGCGAGGGCGGTAGCTCTCTCGGCGCTCTCCGGCTCGCCGGATGCTCGAGGTGTCAACGCCAGCCTAGATACGTTCTGCCGCATCCTGACCAGGCTTTCGTCAAGCCGCTGCTGTTCTACCTGCTTGATAGATTGACGGACAAAGACAATCGCGGGGAGGTATGCATCCGTCCGTAGCCCGCCGCAGGCCTGCAGCACATGGGAGAGCCGCTCGCCTTCTGAAATCGCATACGGACCGGGACGCATCACCTCGCCCTCGATCTTGACTTGCCAAGTTTTGTGCCAATTTGAAGCTTGCTGTACAAAGAGCTCGTCCTCGCGGCGCAACGGGAGATCGGCCGCACCGGAACGACTGAGAGCCATTCTCAGATCCACATCGGCGTAGATGTGCTGCGTGATTGACCCATCGACTACCTGGGTGCGCGCGAGTGTAGCGCTCGCCAGGTAGGCATCGTCTTTGGCGCCGCCGGCCTCAAAGACCAGGTCGCTGACGTTCATGCCTTGGGTTAGGGGGTACACTCCGGGCTTGCGGACTGCGCCACGGATTGCGACCGTCGGTGCCTCGTGGAGGTCGTTGTCGCTGTAGATGGTGAGTTCGTCACGTGGGCCGAGCTGCAGATTCGCGGACGGCGATTGGATTTCGAGCGCGGCGCCGAGATCCACGGGAATGAATTCGGTCTTTTCAGCCGGCCCGACGCGGCGCCGGATTGAGGCGTATTCCAGGTAGGTATGATCGGCGAGACCTTCACCCTCACCTATCAGGTCGGCCACTCGCATCCCGTCGTACCACTGATAGGTGCCAGGACGATTCGCGTTACCTTTGAGCACTACGACGTTTTGCTGTTGCTGCAGGACCGGGAAGACTTTGACCAGGTCTCCGTCCCGGATTGCGACCCGTCGGCGACCCAGATTGCTCAGATCGACGTCTAGCGCTACGCTCCGGCGATGCTGCTCCACGCGCTCCACTTGCACCCTTTGAGCATAGCCGAAGGCGCCAACGCCTCCAGCGAGGCGAAGCACGCCAGCGAGGTCCTCATTTCCCTTTAGCTCGTAGATTGCCGGGCTTTTTACGTCGCCAACTACGCCGACGATCGGACCGATAACCGGGACGAAAAGTACGTCCCGCGGCTCGAGCTGCAGGTCGTTGGACGCATCGCCCCGGAGTAGCATGCCGTATAGGTCGATAGTTCGTACAAGCTGGTTGCCCCGGCGCAACTCGACGTTGCGCAGGCTGCCGACCTTGCTGATTCCGCCGGACGCGACCAGTGCATTCGAAACATGCGACAGCGCGCTGACCGTGTAGAGTCCGGGCTGCTCGACCTTCCCCATCACGAACACTTGGATCGTGCGTAGCGGACCCATCGTGACGTTTGCCTGAACGCCTTCGATTTGACCCGTGCGACTCTCGATCAGCTTCTTGGCCTGCTCGAAGGTCAAGCCGGCGACCGGCAGCGGACCGATGCGCGGCATCAACACCGTGCCATCACGCTGGACAGGCAAGTTCAGTGTCTGGTTGATCCGCCCCCAAAAAAGTATCGTCAGCGTATCTCCCGGACCCAACAGGTAGTCACCGCTGACCGGAGTGTTACCAGTCGGCGCGAAGGTAGATACCGGTTCCGAGAAGATAGAATATCCGAATTGTTCAACCTGCGCGGTCGATGGACTAGTCTGATGTTTCAACGGATTCGCTAGGTCGTGAAATCGTTGTTCGATCGAGGATAAGTGAGCTTCTTTTTCTTGCCTTTTGGTTGGGAGCCGGGCCTCAGAGCGTCGCAAAGGCTGCCCGGTAGGCTGCCTGCCGATCGCCGAAGGAGCCTCACCGCGAGCGCATTGCTGCACGCGTGTTAGCTCGTCAGCGGTGAGTCCCATAGCGGAGGCCATCGATTCAGTTTCCTGGTCGCTCAGATGCTTGGCTGCAGCTCGAGCGCAGAGCTCTTGGAACTGGTCCTCGGAGAGCCGGCCGTTCGCGGACTGACCTTGCAGTTGCTGAGCTTGCTGAAGTTGCTGCGGGGTGACATTCAACTGCTGGGTGGTGGAGTCAAAACTCGAACCATCGGGTATGTCCTGCGCGATCGCCGTGCCGAAAGTGCCAAGCCAAAGTGCACAGGCCGACAGTGCTGTAGCCATCCAACGCGAGCAACGCCCGTTAGTCATCGCTATCGCCTACCTTGCTGTCGCCCTTGACAATCGATCTAGCGTCAGTATTCAGTATATCGATAACCGAATTGTCGAACGCAAATCGTGTCGAAAAGGTGAACGACATTATAAAATTATTCCAACGGAGAGAAAAGGCGCGGATTGCGGCGCGGAGACGGGCCGTGGTCATCATATTTCTTATCGTCGGCATCGTCACGGCCCTTGGTCTCCAGGCGCAGGCGGCGGAAATAGTCTGCGCGGAAGACATTGCGCCTTCGGACATGGTGGTTACGGCAACGGGCACGAGTTCCGTATGCCACGGATCTTGCCGGGCTCGCAGGCTTGAACTCGTCCGTGGACCGATCATGATCATCTGTGCTCAGCAACCAGTTCCCCAAGGCTACGTTCTCGACAGCATCACGACCAGCCCCTCATGCCGCTGTCTGGGCGATGAGGACAACGCCTACGCAATAAGGCGGGGCGAGATGAATCTGGGGGAGACTCCGCCGAGTGCGACCCCGCTTCCCTCTCCATTGCCGGAGCTCTCCCACAAAAACCCCGACTTCCGAATCGGAGACTGAACCGCCTCTGGTTACCGTCCGATGATTCAAGGGGATACATCCGCCGTTCCCGGTTCCCGGGCCTTCGGTTATCCAAAGATTTGTACCACGCTCCTCCGTTGCCTTTAATCCGGCCACCGTCTGGCTGCCAGCTATATCACAGACGCTTTCGAATCGAGAAAAGCCAGCTGAAGTTCGCCAATCTTAGCAAAGTTTCCCTGAAGATCAAATCGTCACCGCGTTCGGTCAACCACGTTCTTCATCACGAATTGGATCAAATCTGGATCGAAGGTCTCCTCCATCACGCATCACGCTGTCAACGCGATCGCCCTGACCGCCGCGGGTCGCCGCCTTTTGCGCCGGGGCGGCGTCTGGAATAGCGGGCAGAAACCTGGTCGCGCCCAGCGGCAAGAAAGGAAAATGCGATGATGCGGTCCGATTGGGGCAGCCTTTTTTCACTTGCGCCGATCACATCTGCGACACAGAGTCTGCAAACTGGACTCGTCGGAATTCCCGCCCTTGCTGGTGGCTATCAGATGATCGACCTCCACATTAGTCGCACTCCGGCATTTACGGCACCGACCGCCATCGGCCGTCAACGCCTCGGTGTCACGAGCACAGGACGGAGAATGCGGCACCCTCCCTCGGAGATTCGTAACCGAATTCCCGAAATCTGCTCACCTGTCCCGGAAAAACCTCATAGGCTCCTTCGCATCCTTCGCATAGGTTCAGGGCCTCGAACAAAGCTGACACCCGAGGTTGAGAGGCTGATCCTCGACATTCTCAGAAGCTACGGTACGATAGAGACGGTTTTCGCGTGCATAAAGACGTTAACACACACTCTATGCATGGCTCAAACGTGAATAGAGCAAGAGCGGGATTTATCGGAAATTTCTCGACGCGGTTCGCGACGCCGAAGCGCGGTCGGAGCTGCTTGCGGTCAGGACCGCGCGGCGGTCCATCGTGCAAGGAGTCTGCGCGCCCGCGACTTGAAAGAGAACGACCTACAGTAACACTCAGTCTTACGACCCCTAACCCCGCCTCGTCAGCACCGTCCGCGATGAGGACGGCGCACACCTCTGCTGCTTGCCTCCCAAAGCGTCGCTAGCTTTGCTTGGCTCAGAGGGTCGACCCAGGACGGAGCTTAACCTTATTCCTAGACACTCAAATTCAGAACGACGTTCTCCCGCTGCGGTCCGTTGGTTATGCCCCGCCAACGCGCCGAATTTAGGTCCACAACCAAACCATCGTCTGCCAATATAGCTTTTTTGGGGAAAAAACCCACGAAATTGGTGCGTGCCAATGTCTATTGTTATCAGGCGATTCTGCTTCGCATGAGATTTTCAGCAGAGACAAGGGTCCACTTGGTACTGGATCTCATCGAGGACTATTTCGCCAATTGGTTCAAGTTCGGTAAGTACTCTGGCGCGACAGCCAAACCTTTCTACTGATAACATTCGTGCGGCTGCGCGACCGGTTCGCTTCAGTATTTAGTCGTGGAGTGGGGAGAAAATCGGCTCGCAAGGAGCCTTAGCGAGATCGCACCTTGTTTCCCTGGGCCGGTCGGCCGAGTTGCGTGATTCCCGAATTTCGGTGAGTTTCGCCAGTAAAGACGCATCGTCGCTCTTGGTCACGTTGTCATGACGAGTCATCTCGGGCCGCTGGCGCGAGCTTTCAGGGTGCTGGGTGCCGGGCGCGGGAGGAGTGGAGCCGACAAGGTACAGCCAAAGCACCTTGGCGACGTATCGCTTGGTCTCGGTATACGGCGGGATTCCTCCGTAGCGATCAACCGCTCCTTCGCCCGCGTTGTATGCCGCGAGCAGTTCTGGCAACTCGAAGGTGCGTCCGTCGACGTCATGGCTCTGCTGCAGATATTCGATAAATCGCGCCGCCCCGAGTACATTTTCGACGGGGTCGAATGGGTCAGTCACTCTGAAGCGGAGCGCTGTTTCAGGCATCAACTGCATGAGCCCCAACGCTCCGGCAGCCGAT
>Ga0207927_1000609_pt1 | contig 15245 bp, 12 predicted proteins | sample NGESurdeep072012_2_FD_184456 | JGI IMG/M metagenome (GOLD analysis project Ga0207927, IMG submission 184456) | Arctic peat soil microbial communities from Barrow, Alaska - NGEE Surface sample 210-2 deep-072012 (SPAdes) | ecosystem: Environmental > Terrestrial > Soil > Wetlands > Peat ... | reverse complement strand
GGCCGCTACAGCGTCGGCGGCCGCTACGGGCCGTTCAACTAGAACCCGACTGCCACGCCGATGCGAAGCCGGCGTCGAAGCCGCCCGCTTCGCGCAAGTCTTTGCTCGCCGCGCCGGCGATCAGGGCGATGAAGCGACGCGCGGCGTCATCGCTTGGTGTCGTCGCGGCGACGGCGGCGTGCTGCGGGTTGCGGCCGGTCGCAAACGCGTTCGGCGCCTCTTCGTCGATGACGTAGACGCGCGGCATCGGCAGGCCGGCCTTGTTCGCCAGCGCTTCGATCAGGCGATAGAACTGCGGCGCCGAGCTCGCGTCGACCTGGCGCGCGTTGTACATCTTCAGCACCAGCTTGTCGGAAAACCAGTAGCTGAAAAAGTTGAGGCCGACGGCGACGAGCAAGGCGATCACCATGCCCTGCTGGCCGCCGACGAACGATCCGATCGCCATGAAGAGGGCGGTGATCGCCGCCATCAGGACGGCAGTCTTCAGCATGTTGAACATCGAGGTGTCCGGGTGAAAGGGCGCCACGGCGACGCCAGCTCACCAGATGGGCGCGATGGCGCCGAGTTCAAACGCCGGCTGTGCCGGCCGGCGCAGCGCTTGCGGGCCGGAGATCGAAGCGCGCGCCGAGGCGCGGCCCCCGCCCGCGCAGGAAGTCCGCCGCCGCCATGCGCCGGCCGCCGGCGCGTTGCATTTCGGTGAGGGCAAGGTGGCCGTCGCCGCACGCAACGACGACACCACCGTCGAGGCTCACGATCTCGCCGGGCGCGCCGCCGGCTCCCTGGCGCACCTCGCCACGCCAGCAGGTGATCGATTCGCCGTCGAGCGTGCTGCGCGCACCGGGAAACGGATCGAAGGCGCGCAAACGCCGCTCGATCACGACTGCCGGCTCGCGCCAGTCGATCGTCGCTTCGGCCTTGGCGATCTTGGCGGCATAGGTGGCACCAGCCTCGGGTTGCTGGCGCGGCGACAAACGACCTTCGGCGGCCGCGGCGAGGCCTTGCACGGCGAGCTCGCTGCCGAGCCAGGCCAGACGCGATTGCAGCGTCGCGCTCGTTTCGTCGGCGGCGATCGGCGTCGTCTTCGCGAGCAGGATGTCGCCGGTATCGAGCCCGGCGTCCATCTGCATGAGGGTGACACCGGTCTCGGCGTCGCCGGCTTCGATCGCGCGCTGGATCGGCGCCGCACCGCGCCAGCGCGGCAGCAGCGATGCGTGGATGTTGAGGCAGCCGCGGCGCGGCAGCTCGAGCAGCCACGGCGGCAGGATGAGGCCGTAGGCGGCGACGACGATCGCCTCCGGCGCCACGGCGATCAGGGCGGCGCGTACCGCGGCGGCGTCTTCGGCGAAGCGGCCGTCGAGACGAAGCCCGCGCGGTTGCATGAGCGCGATGCCGCGATCGAGCGCGAAAGTCTTGACCGGCGAAGGCAACGTCTTCATGCCGCGCCCGGCGGGCCGGTCAGGCTGCGTCAGGACGAGCGCCACTTCGAATCCGGCGGCGACGAGCCGATCGAGAGCGACCCGCGCGAATTCCGGCGTGCCCGCGAACGCCAGTCGCATCTCAGGCGCGGACCTCGTCGCGCGTCTTCTTGAGCATGCGCTTGCGGATGCGCGAGCGCTTGAGCGGGCTCAGGTACTCGACGAACACCTTGCCCAGCAGATGATCCATCTCGTGCTGGACGGCGACCGAGAGCAGGCCCTCGGCCTCGAATTCCCGCGTCTGTCCCGAGCGGTCCGCGGCGCGGACGCGAACTCGCGCGTGGCGCAGCACCTTGTCGTAGATCTCGGGCACCGAGAGACAGCCTTCGTCGCCGAGCGTCATCTCCTCGCTCGTCTCGACGAGCACGGGATTGATGAGAACGACCGCACCATCGTGCGCGTCGGACACGTCGATGACGATGACGCGCTCGTGCACGTCGACCTGCGTCGCGGCCAGGCCGACGCCTTCGGCCTCGTACATGGTCTCGAGCAGGTCGTCGACGAGGCGGCGGATCCGCTCGTCGATCTCGGCCACCGGCCTGGCGACGGTGTGCAGTCGCGGATCGGGATAGCGCAGGATGTCGAGACGGCCCATTTGTGACGAATCGATTCAGCCGCCGCCCGATGTGGACGACGCGCAACGTAACGCGGTGTGAAAGGTCTCACGCGCGCCGTCCTCAGAGGGTGACTTTCGTTGCGATATCAAGGCTTTATGGGCAGAATCTGCCAAACAGAGTGAAGATTTTCGCCGAACCGCGGTGACTGCGGCGAGGCGGGGCGAAGTAACCCCGGACGCACAAGTCGCTCCGGGCCACCGAGCTGCCGAGAACCCCGCGGGCCATTTGCCCGCGCGCAACGAGACCCGCCTTCATGAGCCGTCGATCGCTTCCCGCTCCGCCCGCACCTCGCAGCTGCTCCGCCGTGGGCCTCGCGCTCGGCCTGGCGGTGATCGGCGTCGCAGCAACGGCGACGGCGGCAACGCCCAATTTCCCGATCACCCCCGAGCAGCGGGCGACGGCGCAGCGAACCGCAGATGCCGGCGTGCCGCTGAGCGAGATCAACGCCAACGCTCCGGACGTCTACACCGTCAAGCGGCACGACACGCTCTGGGACATTTCCAAGATGTACCTCAAGAGCCCGTGGCGCTGGCCCGAGCTGTGGGGCATGAATCTGGAGGAGGTGCGAAATCCTCACCTCATCTTCCCGGGCCAGGTTCTCTTTCTCGACAAATCGAACGGCCGGGCCCGCCTGCGCCTGGGCCAGATGGTCAGGGGCACGGCTACGGGCGAGGGAAAGCTTTCGCCGCGCGTGCGCTCGAAGGACGTGGCCCTCGAAGGCATCTCTTCGATCCCCTTCAATCTCATCGAACCCTTCCTCAACGAAGCGGTGATCTTCGAGACCAATCAGCTCGCCGACGCGCCGCGCATCGTCGCCACCCAGGAAGGCCGCGTGCTGCTCTCGCGCGGCGACACCGCCTACGTGCGCGGCGATCTCGGCCAGGATCGCGAGTACCGCATCTTCCGTGAACCGAAGCCCTTGCTTGACCCGACGACGAAGAAGATCCTCGGCTACGAAGCCACCTATGTCGGCTCGTCCGAATATGCCGTGCAGGGCCAGACGCGCACCGGCCCCGATGGCAAGGTCGAGATCATCCCCGCGACTTTCACCATCACCAGCATCCGCCAGGAAGCCGGCGTCGGCGACCGTCTCGCTCCGGTGCCGACGCGCGAGTACACGAACTACGCACCGCACCCGCCGGCCGGGCCGATCGCCGGGCAGATCGTCTCGATCTACGGCGACGCGCTCACGGCGGGCCAGAACCAGATCGTCGCGATCAACAAGGGCGCCGACGACGGCATCGAGCGCGGCCATGTGCTGGCGCTCTATCGCGACGGCAGGATCGTCGTCGACGAAACCGACAAGAGCCGGCCGAAGATCAAGCTGCCCGACGAACGGCATGGCCTGCTTTTCGTCTTCCGCGTCTTCGAGCACATGTCGTACGCGCTGATCCTCTCGGTGAAGGAGCCGGTCGCCGCCGGCGACCGCTTCACCCAGCCCTAGGGCCTGTTGGCGCGGCCGGATCGCAGCCGCACTCGCGGCTTGGCCCATCCATGATCGACCGCGACGAACTCGCCGCATGGCTGCGTCTCGTCGAGACGCCCGGCGTCGGCCGCGAATCGGTGCGGCGCCTGCTCGGTGAATTCGGCTCGCCGCAAGCCGCGATCGGCGCGTCCGGCGAAGCGCGCCGGGCTGTCGTCGGGCCACAGGTCGCGGCAGCACTCGGGGCCGAGCCACCGGGATTCGCCGCCCTGCTCGCGTCGACGCTGGCCTGGCTCGACGACGCGGGCAGCGAAAACCGTGACGTGATCGTGCTCGGCGACCCGCGCTTTCCCCAGGCGCTTCTGCAGACCGCCGATCCGCCGCTCGTTCTCTATGCCAAAGGGCGGGTGGATCTGCTGAACGCCGCATCGATTGCCATCGTCGGCAGCCGCAATCCGACGGCGCAGGGGCTGGAGAACGCCCGGGCCTTTGCCGCGCATCTGAGCCGGGCCGGCTTCGCGATCGTCTCGGGCCTTGCCCTGGGCATCGACGGGGCGGCGCACGAGGGCGCGCTCGAGGGCGGGGGCGGCACGATCGCCGTGGTCGGCACCGGGCTCGACCGTATCTATCCGGCCCGGCATCGGGCGCTCGCCCATCGCATCGCCGAGGCCGGCCTCATCGTCAGCGAATTCGCGATCGGCACGCCGGCGCTGGCGCAGAACTTTCCGATCCGCAACCGCATCATCGCCGGCCTGTCGCGCGGCACGCTCGTCGTCGAGGCGGCCGTGCAGTCAGGCTCGCTCATCACGGCGCGCCTGGCCGCCGAGGCCGGGCGCGACGTCTTCGCGATTCCGGGCTCGATCCACTCACCGCAGGCGCGCGGTTGCCATGCCCTCATCAAGCAAGGCGCCAAGCTCGTCGACGCGGCAGCCGACATCCTCGAGGAATATGCGACTGCACACGTCGCCGTTGCCAGCCGAATCCCGCCGGCCGCGGACGAAAGCGAGGCCAGGCAAGACCCGTTGCTCGGCGCCCTGGGCTTCGATCCGATCGGCCTCGACGCGCTGGTCGCACGCACGGGAATGGGCGCGGTCGAGCTGGCCGCGCGCCTGCTCGACCTCGAGCTGGCCGGCCGCGTGGCGCGGCATCCGGGCCAGGTCTTTCAACGCATCGAACGCGCCTGAGCGGGGTGCAACAGCGGCGCCACAGCGCCTGCCGTTCGTCCGCAACGCCGTGTCGGGAAGGACTGCTCGGGTATAGTCATTTCATGTTCGACGTGCTCGTGTATCTCTACGAGAACTACTGGCGCCCCGATGCTTGCCCCGAGCACGGTCAGCTGACCAGAAAGCTCACTTCGGTCGGCTTCGAATCCGAGGAAATCGAAGACGCGCTCAGCTGGCTGGATGGCGTTGCCGCGGCCGCCGAGGCCCGCGTCGGCGACCAGCAGCAGGACAGCATCCGCGTCTACACCGCGACCGAGCTCGAGCACCTCGGCGAGCAGTCGATCGGCTTCATCACTTTCCTCGAATCGGCCGGCGTCCTGCCGCCGCCGATGCGCGAGATGGTGATCGATCGGGCCAGCGCGATTGCGGGCGGCCCGCTCGATCTCGAAGACCTGAAGATCATTGTCCTCATGGTTTTCTGGAGCCTGGGCGAAGAGCCCGACGCGCTGATCCTCGACGAGCTCTTCGTCGACGAGGCCGACCGGCTCATCCACTGAGCTGAAGCCGGACGCGAGCGTCCGGCTTCATCACGCGGCGTTCGACCCACCGGTGGGCACCGTCAACTTGCTGGCTGCGAACGCGGACGCATGCGTGCGCGTTCGCTCAGGCCAGGAGACGGCTCGGGTCGCCGTCGAGCTTGGCCATGGCGCTGCGCGTCGCGCGCACGGTGAGCGCTTCTTCCTGCGCCGGGACGAGCAGGCCGGCCTGCAGGAAGGCGGCGAGGCGATGCTGCTGGAAGAGGACGCCTCGGCCCTGCGGCGAAACGAAGAGCGTGAGCTGGCGGCGCATGCCCTGCCAGGCGAGCTGGACGGCCTCGTTGCGGTTACGGTAGTCGAGCATGTACCAGCTGCCGACCTGCAGCTCGCGCGCCCACGAAAGCATCGCCGGCGTCGGCATCGAGCCGCCTTCGCCGACCACCTCGAGCTCCGAGCTTTCGTGGCCCGAGAGATCCATGACCAGCGATTCGTCGATGTCGACCTGCTCGGCCTCGGGCAGCAGTTCCTCGAGCGTCTCGAGCCGCGCCATCAGCTCTTCGAGGCGCTCGTGCGAAATCGCCGCCGCCTTCGCCGTGAACGCTGCGGCAAGCGAGTTGTTGAGGCGCTGGATGTGCTCGTCCTGCTTCGGCACCGGGATGCCGGCTTCGTCCATGCCGTCGCGCAGGGTCTTGAGCAGCGGCGGCAGGCGGCGGATCACTTCGGCGCGCTCGGCCCGCGACACCTTCGCACTCGCCGACCAGATCAGATCGGCGGCGACGCGCTTCATGTCCTTGATCGCGTCGGGATTGCCGGCCTTGACGGCGGTCGTGGCAAGCACGTCGGCCCAGACATGGAAAAGAAAGTCGCGCACGCCTTCCTGCACCGGCATGTCGTTGAGCATCTTGCGCAGCTCGATCGTGTACTGGATCGCCATCGTCTCGCGCTGCTCGACCTGGGCTGCGAGCGAGACGCCTTTCTTCGACGCCTCGTTCTCGTTGCGAAAGTAATGCTCGAGAAATTTCTCGAATTCGGTGAGGACGGTCTGAAAGACCCGTCGCCCGGTGTCCGGATACGCTTCGACGACCTGGACGACGCGCTTGATCTCCTTCTCGAGCAGGTCGCCGACGACGCGGCTGCTCGAGTCGAAGCCCATCACGCACGAGCCCATGCGGTCGATGAGGCGCCGCGCCGGGTGCTCGACGGTGGCGAAGAAATCGGGCTCGGAGACGGCGACTCGCAGCACCGGCATCTGCAGCCGCGCAAACCAGACGCGCACCGTCGCCGGGATCGCGTCTTCCATGAGGATGCTTTGAAAGAGCAAGGCGACGATCTCGATGGTCGCGCGCTCGACCGGCGTCGTCGCCGCAGCCTTCAGGGCCTGCTTGCGCTGGTGCAGCTCCTCGAGCAAGGCCGGCGTTCCGACCGCCGGCGCACCACTGCTTGCCGCAGCCGCCGCAGCGGTGGCAAGGCGGCGGACCACCCCTTCCTGCGCCGCGGAGATCGCGGCGCTGAGCCGCGGCGACGCGGCCGGCGCCGATTGCGAGGTGTTGGCGAAGTCGGGCAACTGCCGGCTGATCAGCCGGTTCAGTCGACCGAGCACGGCCTCGGCCTGATCGGGGCTGCGCGCCAGGCCGGCGGCGCGCGTCATCAGGCGCGTTTCCTCGCCGACCTCGTGCGACTCCCTGGCCGGCTTCATGACCGAGTACTGGAAATCCGACGCGCCGCTCGCGGCGGTACCGGTCGGCGTGCCGAAGCCACCGATCGAGCCCGACCGGGTCGGCCCGCCAGCGCTGTTCGAGCGGCGGATAAAAGGCCGCAGGTCGACCTCGGGCAGCACGTGACGCTGCAGCAGGAAGCGATTGGTCTCGTGGTACGCCTCTTCGGCGAAATGCGAGAACTCGTCGTGCAGCACCGTATGCAGCAAGCGCCAGGCGTCGAAGCTGAGCGGCGCCGTCAGCCACGAATTGGTGACGACGCGCGCCAGCACGTGCGGCCGCAGGATGTCGTTGGTGTCGAGCTCGTCGCGGCCTTCGAGCACGTTCATGCGCGAGCGCAGGTCGGTGAACTCCCACGAGGCGCGATCCATCATCGCCAATGCCAGGCGCGAGCTGAGGATCTCGTGCTCGATCGTGTCGTCGTCGACGAGGCTCAGCTTGCCGCCCGGGCGATTGCCTGCCGACTGCACCGGCAGCTCGCCGAGACGCGTCTGCGTCACCGAACCGGTGGCCAGCGTTGCGCGCAGCAGCGTCGTCATGCCATGCAGCCACAACGCAAACGAACCCTGGAGCATGGGGATGAGCTCGCGCCGCTTCATCGCGATCGCGGGCTCGGCTACGGAAGCGGCGAGTGTTCTCGCGCCTTGATCGACTGCCTGGACGACCGCCGGCATTCCCTCGAGCAGCCGCTCCACATATGACCGCCTCGCCTGCTGCGCCAGTGCCGTCGGGTTGGCGGGGGTGGGCATGGGTGGGGTGTGATCCGTCCTGACTGGAACCTGATTCGACTCTACACCACCGCTCCGGCGTTCGGGTCCTCCGGATCGTGCTCCCTGGCCGAGGCACGAATGAGATCGTCGCGCTTGACGCCGAGCCACATCGCGATCGCCGCCGCGACGAAGACCGACGAGTAGATGCCGAAGAGGATGCCGATCGTCAGCGCGATCGCGAAGAAGTGCAGCGTCTGGCCGCCGAAGATGAGCATCGAGAGCACCATCATCTGCGTCGATCCGTGTGTGATGATGGTGCGACTGATCGTGCTCGTGATGGCGTGATCGATCGTCTCCTGCGTGGTCATCTTGCGGTACCTGCGAAACGACTCGCGGATCCGGTCGAAGATGACGACCGACTCGTTCACCGAGTAGCCGAGCACGGCCAGCACCGCGGCGAGCACCGAGAGCGAGAACTCCCATTGGAAGAAGGCGAAAAAGCCCAGGATGATGACGACGTCGTGCAGGTTGGCGACGATCGCGGCGACCGAGAACTTCCACTCGAAGCGGATCGCCAGGTAGATCATGATGCCGATGACGACGAACGCGAGCGCCTTGGCCCCATCCTGCGCCAGCTCCTTGCCGACCTGCGGCCCTACGACCTCGCTGCTCGACAGTCGCAACGGTTCGACGGCGCCAGCGGCGCAAACCTGGCGCGACGCGGATTGCCCTTGGGCTGCAGCGCCTTCCTGCGCCTTGACGGCACCGCCCTCGGCCTTGCAAAGCGCATCGAAAACACGGGTGGTGAGATCGCCCTGCTTCAGGTCGGCGCGCAACGGCACGCGGATCATCACGTCGCGCGAACTGCCGAAGTTCTGCACCACCACATCGCCGAGGCCGAGACCCTCGACCGCGGCGCGAACCTTCGCGATGTCGGCCGACTGCGCGTAGGCGGCCTCGATGACATTGCCGCCGGTGAACTCGATCGAGTAGTGCAGGCCGCGCGTCGCCAGGAAGAAGACGGCGGCGAGGAAAGTCAGCGCCGAGATGACGTTGAAGACCAGCGCATGCCGCATGAACGGGATGTCGCGCCGGATACGGAAGAACTCCATCGAATGCTTCTCTCTTGCTCGTTGACAGCGTGACTCAGGCCTTCGCCGGCGCGCTCGCGCCCGGCTTCCAGACCTGGCCGATCGAGACGCTCTTCAGCCGCTTCTGCCGGCCGTACCAGAGGTTGACGAGGCCGCGCGAGAACATCACCGCCGAGAACATCGAGGTCATGATGCCCAGGCAGTGAACGATGGCGAAGCCGCGCACCGGCCCGGAGCCGAAGGCGAGCAGGGCGAGGCCGGCGATCAGCGTCGTCACGTTCGAATCGAGAATCGTCGCGAAGGCGCGCTCGTAGCCGGTGTTGATCGCCGCCTGCGCCGAGGCGCCGCCGCGCAACTCCTCGCGCACGCGCTCGTTGATGAGCACGTTGGCGTCGATGGCCATGCCGAGCGCCAGCGCCACGGCGGCAATGCCAGGCAGCGTCAGCGTCGCCTGCAGCATCGACAGCACGGCGACGAGCAGGAGCAGGTTGAAGGCGAGCGCCATCGTCGAGATCATCCCGAACAGCAGGTAGTACGCGCACATGAAGACGGCGATCGCCGCGAAGCCGTACATGACGCTGTGGAAGCCCTTGGCGATGTTCTCGGCGCCCAGGCTCGGGCCGATCGTGCGCTCCTCGATGATCTCCATCGGCGCGGCGAGCGAACCGGCGCGCAGCAGCAGCGCCGTGTCGTTGGCCTCGGTCGTCGTCATGCTGCCGGAGATCTGGAAGCGGCTGCCGAGCTCGCTGCGGATGACCGGCGCCGTCACGACCTCGCCCTTGCCCTTTTCGAAGAGCAGGATCGCCATGCGCTTGCCGACGTTGTCGCGCGAGATGTCGCGCATGATGCGGGTGCCCTTGGCGTCGACCGTCAGGTGCACGGCCGGCTGATGGTTCTCGTCGAAGCCGGGCTGCGCATCGGTGAGGCTCTCGCCGGTCAGGATGACCTGGCGCTTGACGACGATCGGCGTACCGCGGCGCTCGACGTAGCGTTCGTCGCCGAACGGCACCGGCCCCGAGCCGGTCTCGGCGGCGCGCGCCTCGGCGCTGTCGTCGACCATGCGCATCTCCAGCGTTGCGGTGCGGCCGATGATGTCCTTGGCCTTGGCCGTGTCCTGAACGCCCGGCAGCTCGACGACGACACGATCGGCGCCCTGCTGCTGGATCACCGGCTCGGCGACGCCGAGCTCGTTGACGCGGTTGTGCAGCGTCGTGATGTTCTGCGTGATGGCGGCCGACTGCACGCGCTTGGCGGCATCGGGCTTCAGCGAACCCGTGAGCATGAAGTCGCTGCCCTCGGCTTCTTCCTTCCATTGCAGATCGGGCAGCTGGTCCAGCAGCAGCGTGCGCGCGGCGGTTCGCGCCGCGGCGTCGCGAAAGCGGATCGAGACGTCGTCGCCGTCGCGGCTGATCCCGGCATGGCGGATGTCCTTGTCGCGCAGCAGGGTACGGATGTCGCCGGCGAGCGAATCTGCCTTCTTCGTCAGCGCCGCCTTCATGTCGACCTGCATCAGGAAGTGGACGCCGCCGCGCAGGTCGAGGCCGAGGTACATCGGCAGCGCGTGCAGCGCCGTGAGCCAGCGCGGCGAACGCGAGAGCAGGTTGAGGGCGACGATGTAGCCCGCGTCGTTCGGATCGGGATTCAGCGCCGCGATGAGCGCGTCCTGGGCCTTGCGCTGCGAGTCGAGATCGGCGAAGCGGGCCTTGACCGAATTGCCGTCGAACTCGACGAAGTCGGGCTTCAGTCCGGCCTTGACGAGGATTTGCTCGACGCTCGGGACGAACGAGGCGTCGACCTTGAGCGTCGCCTTGCCGCTTGATACCTGCACCGCCGGCGCCTCGCCGAAGAAGTTCGGCAGCGTGTACACGATGCCGACGAGGAGCGCGACGACGAGGAGCGCGTACTTCCAGACCGGATAGCGATTCAAGCGCGGCTCCGCTGTCTTACTTGACCGTGCCCTTGGGCATGACCTGGACAACCGCCGATCGCTGCACCTGGATCTCGACGCCGCTCGCCACCTCGACGCTGAGGAACGATTCGCCCATCTTCGATACCTTGCCGAGCACGCCGCCCGAGGTGACGACCTCGTCGCCCTTGGCCAGGGCATCGATCATCGCCTTGTGCTCCTTCTGCTTCTTCATCTGCGGCCGGATCATGACGAAATAGAGAACGACGAACATCAGCACCAGCGGCAGCATGCTGCCCAGGCTGCCGAACATCGAGTCGGCGCCGGCGGCCGGCGCGGCTTGGGCGTGAGCTTCGGAAATGAACACGGGCGGATCCTCTCGGGGTGCGCGGCGGGCGCCGGCAAAACTCGTCGATTGTAGAGGCGCGAAGCCGCTCAGGCCGGGCTCGGCGCGGCCGCCGGCCGACGCTCGGGAAGGCTTCGTGCCGGCGCCGGGCGAGGCACCGGCACGAGGCGCAGCAAAGTGATCTCCGAAGGTGCGCCGAAGCGCTTCGGCGGCCCCCAATAGCCGGTGCCCCGACTCGTATAGACCCACATCCGTCGCCAGCGCTTCAAGCCGGCCGTAAAAGGCTGCTGCAGACGGACGAGAAAGTTCCACGGCAGGAACTGGCCGCCGTGCGTGTGCCCGGAAAGCTGCAGGTCGAAGCCGGCCGCTTCGGCGGCTTCGGCGCTGCGCGGCTGATGCGCGAGGAGGACTCGAAAGGCCGCCGCCGGTGGGCTGCCAGCGGCGGCGGCCTTCGGGTCACTGGCCTGGGCGCGATCGAAATGCCCGGCGTTGTAGTCGGTGACGCCGGCAACGACGAGCGAGGCCTCGCCACGGTGCAGGACGACGTGCTCGTTCATGAGCACCGTGAGGCCGAGCCGGCGCAACTCCTCGACCCAGGCTGCGGCGCCTGAGTAGTACTCGTGGTTGCCGGTGACGAAGAAGCTGCCGTCGCGCGAACGCAGGTCGGCGAGCGGCGCCACGTGCTCGGCGAGATCGGGGACCGAGCCGTCGACGAGATCGCCGGTCACCGCGACCATGTCGGCGTCGAGCCGGTTGACGGCTGCGACGATCGCTTCGAGATACGGCCGCCGGATCGTCGGGCCGACGTGGACATCGCTGATCTGGGCGATCGAAAAGCCGTGCAGCGCCGGCGGCAGATCGGCCACTGGCACGTCGATGCGGACGACGGCCGCGGTTCGCCGCGCGTTGACGAACCCCCAGAGCGTGACGAGGCCGGCGGCGAGCGGCACGGCGCGCGCGCTCAGGAGCGAAAACGCTGCCGTCGACACACTGGCCGGCGCCAGCGACGAAACGATCGCCGCTGCACCGAGCGCGAGATCACGAAGAAAAGTGAGCACGAACAGCGACGAGAACAGGCCCATGCCGACGAGTCCGCCCCAGGCGAGCAGCCGGTCGATCGATCGCGCCGGCCGGGTGCGCCGTGCCCCGAACGCGAATGGCAAGGTCAGGACCGAGGCGATGAGGACGGCAATGAAGGCGGCGCTCATCCACGGGGCGCCCAGCTCCGGGGCGATGCGCCAGCCGACGTAGGCATACAACACAAAGGACACGGCGCGCAGCGGCATCGGCCCCATGTGGGAGCGCAGGTGGCCGCTTCAATGGACCTTTTCGCCGCGTCCGGGCGATTCGCGAAAGAGCAGCGTCGCCAGCTGCCGCAGCCAGCGAACGCCCGGGTCTGCCCGCGCTCTGCGGCTCCAGTGCAGGGCGATCGCAATCTCGCCGATCGCCCAGCGCGGCCGGGCAATGCGGCAGCGCCCGCCCGCCGCGAACTTGCGCGCGATGCGCAGCGGCAGCACGACGGCGAGGTCGGTCGCGACGACGATCGCCGGGATGACCATGAAGTGCGGGATGCTGAGCCGCACGTTGGCGGAAAGCGAAAGCCGGTCGAGCACCTTCGCCGTTTCGGTGTGATGGCGGACCACGACGTAGTCGAGCCGGGCCAGCACGGCTTGCGACGGCCGTGCCGTCAGCACCGGATGGTCGGCGCGCGCCAGCACGACGTAGCGCTCCATGAAGAGCCGCTGCTGCTCGGTCTTCTCGACGCCGGGCAGATAACCGAAGGCGACATCGATCTTGCCGCTGTCGAGCGCGTCTTCGATCTCCGCGTAGTCGAGCTGATGCGTCTCGATCCGTACGCCCGGCGCTTCGGCGCGTACGCGCCGCATCAGCCCGGGCAGGAACTCGGCCTCGCCGATATCGCTCATGTGGATGCGGAAGGTGCGACGTGCCGCCGCCGGGTCGAAACTCGCCGACGCGTGCAGGCCCTGTTCGAGCAACAGCATGGCCTGCTGCACCGAATGGGCGAGCGTGTCGGCGGCGGCGGTCGGCAAGACGCCGCCAGCGGCGCGGGTGAAGAGTGCGTCCCTCATCAGCAGGCGCAACCGCGTCAGGGCCTGGCTCACGGCCGGCTGCGACAGACCGAGCGCCTCGGCGGCGCGGCTGACGCTCTTCTGGCGGTAGACGGCGTCGAAGACGCGCAGGAGGTTGAGGTCGAGATCGCGGATATGCACGTGGCGAATATTACTTAGTCAATTGCGCCAATGGCGAAAGCGCCACGGCACCGATAAGCTCGCGCCAGAGACGGCCGGCGCCATCGCGCGCCTCGGCCGCGCATGGAGACAGCCGCGGTGGAAGTTTCTTTCAGCAAGGAAGTGGAGCTGCTGCGCCTCGGCGCGGGCCAGGTCTTCCACGGCGAAGGCATCCTCGCCATCACCAAGGGCCTCCTGCAGTCGGGCGTGGCCTACGTCGGCGGCTACCAGGGTGCGCCGGTCTCGCACCTGCTCGACGTCATGGTTCAGGCCGAGCCCTACATGAAAGAGCTCGGCGTTCACGTCGAGGCTTGCGCCAACGAAGCCTCGGCGGCGGCGATGCTCGGCGCCTCGATCCACTACCCGCTGCGCGGCGCCGTGACGTGGAAATCGATCGTCGGCACCAACGTCGCCGCCGACGCCCTTTCCAACCTCTCGTCGCCCGGCGTGACCGGCGGCGCGCTCATCGTCGTCGGCGAAGACTACGGCGAAGGGGCGAGCGTGATCCAGGAACGCACGCACGCCTACGCGATGAAGTCGTCGATGCTCATGCTCGACCCGCGGCCCGAGCTCGGCAACATGGTGCGCATGGTCGAGGAGGCGTTTTGTCTCTCCGAGACGTCGAACATGCCGGCCATGCTCGAGTTGCGCATCCGCGCCTGCCACGTCCGCGGCAGCTTCACCTGCAAGGACAATGTCGCGCCTCGCATATCGACAACGCACACCCTGGCCGAGCCGGCGCGCTTCGACTACGCGCGGCTCGCCCATCCGCCCGTCACCTTCGGCCACGAGAAGCTGAAGAGCAGCGAGCGCATTCCGGCGGCGCAACGCTACATCGCCGAGCACGCGCTCAACGAGCATGTCGATGGCGCGCATCGCGACGTCGGCCTGATCGTCCAGGGCGGCCTCTACAACACGCTGGTGCGAGCGCTGCAGCAGCTCGGCCTCGCCGACGCGTTCGGCGAGACGGCGCTGCCGATGCTGGTGCTCAACGTCACCTTTCCGCTGGTGCCCGACGAGATCGCCGCGTTCTGCCGCGGCAAGCGCGCCGTCCTTGTCCTGGAGGAAGGGCAGCCGGAGTACATCGAGCGCGACATCCTCGCCGCACTGCATCGGGCGGGAGTGACGACCTCGCTGCACGGCAAGGACCTGCTGCAGATGGCCGGCGAATACACGGTCGAAGTCACGACGGCCGGGCTGATCGCGTTCGTCGAACGGCACTTGCCGGAGATCGACCTCGGCCCGGCGCGCGACTGGCTCGTTGGCAATGCGAAACGTCGCACCGACGTCGCCGCCGATCTGGGCCGCGCCTTGCCGGCGCGGCCGCCCGGCTTTTGCATCGGTTGCCCGGAGCGGCCGGTCTTCGCCGCGCTCAAGCTCGCGCAACAGGAAGTCGGCCCGGTGCATGTGGCCGCCGACATCGGCTGCCATGCGCTCGCGACCTTCGAGCCTTTCTCGTCGGGCCACTCGATCCTCGGCTACGGCATGAGCCTGGCGAGCAGCGCCGGCGTCGCGCCGATGATGAAGCGGCGCGTGCTCTCGGTGATGGGCGACGGCGGCTTCTGGCACAACGGCCTGCTGACCGGCGTGCAGTCGGCGCTCTTCAACGGCGACGATTCGGTGCTGCTCATCATGAAGAACGGCTACACCTCGGCGACCGGCACGCAGGACATCATCTCGACGCCCGACGACGAGGCGAAGGCGCGCGCCCCCGACAAGCAGCAAAGCCTGGTCGATCGCAACACGACGATCGAATCGACGCTGAAGGGCCTGGGCGTGAAGTGGATGCGCACCGTCCACACCTATCGCGTCGCGAAGATGAAGAAGACGCTCGAGGAAGCGTTCACGACCGAGTTCGCCGGCCTCAAGGTCATCATCGCCGAGGGCGAGTGCCAGCTCGAGCGGCAGCGCCGCATCCGGCCGTGGATCGCCGGATTGCTCAAGCGCGGCAAGCGCGTCGTTCGCGTCAAGTACGGCGTCGACGAAGACGTCTGCACCGGCGATCACGCCTGCA